>ERZ1034897.149-NODE-149-length-39880-cov-19.146616_pt1 | contig 39880 bp, 49 predicted proteins | sample MGYA00520629_ERZ1034897 | MGnify/ENA primary metagenome ERZ1034897 (study PRJEB33766, sample SAMN09781789) | gut metagenome | biome: gut microbiome | host: Homo sapiens | place: Madagascar | study: EMG produced TPA metagenomics assembly of the PRJNA485056 data...
CATTTTAGTTTCCTCCTGAAATATAATTTATTTTCTCATTAAACAGTATGTAAATATCGCGAATTATCCGAGCTTTGAGAAATCATATCTCGGTGCTACATGATAATCCAATGTGATACACGGTCGTCCGTCATCAGATATAGCCGATCCATAACTGATTTCAAGTTGACCATCATCCAGATTCCATCCAAGTTCATCACTCAATGTTGTTGGTGGTAAGCCGATTTCATTATAGAAGTCACCTAACGATGCATACATTTCATACACCATCGTTTCGTTGATAGTATTTACCGCAGCTCTGAGCGTCTGTATATCAGATTCAAAGTATCTGCCAGAAATACTATCGAAGCAGAGCTGTTTACCAGACCCTGCAATAATAACCTGATTATTCGATACCGGATGCTCGTCTATACGTTTCTGAGACACTTTATCCTGAATTAATTTCGCTTTTTCTTCACCAATAGTTTCAATAACTTCTTTCTTATAGTCAGCCAGAGCAGACTCTGATAACTTATATGCTGTTGCTATTGCAGCATTCCGTTTTGCGTGTACCGAATTGGAACCAAGAAGAAAAGCAACAGATGCTGCCCCACTAATTGCTGCCGGAATATAACATTTCCAAACTGTTTTTACTACCTGCATAGTTGGAAGTCCGTTTTTAACTTCCGGTCCGGGGACGCCTTCTTTAGTCTGCCTGTTAATATTTTCTTTCTCAGCTTCTGCCAGTAACTCCATAGCTTTTGGAGTGGCTTTCACGGCTAACACGGTTGAGGTAATAGCACTGGCAATACCAAGTCCTATTAAAATCTCTGGACTATGCTTATCAAAACCAATACGAACACCCTTTATTAGATTTTTTACAAATGATTTTTTCATAATATGTTCCTTTCTTTGATTAAAATATAAATGTATAAACAAAATAAGAAGCCCTTGTTAGGACTTCTCATCTGCTTTCGAAATATATTCTTCGAGTTTCTCATCGACCTGTTTCTGCATCTGTTTATCCGATGCCAGGCTGACCAACACACCACCGATTGCTGTTGTCGCCCAGCCAATCACCTTTAAAACAGTAGTTGCGTCAATTTTGTTCTTCATGATATTATCCTCCTTAAATATAATTTCTCATTAAAGTGTTTGAAAAATCCGCGAATTAATAGTAATCATCGTAATTAACTCGTGGCTCAAATGGCATTTCCAATATATAAAATACAGTTCCGTCATCCAATTTGGCTTTCCTGTGATTAAATTCAATCCAGAACTCTCCCTCATCCGTCGGAGCCCACCCCATTTCTTCACCGAAATCAGTCGGATTTAAACCAAGGAACGAATATAATTCATTTAATACACTATAACCACGTAAAATAAAATTACGGTTTACATGATACTCTGCAGCAAGCACCTGCTCTAAGCTCGCTTTAAAGAATCTTTTTGAATATTCCTCATACCATAATATTGGTTTGCTACAGTTTTCTTCGTCCAGACTTAAATCGCACGGCTCGAACATGTACGAAGCATTAACATACATATGTTTTGCATTATCTACAGCAATCGCTTCAATAATTTTGTGGTCGGCATCTTCTCCGTATAATTCTTTGACTTTACTACGATAATTGTTATAGGATTCGTTCATCAGGGCATATGCACTTGCTATAGATGCTTGGGTATGCTGATTAAGTATGTTCGAACCCATAATACATACAATAGTGGCAGTTCCGGTCAGAATTGGTGGTAAATACACTGGTGCTGCAATTCGTATTTTTTCCGTTACAGTAAGATCTTCGCCTTTATTCAATTTTGCAGATTCTAAAGCCATTATAGCTTTTGGCGTAGCCCTGGCAGTTGTTATTGCAGTGGCTATTACACCAGCAACGGCAGCGAATGATAAAATGGTTGCCGAGTTACGTTTGATAAATAACTTTAATTTCATAAGCTTCTCCTTTCTTGTGAAAATTAAAAGTGAAAAGAAACAGTGTAAGATTTGAACTTACGACCCACATCATTTACAATGTTGCTCTACCCAACTGAGCTAACTGTTTCTCATTATAGGAATTGTAAAATACGCGAATAAAAAGAAAGAGGACAAGAATCGTCCTCTAACTGTAATTAATCGTCAAGAAACTGCTTTGCTGCTAAGTAAGCAATTAATCCGACCAAAATTCCAATTAAAGCTGGCATTCTTCGTCCTCCTTTTCTGAGACATTGTTTTCAAGTCGTTTTTCTTTAATAAGCTCTGCGATATACGGTGCGAAGTAAATCAGCGAAATGATGAAAGAATACACCAAATATCCTTTCCAGTGTTTCTTCATCCATTTGTTACTCTCTTTACATAACTCCCAGTAATCTTTAAAAAAGCTTTTCATAGTGAAATCCTCCTTTGAATATAATTTTCTCATTATAGGAGTTGTTAATTACGCGAAAAGCAAGAGCCCTTGTTAGAGCTCCTTTCTTCTCATTTCCTTTAAAACTAGAATCCCACTGTTAGGACAATAGCTACGGCTTCTATAACGTAGATCTTTATCGTACCTTTTATAAACGATTTCTTTTACCTTTCTGCTAGCGCTAAAAAGTAAATCTCCAAGTTTCATAAGTAATCTTTCGAAACGATTTAATTTAATTTCCATAGTTATACCTCCATAATTTGATTTTAGTTTCATTACAGTACCTATTATCAACTCGAAAAGCAAGAGTCATTGCTGACTCCGCTTACAAATTACTTCTTCATGAAATGTCTTACAATTAAAGCAATTATTAATGCGCATATTATCACATCACCAAACATCACAATAAATCCAGCCCCAGCGATGAAGCCGAATGCAATTATAATTATTGCTACCACCAATAACAATACGATTAAAAATGTAAATAATATCATAATACAATTCCTCCTTAAAATAATTTTCTCATTATAGGAGTTGTAAAATATGCGAAAAGAAAGAGCCCTTGTTAGAGCTCTTCCGATAGAAATGCGTATCGTATGTCTGATTCCATATCAGGTAATACAATGTCAATTGTGCCGTCTAAATTTTCATGAATCTCACATTCGAACTTTTTGCAATTTTCACCTTTCACCCAGCCTGCGACCAATGATTCTCTTGTTATCTGGATACCTAATGCTTCATATACATCTCGAAGTAGTAAATATCCATATAACTGGAAATTATCATTCAGCCGACATTCGTAAATTCTGATCGTCAATCCGTTTAAAAGTTCATTTTCATCCCAACGACACGATTTTTCATCAAACAATATAGTTTTCTTCATAAATATCACTCCTTTCATAATACGCCATGTTATACACGCGAAAAAGAAAGAGCCCTTGTTAGGACCCCTCTTCATCTTTGTGTAAAAGGTATATTGCATTGACACTAGCTTTAACTATAACGCCATCTACAAACACCAATGTTGCACTATTTTCATAATATTCCCATCTTTCTAAATATCCCTCTTTCATCATACAACCATTTGGCAAGTAAACCATTCCATAGTTAAGTGCATGTTTTGTAGTCATAATATAATCCTCCTTAAAATAATTTTCTCATTATAGACAATGTAATTCACGCTAAATATTACGTCTGTCAAAGCATGTTTCCCAGCGTTCCCGTTTCAATGGTTTCATCTTCAAAGCCCACATAATCTGTCGAATAGTTACCGTTGGATATAACTCATCAACACACTCACCAGCACGATTATCAAAGAATTTCTTAAACCCTTCATTCAAATATAAAATGTCTACCAACCATGGGTCTATCTCAGTCCAATATGTTGATTTGGTTTCCGGTATTCTGCGCTGTTGAATTACCGCCAGCCCTTTCTTCCCAATCAAATATAATGTGCATCTGTTGTAGACTGGGTGATTGCAAATATAAATTTTTCCATACATATGTGAATAATTCTCCGGTTTCTCAAAATGATATCTCATAGTTTCTCCCAGGCAAAAAGAAAGAGCCCTTGTTAGGACTCAATCCTTTAATTTGTTGTAATACTTGTGTGTTTTTTCAGATTTAAAATCTCTCCGATTCTGCTGTCATCGTCTATCTGTTTATAAGTAATAGTCTGTCCTTTGTGGTTAATAGTAATTTCGTAATTTTCTCCATTAACTATATTATAAATAGCCTCGTTGTATTTAGATTTCATTTCATCGTATTTTTTATCTTTGAGATTTTCAACCTCATCAATATCTCTACGATATTTTGAATCCGCTTCTGCGAGCCTGTTTTCGTAATAGTTAATAGTTGTTACGAATCCACCGATACCTAATAAAATAACTGTACTTATAATCATTCCAATAATAGCTTTCTTCATAGTTTTATCCTCCTTGAAATTAAGTATTTGTTTTCATTATAGAGGATGATTTTTACGCGAAAAAAAGAGCCCATGTATCATACACGAGCTCTAGGAGAATTAAGTTTATTCGGGTTTCCATGATGGATTAACTTCTTCAATTATGGCATTGCCCCTATCTATATAAAGAATTTCGCCATCTTTCAAAACAAGATTTCCTGAATCAGTATCGTTTTCTTCGTAACTATCCAAATCTATAACGCAATCACCGGCATCATAGTTGCCACCTTTATAATCGTCATATTCTGAAGAATCTTTGAAAATATAGAATGAAGTACGTCCGTCATAGCCTTTCATCGGTGTTACTTTGAAATTTCCAGCTTTAATGTCAGCACCAACGGTATAAACGCCCTCACCTATAATATTATCACCGCCTTTATTTGCTATTTCAGCATTAATGGAATCTCTCAATGATACTAAATCTTCAGTGCTCATAGAAGCCAAATCAACATCCGGAACATCTGCCATAACCGGTGTTGATAGTAATAAACTCATTCCCAATCCAATTGCTAAAATGCTCTTTTTCATTTTGTATCCCCCTTTTTATTATGTAAACAGACTAATAGTGGCTTTGATAAGTCTATTTCGATTAATTTCTTAATCATCCATATAAATATTGCTAGTACAATCATCGGTATGACACACGATGTAACAATTAAAATTGCTAAAGATTCGGTCAAAGTATTCAGGAAATTTTCAGCGGCATATAACCCGCCCATTACCGTACTGGATATAGCGTCAGTGACTTTGGATATCGCACCTTCTATAAAGTTTTTATCGTCATTATCAGGATCACCGGATGTTACTTCGTCAGTTTTTTCTTTCGCATTTTCAGCTTCTGCGAGTGTGTTATCCAAAGAAAATTCATAAGTTTTCTTAATTTCATTCGACAAATTAACACTTAATGGAATTGCCAAAAATATAAGTAATGCTATAAGAAAACCGTTTATACTTTTCAACAATAATTTTTTACTATGTTTTAACGCCCCAGCTCCAAACATTTCTATTATAATCGGAAGAACGATTATAAATATCAACTTTCCAATTAAAGTAAGTGAATATTTTTCAAAAAATAATGTTATAATTACCACCAACAACCAAGTAGTCAACGTCATTAAATGCTCGGCTATCGGTGTTCCAATATCATCAGGTATTGCTGTTATAGTTGCCGATATGCCTGTAGTTAAAGCTGATAATTTTAAAACACCGGATAGTTCCTCATCAATAGAAGCTATTGTGTTTTCATATCTTTTGGGTTTTCCGGCAGTGTTAAATCCGTAATGAATTGACCCTATTATACAGACCAAACACAACATTATGACTATTAGTTGTATTGCATATTTCTTAATATCTTTCATCTTTTGTGCACATCCTCCTTCTTTCTGAATATTATACCACTACACGTTGAAATATACAATATTGATAAAAATGAAGACGCCAAGTAATCTCAGCGCCTCCGTGAACCATGTTTTACTTCTTTGGAAGAAGTTTGCTAATGAACTGTCTCCCCAATATAGTTGTAACAGTACCGTCTTTCTCAAATTTGAAGGATGCCAATGTTCCCCAGATCGTAACACATGTTGATACAACAATTGATCCGATTGCAATTCCGTTTTTAATCGTCTCACTCTTCTTGTCTTTCGCTAACTGATCAATTTTGATATCTAGCTCATTGTTCTGTGCTGCACTCTTCAAATTGTAATCGTCAGTGTTTCGATCAATCTGAATAATTCGATCCATAAGCTTGCAAGTTGAATCAACTGCCTTGCTGTACTTGTCCGATCCGAGTTCTAAATCCTTCATGTTTTCGAGATTCGTTTCTACCTCTTTCCTTATTGAATCTTCCATGCTCATATTAAATTCCTCCTTTTGAAAAATATTAAAATGGTTCCATAATAGAGAATGTTATTTTTGCGAATGTTCGCGATGTAAAACGAGACGTTCTTTGTTCATGAGCTCAGCCTGCTCTTCTGGCGGTATTCGCATATTCACACAGTAAAAGCCTGTGTCATCCTCATCATACGGCTCGATTGAAAAATAGCCATTACCGGTATATCGGTTAGAATATAGTGAAGATAAAACCCAACCGAGAGTAATACCAATAATAAAAATTAATAGTGTCAGCATGTCTTACTCCTCCTTAAAATAATTTTCTGAAAATCCCTCCCGGGAATTTTTCACATTACAAATATAAAACTTATTACGGTAACCTGCGTACGGTTTTAAACTAGAATAGAGAGATGATTATTCTAGGTTAAAGAAAAGAGACTGAAGCCTAAGCTCCAATCTCCTCTTTCTTTTCCTGATTGTTCTTTAAAACTTTTATTTCTCTTTTCAGACATTCAATTTCATAGTTCATTTGCATAGCATAACCGAGCGCTTCTCGCAATAAGCCAATCACTTTCATGTCTCTCGGATCTGTAGTTCCGTCCTCATTCTGTGCTGCCTTAGTTGCAACCAACATAATCTCGTTCATTCTACCTTCAAATTTCGCTCTTTTCATTTTAAAATCCTCCTTAGAATATAGTTTTTATCTCATAATACAAGTTGTAAAATACGCGAAAAGAAAAGAGTCTCAGATTTCTCCAAGACTCTAGCCCTTGTTAAATAATTTCGGATAAATGTTCGAGTAACCATCTTTCTGCGTCGTGATAAAGCTCCAATGAAGGACCTTCAAGTTTAGTTCCGTCAGAATGTTTCATAAACTCCCCAGCGATTTCTTTACCTCGAAACCATATACTACTCCATCCTCTCCAGCACATTGCTGCTTCGTCTGAATATATGGTGATATAAAGTTCACCACTAGGAATTTTTTCCTTGCTATGTCCAGCAGAACACTTCAAATATCCTTCAAATAAAAGCTCTCCAACTGTTAAATACTCTAATGTAACCATAACATTTCCTCCTTTTATTTATTTCATAATACAGGACGTTTTTCGCGCGAATCTCTTGACCTATCTGTCATCGCATTATACAATGAGAAAAAAAACGGAGGTAAACCACTATGATGTCTGAAGAAGAAATTAGAAAAGAACTTGCCATGGGAAATATAGTGTGTCCAGAATGCAGTGATTCCCTTATGAATTTTGAATATGATGAAAACGACAACTGTATATACGTCTGTCCAAAATGTGGATACGATATTGAAGCCGAAAATTACGATTATTTTTTCGAAAGCGAATTATACAATGACGAATATGAAGACGAACCGGATGCAGGATGTCTAGCTTGTGGCGGTCCATATCCTCAATGCAAAACATCCTGCGATAGATTCGATGATTAAAATATCAAGAAAAGATTGGTGATCACATCACTCTCTTTCCTTATTCAGTATCCAGAAAAATCGTCTATACGCTGAATAATACACATCTTTACAACACGGTATATCCATTTTGACTTTAATCAGATCATACGACAGTCCCTCTGTTACACCACGAACTATGTATTGTGCCAATTCCGGTTCAGCTTTCTCGGCCGCTCTCCATATCATATCCATACGCTCCGAATAATAAGCTTTCATAATGCCTATTCTCTCAGTCGGATTGGAAATGTGTTTAGCTTTTCCAAACGTTGACAAATCGGTCGGCCTACTGAGCAACCCATCAATAGATTCATAAGTTTTCTTCCATATTGGATACTGAAGACAAAATTGCTTCAATTCGTGATAGCGATGCCTTTCTATCCAATATGGATTCTTTTCTGATAGTTCTGATCTTATCATCTTCGTTCCCCTTTCCAAATATAGCCAGTTTCTTCATAGAGTTTTTTCGGAGATATGTAATAATTTATTCGACCGTATTTACTGCTCATCTGAGATATGGTCGTTATCACATTGCCGTTTCGAGTTGCGGTCCCTATCTGTAAATATCCAGTTATCAGGCCAGCTCTTACCCATGTAGCATCTTTACCGTAAATCCTAGCTGCTACTGCGACCGGCACTGAACCAGGTGCAAATATCACATCGTCCAATGTTCTCCCTCCTTTCAAAACCTATCATATCGAACTGCTATGTATTTGTTAAAACAAAGTCGGTGGATTATAGCTTTGGTTTCAAACCATGTTGACGCCATCGTTTCATAGTCATTTCACAAGGGTAGTCTTCGAATCCTAAGGTGTCTGAATCTATCAAGCCTTCGATCACACCATCTATAATCTCTGAATCATATTGCTTATACGGATGTACACATTCCGGAAGAAATCTATGTATTGTTTTACACTTTGGACATCGGTATCTTTCCACATGAATATAGCTTTTAGCACCACCTTTCCCTTTAACAATTCGCACAACTCTATCATAATGTTTCAGAACTGCACCACATTTTTTACAAATTTTCTTATCCATTATATCTAGCTCTCCTATAGTTAGTCTTTGTTATGATATAGGAGTATTAACTATATATTCAACTGGGAAACACTGGATGGAAGAAATTGGCAATTGACATTTAGCCCAATGCGGTATATCATTATCGACACTATAAAGAAAGGAGAAATGCTTATGCTAATGAAATGTCCAGAATGTCAACTACAAGTAAGCGATAAAGCTGAAACCTGTCCTCATTGTGGCTACCCGTTAAAAAGTGGAGTTAAAAACAAAAGAAGAAGTTCACCAAAACGTATGAAACTCCCTAATGGATTTGGGTCCATCACTGAATTAAAAGACGGAAATCGCCGTAACAGATTTCGAGCTAGAGTATGTGTTGGTAAAACTCCAACTGGTAAGCCCATTTTGAAGTTACTCAAACCAATATCAGCATTCCATACATATAATGAAGCTTATCAAGCCCTTGTCGAATATCATAAGAATCCTTATGATCTGGAGGCAGATATTACGATATCTCAATTATACGAACGATGGCGTGATGAATACTTTAAAAACATTACAGATGCTTCGAAACGAACAATTACTGCAGCATGGGTTTATTGTTCTTCTGTATACGATATGAGAGCTAAGGATTTAAGAGCCAGACATATAAAATGCTGTATGGAAGAAGGATATCGTATTGAAACCAGAGGAAAGAAAAAAGGCGAAAAAGTGTACGCCTCTGCCGAAACTAAATCTCGTATAAAATCCTTGTTTAATCTACTACTTGATTATGGATTGGAATATGAGATAGTAACAATGAATTATGCCAGAACATTTGATGTTTCTGATGAAATTATTAAAGACAAAGAAAATGCCAAGAAACCACATATAATATTCACAGAAGAAGAACTCAATATATTGTGGGATAATGTCAAAAAAGTTAAGTTTGTGGACTGGATATTGATTCAGTGTTATATGGGATGGAGACCTCAGGAATTGGCTACGCTGAAACTAGATGAAATAAATATCAATGAATGGTATATGATTGCAGGTATGAAAACCGATGCCGGAAAACAGCGTATAGTTCCAATTCACGAAAAAATAAAAGAACTTGTAAAAGACAATTACAGCAAAGCGAATGAACTTGGGACAGGATATCTGTTTAATGATAAAGGTCAGACACATTCTGGTTCATATATCATGACTTATGATAAATATAACAAGCGATTTAAAAAAGTCATAAATCAGCTTGGATTAAATTCAGAGCACAGACCTCACGATCCTCGAATGACTTTTATAACACGATGTAAGAAAGCTGGAGTTGATGAATATGCGCTAAAAGAAATGGTTGGACATTCGATAAAAGATATCACGGAATCTACTTACACCGTCCGAGATGTTGAATGGTTAAGAAAAGATTTACAAAAATTGCAATAAAAAGGGAGCTACTCAATTAAGAATAACTCCCAATTATTTGAATCAAGAATGGTACAAATAGTGTGGTTCAAACTTGGTACAAACCTGGTTCAAACGACCCCATTTTGACCACTTTTTATTACTCCGTTTGGACACAATAAATGCTTATTTTAAGCCATTTATTAGAATTTACCAGCTTTAGCAGCTTCCTCAATGTAAACAGAGAATAGCGTATTTAAAGGGAATTTCAAGTAATATGGTACAAACAAGTGACAAATATACTACTTGTATTCCCTTTTATATGCTATTTAAAATTTATTCTTAATTAAGCAATGATTATATCATCACATACCTATTTTTTCAATAAGTCAAAAGCTCAATCTACTTATTCACCAAATATTCCTGTAGTTTATCCCGAGCTTCTTTCATTGTCTCAATTCCGTTCCCGGTAATTTCATGATTAATGATCACAAGCAAGCATTGTAGCACCATATGATTAGTTTCTTCGTAGGCTTTCAATCGCTTATTATCATTATCCAGAAGTTCGGCATGTTTATCTACTTCTGCTTTCAGATCATCGCTAGGTTTGCGAATCTCTTTTATGATTTTCCAAACACCCCATAAGCCAGCTATAAGTGTGCAAAGCCACATTAACTGACCTGAAGTGATAGTGAATTCTGGCATTATTTATCCTCCTTGGAATCTTCAGACGGAATGTTTGATGTGTTATTTCCTTCAATAAATGATTTAAACGCCTGATGGAATCCCGTAGATGCTAAGCCCATTAATGCACCGTATACAACATTTTCTACCGACCACCCGCTGACAACACCGTTCAGAACAGCTCCGATAACTGCCAGAATAGTCGGAATGTCATCGTTCGGAATTTTGTTCAGAACTGTAGTGTGCTTAATTATATATCCAATAATAAGACACGCTACTACCACTACTACTACAAAATATTTTGTTAATGCTGTAAAATCCATACTTTTAATCCTCCTTTAAATTAAGTAATGATTCTATTTTAGATAAACGCTCTTCCTGTTTATCCAGTTGCTCTTTTTGTAATTGAATAAGTTTCAACATAGCTGGAACAAGTTTCTTTGGATCCCAGTCTTCGATTTTTCCTTTTCCGTTGTGCATAACTGCTTCAGGAAAATACTTGTCTACGAGCTCAGCATAGAAACCAGGGATAAGTCTATCGACATCTTCCGAATCTTTATCCAAATAGTCAGGTTTATATTTAAACCATACTGGTCGTAACGAATACAATTTTTTCACATCTTCGTCATTAATAAATGACTGATGACATTTGTATCTAAACGATGAACTTGATTTTTTCTTAATGTATCCGTCAGATGTTATCACTGCCGTAGTTCCGCTACCTGTAGTGGCATTTGGCGAACAAGGGTTATTTGTAAAGGTAGCCGTATTGCCAAACCATATTTTAGATCCGACCCAGTTTGCTTTCAATTGACCGCAGTTAACAGTGTTTCCATACATGGCTGCGTAATTTTTTTCCGTAACATAATCCGCATGATAAACAGCAACATTTGTCGTAGTTTTTACCATACCTTTTTTACCGTTCAATTCAATAGAATCATTCGAATGTAATTCTATCGTGCCATCTGATCCTGATTCATTGAAATCGGAAACCGTTGCTCGTAATCTGCCATTGCTGCGATCAACGTCCCACCCCGCAAAATTTCCTGTATTAATATATGAAGCATTTATATATATAATATTATTATTTTTATAAATGAAATCTTGACCAGAGTTTAGCAACATATTCCAAATTTCAGCAGTGGTTAAAGAACTTCCATCTTTGCCATCCTTACCGTAGGTTCCGATAATATGCGGGGTTGTTGTATCGGATGTTCCGTCATTATATGTGGTTACTTGATACGTCCATAAATATTTTGCACTGCTACTTGGTGCTGTGAAACTGGTGGACCAACCAGAAGTATATGTATAGATTCCAGATGTAGAATTATTCGCCTGATAATATGTAGTAACACTACTTATACCTTTTCCATTTTTGCCATCTTTACCATTAGTTCCGTTTTTACCAGCATCTCCTTTTATCCTGACCCAGGTATAATCAGATACATTCGTAGAATCTTTTTCGTTAAAATCGGTATAGGTTCCGAAATATTCTCCGACATCTTCTCCATTATTGCTTGTGAATGTTCTACCACCATCGTTTGAGTATTTTAAATGAAAATAAGAAGTATCTCCATTGATACCAGGAGTACCATTTGTACCATCAAGAACGGTTTGGGTATGAGTTCCCGAAGTATCGACTGTCGTAATAGTTGTTTTTCCGTTACTCTTTGTCAGAGTAATTTTAGGCGAAACACCATCTTTACCCTCGATTTTAACCCATGTGTAATCAGTAACTACGGTTGAATCTTTTTCAATATGGTCCGTATAAGTTCCTATATAAGACCCGGATTTTTCACCGAAATTATCTGTGAATGTTTTACCTCCATCATTTGAATATTTCACATGAAAATATGGTGTTTTACCGTCGGCTCCAGGTTTACCAGGAGTACCATTTGTACCATCAAGAACGGTTTGGGTATGAGTTCCAGTTTTATCCGTTATAGAAATTGTAGTTTTTCCATCTTTTTTAGTAACAGATACAGTTGGTGAAACAGCATTTTCTCCATCTTTACCATAACGTTGCTTACATACTGAAAAACGTCTTGTTACGGTCGACCCATTATACAGAGCTGTAAACTCGACATAACAATCGTCTTCAGATATTCCTTTTACTGAATATGTAAACGTATCAGGATCCCAAGAAAAACTTGATATACCTTTCTTTTTTGACGGCTGTATTACAGCATCCGCTGTTACGTCATCATTCCCTGACATTACAGTAAGTGTAGTTGTACATTCTGGGAAGTCGCCTACTACATTACCGTCCGAATCGGTAACAATTGCTTGATATTCATTACTCAATAACAAAAATACTGTCGATGAATCTGAAATCATAGTATCCAGTGTATCAATCACTGTTTTATCGCCGAGCATGAATACCGACGGGTCAATATATACTGCACCTGTCGATTCATCAATTTTAAATGTTTCTTTTCCGTTGTTATCTGTTGCTGTAAAACCTCTCGTGTTTATCCATTTTGACTGAATACCGATCGCATATAATATATTAAGAACCGCGTCTCCGTTTTTATCAAAACCGGCTTTCCAGGTTGCACCTCCGTCAACAGATAGAAAAAATCCGTCGATTCCAGTCTTATATATTATTTTTGAATCAGACAATTCCGGACTATCATGTCTGTACGATATTATAGAGCCATCAGCAGCTTTTTCTTCGGTATAATAAAAGCCTAAAGTATTCGCTGCTAACTCATTCATTTGCTTTAATTTGGTATCGTATGCGTCAAGAGACATATCAATCTCTTCGCCGATTTCTTTCTTCACATCATCTACATCTTTTTTTCTAGCTGCTGGAGATGTCATATTGCCGGTAACGACGGCTTCATGCTGTCCGACAACGACCATAACACGCTCGCCGTCTTTAATATTGACACTTGTGGTGCAAGGAGTGAGTAAATCAGAACCGTCCAACTGAACATAATTAATTCCACCATTAACTTTTACTGTTCCATAAAGTGTGGCATTCTGAGACTCATTTTTTTTATCATTGGTGACTTTCGCGAATTGGTCAATCAGCACTTTCGGTAAATCCATTTAATCACCCCCATAAATTTTTAGTAAATACAGCTGTTTCTGTGATTTTACATCCTGGTTTACAGTCAATTGATTGTTTGGTTATTTTTGCTTTCACGTCAGATATTCCAGCCCGTTTGTAGTTTAAACGAACGCAATCACCAAGACGTACCGGACAATAACCATGTGAAAAGGTAACCGTATACTCTATACGAGAAAGCTGTTTGAGTAATGTATTTGCATACTGCTCAATCTGTCCGTCAGTAGGCTCACCTGGAAATTCCGGATTAGTTACTCTATGAGTAATCTCTCGTCCCCTGTTAACCGTTGATACAGGACTATTTGGATCATCGTTCACAACTCTTGCATAATAATTCTTATCAGAACCAGAATATGACACTTCCACAACATTCGGAATTCCATACATATCCCGGTTTGTACTTATATCAGAGTACAGAATAGAGCTATCATCATCGTTGAATGTATACACTGGCTGAAGAGCCTCAACATCCTGATCAGGTATAAAAATAACCCGGCTCAATTCGTCCAGGCCTAATTTATACTTTGCATTTGCTATCAAATCATTAGTGAAAGACAACCATGTATCATCCGTATTGGCTACAAAATCAGAATATAGTTTTTCATCAAGTTCAGTTTTTACGACAGGCGCTCTGACTTGTTCACGCGTGATCCGGTAAGCGTAATCCATAACGTTTGATTCCTTTGCTATAGAATAACCTAATGGCGGCGGATTCTCTTTCAACTCCAATAACGGGGTATATGCATCCACCGGAATCTTAGTATATTTTCCATCAAACTGCGTTTTTTGAGTTTGAATTAAAAATGTGCCAAGAGGTTCCCTCTCAGTTACCCCATTTTGAATTGTTACGAGATAAGCACGAATATAGCATTCTCCTATTGCATCACTTATATCAAAGGTAGCCGAGCCGAGTGTTTCGGCTTTAGCATCCCTTTCAATATTTCCAGTTAAAATATTATCCAATCTTTTACTATCACACCAGGTTCCAGGATCTACGATATAATACTCATATGATTGTTGCATAGATTTGGTCCAATCGGGCATATCAAATCCCTCCTTCAACTCTTGTGACTTTCAAAGATACCGGAACAATTTTATCCTTATGTGTTTTACTGATAGTTACTTCAACATTAGCCCAATAACCGCTACCACTTGATTCTCGTACATACACATCCCCAGGATATACGGATAATCGTCTCAGGGCATATATGGTTTCAACATCACTTCGAGGTATATCGGTTTTCCAGGTAGACGTATGACCAACCTGGGTTCCGTAATAACTAACCGGATGCCTTCTACCAATGTATTCAACCAGAGTAGTATCCACATCATTATTATCCGACACATCGACATTGTAAGGAAGCCTAAGTAATGAGCCAGACCATGATGGTTCAGACGGACTATCACCTGCATCAGATGTGATGTAATTTTGCCACTGTTCCGCCCACTGAATAATAATTCCTGGTTCATGGATTGGATAACCCGGCAGATCATAATATGTGATTGAACCAGTTGTCTTTTCTTTTGCCACGATTCGATATCGACCGTAATCCAAAGCTGGGTGAGGATCAGTTACGAATCTGCTTGTTGAATTTTCCAATCCAGATGCAATCTCTACAAACTGTCCGTCGAATTCTCTACGATATACTGCCATGGTAACATTATTGATTAGGTTGTTATTTTCATCAACACAGAAAGGTCGAACAAGAAATGAATAGGTGTCTCTCTGATATGCAACCTCAGCATTTAATGCATATTGCATTTCAGTCCAACTTACAACAAATTCATCCGTTCTTTCGGCAGTTAAACCGGAGCTCATTGAAACCGAACAGGTTACCCTATATCGAATATTGTTCTGTAAATCAATGTTTCCAGCTGACATTTCCAGCATCAACTGTCCATGAATATCGTAATATTTCGAGAATATTTCTTGACCTTTAGCTATCACAGTTCCCATACCAGTATCATCTATCGTATTGTATGTTTCCAATGCAGTTACCGATACATGATACCCAAGAACAGTCTGGCTACTTGGCCCACCAATTCCTTTTATATAAAAAGGAAAAGATGTTATTGTAGAAATATCACTGCCGGCTGAATTTACAATATTAAGCTGTAAAGTAGCTGGTGCATAAATATTTACCACTCTCTGAACAGACCATTCTCCATACTTTCCGGTAAGTCCCATCGTACGAACACGCCATTTAAGAGTAGTTCCTTCACTCCATTTTGACGTATTTATCTTTTTACTTTTTGTCTTATCTTTTTCGTCTCCAGTCGCAGTATTAACAATAGTCTCAGTAGACACAGAGCCATCGACATTTAACTCCAATTCTGCCTGCTTCTCAGAAGAACCGTCCGTTGCATTGTGCACCCAGTATAAGATAAGCTCCTCTCCGACAATAGCAGTTGTTGTTGACGACCAAGTTGTTGGAGCGGTTGGATCCTTTCCTATAGTAATAGATTTGATACTACTCCATGCTGATTTACCCTGATCGTTAATAGCTCTTACACGGAAGAAATAAGTATGGCCAAGTTCAAGTCCTGTAACTTCGGTGTGGCTGATCGTGGATTCAACTGTCTGACTTTTTACTTCATTCGGATTACTGTCGAAGTAACCTTTTCTGGTAGTATACTGAATCTCATAACTTGTACAGTTTTTAACACCAGTCCAATCGACAAGCACTCCCGTTTCCGAGAATGCCTGAAGATTAGTGATTTCACCGACTGATAACGGTATAGTGCCTTCATTTCCTGAATATTCAGACCATGTACTTGATTTTCCATCTTTCCATGCTCTGCACTTAACCTTGTATTTTCCGCCAGCATCAATCGTACAAGTCATTGAAGCCGCATTTTTGTTAACTTTCGTTTTTACAGAATAATACTTTGTTTTATCATCTTTAACAACATACCATTCGATCTCTGTCGTGTCCGAATTGATATTAGCTAAAGACGCAGTAAGCTTATATTTATCAATTTTTACCGTTGGCGAAGATGGTATTGATGGTGGATTATTTTTGAAATAATACTTTTTTACCGTTGACCATTTGGCTTTCCAGTAATCTGCCTTATAAGTTCCAACTTTTCGAGATTTTGATATAGGAAGAATCTTGACTGAAACTGCCGTAGCATTCGATGGTGCATTATATGTGGACTGATTCTTGGTAATACGAGAATCATCACCTGTGAAAGATGTGCTTCCAACATAATATGTCCATATTACTCGATACTCTTTTGTATTTACCTGATTCCATGACCATTTAACATACACAGTTCTTGTTGTCCCAGTCTGAAGCCCGAAACCTGTGATTTTGACAGCTGCTCCAAGATTCGTGGTGTACTCAGTGCCATCACTAAATAACGGTGCGTCATTTGCTACTCCGGAACTAAATGCAGATCCCATCCTATCTCCTCCTCTCTATTTTAGCCGCTCTGACAAGTGTCTCGATTGCGTCTGATACGTTACTTCCATCATCATATGTGATTCCGGATATTGTATTGTAAGTGTTTCCTGTGTTGCCTATACTTTTCTTCAATCCATTGATAGCATTGACTACATCAGCATTTCCATTTTGACGTTCATTCATCATTCCGCTGATTGCACGAATATTGCTCATTGGTGTCACAGATGGATTATTAAATAAATCAGTAATCTGAGATACACTACGCTTGATATTCGTTAAATCAACTACTGGTGAGATAACCGGACTCATGGTACCATCGGAATCAATCATGCTATCTGCAGATTGCATAGCACTTGATATTGTATTTACTATACCTTCGCCAAGTGCTCTACCAGATTGATTTACTTTATAAGCGATATCATGACAAGCATTGATTAATCCCTCGCCAAGCCATATACCAGATTGATATGTAGCCTTAGACGGCGAATGCGATTTCTGTCCGTCACGTTCACCTCTTACGGCTGCTTGACCTAAATTGAATCCCGCGTTATAAGCAGATTGCTGCATGGAATTAATACCATAAACAAGTCCTAATCCAAGATTTCGTCCATTGTTATTCATATATGAATATGCTGGATTCAGAGCACCATTTGTCGCCGACACACCGATATTAGTCGCAACTCGCACAACATTTTCTCGCTGAGCTTGCATACCCAAAGCAAGTGCGGTAATTAATACAACACCTGCCTGTTTGTATTTTTCGTTTCTACTGTTGATTTCTGAAAGCATAGCAGATACAACTTTCGTCATAGCATTCGTCGCCGTGCTTTTACCCGTAGTAACACCGGTTCCCAATGTTTCCACCAAGCTCTTACCAGTTGATAAGAACGAATTAGACGAATCATTAAGAGTGTTCCGTATGTTTCCTAATTCAATCTTTCCAAGTTTATCAACAGCATCTTTAAAGCCACTAACACCTGATGTATCTATATCTTTTAAACTTGAAATGAATGATTTTAATTTATACCCAACTGCAACTGAATCGGACAGTTTGGTCAAATCAACATCTTCCATATGTCCACTATAAAGTTGGATAGATTCACCGATACATTCAAAATCTTTAAAAGCGTCTACGCCATTGGAAATATTATCAGAATTTGAAGCTAATTGCTTTGTCAAAGATACAAAACGAATTGCCTGGGTTAAAGACGATGCAATTTTTGATACATCTATATCAGCTAAGTAATCGCTATATGCTTTCAAACCATAACCAAAAGATTGAATATTTGCTCCGAAATCAGATAATGACACCTTCCCATCGAACCAACGACTATCGGGTATGGCATTTTGTAACTCAGTAAGCATAATACCGGCGTTTTTAGCGTTATTAACAGCGTCCTCATCGATCTTGTTCTCCCCTGATACCGCTTTAGACATCGCACTTATTGCTTCTCCAAACTGCTGCGCCTGCGCTCCGAAATCACCAAGATTTTGATTTGAGGTAAACAATCCTAAAATCGCACCCGGGTCTTTTGGTAAACTATTTTTCAAAGTTACTAGCAACTCTCCAGCTTTTTTAGCATTATCAATAGCATCCGAATCAACCTTGTTATCGCCAGATACCGCTTTAGACATGGCGCTAATTGCTTCACCAAACTGTTTTGCTTGCTCTCCAAAATTACCAAGGTTCTGATTTGTTGTAAACAATCCTAAAATCGCACCCGGGTCTTTTGGCAAACTATTTTTCAAAGTCGCCAGTAACTCTCCAGCTTTTTTAGCACTTTCTATAGCATTCTCGTCTATAGCATTCTCCCCGGATACCGCTTTAGACATTGCACTTAATGCTTTGCCAAATGCTTTTGCTTGTTCACCAAAATTTTCAAGATTCTGATTTGTTGTAAACAATCCTAATACTGCTCCTGGATCTTTCGGTAAGCTATTTTTCAGGTTTGATAACATTTCGCCCGCATTAACTGCAGCTTTAATAGCATCTTCGTTAATCGGATTTCCTGCTAACGCATCAGACAAATCACCCATAGCTTGTCCGAATTTCTTAGCCTGTTCGCCAAAGTTGTCGAGACCACTTTTAAATCCAAGCTTCTCAGCTATACTATCAATAATGTTAGCTACTGTTAATCCCAGAATTGTTTCGACAAATTTCGCAAATGTATCAAGACCACTTGTCGCAGAATCACTAACTTTTGAGAATGCATTTATGAAACCGGCAATGTTTTCGCCGATAGCTGGCATAGTATTTGTGATTCCCTCACCTATTCCGCCGATAATACTGCCAACAAATTCACCAAGACCTGTTCCTATTTTCTGCAATACTCGAATTCCGCCATCGAGAAACTCTTCTGCGCCAGGAATAAGATCAAGTAATCCGCCTATTACTGTAAATACAGTTGCTATTGCTCCTATAGTTAAACTTAACTCAGTTATTGCTTTAGAAGTTCCAGGTGGCACAACGCTCATTTTACTTGCTATCAAACAAGCGCTGGCTATAGCATTCATTACTATTCCAAGTGCTACGGCATTTTGAACATTCGCTTCTATATCGAGTTTATCCATTATCCCAAGCACCACTGCGACTCCTGCCATAAGAGCAGTCATTACAGCTACGGATTTTAATGCTGAATTACTAACCTCACCGGCTTTTCCTAATACAACCGTAGCTGTAGACAAAGCCAACAATAGAGCCGAGATACTTGACGCGTTTTTAGCTGAAGCTGTGAAATCGTAGTGATTGAGAAGAACAAGCATTCCAGCCAATGCTGCCACAACTGCGGTCATCAACACAATCGTTTTGAGTGATGTAGTTGCGGTCGAAGAGGCTTTCTCCACAACTGCGAACATTCCCATCAAAGTTGACAAAGCTAATGTGGATGCTTTCAGTTTATCCTCATCAATGAGCGATAAGCCAGCTACCGCAGCAGCCATTACACCAATAGCTACGGCCATTCCAATTATACTCTTTCCAGCATCACCGGCACCTCGTAACTGTCTTATCATAATAGCAACCATCGCACATAATGCGCCAATGGCTACTTCTCCCTTGACAAGATTTTTAGTATCAATCATTCCAAGTAACACTGAAATACCTGCCAGTACACCTACAGCGATAGATATAGCCAATATTGTTCCGGCAAGTTTTGCAGTTTTGTCTGTTCCTGCTATCGTTGTGGCTTTTGTAAGTGCAGCTACAAACACGACAAATGCCGCCATGAATCCAGTGCCTTTTACAATTTCAGCAGCCGATAACGTTCCTACTATTTTGACTACTCCAGCCATAAGAGCCATTGATACAGATATAGATAACAATAATTTGTTCAATCCAGAAATGGTATGAGATCCGTTTGAAGATTTGACTATCGTAGTTAGAGCTTTAACAAAAAGTAGAAATGCTCCAGCGAATACAACCCCTTTAGTCATATCAGCAGCCGATAATGTTCCAACCAGCTTCACGACACCGACCATTAATCCAAGAGCCACAACAATCGACGCTACGCTTTTTCCAAACTTATTGAAATCACCATCATATATCTGCGCACAAGTGCTTAACAAACCAACAAAAACAACAAATGCCGATACAAAACCAGCCCCTTTGAGCATTTCCTCAGCCGATAATGTACCGATAATTTTTACTGCGGCAGCCATAAGAATCATGGCCATGGCAATCTTCTTCATCATTTTACCGACTTTATCAATATTCTTTGCAGCTTCGCCACGAACGCATATTCCGATAGCTGCGAATAAAGCACCCATAGCAATAATAATGTTCCGAAGTCCAACAAATCCTTGCTCGGCTTTCTTCGGATCCATGTCACCGATAAGTTTCACAGTAGCACCAATAAGTAGTATCGCTACACCAATTGACGCCAGATTTGTTTTAAGACCTTTAATATTCAGACCTTTTTTGCTTACAGATGCATCAACTTTGGACATGTGATTCATAACTGCAGCTATACCAACCAATACACCAGCGATAATAGCTACTGCTATTCCTCCTTGCGCCATCTTTTTAAGGTCCATATTACCGAGAATATAGATAGATGCGGCCACGATAACTAATGCTTCTGCGAATGACTTAATACCATTCATTTTTGATTTCATCGCATCAGCTTTGAATTTTTTAGAAATACTCTCTTCAAGTCCTGCCAAACCGTCAACAAAGTTTCCAATTGCATCGAATGGTGAACTGAATTTATCTATTGCGTCGGCTAATTTCTTAACACTGAATATCATCGTACCAATAGTGCCAGCTATAGCAACATTCTTCCAATCAATATCTCCAAAAACATTGACCATGTCAGAGCCAAGTCCTTTTAAGAAATCCAGAACATTAGAAGCTCCATCTTTCAGTGCGTTAAATAAGCCAAGAATGAAATTCCAGCCAACATCATATGCTTTTTTAGACGGAGAATGAATATCAAGAACATTCTTTATGGCGGTCAGCATCTCTTTTCCGATTTCAATAAGAACTTCTGGAATAGATGTGATACCTTCTTTTAGACCTTTTTTGAAACTATCAATGAGTTTCTTTCCAGCCTTAGTTCCCTCTATAGACTTTATAAGATTATCCCATGATTCTTCAAAATTAAAATTCTTTATACCATTAAATATATCGGATCCAATTTTTTCAAAATCAATTCCCTTAATAGAATCAAACACTTTCTTTACCTGTGGGATTTTATTAAGGTATTCGTATAATTCTTTAAATCTGTTAATGAGAAATTTAACCCCTTCACCGACTTTTTCAAAGCCAATCTCAAATGGGTCCACAACTTTCAACCATTTATCGAACTGAACGAGCAGATCACCAAGACTTGCTGTGGCATCAAGCGTATCCATCCCAAATGTACTCAAAACTGCATTGAGTGCCTTGATTCCGAATTTCAACGCACCACCAACAAACATTCGAATGATATCCAGTGCTGCCGCTAAACCTGCCATGGTTCTTCTAAGCTGATCACTATGGTCTTCCGTATATACAAATAATTCAGAAGTTTTGGCGTAAATAGTTTGTAAAATATTGTACAGTGTATAAGCTGATGGTGGATTAAACACGTCATTCCAGCCCTGTTTCAAACTGGAAAACAATGTCATCAAAGTTTTTCCGACGTTTTCAAAAGACCCGAACAAAAGATCTCGTCCAGACATCTGAGTCATACTATTTAGAAGATCTTGCAATGGAACGCCGGTTTTCTCAGACTGTTCCTGTAATTCTCTAAGAGCCTCAATCTGATCTTTAGTGAATCCATTTTCTTCAAGTTGAGCATCAGACATCTGGACAAGCTGAGCAATTGTTTCAGCCTGGGTTTTCTGAAGATCTTCCTGCGATCCACCAAGCTCTTCATTATACCGATACGCACATCCGAGTTGCTCATTAACCATATTCTGAACTCTAGCCCAGTTATAGCCCTGTTTGGCCAATTTATCGAATCGCGGCTGTCCATTTCCATAATCACCACGAATAACATTATTTACTACTTCTTCAAGTCCCTCGGCTTTATCCGTTACGTCGCTAATGGATTTAAGTAATTCAGAATATGGATTTCCCATAACTTTTTCAACTAATGCATTACGAGCGTCTGAAGCTTTATTAATCATACCGCCTAATACATCGCTGACTTTCGTCCACATTTCTTTAGCAACTTCAAAATCACCTATGATTAGCTGCCAAGTTTTGGTCCACCCAGATCCAAGTGCTTCTTTAAGGGTATCAATCAGCTGTGAAAAAGTTTTTACCTTTGTTGCGGCATCACCAGCGGTTTTGGCCATATCAGCCATTTGTTTTGCCTGATCTTCACTATACCCTTGATCAACGAATTTCTTAACCGCAGCCGCATATTCTTCCTGTGTATCAGCAGCTGTTGCAAACTGATCAAGTGTCTGAGTTAACACATCAGTCGTAAGCCATCCTTTTTCAAGAGAATTTCTGAATGATCCTGTGGCTTCGATATATGCTTTAGCGCCAGTACCAAGATGTTCGGATGTTCGAATCAATGCGTCCTGAAACACCTGACCACCCATACCGGCATTAACAACTGAGTTCCAGTCCATAAGCTGAACTTTACCAGCAGCAAGAGCCTGAGATAACTGATACATTGCGGTTGACGCCTGTTGAGATGTCGAACCAGACACTGCCGCCAAGTTCGCAATACCTTTAATTGCCGATACTGAAGCGTCAAGTTTTACACCAGCAGCCGTAAAAGTACCGATGTTACGAGTCATCTCTGTGAAGTTGTAAATGGTTTTATCTGCATATGTATTGAGCTCATCAAGCGCTTTATTTACATCTTTTATGGTGGTTCCCTCTTTTTGGGTATTCGCCAGGATGGTCTGAACCGCACCCATCTGAGTTTCATATTCTTTAAAACCATCTTTAATAGGATCTATTGTTAAAGCACTTGATAGAGCTTTTTCCGTACGCATCGCTGAGGAGGTTATTTTTGATAATGCAGTTACCCCGATAACCTGTAAAGCCGAAAATCTAACTTTTACAGCATCAACAGTTCGACCTAAGTCAGCCATATTTATATTTTGAGCTGACTTGCCAATGGTTTCCAGACCCTTAGAAGCTCCGGAGAAATTCAATTTCTGTTTAAGTTTATCAAGTGTTGATAATGTAGTCCTTACCCCACGCTCAAACTGCGCATTATCAAACCGCATCTCAACAACTTTACTGTCTACAACTTTACTCACTTACTAACCTCCTCCCAAGCTTCTTTAGCAATTTTGTCAAAAAGAGGCTGAATAGCAGGATTGATATAATCTCTTCCTTCTACCCAGCCCCCGTTACCTGTAGCATGTCCATACTGCAGAATAATCGCTATCGGTATACCTTTCTGAACATTTGTGTTATAAAATTCAATAGTTACAGATCCATTTTGACGTTTTATTTCATATTTCCACGAAGCCGCCGTTAAACCGGTATCTTTTGGTGTTGCAGACGCGAGAGCTTCAACCCCGGCGCGACCGTATTTATCCAGCATTCCAATTTTTACCGATTCCTTAGCTTTTTCAAGAAATCTCGATAAATTAGAGAAGTCGCCCTGTTGTCTGAAACTTATCATATGTCACCTCAACGTCTTTTAATATCAGACGCCTTTACAAATCCAAAGTATTTGCCGGAAATTCTGACATAATACCATTTCTTTCCAGATTCATCTTTCTGTGTATAATTCATCACATCAATTAGATTTGTTTTTGTAAGGTGCGGATATTTCTTTATGGTCGGATATTCGTCACCGGCCCAAGTTCTTACGTCTGTATATCGAACAACCTCACCAACAAACAATCGCTCTTTTTTATCCTGTTTACCAGAAATATCCTGTGGTTTACCAGGTTCGGATTCCGCTAAATATGCTGTCCAAATCCAACCAATTCCGATATTTGCCACTTTAACCTTTGTCCATTTACCAGAAACTTCTCCATTAATTTCTACTCTGTCGCCGGTATTAATCTGCCCCAGAATATATCCGTTTGGAGTTTCTCTGATGTACAGATTATCCACAGTAGCCACTCTAGTTCCGGTTGCTTTCCACTCTTCTACTGTTTCATTGCCCCAATCAATCCATACATAACCGGTAACAGCAGAATCATTTAGTGAATACTGTTTGTTTCTAACTGCTCCACCGTTTGCCTCAACCCCTGGAACGGATGAAGTATTTCCTTCATTGGTATAAACATATCGGTCGTCATAGCTATTCACCGATCCAATATGTGCACCACGTCTGAAAATAACCAAAGCACCTTTCTTTGGTTTTGTATGCCAAGTTCCGTTAGCTTTTGCGTAATTCATAACCGATTGGCAGTTATAAAATCCGCCACCCATAATCTGAAGTGCTTTCTTAATACCAAGTGTGTTAACAAGCTTATGGAACTGATACTCAGCGCACCACGGCTGTCCCTGACATCCTGGCTGTCCCCATGAGTTAACGTCTCTGGCAAATTTAGTAAAATTATTGTAGCCGGCATTTTTCTTGAAATCGTCGAGAAATTCTTCTGTTCGTTTTTCAAGATATCCACCGTTACTTGCGTAATAATTTCCAAGATCTAAGAATTTCTGTGATTTATTCACTGGTTTTGTATCCTCCTTATCTACTTTTACGACCTTCGTATAATCTTTATAGAATACACTTCTGTCAACTTCCCCAGAAATACCGGGAATATGAGCTTTCGAACTATACTGCCAGCCAACTCCATATGTGGGTTTAAGACGTTCAGGCAGATTTCTGTCATCGTATTTCGAATACCTAGCTACCCAAAACTCATATCTGGATTTGAGTACATCACTTATTACAGCTTCGTACCATTCATCGGTATTGCAATAAATTCCGAACTTATAACCAGCTGCGAGAATAACATCTGCAAACGCTATGGCAATCTCCTCGATTTTCTTTTTACCAAGAGCTTTTTGGTTTTTCCATTCGAGATCAAGCCATACTGGATAATCAAGTTTCCGGCCTTTGAGTACACTAAGCACCTTTTTGGCTTCCGCCTGAGCTTCAGACACATTCAGCGCATAACTGTATTTATAAACGCCAACCGGAATTCCATTATCAACACATCCTTTATAATTTCTCTCGAAATATGGATCTATAATATTTCCTTTTTCTGTAATTCGAATTATTACAAATCCCATTCCATAAATTGCTACGGCTTTCCAGTTAATGTTTCCATTATTAGCTGATACATCTATTCCTTTTAGCACTCTATCACCCCTTTATTCCAAATTTAGCTCTATTGGCATCATTGATTGATTTATACTGTCGCATAACTTCAGCCTGACTCATCTTTTTACCGCCTCCGTTTTTTGTGTTGCAAAGGCGTATCAAAGTAAGTAAACGATTCAAATGCCAACGTTCAAATTCTACTGGTATGCTATTCATAATCATCCAGTAGTAAATAAGCTCCGATGATATATTCTCAGTCCTACTATTATTTGCAGGCGGACCACCGTTAAAAGTAGTAGCCGTCATCGGAGCATTAATATATGCGGAAATTTTATCTATTAAATCTTTGTGCTTGAATAATCTTTCGTATACTTCCGGTTTCACATTCTTCGTGATTGTCATACATTGTATATATAAAATAATTTCATCCAATGTACGATTCTCGACTGGGAAGTAACGAATTCCAGTCAAAGATTCCCATTTTGACAGAGAAAGAAGAGAATGCTCAAGTTGCAGTGTTTTTGGCTCGGACACTGGAGTATATACAAACTCTTCTTTTTTCTCGTCCCATTCTTCCTTCGAATCGCCTGGAACTACAATTTCGAGCATCTCTTATCCTCCATATTTTTCATATTTATTCAGTTGTCGCTGATGGCATAGTGACAACTTTGTTTTCTACTTCTTTTTCAACTGCGGCTCTATATTTAGCAGGAATAATTCCTGTGATAAACTCGGCTGCTTCTGTCGGATTGTGTATAAATCCCATGTACAACTCGTTATATGCATTAGTCTCAGAGAATGCTTTAGACAGTTCTTCAGATTTAACTAATCTACGGCCATCATCTGATTTTTCGCCATATGCTTTGAGAATGATTTCCTTAAACAGTTTTGCGATGGTTGGGATATCCTGCGCCTGGATGATGCCTTTAATTTTCTCATCAAGTCCGCCTGTCACATCGAGCTGCATTTCAGTCAATTCGGTTTCTGTAAGGTTGAAATAGAATGTTTCTTCTCTTTTTACTCCGTTAAAATCTTCATATGGAATTGTTTTTGTTAACATAATCGTTTCTCCTTTTTATTGTTTTATTAGTTAAAAAGAAAAGCCCCAACCGTATCACGCGACTGGGACCTTTCTCTATGAATAGTTATTTATTAGGCTGCGGCAGCTTTGATTAAAGCCACAAGTTCCTCCGGCATAGGCAGAGAAGCCGCTTTTTCAGCAGTGCCGTACAGTGCATCCTCTACGGCTTTCATCTGAGCTTCAGACAGCTTAGTGGAATCAAATTCCAAAGTAGCTGTTGTACGAGTCTTTCCGTCAAGGGTAAATGTTACCGGAACAGTGGAAACATCGAAAGACATCTCAACTGCGGATGGAGATTCATTCACGGTCTCACGGTCTTTGGAAATTGGTGCAGCGGTACAACCATATACAACATGTAATTTGTATCCATGATTGTTCTTATCAGTATCATTACCGATAAGTGTCTTGTAGCAGAAACCAAATGTTGAGTGATCCTGCTGTCCAATCGACATACCAGCCACAAGTTCTTCCTGGCCAAGGCATAAAGCAAATTCGTCAGGGTATGCATAACAACTAATGTTTGCTGCAAACTCTTCCGCAGACATGATGTTAAGATATTTAATATTATCTGCATATAACGCAGTTGGCTCGCCGCCGCTTGGATTTTCGGATACTTTGGTAAGACCATTCCAAGCTACAGCTGTGGCATATTTACCTTCAGCAAATGGATATAATACACCATTGCTGACACCGGTTTCATAAAAATGTTTTCCGGCTTCGTCCCATATAAGTCTAGGCATATAAATAATCCTCCTTTAAAAATATAACGTGAGTGAATCGTGATATAAATTGTCAGCCTTATAAGAAGTATTAAAGGAACAATATGGCAGATCCAATAACTTTTCGATTACAGGCTCGTCAGGTTTTCTGGATATCACGATTAACTCATAACTTTTGTTTTTTAGATATGCTGTATCATCTGCATGATCAACAGCTATTGATTTTTTTGAATATCTTATAGCTGGATATTCCATTTTGACTGATTCGGGTGGCTGGTAATAAACATGCTTACAGCCGAGCAATTCTTCAAGTTTGCTCTGAAGTTCCAGGCGTGTTCCCATTCCAGACACCTCCTATAGTCAGTATTAATCGTGGGTACTGTACATCAACTTCTGATATTTTCCATTTCGTACCCATAATTTCGGCATAAGCCATATGAGAACAATTTTCGATGGCAAATGGATCCGCTAAAATACTAACCACATTCGCGAGTGAGATATTGTCATTAATACCGCCGGATGCCTGCCGTTTTTTACGATCATTAGTTATATCACCGTAATAATCACGTTCGAGAATTGTTCCGTCCCATAACCCCGGCTCCGTCTCGTTGGTGACAGCATAGCCGATTTTACCAAACCATTTGCTCATCTAATTGTCCTCCAGAATCACTCAGCTTTAACTGTGGCGAGTTTAGCAGCTGTAGGTGTTGTATCAGTTGTGGCATATGTAACAGTTACCACTTTTGCTGCTACTTTACAGCTAATCGGACGATAAGCCACACCTGCGGCATCGACCACTACCATACCTTTATAAAAAGCATCTTCCAATTCTTCTGGAGTTAACTTTGTTTTAAAGGTGGGTTCTCCATACGCTACACCATCGGCTTTAGCATATACTTTTCTTACTGCAACATTTTTGTCGCCAGCGTTCATGTACATTACTTCCATGTTTTTAATCTCCTTTATGATATTTTGATGTTTGTTTCAACTAACTTTTAGGTATAATTACGCTACATTCTCTTCGAGAGCAATAGCTGAGTATACCTTTGTAAGAGAACCTGACAGTCTTGTTTCAAGCAGGTATTTGTACTGGTTGAAGTTAATATCGAATGAATCGAATCTGGCTACTTCACCACCCTTAGCAGCGCCAAACTGATAGTCTCCAAGATTTACAAACAAACCAAGCAGTTTATGTTTGTTATTCTCACTATCGGTTCTCTCAAGACCCTCGAACTGTTCAACGGTAACGATAGAGTTTACATTGAGTGCTGCAGCCAGATCATCCTTGGAATCATAGATACGACGACCGTTCAGATCACGAGCCAGAAGCATCACGTTAAGCAGATGTGGTGCACAATAGAAATCAAGTGAGCCTGATCCTTTATACTTCTCACGCGCATACAGAGATGCAGTCAGGATGGCTTCAGCTTTAATATAGTTCTCGCCAAAGTTGGCACTTGTATTAGAGCCCTGAAGCTCCTGTTTAGCTTTATCGAAATCTACTGTCTGATGAATTGTATACAGCTCATCATCATTCCAGATAGAACGGATATGATCTTCATGAATCTTATCCGGATCACCGTCTTCACGACCATCACCAACCATCGCAGCCATGATCAGTTCTTCATTCAGAGTCTGTTTCATCATGTTCCACTGATATGCAACTACATCAAAGTCTGTGATATCAACAACATCATCGCGCTGTAAGGTATCTTTGATATAAACTGTCTGAGGATCTGTTGTACGTGACAGCAGCTTAATTTTCGCCATTTCTTTCTTATAGTCACCCTTCTTCTGGTAACCTTTAGCTTTCAGCTCAGCAATACGAGCATCGGCCTGACGGGTCTTGATACGGGTATATGGGCTCTTATGAATTTTAGCCATAGCAGCATCAATCCAGGACTGATCTCTGGTCAGAGTTTCCGGCTCACCTTTTTTCAGAAGTTCATATTCCGGGAACAGTTTTTCAACTTCGCCATCAAATACTCCATGTGCTAATGTGCTGGCATTCTCCTCGGCAAAGATATTCATTGCTGTTCTCAGTGAACCAACGCTGCTCTGTTTTGCCATAGATACAATTTTCATTTCATCAGAATGACTAAGAATAGACTTATTCGCCTGCTCTCTTTCTTCCTTGTCAAAAATGTTATGTTTCACTACACTTCCTCCTTTTTTATCATCTTTTTCAGGATCATCAACAACCATTCCGAACATGGCACATACTGCTTTTTTCTGTTCATCATTCATGGTTTTGATTACTTCTTCAATTGTTTTATCTTCCGGCTTCTTTGTTTCTTCTGGTTTCTTATTTTCCCCTGCTGGTTTCTTTGTTTCTTCTGGTTTTTCGTTTTCCCCTGCTGGTTTCTTTGTTTCTTCTGGTTTCTTGTTTTCCTCAGCCACTTTATTTTCTCCTTTCTTTTCGGCATCAGCTGAGTGATAGAGCATAATGTTTTCATCCCATGATACTTCCACCTCATCTCCGCCTTCGGCAGAATGTGCCACAATAAAATCCACGTAAGCACCAGGATTAGCACCAGCCAATACAAGACTGAGCTCTCTGATATTTCCGTGGACAACATCTTTACCAATCTTTTTGACATGATTAGCCCAAATGGAAAGAGATCTTACATCTCCATTCTGCACAAGTTTCTTAGCAGTCAAGCCCTGTTCAGTATCGTTGAATACGCCATAGGCATATACACCATCAGCACGGTTTTCAAGAACTGCATGTCCAAGAACTGCTTTAGGATCATTATGTTCATGATTCCAAACTAATGGAACTTCGCGTCCATCGTCCCCTTTGAACGCGTCTTTACGGATAGTAACGCCGTCACCACATAGTAAATCGTTACGAGTGGCATATCCGCTAAAATCACAATTATCCATTTTGATTTTCTCTCCTCTCTTCAGTTTTAGTAGTTGCTGCAGATTGACTCCTCTCTATTTCCTGTTTTGACTGACTAATGTTACTATTTCGTAACTCATCAGCTTTCGGATCATCTGCTGGTTTCATACCAATGATCTGTCTGATTTCGTTAGAGGTCATAATTTCATTTCTTGTAAATTTGTCAGCAATTTCTGCGATATTATTGACTGGAACCAGTCGGAATGGATCTCTGAAATATTCAATAGATTGCCTTTGCGTTCGAGCTGTTTTGGTTAGAAATTTACGCTTCAATTCATCTACAATTGCCGCCACAACTGGCTCAACTGTTCGATTGCTATAATTCAGCATCGCCTGCTCATCAGCTGTACCATCGAGGATGGCCTGAGTGATACCAAGCTGACTGTAAAACATATTTGTCCAATATTCTATTTGCTTCAAAAGATTATTTTCCAAAGAACGATTGAGCTGAATCACTTTTTCTGTGCCATCAATGTAGGCTACGCCATACTTGGAATTGGTTAACTGTTGTTCAACTTCACTTCTTCTGGCTTCAGCCTGCTCTTTACGTGCCTGAGTCTTAGCTAAATATGGAAGCTGAATGATTAAATCCAATTTACCGGACGCCGTCGTCTCGTCTGTCACGTCCAATAATCTGAGTTTTCTCATCAATCTTTGTAATATTGAGTTGGGCTCATTCACAACTGCATAAAGCGGATTTTCAACAATTCCAACCTGTTTCTTTGGTAATAGAACATCTTCTTTTTCCCCAGTAAGATCATTGTAAACTCGAACACGAACATGATTTGGATACCACTCGATGATTTTACCGGTTCGCATAGAGTCAATACTATATGAATTGGAATTTTGAGGATCTATTGAAGTATCTACTGGAACAATGGCCACAACACCCTCATCTAACATAGATAAAACAACATCATGAATAAATGCTCTTCCTGTCTGATCCACGTTAGCTTCAAGATTTAAACAAGAATTTAAACCTGAATCAACTTCCTCGATAAAACGACCGGAAGTGTCCAATTTACAATGTTTTATATCTATAGATGCCGCATCTAATGCGATTCGATTGAATATTGATGAAACTATGGATCTTTCATTTCCATGGCTTAATCGTGGGCGATCTGGTCTCAATGAATATCCTGGTCCCGTCGTCCTTTGATGTGTAGGATCCCGATTGTTCTTAAATGCATTCCAGGCATGTGCTAACCTGGTTCCAAAATTAAATTCCATTTTGACTTTCTCCTTATGATTCATCATTATTCAGCGAAAATTCTTCTCCAGTAATCAATTCATATTCCTCTGGAGTAATCCATTTTCCAACTGCAGCGACAACTCTACTTTTTTTCCAGAGACCGTTGTCGTAATATTCTTTCACAGTGTCATATTTTTTAGATTTTTCCATCAATATCCTCCCCATCACTTTGATCAAGATCGGTATCGGTCATCATTGCCATATATTCGATATCCGAATTGACTTTGACAATCTTAGCTCGAAGTTCTTCGTTTTCTTTGCGGGCATCAATCAATAGATCTAAAACACTTTTAAATCCGAACATCAGAATCCCTCCATAACGATTTATAAAAAGCATCCATAGCAATTTCCAATCCATGACAACATCGTCTGGCTCGCTTGCCTGGGTGCTCCTGTTTATGCTTACCATTATTTGTAATATTGGCTTTAAAACTATTGTAACTACGATCAGTATCTGCTTTGGATAACTCACCTCTTTTGACTTTAGCAACCATTCTTTTTAATTTTCTACGTTCATGTGATATCTTTTCAGGAAGTAGTGTTAACACAATTTTTCCAGTTTCTGTCGGACGAAACCTAAAACCAAGAAACTTCACACCTTGGGAAAATTTGATTATTTGTGTCTTTTTAGGGTTCAATGTTAAATTACGTTTTTTCATCCAATTATCTATTTTACGATAGCACTCTTTCAAATAATCTTTACTTTCATGCAACAGTATGATGTCATCGTTATATCGAACGTATTCTTTTATTCGTAATTGTTCTTTAACATAATGATCAAACTCATCCAATACTGCCAATTGAATTATCTGCGTACACTGTGATCCTAAACCCATTCCAACAGTAGGATCTTCTCCGTTGTCAAAGCTATCTATAATCTGCTTAGCTTTTTCTCTTACCCACTCATTCTTGATACGTTTTTCAACAGCTTCATAAGCTAATTTATGCTCTGTACTACCGAAAAAATTGGACAAATCACCTTTTAATATGTAACCGTTCATGCCGTTTCTTCTATAGAAATGTTGCATATGTCGTATTAATCTTTTACGGGTTCTCTCCGTTCCACGGCCTTTTAAACATGCTCCGTTATCATAAATAAAAGACCGAGTCATTTCATCGTAGAAGTAATTATCAACATAACTTCTTTGAAAAACTCGGTCTTTAAACTTTGTACTAAGAATATCTCTTTCTTTTGGTTCATATACTTTAAAATTTGCATATGGAGATATTTTATAAGTGCTATTTTCAAGGCTTTTCTTCAATCTATGAATACGAACTAACGAATTTATAACAAATCCTGCTACACTGTCTTTCCACATCACGCCTCGCCGACATTTAAGCATCGCACGAGATAGATTGTAAAAACGGCATATATTTTGTTCTATATTTGATTTCATAAAGCCTCCGGATTATTGTATATTAGTCGTGGTTTATAGTAATCCTACCGGGGATATTATTACATCGAGTACGGCAATTACATCCGACGATCCTATTTTTGCCTTTCGGACAGGATAACGATTCCTTGTATAATGCTTTGATTTCGGCTATAAAAGCTTACTTTATTACTCGCTTTTTAACAATCGAGAACCGCCCCATTCGCGTTGTTGGCATTGTTGTTGTCCAACTGACCCTCCGTGTTGACATTACGGACGTTGTTCGCGTTGCCTGAGTTAGGGGTAGAATAAACAATCGTTACCCTTTTTATTTCATGTATTTTTTATCGGATCTCATCCAGCCTTCTAAGAGTGTCTGTAAAGACACCACCATACCAATCCAGTTATCATATTTTTCATTTTTGATATTAAAGGTGTAATATGCTATATCCATTAAGGATAGCATGGTGTCAATTCTTCCAAGAGCTTTGTTTTGATACTTACGACGTTTCTTGTAATCTTTAGGTTTATTAATGTCCAAAGGACGTTTATTTGCTTTTCTTATAAACCTACAGATATCTATGGATGTATCCACAATCTTAGACGTTATCGTCCACCGGTATCTTTTAGGAAATACTTTTTCGTTGCTGCATATATGTATTGTAAATGAAGCTAAGTTATTGGCCGCAACTAACACTCCAAATTTAGTTTTTCCTTTCTTGGAATTTACTACAGACATTTATACCCTTTCTTGCCCTCCGGGCAGATTACTAGATTTTTAGATAACATTACAAGCGAGAACCGCCCCACCCGCGCCGCCGGCACCGTGGCTGCCCAACTGACCCTCCGTGTAGACACCACGGACGTCGTACGCGTAGCCTGAGTAAGGGGTACGTTGCCAAAACCACTGAGGACTTCCATTCTTGTATTTTATTCGATTTTTGTCTTTTCCAGTGTTGGCACTAGGATTATCCGAATAATTTACAAAATAAGTATATGGATCCCCCTCATGGTTATCCGAATACTCGTCGCCCATATACATCTCGCTTCTCGACAATAAGAAAAATCTATCAGAGGTTTCATCCATACCTGCTTCTTCAGCAAGCCGACATCTGGCAGTTTTCTTTTTTGTCTTTCCAATAATAGAAAGAAAATCAGAATCCAGTCCTCTAAGAAAACCATCTTTATTGCTCATCCAACTTGGAGGTCGATCATATTTATCCTGCGGTGTCCATACAGAACCGGCTGGCTTATCGCTGTTAGCCCACTGTCGTATAGCAGATGTTAAATAACGATTTGAACCGTAACACATTCTTTGTGCATTATTCAATACCGCCAAAGTTGTTCCACCGGATCCTTCTATCGGAGAAACTGATTCTATAACTGTTGTGCTCAATGCACTCGAATAAGTATTGATTTTGTATTTTAATGGATCTTGATTCCATTCTCCATTCCACACAATCTGCCCGCCTTTTGGTACAGTTTTAGTCAATGTAAACTGGTATGTTTTTCCATTTCCCATACCTCCAGACCAGCCATTCTTAGGTGTAACATTATATGTTCCTGGGGCTAATGCCTCCTCAGCGTAATACATTGCTTGTGGAGCGCAAAACTGTACAAAATCAAATACTTCATGCATGTAAATTGTCAATGAATTTGTATATTGCGGATCTGCAGGGATATCCTGATTATGACCTATAACATCCCATACAATAGATACCCCATTACGAGACGATATAATCTGACTTCCAACAGGAATCATTTCTTTATGCCTTCCAGAACGGACTATTCCGTTTATTTCTGCCGGTGTTGTTGGCTTATATCCAACGCCAACGCCCGCCGCAATATATCGCAGATATGTATTTGCTTTATTCATTTGCTCTAAAAATTCAGCTTCCGAAACAAAGCCAAAAACGTTGTCCATTTTAGTCATCTCCTTTTATTTAATTTCATCATATTCGAGAGTAGGTTTCCCTTTTGCGATTTTTATTTTCCCCCAATAATTTTTCCCGGTATCACTCGATATGAATATTTTTGTTTTATCGGCTGCTATTTCAGCTATAACTTCATTACCTTTGTCAGTAATACTTTTTTTTGCCGCATTAGAAGCGCTATCAGCTGCCGAATTTACTTTTGTCACTCCAGCCGTAGCAGCCCCATCTATTGATGTTTTAGCAGATGATACTTGTGAATCAGTATAAGACTTTATAGCATTCTTAGACGCTGTTTCCTTGTCAGCTATAGCCTGTTTTGAGCTATTTGTAACATCTCCTAATTCCTGCTTCTTCAAAGCAGTGTATAAATTTATTTCTTTTTTAGCGTCTGCTTCGATTCTTGTGAGTATATCCTCTTGTGCTTCTGGAGTGACATATTCGTCAACCTGTATTCCATCCAGGACAGTCATTCTACCTTTATTCGATGTATTAAATGACTGTGATATCTTACTGCCTGTCATTTTAATCATATTGACAGCAAAAACAACTACCCCAGAATAAGCAACTGCATCTGAGTCAATCAGCCAAGTAAATAATATGGTATCATTCTCTACGGTCAAATCAGTGACTGCATAATAATTCATATTACCATTGGCATTTACATAATTTACTTTCGTGGTAAATTCGGACATATCAAATCCGTTGTAATATCTCGGCATCTGAAAATTAATTCGGTTCACATTTTTGTCTCCAGTAACACCTGCCACAATGCCTCTGTCCGGAATAGATACGATTCGTAAATCATTATCTATGATAAACTGAATATCATCATGGAGATATTCTTGGTTAGAAGCTTGTAAAATAACTTCATCTAATGTAGCCATTATTTAACCTCCCTGATTAATCAATTCCTTATTCGTTGTAATTTTCTTATCTTTGCCAGAAATTCCAACTATTGATACTTTGAAATATGCGCCATCAGTAACTTCATTCGGTACTTGACATGTGTTGTCTCTTTCGAGCATAACTGCATTAGGCTCACCTTGATTCTCAAATACTGCAATCTTTCTAAGACCAAACCAATCGTTATCTTCAAATGAAAAATGACATTTTAGATAATTTTTTGTCCCACGAATTATTCCTGAAAAATCGCCAACTTTTTGTAAATGCTGACCGTTTATTTTAAAATGCAAAACATTCATGACTGTGGTCTCCTTTATTCAAAAACTTCTCTATTAATCTTATAAGCGACAAAAGCATCCATCATCGCGGCAACGGCATCAATCTTGGCTTCATATCGTTTCTTTAATAATTTACGGTTACCATTTGTGTCTTCCATAACAATGCAGTTACCCATGGTGAATGTCATAAGAGCCTCATCGAATAATAGCATTCTTTCTTCAGACAATTTCTTCAATTCGCCTAATGGAACTGATTCTGTTTTAGAACCCTGAATAACTTTCACGACTCCAAATGGACCATTCTCTCGTTCCCAACGTTCTACAAATTCTCTGGCATTGTATGGGTCATATCCAAAACAACATACATCATATCCAGATTCCGATATGTAATTATCAAGCTCTTCATATACCTGCATCATATCAAGTATATTTCCAGGCATGACAATCAAACTTCCCTCTTTCATAAACTCATCGTATTTGATGCGCAAAGCAGTAGGAAGTTTACTCAAAGTTAGCTCGGTTATATAGTTTCTTGTTTTAATACCAAAAGCCCCATTTGCCAAAGGAAATAAGAATACAAAAGAACAGAAATCATCTCCCTGAGACATATCTGCTCCTAAAGCACATGGTAATTGCCAGTATTCTCTCCTTCTATGAGGAAGTGTTTCTTCGTAGGTGAAATAATAGGTGAATCCCTCCATAGGTATTCCAAATCTTTTAGCAAGAATGTCATTACGTGCTGCCGGATTATTTTCAGCCCTCTCTACATCCAACTGGTATGTTTCATAGCTAACTGTCTTTCCTAAATTTGGATTAGCTTTAAGCCACATGTCTGGATTACCAACTTCATCAATTGAATCCAATTTGTACCACCAAATAGATGTGTGTGGATCGTTGTACTCTCCCTTTAGAATTTTCATTAATTCCATTTTGATTGTATCACCGGATCCATTACGAACTGTTCCTTCAGAGCTTATGGCAACAATGAGATAATCGTCGTTTTTACCTCCGCCCTGCTCTTTAGCCGCGCCCTGCTCTAACGCACCAACCACATCTTCTCTGATGTCACCAGATAGCCACTCATCAACAGTGGCCACTTTAACTCTAAGACCCTGAAGCTTGTCTATCGTCATTGGACGCACTTCAAGCCATGAGCCAGTTAAGAAGTTTTGTATTCCTTTTTTAGTGCTGGCAAGTTTTACTCTGTCAGCTTTGGAACCTGTGGTGTTTTGGAGAGAACCCTCCGTAAGAAATTTATATAACGGACCGCGCGATCGCGTTATTGCAGTCCTAATCGGTGACATAACCTCATCAGCCTGCGCCATTGTCGGTGCTGTTGTAACCTGATGGGTTGTCTGAGTATTTACATTTAAGAAGTAATTCTGTATACATGATGCATACATTGATTTTGCAGCGCCTCTGGCCACTATCAAATATTGTTTATGTATGAGACGCTTTTTAATTCTTCTCGTTTCATAATGGCCTCTACCAGTATGACCATTCTGCGATGGAACATAGATGCTTCTATCAACAAAATAGTACCATCCGAAGATTTCTTCAGCCCACAGCTTAAAAGAGTCCAATAAATGAAGATCGTCACCATCTGTAAGGGTTAATTCATTTTCACAATATTTGATGAACCCGTCGACCGGACATTCATCATAATATTTGGTTGGATCAGCTATGAGTTTATCTATTCGATTCATCTCCATCGAAATTTCTTCATTTACTGGTATTTCGCCTCTTATAACGGCATCTCTGAACATGCCGTAATATTTGGGTACAGCAGTGTTAGATAATGCCATCTATTTAAACCTCTTTATTTTTTATTATTCGCGTAGACTTTCTGATCACCTTCCAGCTTCATAGTGCTGTTCATTACAGAAGCCATCTGTCCTTTTAAGAATTGCTTTCCAAGATCGACTGCAGACGGTGTAACCATTCGGTTCATCACGGTGTCCATAAATTTTTGGCCACTAGAAACCTGCTTAGGAGTAACTTCCCTAAGTTTATTTTCCAGAGTTAACCGATTAATTCTATCTTGAATTTCCTCATTGCTCATTTCGCTAATGCTTTTGGTTTTTCCAGTTTTTGTTTCACCGATTTTCTTACCGGTAAGTTTCTGGTATTCGTCAGTTAACTTTTGTGCTTTCTTTTTTCCGGCTGATGTTAAGCTACCATCTTTGTTCTGATATCGTCGAACACCCCAATGCATCCCGAGTACACCATGATGTGATAAATATTCATTGTTCATTTTAAAGTCCACCTCCTACTCTGTAGTTTTAGATTCTGCTTCGGCATTCAATCGCCATTCCAGTTCGGAAATCATTCTGTTCATACTATCCGCAACAACAGTTGTTGTCGGTGGATCAAAAAGCATACGAACCTTCATATACATGTACGATTTAACAGCCTCGAAATCTTTGTCTTTTGATAAAAATTCACTCCATGTATCAGTCTTATCAGTAACTGTATATGCTTTTTCGCAAACACCGATCTGTTTTAGAACAAGAATAACGGTATTAATATGCATGATGATCTGTTGATCAAATGCTGTGTAATCCTCAGTTAATCCCAATAAATTTTTTATTGAAGTTAAAATACTTTCGTCCATCTTTGCTCCTATCTTTTCCACGGACACGTATCGTTAGGTGTACGTTCCGGGATATTATCAGGTATTAATATATCATCATTGCTATAATGTATAGCATCATGGGTTCGCTTTGAAGTACATATTAGATATTCCGGATTGAGAAGAAATTCTGTTTTATCCAAAATATCAATTTTAGACAAAGGATTCATGTGATGAATTATTACTCGTTTATCTATTTCACGTCCTTTTACCGCAAGATCGCATCCGCAGTCTCTAATAATCACAGCATCTCTGATTTTCTGCCATTCTATTGATTTATAAAAAATCTGATTCAAATATCGGTCATATCCAAATGTTTCATCGCATACTTTTCCGCAAAGCCTCAAATAGTTATAGCGTTCTATAAAAGTTGGTATCTTTATTAACTCGGAATATGTTTTAATATTCGTCATTTGGATCACCGTATCCCGCATAATCTCGCAATACTTTGATTACATTCTCGTAAGCGGCCTTTGTGTCGGCAGCATCCTCAATAGCTTTTGTTTTTGCTTTAAGAAGTTTGTTCTCTTCTCTAAGTCGTTCGTTTTCCAATTGTTCTTTTTCCGAACCCAATTTTAAATAATGTACAATTACTGATGGCGAAGCAGTACCTTCTCGTAATTGCCGTTCAGCACAATCAACAGCCAAAGATACTAACTGCATATCTCTATTAGCTGGAGATATAGCAGGACGCATGTTGTTTTTTGTGCCATTTGTTTTTACTTTTGGCATACTCTAAGCCACCTTTCTTGTAGTATTGAGCAACTGTTCATATAGTACATAGAAGAATCCATGAGCTTTTATCACAAATTCAGGAGAAACTATCAAACATTTACCATGACAACCTTATCACACTCAGAGGAATACAATTAATACAAAAAGTCCATGAATCCCTCTATGCGCTATATGAAATATAAAACAA
>ERZ1034897.150-NODE-150-length-39862-cov-55.117944_pt1 | contig 39862 bp, 60 predicted proteins | sample MGYA00520629_ERZ1034897 | MGnify/ENA primary metagenome ERZ1034897 (study PRJEB33766, sample SAMN09781789) | gut metagenome | biome: gut microbiome | host: Homo sapiens | place: Madagascar | study: EMG produced TPA metagenomics assembly of the PRJNA485056 data...
GAAGTCTATCAACTCATTGCAGAGTTGGTCATAAAATTTGTTTGGTAATACCATTTTTCGTTTTTGTTTATTTGTTCGTTATTTCGTTTCTGCGCCATTAAAATTCCACGGTGGTGCAACTACTTGTTTTTACCAAGAAAATGCGTCAGCGTGCGAATTTGGGGCATTCTCGTTAATTTCTGCACTCAATCACTGCATATCCTTTCGTATTAGGTCAAGCGGATTGCTCATGCTTGGGTCAATTCCCATTCTCCGCTTGTACTCGTCAAATGATATGGCGTTGCGTCTCGTTTCCTCGTCCGCCTTGCGCCTCTGCACCGTCTCCAGTTCCAGCATCAGCGACCGCTCACGCTCTTTTGCGCTCTTGATGTAGGCTTGAAACTGCACCATGATGCTCCGAGGTCGTGGGAAGTAGTCGTATTTGCCCTTCGCCAGTTCGTTGAAGAAGTTCAGCACAAATGCGTAGTTCAGCGTGCGAGCCTCGACGCATTGCGTTATCGACTGCGCCAGCGTGCGAATGTCAGCCGTGCGCATCTTTTGCTCCTTTTGCGCCAGCATGAAGCCTTGAATCACGAAAAACAAGTTATTCTCCACCGCCTCGCTACCGTATGCGCTCATCATCACGACCATTGGCTCAACGCCTTTCGCCACGCTCTCGTCGATGCGCCCAGCGATAGCCCTCACGTTCTCATAACTCCAGCGCACTTGGAATGTCTCGGAATCGCCGTAGCGAAGCCTCACGGCGTTATCCCTTGGCGTGTCTGCGCCAGCAAGGAATGTCACAAGTCGTTTACTTTTGTTTGTTTTCATTTTGTCGTCGTTTTGCCGTTGTTAATTCGTTCGAGGTTGTCAATAGCACCAGCCGCCATGTCGTTTATCCAGTCTCGCTCTCGGTCTTCTGCCGTGCGCTGGCGTTCGGATCTCTGCTGTGCCTCCCACTTGATGCGTATCTGAGAAAGCAGGTGCTTCATGTTGATGCCTTTCGCTGGCTCGTCGGTCAACTCCCACTCGTCAATGACGGCATCGCCTGTGCGCAGCACATCTTCAACCGTGGCGTGGAGCGATGCGGCGATGTTGTGGAGTTTTATTTGCTCACGATACATTCTGTCACGCAATCGGCTCAACAGCAACTCACGCCCTTGGGCGTTATTATCTTTTTGATTTGTTGTTGTTATTGCTAACTCGTTAGAGTTAGTTGTAACAACATCGGTATTGTTCTTGTTATTGTTATTGTTATTGCTATACGAATTTGTACGATTTTTACAATCGTATTCGTTCGTATTCGTTCGTATAACCTTTCTCCATCGCTTCTGCACGTTTGCTTTGTTTTTTTCGCATTTATTTGAATAATTAGCCCAATCTTTATCATCGTACATCTTCAGCATCGAGAAAGCCAATGACAATACCTCGTCGCCACCAAAGCACGTTTCGCTTTCGCTCTCGCCTCTCGCATAGGCAATGGCTGCTCGAAGCAGTTTGCCGACCTGCTCATCGCTCATCGTCGCCGTCAGCGTTCGCCATGCTTCAAAGTACACGAGCATCGTTTTGCGGTCAGCCTTTTCCATCGTTCTTTGCCATTTTTTCGTTTCGTGAAAAAGCACGCAACAGCAACTTCGCCTTACGGATAGTGTTGGCACTCCGTAGGTCTTTCGGGTCGGTGCAGTCCCTCAACTGCGCCACCCAAGCCAACACTGCTTGCAAATCCCTAAAGTTTCTGTCACTGATTGCGTGCATAATTACAACTATCTGATTATTACTATAACTAATTCACTTTTTCGCCCACGGAGTGTATTCCGTTTCCGCTCTCTCTACTGCTTTATCAGCAGTCGGCGTGAGCCTTGCTTGTGCACCATGTAGTCGATGATGGCTTCAGGTCGCTCTTTCTCGAATCGCTTCCAGTCGAAAGCCTCGGTCGCCTTTGGTGCTCGGTATGTAGCCAGCCGATGACCGCCGTATGCGATAGCCTCTGCATCGCCGAATGCGAGTTTGATTTCGTCCTCCAACTTCCTCTTCTCGGCATCAAGTTTAGAGATCTCGCTTTTAAGTGTGACCAACGCTTTCCACACGTTGTATGTCTGCTCGTCCACATCTACGGTCTTGCCGTCAATTTGCGATGGATACTTGATGTCGATATCCTCGGCATTTGCAAGTTCGGGTTCCTCTCCGCCCATGATGTTGTGTTCCCAAAACCGTGTCACGCTCTGTTCTATCATTGCACCGATGGTGTCGTTTCGCTCGAAGTGGCGGAAGCCGAACTCTCGCCCTTGTGTGAGCCATGCCAATGCGCCGTAATCATAGCCAGTCACGTGCAGTTGGTATTGCAGTTGGATATACCAGTGGCGTGGCACGTTGTCCTCGTCTATCGGCATCTGCGTTGTCTTGCACTCCACAATCATCTTGTTCGCCTCGTTGTGCAGTTGGTCTTTTCCCCATGCCGTGCGGTCAGGCGATACCTGCATATATGGCTTTTTACGGTCTTGCGCTATCCAGTCTATTGCGCTGCGCTTAATCACCGTTGCGCCTGTGGCATCGGCGTAGAATTTACTCACGGCATCTTCGAGGTAGTGTCCTGCACGCATGGCGAAGTTTTCCTCTTTCGGCGCATCGTATCCCATTTTTCTACGCCACAACTGGTATGGCGTTTCAAATGGATTGAGAAACATAATAGTAGCGGCTTCACTCGATCCGATACCGCTTTTTCGGATTTCCAGCCATTGCTCACGGTTGGCTGGGCGTATCATTTTTGCGTTCATTTTCGTTACGTTTTATGTGTTGGTTTATTATTATTTCCTCATCGCTTGGTCAACGATGGCACGCACGCCATCTGCGCCAGCGTTAGCGTCCACTTCCTCGCAGTCAACATCTTTCACTTGCTTGGCTTGCTGTTCGAGGGCTGTAGTTTCTTCCTTTGCGTACATCGCTCCGAGTTGCGACGGGAACGCCTCACGCAATGCCTGTACCTTGGCAATTTTGCTTATCATTGTCGCTTTCTTTTCGTTCCAAATACTGTTGCCCTTGTCGTATTCCGAAAGGTTTACCTTGCTCACGGTTGGCACTCGTCTATCCTTGCGATATACCTTTGCCCAGCCACCGAGAAGCACGTCTTTCACTTGGCGGAAGCAGCCCTCCAACTCCACCACGTTATCGCCACGGAGTACGATGATACCAGCCTCGATGCCGTCGTATTGTTCGCACGCTTCGGCACGCTTGAACAACGCCTCTTTGCTCACAATCATTTGGGCGTTGCCGTCGCCTCTTGCCGACTTGAACTTGATTAGGTAGGCTTCGTTCAGGAATGGGTTAAGTTTGTTGAACTTGCACACGCTGATGAACTGCACAAGTTCCTGGTCGGTAACATCGGCATTGCCTTTGGTCAGGTACTTACGCACGATGCTGTAACTCAACTTCACCTCTTGACCAGCCACTTCGTAGGTAACAATATCCTTGTCGGTAACTTGCAATTTTGCCTGCTGTTGTGGCTGCACTGCTGGCTGTGGCTTTACTTCTACTTTTGGTTGTGGCTTCGCTTCTACCTTTGGTTGTGGCTTTGGTTGTGGTTCTGCCACTTGCGCCTGTGGCTGTTGTGCCGATTGTTGGCTGAAATCCATTTGTTGTTGCTGCTGGGCATTTGCGCCCATCTTTGTTGCTGTTGTAGTTTCGTTTTTTGTAGTCATTTTTTTTGTAGTTTTTATTTGGTTGATTAATCGTTCGTTTTAGTAGCATTGGCTTGTGCGCCAAAACTTCTTCAGTTCCGCTCCTGTGAAAAACATCTGCTTTGTGTTCCTCCAGTAGCCAGCCTTGACCAAGCCCATCATCGCATATTTGCGCAGTGTCGGGCGGCTGATGCCGAGTATTCGGCTTGCGTCGGTCACGGTGTAGCGTGTGGTCACGCTCACGCATGGTTCGTTCATTGTTACTGCCATTACTGCTCGTCCTCCTTTCCGCTACCGCCGAGCCGAAGCGTTGTTACCATCATCGCCGTGAGCACTCCAAAGAACGCCACGCCAGCGAAGTTGCCTTTACACAGGTTTGCCACCAGTTCAATAGCCATTAACGCCGTTATTAGGTAGGCAAGACCATTTTCAAAAAATCTCATTACTACAAGTATTACCTTTTCCATAACTATCTTGTTTTTCGTTTTTTCAATTCGTTATCGTTTGTTTTAATTTCTTTCTCACATGGCTTCGTCTGCTGGTGCTCAACGTAGCGTTTTAGCTGTGTGCAGTATAAGCCGTTTATCGCTTGCCGTGCCAGTTCACAGCCTTGGCACGCACTCGGATTGCGATGCGTCAGCATATAATGATTGTTCGCTCGTCGGCTACACACATCGTAATGCGCTCGTTAGTCACCATCGACATCACCTTCACCATCGCCAAGAGGCATTCGCACCATCTGCCGTTCAGCATTCGCACAATTCTAAGGCAGTATCGCACGCCACCGTCGCTTTGCATTTCGTAGTAGATTTTCGCTTCTTCGAGTTTAATCCACATTCGGTTATGGTTGGCGAGTTCCACCATTCGCTGAAATTCCTTTGCTGTCTTTTCCGTCATCGTTCCTGCTGTTTTTCGCTACTTAATCACTTGTGGTTGGTAGAGGTCGTTTTGCACAAGAATCACTCGCACGTTGTTGGTGGTGTAGCCGAATTGCTCGGCAATCTTGCGCATCACTCTGTGTGGTGCAAACTCAGGGCTTTCCTCTCGCACTCGCTTGTACATGTCACACACCTTGCGATGCACCTCCTGCACTTTCTTTTCCTTTTCGGTTCGCATGTCAATTTCTTTCATCTTTTTGCTTTTTGTTTTTACAATTATTTATATATATATTTGTGTAGTTTTTTAATTACACGTTGCAAATTTATATCAAAAAATGATATAAACAAAATATTTTTTGATTTTTTTATATCATTTTTGCGTTTAATTTTATAACTAATTGAAACTCAAACAATAACGATGGATAAAAAATTTTACACCGATTTGAAATTTTTTTTCAAAAAAAATGGGATAACGCAAGAATATTTGGCGAACATATTAAACATGTCGCAACCCAACTTGAATGCAATGCTTAATGGTCGCAGAAGCATATCAAAACCGACAGCCGTAAAACTCCACGAACTATACGGCTTATCCGTGTCGTGGCTCTTGACTGGCGACGGCAATATGATAGACGAGAGCACCACCAACACCGTAAACATCAGTCGTGACAGCCATGGTAGTATGACAGTTAATGGTGGTATAAGTGGCGGAAGTATTCAGCAAGGCGGAAACCTTTCAGAGGTGGTGGAGAAGTTGGTCAACGAACTTGCCGAGCAACGCCGTGCCAGCAATAAGCAACAGGAACTAATCAACACATTAATAGAACAATTAATTACCGACAAAAAAACTTGAAATTATGATTACCGAAAGAGAGATTTGCATGGAGTTGATGACGCTAATAGAGAAATCTGAACTCCGCATCGACCGAACAAACAAAATCGTGGCAATGCTTGCCGAAGTGTCAAAGAGAATCAGCGACAGTTACATGCAGCACATCAACACGCTTTGCATCAACCGTGACAAGATGCTCGAACAAATCAACCGCCTCACGGCGATGCTTGCCGAGGAACGCCGACGCAACGATGCGCTTTGGCAACACCTATTGACCAAGCATTCGCCAGCGACAAACAATATAAATGTGAATCAATAGCTAATGGAAGAGAGAATAAAACGAATAATCAGCCACTATTGCGGTGGCTCGCAAGCGGCTTTCGCCTCTGCCGTGGGCATCACTCCGCAGTACGCCAATAGAATTGCGTCAGGGCATGGGTGTGGGCTTCGCACCGTGGAAGCAATACTGACGGCATTCCCCGATGTGAACGCCCGATGGCTTATCTGCGGAACTGGAGCAATGAGCATCAACGACAGCATCGAGGGCGAATGCCTTGCCGACAGCATCGAGCGCATAACGGAGAAAATCAACAGCGCACGCCGTGACCTCGCACGCCTAACGGCAAAAGTTGGCGCACTGAAAACAAATTGAACGCCAACCCTACAATAGCCAATTGTGGTGGTAATGTTAGTATCGTATAAGGGTAATATGAATACGGCAAAATACCCTCATTTCGGCATATTCCGAAATGTGAAAAAGTTAAGAAAAAGTTAAAGACAAAATAATACGTTTTGTAATTCGCTGTGTATCAGAGTGGTTATATGTCATACGCACCTGCTTTGGGAGCAGGGGGTCCCCAGTTCGAGTCCGGGTACCCCGACACCACAATATAACGGCGAAATTAGGCTTTAAGACCTTCTTTCGCCGTTATTGGCATTATATCTATGCTATATAATGCGGTGGAAAATCTTGGCAAAACGTGGAAAATCTTGGCAAAAAAGTTACAAAAAAGTTAAAAAATGAATAGCATGAAAGTGTCAATCTATATCTCATCGCAATCGGGAGCGGACGGCAAATATCCGCTGAAAATTTCGCTTCGTCATCGTGGCGAAGCGGCATACATTCCGCTCGGAATTCGGGTGCAGAAAAAGCAATGGCGTAAAGTTAGTGCAGACGGCAACCATATTATCGACAGTCCGAACGCACGCCAATACAACGCATTCATCAAGCGCAAGTTAATCGAAGCCGAGAACATAATTATGCAGTTGCAATCATCATCGGAAGTGGCTACACGCAAAATGAGCGTGAAGCAAATTAGAGATTACGTGCAAGAGCGACTATCCCCAGCGTTGGCAATAAATGACGATACAGCACAGCAGAATTGCGTTATTTTTTACGGAAATCGCCTGTGCGCCACGAAGCGCAAGCAAAGCACCAAAGATACATACCAGCACACATTAAGCCGTGTGCGCGCATTTCTCGGCGAAGTTGAAGCAAGCAAAATAACATTCGACGATATTAATGTGCATTGGCTATCTCGCTTTGATGCGTGGTTGGAAGCAAACGGCAACGCCATCAACACACGAAGCATACATTTCCGCAACTTACGAGCAATCTTCAACGATGCAATAGATAACGATGTAACAACCAACTATCCGTTTCGCAAGTTCAAGATTAGAAGCGAGCCAACAACGAAGCGAAGCCTAACGCTCGGCGAGTTGCGCACGCTGTGGAATGCGCCGACTGATGAACGCACATCAATAGCCCTTGACATGTTTAAGTTGTCGTTCTACCTTCTTGGCATTAACATGGTAGATATGTACAATTTAACACAGGCGAATATCGTAAACGGTCGCCTCGTTTATCGCCGATCAAAGACTGGAAAACTTTACGATATAGCCATTCAGCCCGAAGCAATGGAAATAATAGGCAAATGGAGAGGTGATGGCGACACGTTGCTTTGTCTTCGCCAACGCTGGCGAAGCCATAAAGACGCAACACATAGAATTAATGAATTACTGCAAATGGTTGGCACGTATCACACCGAGGCGTATAACGCTCGAATATATGAGCCAATATTCCCACACTTGACAATGTATTGGGCAAGGCATTCGTGGGCTACACTCGCATCTCGGCTTGATATACCTATCGACACGATAGCGCACGCCCTCGGTCATTCCTACGGCAATGCCACAACGGCTATATATATAGATGCGTCACTCGACAAGGTGGACAAAGCAAACCGCCGAGTGATTGACGCTGTATTAGCACAAAAACCCGACGGTGAAATTTTATGATGCGATGTGGTGATATCACCAATCGTCGCTTGCTGTTGGAATGGCGACCAGCGAATTTAATAATTCGTTGAAACGTTCCTCGATCTTCTCAATGTCTTTCATTTTCTTCTTTTTCGGTTTCCCTTTTTTGTCGAAAAATTTCTTTGAAATGATGGTTGATGCTGAATAATCATCGTATGTCATGCGGTCTATTGCGCTTTTTTGCCATACCATTTCGCCAAGTTTTGGCGCACCAACTCTTATTTTACCATCTTTGAAATCGAGCTGTAGATTGTAGTCGCATTCATAGCTTACTTTCGCAACGAAATTCCCCTCGATAATAATGTCTTGCACGTATGCGAAAATTGCAATTGATTTATCTTCGACCACGCTCATAACCATTTTGGGGCTGTTGTAAGTTTTGCCAACATTGATGCGAACGATGTCGTACAACTCATGCGCTGTTTTACCCTCGCAGTTAACGACAATATAATCTTTACCGTCTTGCGTCTCGAAACAGCCGCTTCCGTTAAGTTTGAAGTTTATTTGCCCGAAGCAAAATAATGGTATCAAAGCCATTAATAATAAAAGTGATTTAGCCATATTATTCAAATATTTTAGGTTGTTTATCAATTATCACGACTTTGCAACCAAGCGCATCAATCATCGCCAGCACCTTTTCCATTCTCGCTCCGCTGCCGTTCTCGAAGTTGACGATGGTGGTGGAACTTAAACCAGTAAGTTCCGCCAAACGGCGAATGCTTATTCCCTTTGCGATTCGCCGTTTTCGTATTTCTTGATTTAGGGTCATTTCATATTTCCTGATTGATAATTTCTCCATAATTTTTAATCTGTAAGTATATCGTCAAGTATTTCTTTCTCTCGGTAGTAACCAAGCATGAATTTTTCTTGACCTTTCAAATTCAGGTGTTCGGGAAGTCCGTCCGCTGGTAAATCGTTCATAATGTTTGAGAGTTCAGGCTCTCACAAATCCCTCTTTATTTCGCAGCGGAAAACACCTGAAAGACTCTTGATGAGCGTGTTTAATGGGTATTGCGCTGCTATCGACAAATTAAACCTGTATTTGCCGCCATTAATTTCGTGGACTTTTTGCAACAGGTATGAGAGTTTTCCAACCGTAAATCCAATTTCTTGTGTCTGCTTATCCATATTGTTTTAATTAGTTTTTTTTATGAATTAAATCCATCTTCCTTCACACCACCGTGTCTAACTTTTTCTTAATTATGTGGTAATATCTTGTGTCGTGTATTGCATCGCAAAACAAAGAAGCAAGTGGGAATTCCTCATCTTTGATGGGGTCGTAATTTCTCTGTACGGTGAACCAATAGCCGCCCCTGTCCTCCTCTAACTCGCGAAGAAGTTGTTCGGATGGATATTTTTTGCCATAAGTTTGTAAAAATTCATAGGCTGTGTTGGTCTCTTTTGTGAGTATGTGGTCACGGTATTTCGACATGCCGTAAATAAATATCACCACATTTTTTGCGGAAGAAAAATAAAAGTGATCTCCATCTTCGAAGTCAAAAAATAGGTTTCGTCCGGGTTTCGCCTCTTGATACTCTTGTTTTTTTGTTTCCACAACTAAATAAATGTAATTATCCATAATGTTTTTAAATAATGTTTTTAAATATATTTCAATCCTCATCTTTCCACCAGCCGACGTAGCAAATGGTGTTTAAGTCGCTGTCACGCACTTCTACGCACTCCATTTCTCATCGCAACCATAATCTTCCATGCCGTCGTGAAATGCGTTGCTTTGTTCTATTTTTGCGATGAATCAGTCTTTTACTTCTGCGGTACTGCCATTGATGCTCTCTATTACACTTTTTGGGAACCAAATGCTGCGAGGCTTTGGTGTGTTGGCATTGAATGATACATTTACATTAAGTAACATTGCCTTTTCTGATTCTCGCTCTACCGAGTTGATAAAAATTGTTGTCATAATGCTTGTTTTTTAATTGTTGTTCGTTTTTGTTTTTGTTGGTACAAATATACACACTTTATTTATGGTGTACAAGTATTCTGTAACATTTCTACTATTTTTTTAACAAGTTTTAATAAAAAAGCACCCAACCTCACGGTTAGATGCAAAAAAACAAAAACGTAACGCTTAAAAAACGCATTAGTTGATGCAAAGATAGTCATTTCCCACTAATTTAGAAACACCCGAATGAAATTAGCCAGCGCATTATTATTTTGTCGGCAATGCTCACAGAGAAAAGTTTTCGCCACACTGAACATCTGCTGGCTGACATACCCAGCGATATACTGCTCTTGCTCTCCGTATGGTTCTAAACCTAAGTGTTGTGATATATGCCTCACCAAATGCCCTTTCTCGTGGTCATAGGTATTCGCAAACTCGTCTGCACTTGTGGTCAAGCCTATCACAACAACACTCGCTCGGTTGGTTGTGTTGGTGTAGGTTACTCCGCTGTTAGGCTCGCCAATTCCACGGCAAACCCTTTCTGTGTTTTCGCAGCCGATAGCCCTCAACTGACGCTCTATAACACCAGTGTCGAGGGCATCAACCGCATAGTACACATACACACGCCAGCCGATGCGAGGTATTGAGAATTGCTGGCGAATCATATTAGTTCCTCCCAATCAACAGCGATTCCCTTGGTATCACAGTCGGCAAGCCATCGGTTGAATATCATTCCACTAACGGCATCGGCATCGTCAACAACACACTTGATGTATAACGCCATGTGCCTCTCATCTTCAATGGCTGTTCCGTAAAAGTCCGCCTTGCACATGTTGGCGACATACACATAGTCGTAGCCTCTTGCATCGTCAAGTGTGATTCCGTTGTTTTTCAACAGTTCATCAACGGAGGTTTTATCCATTTGTTCAATGCGCTCCAGCCGCCTTGTGGATTCGTTGTATTTTCGCATATTGCTAACTGCCCATTCATAGGCTTTTTTGTTAAAATGCCTGCCGTTGTTGCGCAGATACGCCCTCATATCCTTTGGTATAATATCGTATTCCTGTAACATAATAATCTGAATTAAAAGCACCGCCACACTTTCGGCATGGCGGTGCATCGTTGTTTAATAGTATCTTCCTCTTCTGCGGTCGCCGTACATTTCGCCAGCGTAACGACCTCTTTCCTCGTCTCGGTCGTATTCCCTGTCGTAGTCACGGCGTTCGCCCATCATTTCGCCGCCACGCAAGTCCTCGATGCATTGCATAGACTTGCCAGCGTATCGGAGCATCTTTTCCACATTCTCCGCCAGTGAGCGCAAACTGTCCTCTCTGATTTCAATAACTCTCATATCACTTGGATTTAGGTGGCTTCTCGTTTTTTAAGTCAAGTAACAACTTCCGCATTTCGGCAAGTTCTTTCCTTAACGCCTCGTTCTCGGCATTGATGTTTGCGTCTATCGGCTTTATTATCGCCAAAGCATCATCGCATTGCTTGATAATCGCCTTGTGTCGGTCAACGCCAGCGATTGCTTCCTCACTCTTGCGCTTGATGTTCCCAATTTCGGTGGCGATGGTGTCGGCATTGGTGCTAATCACCACATTGCCGTTGTTGCCATAGTCGGCAATATCGAGTTGCGCAGGCACTTGTGGAAAATTATAAGTCGCATCACCAACCTTTGTGACAATATCCACCACATAGAGCGGTGTTTGATTCATACCTTGTGGCATAAAGCGCATTGTCGGCATGGTGATGTTAGTCACTTCCGCTTCTTCGATGCGTATGTTGTTGTCTTTGTGGAGTATATATAACTTGCCTCCAACCCTTAAATTTTGAAAAGCCATGATTTTACAATTTAGTTAATTACACAATGTTAAGCACTTGCAAGGTGTTCTCACTACTCTCCCACCAGCACAGCAACACGCCTACACCAGTGATGTCGCTTGCCGTGATTGCATTACCGCCAAGCCCTGTCAATGGCTGGTTGTTGATTTGCACTGGGAGCGTGCCAGTAGTGCCAGTAGGCACGGCTTGTGACACCTTGATAGCAACCAAGCCGTTCCAAGGTCTGCCGAAGTAGGCATTGCGAAGCGAGTAGGTGACTGCCGTTGTGCTGACCGCCACGCCGCTTGTTTCAATACGTGGAATACCTTGCTTGTTCGCCGTTGTAAAAGGATTCAGAATAGCCATATAGCCCTCCTTTCTTTATGCCCAGCCGTTGAAGTTGGGGTAGAGGTAATTAATGCTACCAGTGGCGCACAATGGGGTTTCCTGGAACGCCTTGATTTGCGGCCATTGAACAGGTACGGTATTGGGTTGCTTACCCTGAATATCTGCCAAAGCCTTATAGATAGGCTGGAGTTCCGACTGACGCTCGGCACGAGATTGTGAAGCCGTGAGTTGCGCGGTAAGGGAAGCTATTTCCCTATCCTTTCGGCTGTCCTCGATTTGGTCGAGTTTGCCGAGAATGGCACGAGTGTTGTCGTTTGCGCTGGTCTTGAGGTCGCAAGCGAGTGTCTGCATTCTGAATGCGTTGTCGCTGAACCCTCTTTCCATAGCATTTCCAACACCATTGATGGTGCTTTGCAAGGTGTTTGTCTGTTGGCAAATAGCCATCTTATTGTCGCAGCAACATTGTGCCAACTGGCTTGCGAGTTGTGCGTTTCCGCTTTGGATAGCATTGATGACTTGCATACCGCTCATACCAACTTGGTTGCCCACGCCTTGGAGTTGTGTTGCGAGTGCTTGCAATGCCGAATTAACTTGGTTGATATTGCAGTTCAATGTGGTAGCCAACTGACCGATAGCGTTACCATTACCTTGGATTGCGCTCATCAGAAGTTCACGCCCAGCATCGTTGTTGATTAAGTTAGGCAAGTTTCCGTTTTGGTTGCCGAAGCCGAAGCCGTTACCACCCCAGCCCATAAGGAAGAATAGGAAAATCACCCACATAAACCAGCCGCCCTCACCGCCGAAGCCGTTGTTGTTCTTGGTCGCCAACAGCACGTTAGGGTCAATTCCTCGTTGCTGACAAAGAGATGCGAGCAATGGCATCATGCCACCGCCACCTTGCCCATCAGGTAAAATAAAAGTCTTAGATTCGCTCATTTTTGTAAGTTTTTAAATTGATTTAACAATAGGTGTCAAGTTGCAACTTTGCACCAAATTTACCAACACAAAAATGTACGCCCTAACAAGTGACACAACAAATGTAAGCACGAATGATTATCAGTGAGTTACGCAAATGCGCTGTCCCGAATTGGGGACAAAAAAAGCCCCACGAAACAAAATCGCGGGGCAAGTGGTCTATTGTGTGTGATGCGGAAAATGGTATATCCTAAAATTCTGCTTCAACAAGTTCTCTCGAAAACTCCTTTACAGCCTGTTCTAACTTCTCGTATTGCTGTTCGCTTGCGTTTGAAATTCCAGAGGCATATCTGCGCATTAAGGACGGATTTATTCCTGCTCGTTCTGCGACTTTACTCACATTCAAAAAATCAAAGTAGTTAAAGAATGACTTCATGTCGTAATGCCAAACAAATTCAAGTTCAGGAACTTCCTTTCCCTCATATTCAAGCATTTCCTTTATTTCGTGATATGAGGCAACCAAGTCCTTTTTTGCCTCCTTTGCGCTATCACCATAGCCAAACAAAGCGAAATGCTCAAACTCATCAGTGCAATAGCACGAGTAGAAACCATCTTTTGAGATTTCTACAACAATGTTGGCGACAGTCTTTTTTTTCATTTTAGTTTGTATTAATTAGTTTGATTTCTAAATTTTAAAAAGGGTAGGCACATTTAAGCCCCTACCCATAAACTTGACCAAGACTGTGTTATTTCTTTTTCACACCAGTCTGTTTCCGCATCAATCTCTCCAGACCACTATCAACCTCTTTTGAGGTGTGACGGGGAACGGAGAACTTCTTACATGTGATTGGAGAATACCAAATGTCGTGGTTCCCTCCATTCCTAACAAATCTGCATCCCGCAGATTTAAGTTCAGAGATAAACTCACTGTACTTCATTTGTTAAATGAAAAATATAAATGAACTCGTGGTTATCTTTAACCACTGCAAAGGTAACACTTTTGTTACACCTGCGCAAATAATTTGGTAACTTTTTTGCTACTTTTTTTATTTGCAAACAAAATCTTCTTTGCAAACAAAATCTTACTCAAAAAAACAGCCGACTTTCCCAAGCCGACTGCTCAACTAATTAATTAACTCTTAACCCCAAAGACTAAATTATGAAAAAGATTTCAGCGCATTTATATCTTCATCGGTGTAGTAAACATTTTTGAATCCGTCACGGTGTGCAGTGATACCGCTCTTGGCAACAATCCTTGACAACTGGCGAACACTCACGCCAAGTTCCCTCGCCGCCATTTCTCTGCTGTATCGCTTCGGCACTTTGCTTCGGTAAAGTGTCCGTAGAGCCGATGCCATGGCACGCATCGCCACATCGCCCATATTGCAAGGGTTTGCCGTCACCTCGCTTTTTATCTCGTCAAGCACAGCCATCATCTCTTCCACACCGCTTGCCATAATACTTGCTTGTTAATGTAACACTAATAATAACAATTCCAACGGATAATATCACCACACGTAAAGGCGTGAGGAAATCATCAAGTATGCCGTAGTCTCGAAGCCAACAAAAGCACCACACAGCAAGGTCGTAATGTAGAGCAAGGCGGTGAAAACAACAGAAATCCAACTTGTACGAAAGCACAAGCATCACAACATACAACAGCGGTGATACGCCATTATGTGCTAAAAAATTGGAGTATATTCCGCACAGCAACAATAGGCAGTGCAGCACCATCAACACCACCAATGCGAACGGCAGCCATTTAATGAGAAATATCAATCGTTTCATATCTTATATATATTTATTTGTACCCATTTCTTTGATTTCGGGTACATATCACCCATAATGTGTACCCGATTTGCCGTTTTCGGGTACATTTATTTGTACTTCCACAACTTACCAAGTTGCACAACCAAGTATATCAGTGACGCACCGCCAATAATCATCAGCACCTTTTGCCACCAGTACAGACGGTTTACCTCTTTTATGTCAGATTTGTCGGTGTTGTGTTTCGTCTCCACAGGATTCTCCTCGTACACCCACTTGTCGGAAGCCGTGAAAATCGTGTCGTAAACCATTTTAATGCGCCACTTTGTGCTGTACCTTTCCTTGAATACAGTATCACCCTTAATGGCGAAATAAACGCTATCCTTGACGATTGTTGTGTCAATTCGCCACGCTATTGTTTTCAAAGTGTCGTGGCTCTGCACTGTGTCGTGCAAAACCACAGGCACTTCCTTGTACTCGGTTTCGGTGATGTACTTCGTTCGGCATGAGCATAGCACAAGAGCCAGCACCACAAGCGCAAGTATCACCGCCACCGCAGATGCACAACCCTCGTATCTTGTATATTCCTTATCTTCCATATCTAATTTGTCTGCAATTTGCTTTTCACTTAAACTCGCTTAAAGTTTTAGCCATAAAATCACGCCCATAATATGCTGTAACGCCATTTCCACGCTTAACACTCGCTTAAAATCGCTTAAATTTAAATTAGCCGTAATTTGAATTTCTCCCATTCCTTTGAGTTATTTTTCGCTCCGACAATCCTTTTACCAGTTGTTTTGTCGTACACTTCGGGAGCATCATTCCAACCCATAACGCCTGGGCAAAGTTTACCAGTTATATCGTAATGGCGCACAACCCTATCAAGTGGAATGTTAAACTTCTTCATCAAGATTTTAGCCAGCCTCACTGCGTTGTCAAGTTCCTTATCAGTGAAACTCCACCCATCGTGATTGCTGTGGTTCAATGCCACATTAGTTCGTGGTGAGCAGTTGGAGCAAATCTCAATGCTGATTGTGTTGCTGTTTCTCGCCACTCCATACAGCCGACCGCCACCACTTCCTGCCGACAACTTATCGCCAACAGCCCAGCAGTAGTAATTCCGTATGTCGGGGTTGAACTGCACGACCTCGCAGTCATCAACAGCAAAATCGGCACTCGCTTCACGGCTCAAAAACACATTACGCACATTCCTTGCGCTGCCAGCCTTAGAGGTACTGCCAGCGGTGAAATGGATAGCGAGGTACTTGATTTCACGGTTAGGCAGCATCTTGATATGCTTGTTGAGCGGAAGATAGACCACACCATCAGCCACCGCCTTGCTCGGCATATCCTCACCGAACATCGCCACCCAAGTCTTGTGACCAACAACACCGTCAGCCGTCAATCCGTGCGTCTTTTGCCACATCGCCACGGCTCCCTTTGTCTTTGCGCCATACACACCGTCAGCACTCACGCCAACGGCTTTCTGAATTTTCACAACCTCGTTACATCGGCTTCCTATCTTGTATATCATATCGCTATAATTTTTAAAAAGGTCGGTCGGAATGAACACAACTAACTAAAACAACCCCAAATCAATTTTTAAAAAGTTACTATTAAATGGATTGCCCGACCGACCTTGTATTGTTAAACACTTTATTTCTTTTTTGTCTTGCGTATCACGCCATCGGTATCAACGCCATAACGCTTGCCAACCGACTTCGCCAACGCTTGCAGATTTATCGAATATCCGTGGGGCTTGATGATATTCTCCGCCACGGAAAAGCCCTCCACAGCGCAGATAAACAGGCACGCCCACTTTGCAATGTCAAGTTCGGTGTTGCTCGCCACATTAATCATCACGGCACACACCACGGCACTTATATAGGTGATGAGTTTGCTCAATGTGCGCCTAACGCCAGTTGACCAGCGAATGCGCTCGCCCATCAGCCAAGCGCAACGAACGCCTGCAAACAAGTCAACCACCACCACACACACCATAGCAATCAGCCATGGAACTGCTTCTTCAACACCTTGCTCGTAGATGCTTCCCACGATGGCGACAAAACCGCCCTGCACGGCATCACTATTCCTGAACATCTCCCACCTCCTCTCCGTAAGGCATACCGTACTGCTCGGCAATCCGTTTTTCTTCTTCCTCTTGCTTGCGCTTCCACTCGTTGTACTCTGCAATATCCACCTCTACCCAACTTTCTGGGTTGTAGGTGCTCACTCGCAATGCGTACACAACATTGCCATTCTCGCTCACTTGTTTGAGTGCCTTGTTCTTCTTTGCTATAAGTTCCATATATTACTCTCCTTTTGACAATGATACATTTGTTTTATTTGCAAGTGCTGTTTGCACGCCAGTGTCTGCAATCGCCCTCTCGTATGCTTCGGGGTGGAGGGTGATGGTGATGGCACTACTTGATGCGTTTTCTATCATGTACTTAACAGAGTCGATGGACAACTTGCCGCTATCACTGAGGTTTACATTATTTTTCAGTAACAACCGCACCTCTCTAAGATTGTAATCTCTCGAAAAAGATACTTTTGGAATGTCAATCTCAATTTTGTCTATAATTTCCTCCAATTCTGTACAGTACCCTAATGATTCCGAATTATAAAGTTTAAGAGTTAAGTTTCCATCTATGTTGAATTGTATTTTTTTTATGCAACAATTCCAAGTGAATAATGGCATTATTAACGGTTCTAAATACCAAATGCTATGCGGAAAACCGCTTGTCACTTTCGCTTTGATGCTGTATCTGAATTGGTAGGAATGTGGTGCAAAATCTAACCTATGAACAGGCAAAGGTTTAACGTAACTCATTTTATATATCCACGTCATATCCTCGTTGGTTAAATCATTAATTCCATTCATCTCCCAAAATCCTGTGTCACCATTCCACGCGGCACCAAGCGTGAGATACATATTGTGCAGCGGGTCTCCACTCGGAGTGTTTGCGGCGAACGCCATCGTACTTGCCTTTTGACTCATAACCGCCGTTTCGCTTGTGCCTGTTGATTGAACCACTTCCACACTCTCGCCGTCATTCACTGTGGCTGTGTGCGTTCCTTGGGCATCGGTAATCTCAATCGTAGTCACCTTGCCAGTCTTGGAGGTGCTAACCGTCGGAGATACGCCATCGTCGCCTTTTTCGCCTTTCGTGCCACGCCAGTAGTCGGCTTCACGCTTCGCTTCTAAGTCGGCTGAAATGTCGTTCGCACGCTTGGTGGCAGTCGTTGCTTGTGTGGTGGCAGTCGTTGCGTTGGAAGTAGCCACATCGGCATTGTCGGCGGCGGTGTTCGCACGCTCTGCTGATTGTTCAGCGGTGCTTGTGGCGGTCTTTGCCTTTTCGGTCGCATCGTTGGCACTCTTTGTGGCTTCCTTTGCTTCCGTTGTGGCGTTAGTGGCGTTCACAGCGGAATTGTTTGCGTTAGCCGTAGCAGTTTTTGCGAGTTCGGTAGCCTCGTTGGTCTTTTCCATCGCTTGCGTAGCCTGTGCCGCCGCTGCGTTCGCTCCGTTGGCGGCAAGGGTGGCTTGAACCCTCGCTTGCGATGCCGCTGTTGCCGAATTGTCAGCCCTTTTGCTCGCTTCCTCGGCTTTGCTTGTGGCTGTGTTCGCTTTGCTTGTTGCAGTCGTGAGCGCACTCTCCATCGCCACGAAATTCTCCACACGCTGTTGCTCGGCTTTCACACGGTAGGCTTCCGCTTCCACTCTCTCGGCTTCCTTTTTGTTGATGTCAACAATATGGATAAGCGCATCGTAGAAATCCTCCGCCGTGCCATTGTAGCCGTTTGCCTTGGCTGTCTGATACGCATCATACACCACATAAGCAGGAACTACCGAACTTTGTATGTTCACATCATTGTCGCTCTCTTGTTCCCAAAGTTCAATCGGTAGAGCCTTTGGGGTGATAAGGTTTTGAAAGCCGTCCAAATAGTTCAAGTCGGGAATTGCTTGCACGAACTTGTAGCCTACCTCTCCACAACAGAACTTGTGGTTGTCGAGGTAGCACATAATAGTGTTGCCCACAACTTTGGCATTTCCCTTTTCCACCGAGCAGATGTACTTCCGTCTGCCGTCGGTGAACTCGATGTGCCATTGCCAGTCGGGAGGCGCAACCACCTCACCGCTGGCGTTAAGCAGCGTTATCTCCACTGCGAAATCGTTTTTATAATAGATGTGTTTCATAATTGCTTTTCCAATTCATTAATCTTATCTCTCAACGCTTGGCGAACCTTGTGCAGGCTTGCCACATCGTACGGCATCTCTGCGCCAACGGCCATCGCCTCTGCGCATTTAATCACCTTGTAGTCGCTCTCTTGCAGTTCGAACTTAAGGTGTTCAATCTCCGATAGAAGCAATCCGTTATCGTCCACTACTTGCTCGTTATCCACAATTTGCGCATCTTCCGCCTTCATTGTCACAACGGCACGTTTGCCGTTTATCCTTGTGTTCACTTTAATTTCCATATCTTACGCCAGTTTCTCGATTTTAATTTTACACCCCATTTGCAGAATGGTTGAAGGGTTTAGTTTGTTTGAAAACGCATAACATATTTTTTTGTTAATCATACATATTTTTTCTTGTTGATTACTCGGTATTTTACTCCATAAGCAATGGCATTCGCTTTCATAACTTTCTGGTTTGTTGGCACTCCAATTTTGCGAGTAATTTGACCTGTAAAACATTGAATAACCGCTTTTTATTTGCCTCCACCTGTTATTATTCTTGTCGATTTCAATTTCTACATATTCATCACCATATAACACTTGTCTATCAGTATAACCAAACAATCCAACATCGCAACTGCTATTTAATAGACTCGAATAACGGGAGGGTGATTGGATATTTCCTGTTAATGTTATTCTCACTATATTGCAATCATCTATATCATATATTGGGCAATAAGTTAATGGAGAGAAAGCAAAAAGCGAGCAGTCAACATTTGCCTTGTTCATTGCAGTAAATTCCGTAGTGCCTCCTTTTGTATTATACACTTTGAAATGTGTTGCATCAATCTTTTTCAACCCTAAACCATTTCTACTTGCATAATATGGCAATTTTTGCCCAATATTATTATTTTGCAAAGTATAGAAGTTATAACTAAGTTCATTGTTATCAACAACATAGTTACGAATGAATAAATAACCTACAGAGTTCCCATTACCATACGGATAACACGCTTTCTCAGCAAAATCAAACCAGTCGGGGAAACTCGCGCATTCAAACACATCGTTCCAACTTACACCATTTGCATCGGTGTAAGATTCGAGAAATTTTGTTGGTTGAAGAATTTCCGTTGAATCCGTAAAACGCTCCTTGTCGGTTGTTTCCCACATATTTGGATAATAGAAATCCTCGTAAAGCACCTCCCCACGCAGATACCTCGCATCGCTCTCTGCTTTGGTGTAAACATTGTCAACCTTGGCTTTCATCGCATCGAACTCTCGAACTCGCTGTTGCTCGTTTGCTTCACGCAGTTTCTCACTTGACACTCTGCCAGCCTCCGCTTCTGCGATGTCAACAACACCAGTGAGTGCATTGTAGTATACCTCCGACGTACCCTCGTATCCGTTTGCCTTGGCGGTCAAGTAAGCATCATATACAAAGTATGCCGACACCACGCTCCCCGACACCGTTTCTTCTGAATCGTCACTCTTTCCCTCCCAAAGTTCAATGCCTGTGTCAATGGGGGTGCTGACATCAACCACACCGTCAAGCCATTCCTTGTTGGGAATCCACTCACGGAACTCCGCTTTCAACTCGCCACAACCGAAGCCGTGGTCTTGCAGTCGGCAAACGATAGTGTCGCCTTTCACAACGGCATTTCCGTCACGTAGCGAACACTCATAGCGCACGCCATCAACGCTGAAAACAACGCTCCACCTATACTGTGGAACATCACGCACAGCACCGTCTCTGCCCATAATTTTGAGCAAAAATTCAAAATCATTCTTGTAGTGTATATGTTTCATTTCTTCACCGTCTTTTCAATACCTTTTATTTTGCTTTTCATCAACTCGCATTCCTTTTGCAAGTCCTTAAACCCTTTGCCATAATCGTTCGCAATAGCCTTGTATCGCTCGGCAATCTTTCGCTCCGTGCAGTACATATAAGCCAGCACTACGATGATAAAAACTAAAAACAAATAAATAACCATAACTCTTATATTTTTATATTTAAAACTATCCGTAGGTTTCGATGCTCGCAGAAGTCTGCCACACTCGCTGTTCGCCCTCGGTCGTGACTGTCACCCTCACGCCTATCTTTTCGGGCATTTCCACCATCACCACGTGCTTATCGTCGCTGTCGGTGTATGCGAAAGAGTCGGTTACTATTCCGTTGGGGTTGATGTCATTCTCAACCGAGCCAAGTGTCACACCGCCCTTTTCCGTCTGCACCGTCATTTCCACTTTTGTGTGTACGCCATACGGATAGTCGCCAAGCGTCTGCTCGATGTCCATATCCAAGGAGTTCAGCAGATAGCCTCGTGGGTCGGTGGTGGTGGAGATAGTCACATTATTGAATGTGATGCCATACTGCTTCCACACATCGGGAGTGATGTATTGCACCTTCTCAAAAGTCACAGCGTTGCACGGTATTCCTACCCATTCGGAATAGTAATCTTGCTTGTCGCTCAATTCCTCGAACTTCGCACCTGCATAGCTGGTAAACACCACGATAGCCCGATAACTGCCGTCTGCTATCTCGCTTGGAACGGTAAAACTGATTTTCTCGGTATCGTAGTCAATGATGCTCGACACCGAGCAGTAATACACCTTGTTCATTCCCACCTTGAAAATCGGGTAAAACATCACGCCAACATACCACAGGTCATAGGCGATGCCCTCAAACACCTTGTATGTTCCAACGATACTCTGAATGTCCTCTTGTGTTGTCGCTATCCTCACCGTATCGCCAGCATTCACTTTCTCCGAGCCGAGAAGTTCGATAAGGAATGGGCTCACAGCGTCGGGGTCATAGCCGATAAAGTCCGATATGCGCAGATTACCGCTCGGCAGAGTGTACGCCCAAAAGTCGCCACACCAAGCGTCTATCAGACTGAACGGATTGGCGTAACTTTCCGCCGACCACCCCCAGTTCACCGATGCGAAATCCTCGTCAGTGAGTTTAAACATCTTTTGATGCTCCACAGGCTTGCGCTTGCTCCACTTGTTGATTTTCGCCTTTTCGGAGAAAAAATCCGAATGCCTGCTGCCGACATCGCCACCGTGGGCATTCAGCATATTCCTTATTTCCTTATATGATATGTCGCTCTGTCCTATCATTTGATTACCTCCAACTGTCCTTTATCGTTAATCCTGATAGTCTTTCCGTCAACCAATATTCCGTCCATAATGGTTGTTCCACGGTATTTGCCATTATCGGAGTGGAAAACGGTAACATCACCGTCAACAAACACATCATACTTGCCGTGTATAAACTTCACGCCATCATCATTGGTCACGAGATTCCATATACCATCTTTGACACCAGTTCCACCACTTGAACCCTGCTGTATGTTCATATTGCTCATTGTGACGGACAATGATTTCACTTCGTCTTTCAATGAGTTTACTATTCCTTTTGTAGTATAGAAAGATAGGTTATAGGTCGCATCAACACTATAATCAATCTTCTTCTCAAAGGAAATGACCCTATTGTAAACAACTGTATCACCATAGGTGAGTTTGACCGCATCGCCCAAGTCCAAGTCTATTCCAGTGTCAGGATAGGGCTTGAATGAGTATGTGACCTGCTTTTTCAAATTGGCATAGTATTTGTCAAACTGCTTTTGGAGTTCAACCTTTGAGTTGGTTTCCTCGCTGCCGTCTATATACTTGCTTTTTATGTTGTAGATACACACATAATCACCCTCGTTTGGCTTAATGTTCACATTCGGTATTATGTACCCATTGATGTCTTTCTTGATAATCTGGAACTCAAACCAGCTCTTCCTCTGTGTTCCGTCAGATTTCGGATTCTCATGTTCACCACTAACAAAGGTGACATCCCTAACTGCGACCTCAAACTCAAAACCGCTTAACTGTGGTGTTATTGTTGATGTACCAGTATCATGTGGAATGAACTTCATCATCAGTTGCTTTCCGCTCGCTATGACATCATTGAATATTTTAATATCCCCCTTGTCAATAAGCCCACGGACATAATCGGAGAACTCGTTTATCCTCACTTGGAATATGGTGTATTTCTTATAAACAGGATTGTTGTTGCTGTCATAATATGCCACCTCGTCACTTGTGTACTCAAAGGAATCCACATAATTAATCTTGTAGTCAGACTTGGGGTATATATCATCAAATATAACCACCTCGTCACCACTTCCCTCCCCCTTGTCTATCGGGTTGTCAAGAGAAAGCCTACGGGTTGCAATTTGTGTGATGTTGGTTTCTTCCCATGTCTGGTCTATATTCCTTGAAGAGCCGTAAACATAATAATACCTCGCCATTCTGCCGGTCTTACTGACATTCAGGTTTCCGATATTCTTCCCAACCGTTAATCCAAAACATCCCGATGTGTCCTTTTTTCGTGAGCCGTCGGCATTGTAAACCACACTGCCGTTCTCATACACGATAGAGGAATCACACTCTCCGAAATGTATCACATTCACATAGGTGTCGGTTGTGACCCACCACTCCATCTCAAACTCGGAAGCGAGCATGTTCAATGCGCCAAGCACACTTGTTGACGAGAATGTGAAAGACTTCACTTCCGTACCCTCGCACTCGAAATCAATAAGCATACATGGGCTTTTTCTTCCTGTGTCCTGCGTGCAGTCGCAAATCAACTTCAATATATTTGCGGCGGTGTCCGTGATAGTCCAGTCACTCTCTCTCCTGACCACACCACTCTTGTCTGTTGTCTTGTAAAGGAACTGGTAGGTTTCAAGGTTGTACCAAGGCGCGTTGAATTTCAGCTCATAGTTGAAAGTGACCTCATCTTTCATCGTCGGGATATAGTCTTCCATCAGTGCGTATTTCTGTCCGTCAAAAACGATGTAGTCACCGCATTTGAATCCATAGTCCACGGTGTCGGAGAATGGAAGAGATATGTAGTCCTCTTTCATCAGTGTCACCTTGTGTACAGCCCCGCTTGTTTCCGGAACATCAGCTATAACTATGTTTTCCCTGTAAACATTCATACAACAAAAATACCTTTATGAGACAAAAGAATCCACATACATTCACTTTATTTTCTTACATATATTTTTATGTTTGTTTTTCTTCCGCAACCGCCTCGTCAGAACTTTTCGCATAATTGAAATGTGTAATCTGCGGGTTGTATTCCTTGAACTTGATTGACATTTTTGAAACCATGCCACTCCTTGACACGGCATAGGACTGGCAAGACTTGTATTCAAGGAAATAAATTTTTGAATACACATAAGGGATGCTCACCGCAACGTGACCGACATTCAGAATATCCATAAGTTTCATCAGGTTCTCATTGTGGTTTTGCCTTGAGTTCCCCGTAATCACAAGGTCTATCGTCACATCCCTCGAAGCCATATAGGGAACAGAAATGTATCTCGTACCATTCTCCGCCCTTGACTCGTTGGTGATGTCTTCTTTCATCGGCGCTGGTGACAGCAGTGATGAAACAGTGTTGTCACCAATGTGTATGCCAAGGGTTTCGTTACTGTTCGCCTTGTAACTTGAAATCGAATACCTCTTTCCCCCATTGTATTTCCAAAAAACAATCTCTATCATAACTTGTCCGTGTTTTCTTTAACTTTCTTCAATATCTCTCGCATTTCCTGAATCGGAGCTACAACTTTCAATGTATTCTCCTGTATAGCTTGCAACTCAAGATAGGAATTGACTTGAATGGTGCGAATCTCGTCCGCTATTGATATTCCGTTTGTCATAATGCTCTTCATTTCGGTGGTGTTGTCGGCGATGTATGTCATTTGAGCCTGCATGGCAGCGAATCTACCGTTAAGTTCCGTGCCTGTGTCCTCCGACATGCTTTCAAATCCGCCAGATGTTCCACCCTGCTCAACATCTTTAAGGTTCACACCGGCATCATCAAGTGAACTTTTGTACTCGTCGTTAGCCTTTTGGATGTCCTTCTTGTATTCCTCTCGGTACTCCGCGAGCTTTCTCCGGTATTCCGCCTCCGTGATTTTTCCCTCGGTGTAGTCCTCGTTCAGCTTCGTGAGCCGTTCGTAATACGCCTCCATCTCTTTCTCGTACTTTCCCCTTATTCTGTTCCAAGTGGCGTTTCGCATAAACTGGTCAAACGAGTTATTGATGGTGTTGAGAGAAAGTTCGGTTGAAGTCACGAGGCTCTGGAACTCATCTTTAAGACCGTCGAGCGATATGCCGTTCAACTTTTCAGCACCACTTTTTATGAGGTCAGTTTTCTCATCGAACATGTCGGCGTAGTTCTGCATATCGCTCAACCACTGGCTTCCTGAATACTCATTGCTGTTAACAGAGGAAAGAAGTGTCATAATGGTCTGACCGATACCGGTAGCCATAAACTTGGAAAGTTGCTCCGGTGACATGTTGTATAACCAGTCAAGCCCGCTTCCCGACACGAAAAACCCCATATCCTGCATAACCTTGTATGCCTGTCTCCATTGCGCGTCCGACACTTGCTGGCTCTGTTTGTAGGAAAGGGAGTGATAACCGCCAACGCCAAAAAGTCCTTTTTTGCTCCTGCTGGCTTGCAGTTTGATTTTATCCATCGTCGCTTGTGATTTCGCGTCAAGGGTGTCCAATGCGGATATGTACTTGTCGATTGCCTCCGTTCCCCACATTTCATCCATATCCGACTTTAGGTTGTTGAAAGTGTAGTCCAGAACCTGTATCTTCGCCTGAAGAGCGTCAATCTTCGCCTGATACCGCTTTTCCTCCGCAGAGTCAAATATCGACATGATTGTTTCTATCACTTTCCACGCCGCCTGAATGATAGCGAGGATAGCGACAGCCTTTGCAACGGCATTAGCCACCTTATCTATGCCTTTTGCCGATGAGTTGGAAGCAAGTTTTATAGCCTCGATAGAATCAAGTGTTGTAGAAGCGAGGTCTGCCATGCCCACTACCGCATCTGCGATTGGACTGTGGAACAACCCTGCAGCCGATTTCAAGGCATCAGCCCACTGCTTTGTGACTTGAATGACCTTTTTTGTGGCTTTGACATTCTCTTCACTTGCGGTGTCAGCATTTGCGAGGGCATTGTTAGCCTTGTTTGTGGCGTTGGTAATCTTCTGCTCCGCCATTGAAACAGCGAGTGACATTGTATTTCTCTTTTTTCTCGCTTCTGCAAGTTCGGATTCTTTCTTCTTGAGTTCTTCTGTTGTGAACGAGCCGTTCTTTTTCGCATCCTCAATCTGCTTCTCCAACTGTATAACCCTTTCAGTGTCCTGTTCAAGAGTGTTGTCAACAAGTTGTCCGTCAACCTCCACCTTTGATATGTTTCCGTTTTTATCAAGGTACTTTCCCTTTATATCCCCAAGTTCCTTTAAAGATGCCTTAGCCCCGTCCTCTGCAATTTTAAGTTCTTTTGCGGAATCCTTTAGAGCCTTGAACGGGTCTTGCTCGATTAGCCTGTCGGTGATAGACACATAGGCATCGGCGAAAGCCTTGAAGTCTGCCGGGCTTTGCGAAGCCGCCTCACGCATCTTCTCCTCCATCTCTCTCTTTACCGTCTCCAGTGCTGTCGGGTCAATAATGGCGGAGTTGTTTCCCATCATCGCCATCTGGTAGAGTGGGCTTTCTTTGAAATCCTCAAATGCGAGTTTACTCTTTTCCGCTTTCTCCTGCTCATCTATCGCTTTCAAAGCCGAAGCCTTGTCGTTCTCCGATATGCCGGCAAGTTTTGCGTTTTCCTCAAGTTTCCTCCTTTCCTCATCGTACTTTCGCTCAATCTGCAACCGCTTTGAGTAATACTTCTCAAACTCTTTAAGCGAGTTCTGGAGTTCCTTGTCGGCAAGCATTGACTGCTCGGCACTCTTTATCTTTATCATCAAATCCTGATAGGACTGGACTTCTTTATCAAGTAGCAGGTTGTCGGTTTGGCTGTCGTCACCGCCTTTGTAGTGGCTCTTGTACTGCTTGCTGTTATAGTAGTTCTTTTTTAGATATTTTTTGTCTTGTTCCGCTTTATTGTCCTCTTCTTTGTCGAAATCGCTTTTCTCGCTTGCTATTTTTTCAAGCTGGCGTTGTCGTGCAAATTCCCTGATAGCATCTAACTCCTTCTTGTTTTCAAAAGCCCTTTGCCTCAATGTCTTTTCCGCACCGTCACGCATCATTTTGATTTTAAGTTCCACTTCCTTTTGTGCGTCAGAAATCACTTGTTTTCTCATCTTTTCGTCACGGGCAAGCCTTGCGGAGTGCTCTTCCTCCGCCTCGCGTTCTATTTGTTTGATTGTTGTTGAAACATCTTTTTTTGTCGTGACTTTATTATCAACTTTTTTATCACTGTCATTTGAATTGTTTGTCAAAGTAGCGCCTGTTTTCGCTTCAATTCCTTTAGCCAGCTCTTTCGCTCTTAAAGATGCCGCTAAGGCTTCTTTATACAGAGGTTCTGTGACGCTCTTCACCATTTCATCACCGGCACGATAAAGAACTTTCATAGTATCATCAACTTTTGTACCATCCCTTTGTCTCAAATCGACATCTTCCGGACTGAACATAGCAGCAAAAAAATCATCAACACCATTTTCTGTCGTCAGGTATTTTTCGACCTCTTTAGCATATTTGTTAAACCTGTCCTCATTCCATCCCCATGCGGCACCGACTTTTTTCAAGTCTTTGTCCGTAATCGTTTCCCCACTTGCGAGTTTTTTTCTGATTTCAGACAGGTTCTTATACATTTCCTGCTGTTCGTTGATGGCTGCGTTCTGCGCTGCAATGGCTAATGATTCCGCCTTGTACATTTCAAGCATAGGTGACAATGTTTTTAGCAACAACCTTTTCGCACTCACCTCATCAAGCGTTTTGATTTTTGCGTCTTTCATCCACCCAACATATTCAGGATATTTTTTTTTCATTTTCTCAAGGGACTGACCGCTATCATTATACGCGTTTACGAGCATTCTATATGCTGTCTCGCTCTTCGCTACAGCTCCCGCTTGCTCACTCTCCGCTTTCTGTAACGCCTCCTCTCTCTCTTTGAGAATGCTACTTTCCTCACTTGTGGATGACAAAGCGGAACACAACGCCCATATAGCGGCAACAGCGGTCACGACGACTGTCACGACGGCACCGATAGGGTTTGCCGCCATAGCAACATTAAGCCCCTCTTGCGCCACCGTCGCCTCCGCTGTCGCTGCCGCCTCCGCCTGCATCGCCTTGGCAGTCGCCCAAGTCTTGATTTCCTGGATTGCAAGTACGAATGTCGAAGACTTCTTTATGAGGTTGTATGTGGTTTCAAGACCTACTATCACGGCAAGCACGGACTGAACCTTTTTCTGGATTTCAGCCGTCTTTTCCGAATTGGAGTTGAACAGCCCCATTACACCGGTAACAAGACCAGCGGCGCCAGCCACTCCCTGCAATCCGGTTTTAAGTGCCGCCAAATGTCTGATTGGGTTAGCGTAATACCGCATCGTGGCATTGGCAAGTGTCATCTTCCTCTGTAACAAGCCAGCCTGTATCGCCGCCTGTTGAAATTTAGGAGACATGGTTCCGACGGAATCCGCAAGCGCAATCATTTCCTCTCTCGCTTGGCGAATCTGTGTCCTTATGGACACATGTCTCTGCTCCTGCTCTCCAAGAGCGGCTTTTGTCTGGTTGATTTTCTCTAATATCATATTGTAGCCGTCAACGGCATCCGCATATTCCACTTGTGCGCTATTCGCTTTCCCCGAAGCCGTGTCAATCTGCTGTTGGGTGTAGCCGTCCTTATTCCCGTCATTCACGGAACGAGCCATCTTATTGTAGTTCTCTGTGAGCCTTTGTGCGTCCTCCCTTGACTCCACGAGTTTTTGCTTTGCGACTTCAAGCTGGTCAATAAGCCCTTGAAGATAGGTCTTGTCATCAAGTTTGCTTAAATACTCGTATGCCTCACCACCTTGCTTGATGAGCGAGTTGAATGTGCCAATCTCTTGCGCGGTGACTTTCGTCTGCTCTCCCTGCTGTTTCTGCGCGACTTCCGTTTTAGAGATTTCCCCCCTTAGTTCCTCAAGGTTATTCGCATAAATCTGCGCATTGTTAGCCGCTGATGAGTATTCGGCATTTGTTTCCCTCAACACTTCCGGTGTCTGTCCGGTCTGCGATTCAATAGTGCGCATCCTTTCTTCCTCTGCCGCTTTCAGCCGCTCTATGGTGGCGATTCTTGACTCAAGTATCTCCTGTTCCTCTTTCAGTCTTTCCGCACCGCCATTGTTTGACATGTCGAGCTGGCTTACCGTGAACTGCTGGATGTTGTCACGAGTCTGCTGTATTTCCTTTATGCTTCCGTCTATTTTCTCATTCTGCTCTTTAAGGGATTCTACCGATTCGTCAATCCTCTCCTTGATTGCCATTGACATCTCGGCAGGAAGACTGCTTAAACCGCCTCTCGCATTCTCAAGCAGGGTTAGTGTCTCAGTATTCACGCCCTTTACTGCCGACATCAGATTTATCATATCATTTGATGCCGTATCTGCATTGCTGAAAATCTCGTCAAGCCTCGTGTTGGAAAGACCGAGGAAAACATCTTTGTTCTTTCTCGCCAAGTCACCTAAAGTCTTGAACACCTCAACGCTTGAGCGCATCGACACGTCGATGTTCCCCATGTCGATGTCAATACCCTTTGCCATTTCTGTAATCGCCTTGCTGGTCGGGTTGACGGCTTTGCTCTGCAAGTCGTATATAGTGGTCGCGAGTTTCGTCACACTCTCAACCGCACCCTGATACTCCTTGTTCAACTTGTTGAACCCAGACATATCACCGTCAAAGTTTGACAGTTCCCTCTTCTTTTCCTCCATGTATGCCATGGCTCTCTTCAACTCTTCAGACTTGACCTTTATATCTACTATGAAATCCGCCATAAATATATTTTTTATCTGCAAAATAAGCGATTGAGCCACACTTTCATGAGTTTTCAAACGCTTAATTTCAAACCATATTTATTAAATAAAAAAACCACCTATCCTCTCGGACTGGTGGCTTGAAAACAAAATTAACTTGTACTAATAATTTATCCTAAAATTTACTATGAAGATTACTTACCTGTGCTTCCGTACCCACCAGTACCCCTCTCGCTTTCAGAAAGGCTGTCAACCTCATGGAACTCGACATGTGGATAAGGAATAATTACCAACTGCGCAACCCTCTCGCCAATCTGGTATGGATTATTTAGGTATAGTCCAATCGGCTTGAACTTTGCGGTCACCTCTCCACGGTAGCCACTGTCTATTACACCGACGGAGTTCGCCATCACCAAAGACCTTAACGACACCGACGAGCGGGGGAACACAAGCCCCACATAACCTACCGGTATCTCAAATGCAAGACCTGTACCATACACAAAGTTGCCGTCATCGTCAACCTCAACGCTCGTAGCCACAAGGTCAAGTCCTGCGTCAGTGTCATGTGCGTACTTCGGAATGACCGCACTCTCATTCAGTTTCATTATGTTTACTTTCATATATCTTTTGTTTAGATTCGTTTCCTCATCTTGTTTCTCACATGTATAAGCACCGCCGGTATCCATATCACAAACGATGATAGCGGAAACAGGACGGTCACAAGTCGGCTGGCGAAGCCTGTCATCTCGCACCTCTTGAAGTGACGCCACAGTGACGGCACGAGGAAAATGTTGAAAACAACGAAAATGACGTATAGCCAAATCAAATATACCATAATCAAAAATTTAGTAGCGCACATGATTGGATATGAACCAATACCAATCCTCACGGATTATGCTGCTTACAACACATGTGCTGGGAATTAAACATTAATCAACATGCCAAACACTTTGCAGATAGCATGACAGCCGCCAACAGGCGACACCTGTGCCACCAACAAATGTTAGATATAATATATAATTGGAGATGTAATCATAATCATCAACGCAGGCAATCAGAAAAAAAGAAATGAATGCCAATGCCTTTAAAGAGTAAACAATAATAGTTTTCATAATCTGTAAATTTTAGTTACTGCAAAGATACATTTATTTTCTATACTGTGCAAATATTTCATGTATATTTTACAGTAATACTATGTATTATTTATCTTTTTCTTGAAGAATGCCTCTTCCTCCTCGGCTGTCATCTCCCTTTTCACATCACCATAAGCCACCCTCACTTTGTCTTTCTGCATCATGAGGATATTTCGCAACGGCATATCCATCACCTCGGAGAATGAAAGACCAAGCTCCATGAAAGACGCAACCTTGCCGAACATCGTGTCGCCCCCTATTACTTCCGACTTGCCACCGTCTTTCGTATGCTCTTCAGCAAGGAGGCAATGGCGAAAAAATCCTGTCCGCCCATCAGGTTGATACATGTCACAAGAGCGTCGGCGAGTTCCTTGTATGTCCCTCTGGTGAGCCTCTTGGCTAAACGCCTCGTCAAAAGTCCGTCACTACCACGTATGATGGTGGCTATTCCCCTCGTGATGTGTGGAGTGTTAGCCTCGTAGTATTTGATGATACCAGCCTCCGTCGGGGAATCCTCCACATCAACCTTCGCGAAGTGCCTTGTGGCTTCCAGTATTGTCCTTATGCTCGGAGGGCTTATCTTGTAAGACTTTCCCCCTACCGTTATGATTCTGATGTCAAGACCAAGAAGTGCGCTTGACACCAATTCTGATGCTTTGTCCATAATAAAAAAAGGCAGGTGGAACTGACCACCCACCTTGGAAATTGGTTAAACTTGATTACTCTGCTTCCGACTTGAGCCAGTATTCCGCTGAAAGACCGGCCGTGTCAGGCTCGACACAAAGAGCGGTCACGCCAAGACCGATGTTCTTTTCCTGCGTGTCGCCCTTGCCTGTAATCTGCGCCTTGGGGAACACGATATACACTCCTGTCTTAGAGAGTGCGACTACACTCTTGTAGACGATTGCAAGTTCGGTAGCCTTTTGCCAGCCGACGGGATTTGTTTTCGTTCCAGTGATGACCTTGCCACCCTGCAAGTCCGCCTTTTGCTTGTACTCGTACTCACCCATGGTGAACTTGATTGTAGGAACACCCTGCTTGGTCATGTCAACATAGTAGTTGACGCCAGTGAGCGCATTCATGTACTCGGTGGTTTCGGGGTCTGATTCCTCATATCCCCAAGTGTCGCCGTGAACATTCTTCACCTCGGTGAATTTAGAGTCTTTCACCAAGGTCGCGATATTTGCAGCGGTCGGCGCTTCCGTCATCACGTCGCCATACCACAGCTGCTTCAAAGAAATAAACGTATTCATCTTAATGCTGAAAATAAAATTTTACAATTAACGAAATGGCTACCAGTCTGGGTGTCTTCCTCGATGCCCATTGACTCAAATGTGACAACATAGGGGATTCCCTCATATTCACCCACGATGTCAGCATAGAATTTGTCCATCATTCTCGCCTCGTAACTTTTCAGAAGTGCCGTTTTCGCCATGTTACCCTCGTCTTTGACGACCACGTTCACCTCCAAATAGTTCTTCATCCACTTTGCGGAGCGTGTCTGCTTGTGGGAGTGTATGACGACCCTGTCTTCCGATGAGTACTCGTGGCGACCTTGGTAAACCGGTAGTCCAAAGTCACGCATAATGCCGTAAACGATATTTGACGCTGTTCCCTCTGTAATCATCTGTTCAGTTTCTCATACGCCTCTAAAGCGAAAGTGGAAAACACCTCATAACCCATAGCCTCCACATTAGACGCATAAGGACAAGTGTTCATAAGCGTAAGACCGTCCGCGTCAACCTTGAAAGCGCTGCTGCTCCGCAGACGACCCGTCCTGTCCTTGTATGTTCCGCCGTCCTTGGCGGACTGGACGAACTCCTCGCCTATTCTCGTGAGTTCCTTTTCCAGTTCCCCACGCACTGCCTTTTCGAGTTCCAAACTTAAATCCATGCCTCGTGAAGTTTGAAGTAATTGGAGCTTGATGTCCTCACCACCTTTCCCTCGGCACGGATTTCATCACCGTTCAACACCTTTACGAAGTCACCGTTACGGACTGGCTTCTCTGACACGATATGGTAGCTCGGAATGAATGTCTCACCGTTGGCTGATATGGCGTCACGCACACCGGCGTCGTCACATCGGCAGTCGCAAACATAGGTCAGCGACTTCCTTTCGCCAACATAGTTGCCGAACTCGTCATACTCGCGCGATTTCCTCTCCACGAATAGGCGGTGTGGCTTGTATGTCATTCTACCAAGCATCAGTCACGTCTGTTATGGTGTTCAATATCCCGTATTTGTCGGTAAGGTCATATTTGTCACTGTACTTCTGGAAAAGGTAGGAATACAGGTCTTTCAGCCCATCGACGTTTAGAGTGACGGAGAAACCGCTCTCATTCACACTCTTCACACCCGAAAGGAGCATCGGAATGTGGTGGAACAGCCTCACCTCGATACCCTCAAGTATCTCGTCCGTCATTATCTCGTGTTCGTCAATGTCACCGGCGAGGGAGTAGTACAGGCTATTGGAATATGGAATACCCCAATAGCCGCAACTCTCCTTTATGTATTCACCGACAATCATTCTTTGACTTTCTTTCTCTCTCTTGGCTTCTCTACAAGATTAAGTTCAATAAGTTCCCTCGCTCTCTCATCGTCTAAATCAAGGATTTCACCCACATTATAAATCAAGTCAAAGTTGTCTTTGTCACGGAATGTGCGTATAACCTTAACTTTCATTATCCCTGCTGTTGAGTTGAGTCAAGCGTATAGATTCGGTCAACGTTAGCGATTACAGGAATGACACGAGCCTGTGAGCTTGTGAACTCACGCACAGGGTCGTTCTCGCGGTACTTGCTGACGAGAATGTAGTCGTCCGCCATCTGGTAGGTCACACCTCCGACTGGGCGAGAGGCTTCTGCGAGGTTGGTGTAAACCAAATCACCCACCTTTTCGTCGCAAGTGAAAGTAGCGGAACCCGCCTTCCAAGGCTTGACGGATGTCTGCTTGCCGTTCTTCTCAACACGCACGGAGCGGTTGATTCGGATAAGCGTGATTCCATACTTGCGCTGGAGCACGGCGTTGAGCTGCTCACGGTCGAGGATAGGAACAAGAGTGCCGTCGCCTACGATTGAGTTCACGGTGAAAGCGAAATAGTTTCTCACCTGCTGGCTTGCGCAGGCGTTGTCAATCCACTGGTCATCGGCATACACGTTGATGATGGTGTTGCCGTCAGCGTCAGCCTTGTCCATCACCTTCTTGATGTCGTCGAAAGGTGTGCTCTTTGCCGGGTCGTTCCACAGCACCTTTACACCGAACTTGTTCTCGGTCTTGAAGCCGTAGCTCAATCGGGTTTCAACGCCACGGTTCCCGTCCTTGTCTGCCGAAGCCACGCCGGTGCTCAAACCACGGAGGAACATGTCCTCGATACGCTCATAGATAGCCTGAATCGCCTTGGGGGTGTCCTCAAAGATTACAGACTTGACCTGCTCGATGGAATCGCCACGGCTCAACATCGCGTCGATGTCAGACATCTGCTTCTCATTGAGGAACAGTTTGACACCGAGCTTGGGGATAAATCCGGTGGCTACCTCCATGGTGTCGCGGTTGATGAGAGGAAGCGGGCTGTCCATAGCCACAACATCCGCGGCGACGGAGGTGTAGTTGCCTCTGATTGAAGCCCAGCGACCGTCAACGGAATAGCGCATGTTAAGCGCGTTTCGGTAGTTGTAGGTAGGCTGGCGCGAAGAATCGTTGAGTTTGGTCACGATTGCGAGCACCAGCTGTGGAAAGTATTTGTCTACAAATTCAAAATAAAGTGATTTCTCCATACTGCTTTACGTTTTAGAGGTCTGTTACAAATTCAAGTGTTGGAACCGCCGCCTTGAGGTCGGTGACCTTGCCAGAGCCTCCGAAAGGCATCACGTCCTTGTTCACGGAGCCAGCCGTCATGATACCCGCTCCCTCTCGTGAGGCGTCGATTGTGGCGACTGTCACACCCACATACTCGTGGCTCTCCTGGAGAGTTCCGTATGCCGTAGCACTCGCGAGTGCGAGAGGCTTGTAAACCTTGTCCTTCGCCACGATGATAGTGCCGGCAGGGACTACGGAAGTGCCTGCCATTGTCTTGTACTCCGTGATGTCGAGCGCACGACCGCCCTCAACACCATTGAGGAACTTTCGGATGACGATGCTGTCGTCACCAGCCGAAAACTGTTCTTGTTTGTTAAGTAATTCTACCATTTTTCTTCTGTTTTAAAATTATTTCAAAATAGAGTCGGCAAGGGCGTCAATATCCTCCTTTGACACCACGTCATCGCCGAGGAAGCGACCGCCGTTGCCCTGAAGACCCGCCGTCTTGATGTTGCTGGCTACTTTGGAGAGGGTGGACTTTATGCCCTCGGAATCAAGGGAACTGTCAAGCGAGAATCCCTCGTCAATTCTCCATTGGGGAATACCGAGCGACTTCGCCGTTTCGAGAATCATGCTCTCTCGCTCGACTCTCGACTTCTCCAGTTTCATCGCCTCGTTCTCGTCCTTTAGAGCCTTGATGGAATCCTCCTGCTTCTTGCCGCTTGCGATGAGCTGGCGAATCTGCTCGGTCAGCTCGTCCCTCTCCGCCTTTGTCTGTGCGTCCTTTTGCTCCATCTCCTTGCGGAAAGCGGTAAGGAAGTCGGGTTCTTTATTATTCTCCTCTAAAGCCCTATTATTTTTCTCCTCTGAAACCCTCTTTCTCTCCTCCTCGATAGCGTTCTTCACGGCTTCGTCAAGTGCCTTTTGGCTTTCGCCCTTTACTTTGGCGGTAGCCTCGCTCACTCGCTTGTCGTTCGCGCTCTGGAGAGCCGAGAGGTATGGCGATTGCTTCGCCACCACATCGGAGAGGTTTTCGTCAGTCACAAATGCCTCCAGCATGGCGGCATGGCTCGATAAGATTTCATCACTTAACCCAAGTTGAGGGTATGCTTGTTTTAATGCTTGAAAGATTTTCTGCTTCATATATTCGTTAAAAGCCGCTTTTGTGGGCTTCTTGAACACAAAGTTATAAATATGGGATATAAAAAAACGGTGTTTTCTCGGCATATTTCTTACATTAGAATTTAGGTAAAAAAAATGCACACCCACCCTCACGGGCGGAATGTGCACACAATTCTAAAATTTACCCTGCAAAGTTACAAAATAAATCAGTAACACCAGTTAAGATTTGAGAAAAACAGCCCGTCCACGTCGGTCCAGCATCCGAAAAGTTCAACATCCTCACCTTTCATTATCGCGAAACGTGAGCCGCCCGCCGCTTTCTTGATGATGCTGTCAGCCTTTTCGCTTCGCCAGCCGTTCAGTTTGATTGCCGGATATACCACACTCTCGAAGCAAATCTGCGAATCCGTCATGTCGTTGACCGACGGTATGGGAAGAACGCCGTTGTGGGCGAATTTAACACCGCCCTTGCAGAAAGGGTGGCAGTTGGATTTTTTCACGCTGCCATGCGTCGCCCATCTGAAGTGCATCACCACCGGCTCATCACCGACTTTCGCCAGTTCGGTTATGAACTTGTGAAAGTCCATTGTCTTGTATGTCCTTTTCGGGGTGCAGAACCCCATGCCGTCGTGATTCTTTCTGTACATCATTCGTAAAGTCGCCAAATCGGGCATTTCTACGCCCTTGGGCTTGTAGCAAATTACACACATAGTAAATATATCGTTTAAAAGTTTTTAGTTGAATGTGGGCGATTTCTCGCCCACATTATTATGCTAACTGTTGCTTTCTCTCTTTCAGGTAAGCCATCACGTCATCGCTCGCAAAAGTGATGTCCTCGATATGCTTGACCTCGGTGGTCAAAACATTCTTTTCGCTGAACTTGATAAGGTCACGCAAGAATTTCACCCAGTTTATCACCTTTTGGTAGTTTACCGTGCCGCTGTGCTGGCGAAACTCTATCGTGGAGTGTCTGCCATAGGCTGCCGCGTTCTCCTTTGTGTATCTTGTGCCTATTTCATTATACACGTCCGGCTTGCTTGCGCATGTGTCAAATTGGTAATTCTTCAAAGTCCTGCACCACTGCGAATTGTTGCCCTTTCGTGAGCTCGGCATGATTTCGTCGATTGCGTCCTCAATCATCCTGTAATTCTTGAAGATGTTGATATAGTGTTTGTCGCTCATTTCTGACGCGTCAAAGTGAATGTGGAGACCACAAGAGCGGTTGACGGTTGCGCCACACTCATTCAGGGTGTCACATGCTTTTTTTAGCGCGTTTTCTCCATCCTCACCTTTGAGGATTGGCGATACACACTCTATCGTGTCACGACCGACGAGTGAAGAGTCTGTGACCAGTTTGAAATGTGGTGTCGTGTGGTGGGTGTAGCCCTCATAGTTGCACTCGATGCCGTTTTCTCTGAACTTGTTGAGAATCACCCTGTAAGGTGCGTTCACACACTCCATCTCCACACCGAAAGAAATACCCATGATGTCAAGCGACGGTGTGTAAACACCCTGCTGCCAAGCGAAAAACACTTGATGGATGTCAGCGTCACGCAAACCAGCCTTTTTCAAAAGCTTCTTCTTTGTCGCTGTTGAGTACTTTGAGTTCATGATGTCTGCTACTTCTTCAAATAATGACTTTGCCATAACTGTAAATTTTAGGGTTCGTTTTAAATTTCTATGTGCAAATGTAACCTATATAAGTTACATATACAAATAAAAATTAACTTATTAAGGTTATTTAACAAATGAACACGTTGTAACCTATTTTAGATATGTACAAAGCAGTAAATTAACATTACCATGTTACTTTGTTTATTTTTTATTATCTTTGCAAAACAATAAAAATGTAACGTATTATGTATATTAAAGAAATGATGAAAAAGAAAGGTCTTACACAGGTTGACCTTGCGGAAAGAATGGGCATGAATCGTGTTTCTGTTAGTAGATTGCTTTCAGAGAAAAATGATATGCGAACTTCCACTCTTGAAAAGATTGCGTCTGCCATAGGGTGCAACGTTGCGGATTTTTTTAATCCACAGTGCAATGTGTTCCTCGCATTGGTCAGAGATGGCGGAGAGTGGAAGGAGTACACGAATAAGGAAGAACTGTTGTCCGCCATTAATGGGGAATGATATTACCCTTTCCAATTCTTTCCAGTTTTGCAAATATTGGAAAGGTAGATAGCCATTGCGATAGAATGTGAGAGTTTTTCATAGACTCCAAAAAAGGGAGCGGGCAGGAACACTGAGATGTCCAAAATGTGGTGCAAAACTTGTCCTTACTGCGGAGGAATGAAGTGGACTGTGTTCCTCACAGCCCACTGTTGCGAATCTTAGGACTGCATCAAGGCTATAACCTCGCTAATCTCATCACAGACTATCTGCAACGGGTCAACATTCACACAGGCGACACAATCCTCACTCTCCAGCAACTCAATGGCACGGAGAATACATTCCTTTGCTTCGGTAATCTTATCCATAACTTTGATTTTTGAAGTTGTTACTAAAAGGTTAATATGAGAGGATAGACAGAATTTAACAAACCACTCTCTTTTTTTGCAAATTTATAAAGATTTATCTAAACATCACCACTATGAAGTTTAATTTAACCTTAATTTAAAGTTAGTGCTAACTTTAGTTAAACCGCGACATTCCGAGCGAATCGGTAAGGTATATATTGATTTTGTGTTGTTGGTGTTGTCGGTTTTCCTTACATTTGTAAAAAAATAACTGAATTATAGAAATGGACATCAAGTCAAGAATAAAGGAAAGCGGTCAGACCGTCTCCGGTGTAGCAAAAAGAATGGGCATCACCACGTCCGCCCTTTCACAGACCATAAACGGCAACCCAACATTCGACAAACTGTGTGAGATTGCAGGAATCCTCGGAATATCCGTCTCTGACCTTGTTTCCGACGACGACAAGGAATCAAAGACAATCACATGCCCGCGCTGTGGCACACGGCTACTGGTGACGGAAATACAAACAACTTAAAAAAGACATTATGAGGAACAACAGAATCAAAGAAGTCATAAAGGAGAGGGGATTCACCATATCCTCGCTCGCGGAACACATAGGCGTTACACGGCAGACGATAAGCAGCCAGCTTGAAAAGCCCTCATACCCGATGCTGGAGCGTTTCGCCGAAGTCCTCGGAGTTGAGATGTGGGAACTGTTCGCGTCAAGGGACGAAGTTCACCAGACGGTCTGCCCACACTGCGGTAAGCCGATAGTCCTAAGGAAGCCATAACAAAAGGCGCATCCATCCGGGTGCGCCTTTCTTATTCACCGTTCCTCCACCTTCAACCTCGCTCCACAAAGAGTTGAGCAATGTGAATAAAGGATACCGTTATTCGGTATTCTTTTTGGTTCCTTTGTCTTTTGGTTTCTTTGCGTAAGTAATGCAAATATAGTTGTAGTTTCCATAAAAATCTTTTTCTGTACATTCTTTCATATTCCCCAAATAGAGTACAAATATTGGGTGTCCTTCAACAACCAAAAGCCAATTGTTATCTTCATTTCCTACAATCTGGATATTGTTGTCATTTGAAAGGCTTTCTAAAGCGAACTCTACACGCTTGGTATTAAGATTGTCTATTCCACCTCTAACATAGTATGAAAAGCCATTATCAATATCCCTTGTAAAGATTTCTGCTTGAAGAAGCTCTCTTATTTTTACAGCAAGCCAATGAGTGGCTCTTTTTGCATCATTAACCGTTGGATTTACATTCTCACTTTTTGCTTGCCTTGCTCTTTTAGACTTTTTCTTTGCTTCCATAGGAAAACACGACAAAACCAAAGCGCATAGGATTAGTAACAGTATCTTTTTCATTGTTAATCAGTTTTCCACAAAAGTAACTCAAATAACCAAGTTATAAAAATTTTCAGACAGGAAAATGCAAAAAAACACACAATCAGTTACTTCTCATTTACCACCAGCCTTGCTCCACAACGAGGGCAAACAAAGGAAGCGGTGTCCTGCTGCTCGAACAATTCGGGAATAGACACTCCCAAACAATCCGCAATTCTGGAAAGATAATTCATATCGAAATTGTTTCTGTTTACTGCTTGCGAAAAAGAAATCGGCTTAATTCCGAGTTTTGTTGCAAGTGTCGCCTGTGTTATGCCTTGTTTTTTGCAAAGCTCCTTAATTCGTAGTTTAGTCATAACGCTATATTTGATTTATAATATACAAAATTATATAATATAGTTTTAATACGAAAGAGAATAAGTAACATTAACTTTTATTTGGTATCAGTGCTATATTTTGTTAATTATGTATAAATACTATACTTTAATTTGTAAGTGTAGTATTAATGCTATATATTTGCACATAGAAATTTAAAAGCAATTCACAACTAAAACATTAAAAGTTATGGCA
>ERZ1034897.152-NODE-152-length-39745-cov-388.354900_pt1 | contig 39745 bp, 64 predicted proteins | sample MGYA00520629_ERZ1034897 | MGnify/ENA primary metagenome ERZ1034897 (study PRJEB33766, sample SAMN09781789) | gut metagenome | biome: gut microbiome | host: Homo sapiens | place: Madagascar | study: EMG produced TPA metagenomics assembly of the PRJNA485056 data...
GTAAGGCCCAGACCCACTCACCCCGTTTTTTCGTGAGGGGGGTGTTACCTTTTGTACATTTTCATAGCTTCTTCCACAGCCGTCTCTAATTGCTTTCTTACAAATGCTTCCGCTGTTTTATCATCCATACTTTTGTCTGGTTCTGCATAATAAACCGTCACCCATCCAACCTTTGCATCATAGATTTTTCTGGTTTCCTTTTCGTTCAAAGTTACAAAGACAGGGACTTTTCCTTTATATTCCACATTAGCCATTCTAATCCCACCTTTCTATCGTCAACGGCGCGCCACCGCTGCATTTCCGCATCCGCTCCGGATGGCAGACCGTCTCGTGGCAATCTTTGCATACACTGATAAGGTTGCGCTGCCGGTTGCCGTCTGCATCTGTATACCAGATGTCCAGCGCCCTTTCCGGTGCGTCCTTGACATGGTTGACATGATGGACCAGGTCGGCGCGCCGGTATCTCCCGCGCTGCTTGCAGATCTGGCACTCGTGCTTGTCCATGTCCAGCACCTCATGCGACAGCCGCACCCACTGCGAAGAGCAGTAGAACGAATGAACATCGCCGGATGCAATCAGGCCCTTGAGCCAATTCAATAATCGTTCGGTCATATCATTTCATTTCATGTGAAGCAAAAAGCTTGAAACCGCTCAAGTTATGCACTCATGCGATTTCAAGCCAAATTCAAAGTAAGCGGAACCTTGCATTCCACCGCATATCAATTTCGCCAGGAGGCTCAAGAGATAAGGTTCCGCTGCATCTGGAACTTACGCGGCCAGATGCCCCGCTATGCAATGCGCCAGCGCCCATTTGCCTGCGCATTGTCTGGCATTCCCGGAAGGGACTGAGCCTTCAGCCTTCGGTTTTGGAGACCGACGCTCTACCGATTGAGCTACGGGAATATATAAAATGCCGCTTGCAGGGTTTGAACCTGCAACCAAACGGTTATGAGCCGTCAGCTCTTCCGGTTGAGCTAAAGCGACATAAAAACGGCGGCATTTTGCAGCTGCTTAAAAAGCCGCCGTAAATTTTTAAGTGATCTTTCACCCGATGGTATCAGCAGCAGGTATTCGCCGAATAGCAGGTCGGTCGCGCCTTAGATACAGCCGGTTCCTCCGATTTCTGCCCGCGGCTCGCGCTTTGTGCGGCTCACCTGAAAACCGATACTCCAAACGATGCGCACAAAATTACTTTTGAATGCTACTCGAAAAATTTTCCGGAACACAGGTGCAAGCACACAGCTTTTCACGAGAGGCTGAAACAGTTTGCTGAAAAGTCCAAGCATGGATTGTGCTCCTTTCCAAAGTGTCCACTGTGGACACCCCGCCGGGTGAATGTTTTATCGTGTCGTGCGCCGCTGGGTTTTGAAGCGGACGGCGCTGGTCCCATTGAGCGCGGTAAGGTTCGACCGCACTATGATTCCCGCCGGGAAGTCTGAATCCACAATGAGCGGCCGCTTGGGCTCTCACCCAATAACCGCATTTTGATTATAGCACATCAAAAATGCGCAATCCGGGCAAATCGCGCATTTCGGTCATTTCGTGCGTTTTGCTGCAATCCGTGCATTTCGTGCACGAGAATTACGATGCTGCGAAAAACGCGCTTTTGAAAGTATGACTTACTTGAGCCGATTTTGCCTGTTTCCCTTGAATACTATGAAATATTTTTTAGATTTCTTCTGAAATTGTGCTGATAGCATCGTTCACCCACTTCACCAGCGCATAGGCCGCGTGTTGAATCTTTCTTTTCAGCTTGATAGGTCCCTGATCCAGAAGAGGTGAACCATCATCATTGTTTCGCCACCATAACCGACTCCAGCTTGGGCAGGATGGATTTTCGCAGTCGTAGTAATGGGCAGAGAATCCTTTCCATGTTGGTTCTAACCAATCGTGGTACTTCCGGAACTTGCACCCAGCACACGGGTTTGCAGGTTCTTCCTCTTTTGCTACTTTCCGCCTCCACTCTTCGACTGTAAGCGTTTTGACCCGTTTGATTTTATCTTTTGGATGGTCTCTGAGCCAGATGGGGCAGGTGTGGTCTTCACAGCATCGCTCAACAACTTCATCATCCGCATATAACGACGTAAGATTTGAGCAGCCTTCGCATGGGTCGGAAGAATCTTTGCACATCTCGTAGTGCAGTGGGTTTATCGTGTCAGAATTTTTTCTTCTTTTAAGGTCATCTTTTCTCATAGTCTCAATATAGGCGTATTGGGAAGAATCCAGATAATCCTTTATTTCTTGATCCAATCCTGCCGCCCGAATTTGGTCCATAGTAATCAGGCCACATTTCAAATCACCTGCAAGCCGTCGAAAGCCTTCATCTGTCATTATTGGTCTCCTTTAGATGCTCTGTATTTCATTTATCGGGAGTCCGCAATTAGGGCAATATAAAAGTTGAGTTGTTCCGTTACTGTTCATGGAATATATTAGATTATTATCTCTATGGTACCACGCTATTGTAGAGCACCCGAAGGACACATATCCGCCAAGTTCTTCCAAAGCGTCTTTAGATTGTCTAATAAAATCACACACAGGACAATTTTTCATTTGCCTTACCTCACATTCTTCTTAATCCACCGATCCACTCGGCTTCGAATGGCTTCAGGACCAACATCCATTCCCTTCTCCATAAGCTCGACTGCCACGATCTGCGGCTTTTTGCCCTCCGTGCAGACTGCCGTAAGCAGCGCCCGAAGCTCGCAGTCGTCGCAGCTCTCAATAAGGCTCAGACCATACATGTATTTTTTCCGCTGCTGGACGTTGGTCCGCTTGAGCCGCTTGATCTCATCTTCCCGCCGGGTGAAGGAAATGTCCGTCCCGGTCACAGTCGCGTGACTCAGGATGCAGGCATTCCCCTCACCGCTGGAAGACTTGACCACATCGGAGGCACTCTGCGGGCCTTCGGCCTGTATCGCTTCGAGCTGTTCAATGCGCCGCTGACGTTTCTCGATGTCGTAAGGGATAGCATACAGTTTCCGAAATTCTCGTGGCGTCAGCGGCTCCATTGTGATTCCTCCTCAGTTATTTCAAATCAAAATACTTCGTCAAAAGATCTGTGATTCCGGAATAAAAAGAAATCCATCCACAGGTATAAAACTTGTTGTCTTGCAAGATGATTGCATAATCTTCACATGTTTGCCCACTCTCTTTTCGAGTTTCATCCACTCGACGCCATAGCGTTGCCCCGCCGGGCAGAGGCTGTTTGTCGTATTCAAGCCGGAACTGGACATCTTCCCACGCCATTTCCCACGGCGCATTGCCTTCCAGCATTTTTTCCGCCAGCTTGCGCAGTGTGTCTTTCCCACGGGATTCTGCGGGTTTCTCTGGCAAGCCATGGCTTTCCGTGGCTTCTTTGGCTTTTTTGTGGGCTTCTTCTACTGCCAACCGGCACTCTGGCGGGAGATTCCATTCGTCATAATCAGGATTTTTCGGTATCGTTACCGGCGACTCTGGTTTGCAGTCGAACACGACCGGCTTTTCGTACACCGGTTCATCCCGTTTTGGGGCTTTCGCGGCTTCCTGCTGTGCCATCCGCTCTGCAATGATCTCTTGTGCCCGCCGGTATGCGCCCATCAGGGTGATCTCCCCGGCCTGAAGCTCCCGCTTGGTATCATCGCCGCAGTTTTCCGAGATCGCGTTCAGCCGGGCCGCTGCACCAGTGCTCAAGCCCAGTATCCTGCACAGCTCATCACGGACCTTTCCGCTCAGCCCGCCGAGACTTTTTCGCCGTGTCAAAATCTCTTTGAGCGTCTCATACTGCGCCAGACGTTCGCCGTCCGTCAGATCACGTGCGGTTGCGTTGGCCGTGATGAGCGCGATCTTCTCGTCATCGTCATACTTGAGCTTGAGGATGACGCAGGGGAGAGTCTCGAACCGTGTATCGCCTTCTTTGGCCAGCTCCTCGCAGGCGGTCAACCGCCGCTCTCCGCCGATCAGCTTGTAATTGCCACCATCCAGCTCCACCACTTCCAACGGCTGGCGGATGCCGTTGGTCTTGATGTCTTCTTTGAGCCGGGACACGTCCCCGATGCGATAGATCTTCCGGTTGTCCGGGTTGATGATAATGTTTTTGCGGTCGATCATGACCACCTGCATCCCAGACCCCGCCGGGGCGTCCGGCTGAACGTTCAGAAGCCCGCTCAATAATCCAGTACTCATTTTTCTTTTTCCCCAGAAACAATTTTCATTCCAAGCAAATCTGCTATACCGTATGAACCGTTCTCACATTCATGGGGATATAATCTCATAGATCCTTCTGGATTTTGTTGAACCATCATGTGGGTTGTAGTAACAGCAAACTGAATGCACTGTTCGGCAACGATATGATTAACAACATCTCCAGCCGAAAACGTTGTTCCGCACATACGGCATTTGAAAAAGGCAATATATTTTTTTCCGTTTTTTTGATCCATATCAATTGCCCTCCACGATCTGCATTACACGTTCTGCCAGATTTTTGTACTGCTCGGCAGGCTTGCATTTGGGTGCAAACTTGTACAGCGGCTCATGTGCCGATTTCGCTTCCTTGACCCGGACGCTGTTGTTGATGCGCATCACGCTGTTGTCCTCGTTCCGGAAAGCCGGAATGTCGAGATGCGCGATCTGATTGATGGCCTGCGTCGAATATAGGCACCGGTAATACTTGGTGGCCAGCACACCCATCACGGAAAGCTCGTGGTTGTATCCGCGCTGGATGTCCCGCACCTGATCCATGATCTCGGCCAGACCGTCCAGCGCCCACTCGTCGCAATCCACCGGGATGATGACGTAATCAGCGGCAACCAAAGCGTTGATGGTGGCCATGTCGATGTCGGGCGGGCAGTCAAAAATGCAGTAATCGTAATCGTTTCGCAGCGGTTCGAGAACGTTCTTCAGCCGGTCGGCCTGCGGACGCCGGACGTCGAACATCACGTTTTTGTTGGCCAGCAGCATGCTCATGTTGCTGGGTGCAATGTCAACGCCGTCAAAATCGGTCTGCTGGATCACGTCGGGCAGCTTGACTCTGAGCTCCAGCACGTCGCCCATCGTGTCTGCCGTGTCCGAAAACCGTTTGAAAAATTTGCTCGTGTTGGCCTGCTTGTCCAGATCCATGACCAGCACCCGCCGGGAATGGATGCCCGCCAGGATGCAGGACAGGTTGCAAGCGGTGACGGACTTTCCGACGCCGCCCTTGAGATTGATGATCGCGATCTTAGCCATGTTTCTCATTGTGGGTTCCTCCGTTTTGGTTCTATCCGCACTTCCGGGTGAGTGACCGCCGGTGTGCAGCGTTTTTCAAAAAATCGTTTCCGCTTGGTTCGGGCCGGTCCACTGTCTTTCTCAGCTTCGGTGCGCCGCCCCAGCTCTTCGGGTGGTCCAGAACACTCCATCCAGCCTCGATGCTCTGCATGATGCTGGCGATCATGTACTCTGTGCGTTTTGTTGTTTTTGATTCATCCGCCAGCTGGGTGAGCTTGTCACACACAGCTCGTGCAGCCTGGGCGTCCCATACCTTTCCCCGCCGGGATGCCCGGTATACGTCGAACCGGGTCAGAGCCTCCAGCAGAGGCTTGTCCTCTTTGGCGTACTCTGCAAAAATGTCTCTCGGTGTAAGTTCACCCCCATGTGCGCTACATGCGCACGAAGGAGAGTTTATTATATCTTTTCTTATAATTTTCTTATAAGAGGTATGGGGTTCATTTTGAACCGGGGGTGGGTTCATTTTGAACCCGGTCTGAGGTTCATTTTGAACCCGGTCCATTTTGACCTGGGGTTCATTTTGAACCGGGTCAAATGTTGCATTGCTTCCTTTTTCGTCGGGTGATAAAGCGGAGTAACGATTTACCATTACACCCTTTACATTTTCTTGCCATCTGCGTACAAGCCCATTTTCTTCGAGTGTTCCCAAAGAACGTTTTGCGGTGCTCTTACTAATGTTTAACGTTTCAATGATGTAGCGAATAGAACCGAAATAGCATCCTTGTCCATCTCTCGAAAAGCTGTATATTAAGGAATAAACAGCAGCATCTGTCAAAGATAAATCGTATTCCGGAATGATCCATGTATACAATGGAACAAAATTATATCTACTTTTATCCAAAATTATCCCCCCCCAAGAGGGTCAGAACGGCAGGTCATCATTGTCGTCGATCACAGCGAAATCGTCAGCGGAGCCTTGAGAATATGCCGGTGCGGGCTCCCGGTAGCCTTTGGGCGGTGCTTCGCCGCCGTCATCCACGGCCTGCCCGCCGGGCTTCTTTCTGGGCCCGGCAAAGCTAATATGGTTCGCCACGACCTCCACAGCCGTGCGGCTGTTGCCCTGCTTGTCCTTGTAATTCCGGCTCTGCAATGCGCCGTCCACGGCAATCATGCTGCCTTTCTGGAAATACTTACAAACAAAATCAGCCGCCTGCCGCCAGACCACGATGTCGATAAAATCCGCCTGCCGCTCTTGCCCCTGAGATGCAAAGTTCCGGTCGCAGGCGATACGGAAGCTGCACACGTTGGTGCCATTGGCGGTGGTGCGCAGTTCAGGATCTGCGACGAGCCGCCCCATGATCGCTACAATGTTGAGCATTTCAGATAGTCCTTTCCAATTTCCGCCATCCAGCGGTCGTGCCCATAGAGGTCCTCAAAATCCTGCTGGGCCTTCTTTTTGAGGTCGAGCCGAAGGTGGTGGTCAAAATGGGCACTGTACCCCGGCTCGTTGTGGTGCCGGTGGCACAGCCAGACCTTCAGGCCATACTTTTCGGCCACCGGCCGCAGCGGGCCGTTGAGCACATGGTGCTCTTCCAACGTGCCCACAGTGGACACGTTGTACTTCATCCGACAGACGTAACACTCCCGCCGGGTCTGCATGATAGAGTTAGTGCCCAACCGCTTTTTCACCTCTCTCTATCCGAGCAAGCATTTCCCTATACGGGTACAGTTTAGCTTCCGTGAAGCACTCGTTTTTTTCGTCGTAGACCATCAAAATACCACTTTTCCCCTCGGAGTAGTGGCGCAGGTCAATAATGGCACGAACCGACTGCCGAATATCACGAGCTTGAGATTTATGTTTTGCAATCATCAGTTTTTCAAACCGTTTCCGCGTCATTTCCTCGGCACCTCTTAATTCTAGAAATTTCTTAGGCACGTCCACGTCCTCCATCCAACAGACACATGTCAAAAATCGTTTCGCTTGTTTTTCTGTGGGCCTTGCCAAATCTGTATGAGCCACGAAAAGGAATCACCGAGGTGCAACCAGCCGGCATAAGCAACTCTTCTTTGCGCTCAATATAAAGCTTTGTTGCAGCCATCAAGCGAGGGTAATCCAAAAGGATGAACTCACGATCTGTAAGTCGTTGCCCGCGTTCAAAAAGCTGGTATAACCGAACCATCAAGTCCCATTCGTAAGTTCCTCGCGAAATCATTTCCTCGGCACCTCCTGCCATTCCTGCCAATATCGTGTTACATTCGGGTCGTTGACGCCCATCTCGGCCAGACGGTCAAAAATGCCGTCGATAAAGGCCGTCATCTGAGCGGTGGAAAAGCTGCTGGAACCCATCGACGCCTTGACAGTGCAGCGCTCGTTGTCCAGCAGCTCTACCACGTATACCAGCCGGTATGCCTTGCGCAGGATAGGCACAGCAGCCACCGGAAGCTCCAGAAAGTCATATTCGAGGCCGTATTCTTCGAGCATCTCGATATAGCAGGCTTCCGGTGTGGTGCCGCCCGCTTTCCCGGCATTGTACGTGTCGGCCATGATGGTGAGCAGCGCCCACATCATACGGTTCTGCTCCAGCGAGCGCTTTTTCCGCTGCCGCTCCACGGTGAGCGTCAGCCGCAGCGGAGAGCCATGTGCCAGATCGTCCAGCTTCTGGCGGATCTGTGTTTTCACAAATTCCGCCGAGTTTTCCACAACGATCTGCTGCCGGGCTGGGTCATAGACGACCGGGAGGCTCCCTACAACGTCGCCTCGTCCCATAAGACCTTCTTCCCGCTGGCCAGTGCGAACTGCACCATGTGGACGTGTCCGTCTTCGGCGCGAGCAAAACGGTCAACCGTGAGCTTTTCCGCCGCGCGCCATACGCCGTGCTGGTCCTTCAACACCGGGACCTGCTCGCTCTTCAGGGCGATGGGCTTCAGGTCCATCACGTCCTCCGCGACGCCGAACAGTGCCGCCGCGCGGAGAAAGCTGGTGTTTTCCTGCATCCGGTCCACATCGGCGGAGGGCAGGCACATCGGCCCGGCATCCTTCCGCACCGGAAGACCATTGACAGGGGAGAGCACTTCGAGCTGGCATCTCCACCAATTTTTGGTGTAGTAGTACGAGTCGCCCCAGCCCAGCGGGCCGTATGTCTCGTTGAGGATGTCCCGCACGGCAGACTCCTTCGGGAGCACCACAACGCGGACTCCATCCTCGCAGGCAGCAATAACGCGCACCACGCACTCCTCTGGCTTGATCTCGCGGGTTTTCGGGCCCTTGACCGGGAAACTGATAGGCTCAGACAAAACCCCGCCAGAAACGCCCGCAGACGGCCCACGCCGCCGGGAGTTAGTTTTCGTTGGCATCTTGACCGTCCTTTCAGAGCGTCACTTCGCCGACCGTGGGTTCGTGCACAACGTCATCCGTGTCATCAGGGACGTCCGGGATGCAGGAAAACACCAATGTCCGGATGTCCTTCTCGACCAGAGAGCGGCAATAGGAGCAGGCGTCCCGCGTTTCCTGCACGGTGAGGATCGCCTGCGACTTGTCCAGAGGACCGTTCAGCAGCATGTTGTACATGGCCCGGCCCATCTGCTTGGCGTCGCGGCTATACTCGCGCCGGAACGTGTGATGTTCGTTCGATCTGCATTTTTCACAGCTCATTTTCAATACCTCGTTTCTAAAAAAATATTTTTACGCTTTCGCGTTGGTAATGGCTTTTATTTACCCTCCTGCCATAATTGGAGTTGTATAAATCAGCCGTCTCCGGAACCGTCTCCGTCGCCGGAGCCGTCGCCGTAGCCGTCGCCGGAGCCGTAGCCGGAGCCGTCGCCGTCGCCGTAGCCGTCGCCGGAGCCGTAGCCGTAGCCGTCGCCGTAGCCGTCGCCGTAGCCGTCGCCGTAGCCGTTAATTACATTTTCCATACAGCAACCCCTTCGATGCTCTTTTTTGCCTTTTCCGTAATGGGTATAATCTCGATCACCTCGGTCAACATCACGCTATCAACCGGACACGGGAACTTGCAGTTTTCCGGCTTGCTGGTTCCATCGGTGGCCAGCTGAGACAAGCTTGCCGCTCCATCCCAATACCAGATTCGGCGAGCGTTTCGAAGCGTTGCCTCCTTACCCTCACGGCTCTCAATATATCCGGCAAACACGCCAGCACTGTAAGTGCGGACCATGCAGTAGGGCATCCCCTCGAACTCGGTCGCCAGAGCGTTGTTCTGAATGCTGTCAGCACGAACATATTCCACTCCGTCAATAATAATTTTGTCTTTTTCCATTATGCAGTACCTCCATTTTTTGCTTCAAACTATTTTGCGCTTTCGCGCTGGCAGCGGCTCTTGTTTTACCTCCTGCCGCCATTGGAGGATTTTTTAGTTGCCCTGTTGTGCAACAACAGTATCTGCGCCCTGAACGGTCACCCAACCATGCTTCAGACGAGCTTCCGCTTCCTTCATCTGGATCAGTTCAGGGGTGATGGACTCGGACACGACCTTATTGGCTTCTGCTTCTGCCTGAGCCTCAATCACCTTAACATCCGCTTCTGCCTGAGCTTTTACTTTGTCCGTTTCAGCCTGTGCCAGTGCGGTTTGCTTGTTCAGTTCAGCAATCTCAGCATCCTGCTTCGCTTGCTCTTTAGCACGGATTTTTTCGGTCAAAGTCTCATCCAGCTCAACATCAATGACTAATGCGCTCGACACATTGATACCATATTCTGATGTAAGCTTTTGGTTCAGATAATCCGTAATGGCGTTGTTTACTTCGGTCTTCCGCTCAGAGTAGATATCCATAACGGAAAATTGGGGAGTGACTTCTTTGACGTATGCGATAATGCTGTTTTGTATTCTGCTTTCGACCAGCGCTTCTCCATCCATGCCATTAAATTTGCTGTACAGTTCAACCACTCGGTCGGGGATGAAATTGTAATTAACAGTCAAGTTAATGCCAACCATTCCGCCACTGGCGGGTGCATCAATGTGCCAATCCGCGTGTTCCTTCGAGCCATAATCAGCCGGATCATCGGAAATTTGCTTACATGCTTCATCGGAGAAAGAAAGTGCCAGCCCTGAGACAACGTTTTCTGCTCGACGCCGCTGGAAGAATAGACAACGCCGACATAACCAACCGGAACCCGGTTGAGGCACAAAACGCAGACAATAGCCACCAACAAAGCGGAAAGAAACGCAATAAATTTTTTCATGATCTTCTCCTTTACTTTTGAAAATATGAAATTATGATATAAGCGACGATAAAAACAGTAATGAAAAAGAATAGTACTTCTTTCATCTCGCTATACTCCTTTGATGCTTTTGAAGCCTTCAGCCCGGTACATCCAGCCCCTCGATCTCGGCGAGGACGTTGAGCACACGGTGAGTCTGGTCCATGGCTTTCTTTGCGTCCAGCGCCCAATACTCGGCCTCGTCGCTCTGGAAGTGGTCCAGGAAGCCGGAAACGTTCCGGAATGCCTCTTCGCAGATGTTCGCTGCGGCCAGCAGAAGGTATCTGCTCGCCGTGGACAGCTCCCGGTTGGGCTGGCCGCGCTCCACGCTGTCCTTGACCATCTGTGCAATCATTTCCGGGCTGAGCGGATCGTCCGCCGGGGAAAGCTCGTTCATCATCACAGTGTTCGTTGTTTCCATCAGGTTATATCCTCCTTCGGTACTCGTTCACGTAATACTTCATATTTTCGTGCATTTCACTTTCTGCTCGACCGGTCACTTTCGTTGTCCCGTGCCAACTCCAGCAGCCCCCGCAGGTCGTTATAAATCTCGCTGTATGCTTCCTTTTTCTTAGGGGAGGTGCAGGACTCCGCTAAATTTTGGTATCTCCCGGTCAAATAAGCAATTTTATCAATCGTGTCCTCTTTCATCTCGCGCGTCCTCCATCAATACACTCCAAATTCCTGGTCAAGTAAGACATCGAGCCGGATGGTGTTTCCCTTGCCCCTGCCCTCGCCGCCGGACATGTTGGCCCAGCCGTCCGGGTAGCGCTTGCGCACATACCGAGCCGGGATCCCCATGCACACGCTGACCTGCTCCAGTGTCAGCCGGATGCAGCCATAGCGGCCAAAAATGGCCTTGTAGCTGTCGTGCCACGCTTCGGTTCGGCTAGATTTCGCCACGGTCTTTCAACTCCTTCTGTCTGCGTTCAAATAGCACCTGCTGGCCGTAAGTGCGGCCAGCCGCTTCCGCGCGGGCATTGACGGCCTGGATGCTGTTCTCTGCGGTCGGCTTCGGCGGGTGCGGAAATGCCTTCCGCAGTTCCTGCTCAACTCTCCTCTGAGCCTCCCATTCCTTCCATTCGGCCCGCTTGGCGCGTTCGGCGTTGCGCGCCTTCTCCGCACTGCGCTTGGCCAGACACGCCGGGCAGAACCGACGCGTCGCACCGACATTCTCCATCACGACCCCGCAGTCCTCGCAGATGCGGGTGTATCTCCCTGGAGCACCCATATCACTTCGCCATCCTTTCCATCCGCCGCCGCTGCGCTGCCCGCCGCCGGGCGTTGTCAGCGCGCTTGTATGCGTCCCATCGAGCCAGCAGATACGGCGCACCGGCCACGATCGGTGCCAGCAGGAACAGCAGGAACAACGTTTCGGTCATCTGGGCGTGATAAGCATCGCGCCCCAGCAGGACCAACAGGTCCGCGAAAATGTAACAGGTCATAACAGCAATGCACCTCCGATTCGATAGGCCAGGGCCAGAACCACAAGCAGATAGGCGACCCAGCCCAGCAGGACCTTCTTTTGGGGGCGGGAAGCAGCCGCGATCACAAAAATGCCGAGGCACCCGCCCACCACAAAACACATAAAACAAGCAAATATTGCGCTCCTTGCCATTTTGTCACCTCATCCCAAGCGCCTGCTCGATCCCCACGCGCGGGTTGTCGTTGGTGTAGCAACCGCACATGTATTTCCGCACGGTGCTCTCGCTGTATCCGGCCATCTCGGCCAGCACGGTGTAATTCTTCACGCCGAGAATCTTCATCCGCTTCCGGACCTCGCATTCCCATTCCGGCGTAACGGTTGTCTGCATTTTTTTCCACCTCACCTGTGAATAATTGTTCGCATTTTGACCACAAAAAACATTGCCAAGCGGGTGCAATCGGGTTATAATAGATTTGCGGAATCAATTACACTCGATCACATGCGCCCAAAATCTCGGCAATGTGTGACCGTCCCCCACGGTCAAGATGGGGGCGGTATACGCAAAAACGAGGTACGGCGTTTTTGCGGTCGTTTCGGGTCTATGGCTGAGGCCCGTCGCGCGGTAGGGGCATCTGAATCGCAAAGCAGCATTCAGGAGGAACCCATGAGCACTCAAGCGGTCTGAGATGGGGTCTCGCTCTTGAGTACACCAATATTATAATTCACCTTGATTCACATTGCAAGCAAAATCAACCCATTTTTGTGAATCGAGATGAATTTTAGCAACTTGCACAAATGGGAGGTGAGAAATTTGTTCTATGAAAATTTTGTAAAGCAATGTGAAAAATCGGGAAAATTTCCATCCATAGTTGTTGAAGAATTGGGTTTTGACAAATCAACAGCCGCAAAATGGAAAAAGGGAGTAGTCCCACAAATCGCCAGCCGCAAGAAAATTGCTGATTACTTTAGCATCTCGGTGGAGGAGCTGATGGGCACAAAAAAAGAGCCCGCCGGGCAAGGCGAGCTCGATGATGATATGAAAGAATTTATAGAGCTGGCTCAAATGATGACACCTGAAGAAAGAAGCGCTATTATGACGCTCATGAAATCCAAAGAAAAAAATTCAGTCAATGACTGAGTCTTTTTTTGCTTGAATTTCCCTCATGATCTCCAGGGCCTCTGGAATCAGGTTTGGATGTTCTTGAAAATAAGCCAAGAATTCTTCAGCTGTCATCTGTAACACTCCTTTAAGTTGTATTTCATGGCTCTATATTACAACCATGATGATGAAAAATCAAGAGAACGGAGAAAGAATCATGAAACTTGTGAAAATTGGCAAAACTATGGTTGCCGGTTTGTGCATTGCGGCAACTTTGGCTGGTGCTGCTCTGCCTACAATGGCACTCAGCCCCGCCGGGTACACCTCGCTGGCGCAGATCGAAGAGATGAATGACGACGAAGAAGCCCAGGTCCAGGCATTGAAAGCCGCCATTGCGAAGGTGAACGTCAAGTATGACGAGGTAGAGCAAAGCTGGCAGTTCGACAGCCCCATCTATGACAAGGCCGAGAAAAACAAAAGCTGTTGCCTTGCCCCGTGGATCTTTATTTTTGACGGACGCGAGGACGTGTATTTTGACGAGGACTTTTCCTACAACGGCTCTTCCCGCATCGACCTGAACAAAGTCTATGTCCGCGCTGGAGATAATCTGTATACTTACGAGTGCGACCCAGATTATACAGATTACGCCTATGATACAGACAAAAAAGTTTGGTGGGCCCTCTCCAATTTCCAGATGGAGCCCAGCGAAATTGATTGGCTGCGTGAAATGCTCGGTGCCAAAACCATCATCACAAGATATTCCGGTGCATCCGGTGCGCAGTACGATTATACATGGACTGCTGACGACCGACAGGCCGTCACCGATATGGTCAACCTCTACGATCTGCTTGTCGCAGCGTCGCCGGAAGTCCGCGCGCGGGCACTGAGAGGGTAACAATGGGGCTCTTGTTGTTGCTTGTCGTTATCTGGTTGATGACTATGTATTTTAAGTGGGTCAAAAAGTCGGCGCGGAAAAGTCAAGCGAAGAAAGCCCAACAGTCCGAAACAGCAGAAGTGCCCAGGCAAGAAGCAGACCCGATATCTCCAATACTACCCATGCCGGAGATTTTGCCGGGGAATGGGAAGTATCCAAAAGACTATCTCAAGGAATTGGATGAAGCCCAGGCAATCCGAAATGTCCAAAATGCCCATTACAAAATCGCGGTAATTGATTTTGAAACAACTGGATTACAGCCTGAAACCGATGAAATTGTGCAGGTTTCCATCATCGACGAAGAAGAAAACGTTCTCATTAACCAACTTTGCAAACCAGAGCATACAGAGAGCTGGCCCCAGGCATCAAGCGTCAATGGGATTTATCCACGGCACGTGCACTTTTGTCCAACGTTTGCACAGGTTGCACCATACGTTCAGGATATTTTGTCAAGAGCGGAAATTGTCATTGCTTACAATTATCCTTTCGAACCAAATTTCCTGCGGTTTCATGGAATTGATCCGGACGAATTAACGTGGGGACCAGACCCGATGCGTGAAATGCTCAAATATTACAATGCCGCAAAAAACACGAGCAAAAAACGAATGAGCTTGCAATGGGCAGCTGACATTATCGGATACAAATACAATGCACATGATGCAGCGGAAGATGTTAAGGCTACATTGCACGTGTATAGTTTTACACAAGAGCACTGGAGCGAAACACAGGAACGTTTGCAAATACAAGCTGAGAAAGAAGCCAAAAAAGCAAACGCTGAAGCCGAGAGAAATGCGCGAAAGGGAAAAATACAGTATCCCGAAAATAAAAATGCAGACCCACGGCATCCGCTCTATGGCAAAACCATTGTGATAACAGGCCAGCTCCCAATTGATCGGGACGATGCGTCCAAAAAAGCTGCGAACCTCGGAGCAAAGGTCCGGCTCCAAATCAGCCCGCGGACACAGATTTTGGTGTGTGGTCAGCGAGAAGCCGAGTGGGAGGAGCGCTATGGGACAAAATCTTACAAAATTAAGAAGGCCGAACAAATGAATGCTGAGGGCGCAAACATTGAGCTTATGTCCGGTCAGCGTTTCATGGAGCTTTTAGATCAACCCGCCGGGCAAATCTAAAGGTGTCCACAGTGGACACAAAATCATTCCCCGCCGCCGGGCTGACGACGGGGAACGCGAAGATTAAGTGATGGGCTTTTGGAATGCCAATTCAATAATTTTTAGCCACAGCTTAGCATTCCAGCTTTCCCATTCACTTGCTGGAGCAGCAGCAGGAAGCAAACGTTCCGGAAAAGGGGTCAAAACTTTTTGCATAGACCTTTTTCACGTCGATTTCTTCCAGATTGATTTTTGCATCGGAAGAAAGTTTGTTCGCAACGGCCTGCATGATCTCAATGCGGAACTTCAGATCAGCGACGGTCCCGCCGTTGACTTCCAGCTGCTTCAGCCAGCCTTCAACGTCTGCGAGCGCCAGATAGTAATCGGCGTTGTCTTTTGTGGGGTAACTTGTGTAGTCCATAATAAGACCTCCTATAAAATTATGTTCCAAGGCGAAACCCGCCTGGAAAACAGGGTCACAGCTCGACAACACGGCCATTGATGCAATCCAGCCGGTCGCCGGGGTCAATGCCGGAGTCAGCGTCGTCTTTGGCCTGCTGGGCAATGCGCAGCAGCTCGCCGTAGACGTCCGGATCAGCGGCATAATTGGATAGCGTGTACACAAGATTGAGTGTGCGGTTTCGGACGTAGTCCAGCAGCATGGTATCGGTTGGCATAGTCATTCCTCCCACGGGGCCCGGACGCGATCCGGGTCTTTTGGTTTTGATGCGGGCATCCCGTCGATGATCTCCATATCGTCGGGTACATACATAATAACAGCCATAATTTTTTACCTCCTGCGATGGAAATTTTTTACATAATTGTTATATCATAGAAGATGGGAAAGAATCTATAAGAAATATTGTGTCGAATCGGTAAAAAGGAGGCAATTATGAACGAATATGACTTGCAAGTGGCAAAGGCGCTCGAAATGGCAAGAGCAAAAGCCGGGCTCAGCCAGGAAAAGCTGGCAAAACGGCTTGGAATCAGCAAGCCGACCGTGGCCAGCAGGGAGCGGGGAACGTCCCCTGTGACGCTGGCCGACATCATCAATTGGTGCGTAGCGTGCAGCGTCCCGGCCCGGCGCTGCATGGACGCCTGTATCTATCCCGGCCTTCTCGATTACCTACAAGAGGACATCTCCACCGCGGAGAAGCGCCAGATCCTTCACGCCGCCGTGGACGAGATGTCCAACTACGAGGTGGACGGCTGGTTGTACCTCTACTATGGCGACCATGGCTCCGACCCGATGGGGGTGCTGACGGAGGTGCTGGCCAACTTACACACGACTCTTGCCAACAGGGTGGCGGTATGCTCCACAATTGGAACCAACTATGTGCTAGACAGAGCAAACAACCGCGATCCAGACCCCAACGGCACCCAGCCACACATGCCAATCATGTACCAGGCGCGCGACAGCGGCCAGAAAGCAGCCCTCCAGGGCGTGGATGCTTATTCCGTAAAAAACATGGAGGATACACGAGATGCCAAAAAGTAAAAAAGCCCAGCGCAAGGATGGACTTTTTCAGGTTAGGCGAACAATGCCAGACGGAAAGATGAAGTCATATTATGGGCATACCAAAACAGAAGCGGAAATAAAATATAAAAATGCGATTCAAACGTGGAATGAGGAAAATGAAAAAATCAAGAAAAAAGGTGGTCTCAGCTACGCAGAAGTAGCAGAAAAATTTCAAGCCTATATTACTTCGCCGAATGCACCGATTCGGCGTGGAACAGCAAAATCTTATCTAAAACATATAAGGCCGACAAAGGAATATTTTGGTGACACGCCCATGCAGGACATAGATGCTCAGCAGATAAAAGGCTATCTCGACAAGCTAAACGCTGAAGGAAAAGCCAAAAAGACCGCTGAAAATGCCCGCTCCGTGATAAGCTGCATTTTTACGCACTGGTGCAACTACTTACACGGGACGCACAATCCCGTGCGGGATGCAAAAATTCCAAAGCGAATGCGCGTAACTGAACGGAAAGAACCGACCAAAAAGCAGCGTGAACTGATAGAAGCGCATCCGGAAGGGTGCGGATTCTGGGCGCAGCTCTTTGAGTACACCGGTATGCGTCTGGGCGAAGCAAACGGCCTGCAATGGAAAGACGTCGATTTAGCCGCCGGGAAGATCACACCAAAAGAAGCACAGCCGTGGGATGGAAATCAGTCCTATCAGGAAGAGCTGAAAACAGCCAAGGCTTACCGCTCCATCCCTATCTTGGACAAATTTCGCCCCGCCCTTGAGGAAGAGGCAAAAAAACATTCTCCAGAGGATTATGTCATGTCCGGTGAAAAAAAGCCGCTCACAAAATCGCAGTATGAATGGCGTTGGGCAATATACTGCCGCTCGCTGGGCTTGAGTGAAAAGCGCGAAAAGCATTCTAAAATAAAAAACCAGCCCGGAAAGATACGTACTTACTACAAATGGACGGCCAAAGTGACTGCCCATCAATTCCGGCATCTGTATGCTTCCAATCTTTTTTATGCCGGTGTTCCTGACAAGGTAGCTCAAAAACTGATGGGTCACGCCGACATTAGGACCACCCGCCAAATCTATCAGCAACTCCGCGACGAAGAAGATCTCCAGTATACAGATATGCTTAACGAATATCTTGCCCAAAAAGATAAGAAAAAGTGACCAGATTGGTAAAAAGTTGGTAATCACTAAAAAATAGACGTAAAATCGAAAAACACAGAGAGGTTCGAGTCCCCTCCTTCGCACCAGATGAGAAACCCGCATGAATGCTTGAAAATCAAGCGCTCATGCGGGTTTTTGGTTTTTTCCGTTTCGCAAATACTAACGAATACTAACGGATATTAACGCATTTTTTCCACCCTAGATTGGTAAAATGTTGGTAGTAGATTTTAGCCGTCCACAATGACATCCAGATATTTCACGATTTTTCCGGGAACGGCATCTTTGTCGCGCAGAAAAGCTGCGGCCATATCGGCATAGAAGTTCTGATTGTCCGCACTGTACGACCGAGCGACCGTGCAATAGTCCGAGTACATCATGTTCATCGCTGCCCAGAAATCGTTCGGATCGCAGTTGATATTGCGCTGCTTGGCCACGTCCTGCGTCTGCTCCAGCGTCCAGTGACAGCCCTTCGTGCCGTCGGCGTTGATCATGTTGTCGCACCATTCCTCGGCCTCATCATAAGAGAGGTGAGGACGGGGCATCCTGATCGAGCGGCTGTCTGCACCGCCACGCTCATACTGCCCAGAGCGCTTGTCCCAGTCACCGTTCTGCGAGAAGCCGATTTGCGGCATCCTGCGCCCATTCTCTACGTCAGGGTAGCGGGGGATAGGGTAGGGGCCGATGTAGCGGTTCTCCTCCTGCGGATAGTATGGATGGCGGTCGTTGCCGCCCTCCAGCTTACGCAGACGGCGCTCCATCTCACGCTCCCTACGGTCACGCTCTTCTTCAAGGCGGTCACGTTCCGGCTCACGGTCTTTGTCATGGTCACGGAGCATCATCATGCGGCGAAAATTAGTCTTGCCCATAATCTACACCTCCTCAAGAAATAGACGCGGGCGCACCGGCGTGAGAGCGGCAGAAGCAGCCAAGATACTTGAACGTGCCTGTGCCGGTGGCAGACGTTGCTACGCGGGTGGCGTAGCGGGTGCGGGTGTGGATGCTCTCAGCGGTTGCCTGAGCGCAGTTGCAGTCTGTCAGGGGGTATGCGGTCGTGCCTGCACCGATGGTAATGACAACGGGGGCGTTGATGGTGGTCGTGTCCGGCAAAGCCTGTGCAATGACCAGACAATATTTTTCTCCCGCTGCGTAAGAGCCAGCAGGGATATTGATGGTCAGCGTGTCATTGGCGAACGTCACCGCATCCGAGATGACGAGGTGCGGGCACAGACGGCAGCTTGTTTTGCAAGCCATAATGTTTTTCCTCCTAAAAAATCAGGGGCAGAGGTGAATCCCCTGCCCCGATGGTTCACCCGGTGTTATCGGGGAGTGTGTTGGTCAGCAGCAGCCGCAGCAATTCACGCCCAAATTGGGATTTGCCACCTGATAAGCGGGAATCGGACGAGGATTGACCCGGTTCAGGATGGTGTCGGTCTGGGCGCTCATCGCAGTGGTCAGAAGCGCATTCTGCCGATCCTGGGAAGCGGCGAACTTCAGGCTCTGGTTCTCAGCGGTCAGAGTGGCGATCTTATCCTGCGTGAAGTAGTCCATCATGCTGCGGAAGTTGGCGTTGCAGTTGTCCACGATGGCGCGGGCATTGTCTGCGATAGCCTGACGGGTAGCGCAGTCCTCCGTTGCGATGGTGTACTTCAGGTCGCCGATCAGCTGCTTGTTCTCGCAGCAGCAAGATGCCAGCTGTGTGGCAAGTGCGGTCTGACCGGCCTGCCGGGCGTTGCCCTCCTGCATGATAGCAAGGTTGATGGCATTGTCGCCGTTGGACACGCTACGTTCCAGACTGTTCACCAGCTGTGCGTTCTGATAGCCAAGCTGACAGATGGCGCTGTTCACGCCCGCAAAGCCGTTTGCGATGTTGGCGTTGACTCCGTTCATCTGCGCCAGCTGGTCATAGCCCAGAGAGCAGATACCGCTCTGGATGCCAGCCAGAGAGCGGGAGGTGTCCTGCTGGTAGAAGCCCTCAGACAGAGCCGCACGAGTGTCTGCGCCGCCCTGCCCGGTTGCGCCAGTGCCGACCAGATAGGGGATGTAGCTGTTCATGCCATTGTCGCCACCGTTCCGACCATAGCCGTTCGTGCCCCAGCCGAAGATGATAGCAAGGATAATAACAGCCCACAGACCTTCGTTGCCAAAGAATCCGCCGTTGTTATTGCCGCCGTCCTGCCCAGCCAGATAGCCAGTTGCAAAATCGTCCATAACAAAACTCCTTTCAGTTTTGCGTTATGCCATCCCACCGCCGTATGCGATGGGCGAAGCCAGATAAAAGCGGTTTTTATCAAGTCCGCAAAACTGAAAAGCGTTTCGCTTAGAAGGATGCTTATTTTGGGATTATCAAATCAGCTTGGAGGATTGCTTTTTTCGTCTTCCGGGTCATCCCACTTTTTGCTGGCAGCACCGAAAATCAGGCCAAGCATCAAAGGAACCCATAGTTTGTCATTGCCACACAGACTGTTGATGTCAAAATCTTTTTCGGGATGGCTGTTTTCAAAATCGTCCATTGTAAAACCTCCTCACCTCGGAAGCGTCAAATTTAGGACGCTTGCCAGCTGGTTCAGGTCGATGCCACGCTCTTTAGCGAGGTTCTGTGCCATTGTTCGGAGCTGTGCTTCATTCTTGCCCTGAATCAGGTTAAGTCCCTGCATGATGGGTGCGCTCTGACCGCCCAACTGCTGGATAAGCCCCATCGGGTTCTGCCCGGCACGAGCCAGATTTGCAAGCTGCATGATGGGGCTGTGCGTAATCATGTCATATGGAGAGGACATCACTTATTCTCCTTTCTTCGTGGTGACAGAGGGCTTGGAAAAGCTCTTCTGCCACTTTTCCAGTTCTTCCAGCCGACGGACAAGGGCAGTGTACTGCTCAATAGGCACATACTGCTGTGTCGGTGCAGCGGTCTGTTGTGCCTGTTGTGCTTGCATCTGCCGCCATGCTTCCGGGCTGTAAAACTCCTGCACATAGGACTCACAGGTGTCCGGGTTGAGCCGCTTGCAGTAGATCACGCCACTGCGCAAGTCCGGGCAGTAGGTCGGTCTGCCGTACAGATCAGACGGTATTGCCAGAAATTCTTCCCTGCTGGAAACAGGTCTGCCAAGCAGCCAGCCGCCATCCTGCGCCGACTGCTGAACAGGCTGCTGCCCATTCATCGCCTGCGGACGCTGTGGCTGTGCCTGTTGCATCTGCGTGTTGGGCAGGGAAGTGGCAAGACCAACTGTGCCCATGCCAACGTAAGGATTGACAGGCTGCTGCGGAACGTAGGGCGCTCCGGGTGTCGGATAATAGCTCATAAAACATCCCTCCTATTGCATCCAGTGTACTGCATCGGCAGAAAACGAGAGACAACGAACGCACAACGAAAGACAAAAAAAGAAAAGCGCCCACACGGAAAAATCCGCATGAGCGCTTAACTGTTAAGGGCACACACTTTGGAGTGCAATACTAAAATATCACACCATCCAATATATGGCAATGCTTTCGACAAAACTAGCGCGAATAAAACAAAATCCCCCACTTTGCCTACAAAGTACCCCACGTGGAACGTAGGACTTCGACAAAGCAGGGGATTTCAGACATCCAACCATAATGTGCTTCTTCGAGAGGCCGGGTGGATTTGTTGATGTTATTATACCACAAATCGTGCAAAAAGAAAAGCGGCAGACCCGAAAGCCTGCCGTTTCAATGCGTTTCGTGAGAAATCGCACCCAATTGAGATTATTGTATCACACGTCCAGCATTTTATCAATAATTTTTAGCCTATTGCCGATTGATGTCCGACAATACGGCACACGCGCTGCAATATCAACTTGGCATAGCTGGTCAACGTACCGCAACCGGGCGATTTTCCGGTCATACCTCCCAAGCGGCGCACGTTTTATCACAGCTTTTATCTGTTCTGCATTAAGCCCTTGCAACGCTGGCGGAAAGACTACACGAGCCGCCGCCACAGGCAGCACCGAGCCAAAAAGGCTGCGGCAGCTGTCCGGCGTTGCGCACCATGTTACCAATGACGGCAAAATGGTCAGGTCTCACGATTTTGTTGACGTCAACAAAATGGTCGTATGTAGTGCTTGCCATGATGTCCTCCTTACTGCTGCTTGATGCAGCGGTTGGTCAGCTTGCCGTATACATCCTCGTACAGCTCCTGCTTATCGCCGTTGTAGGTGTACTCGGCATAGATGCCATCACCGCTCACGGTGGTAGACAGTAGTGCCTTGTAGTTCTGGAGCGTCTTGCAAGTCCAGACCACAAAGACGTTTTCGAGGGTGATTTTGGTCTCGCGGTGCGCGTTGTACCACTCGACCAGTGCATTCTTGCACACGCTTTCGTATTCTGCCATGCCGGTAATAATCATAATGCGTTTCCTCTTTACTCCTTGCCCTGCATCTGATTGAGGACGTGATCGGCGTGGATGGCCTCCTGGGTGAAGGAGTTGTTCTCCCACCACGCCACGAGGGAAGCGACGACGGTGAGGCCCGTTGTGATGATCTGCTCCAGCTGCTCCGACTCGATGGGGAGCGGGGAATGGCCGGTCGCGCTGAGAATCTGATTGGTCAGTGCCAGCGCGAGAACGGCGGTGCGGGCGATGGTTCCAGCGGAAATCTTGTTGTTAGTCATAATGTGTCTCCTCTCAATTGTCGTCGATTGGAAGCGACTTGGCGCGATTGTACAACTCTGTACCAGTGCCATTGCCGCCCAGTGCGTGATAGCTCTTGTAAAGGTATTCGAGGTTTTTCAGGCCGCCGGTGTCGATGCTGCCTTGCTTGATGTAAAAGGTGCAGGACTGGTACAGCCGGTCGTGCATGATGGCAAGAAGCCCTTCTTTCACAGCCTTACGCTCTTCCTCCTGCGCCTTGATACGCTTAGACAGGCCACGATAGGCCGAAGCCAGAATACCGGTCACGCCAGTAAAAATGAGTTCTCCGATGTGCTTCAGGATAAACTCCCACATGGGCTTATACCTCCCGGAGCCGGTCCAGCCCCTTTTTCGCAATGATTTTGGCGTAGTCCTTGTATGCGTGGGACAAGTCAACGCCGCCGCTCACGCCGGGTATCTTGCCCTTGCTGGTGTACTGCCACATCCCAAAGGCAAAGTCCGTTTTGGGCTTGTCCTCCGGTTTGGTCTTGCTCTTGTCTCTGGGATATTTTGCCAGCCATACATCGTACTTGCGCAGCGCCGCGCCGCCCATGTACAACTCCGTCTGCGCAAAATTTAGCCCAACATACAGCAGGGCATAAAAGCCCCATCGCTCCACCGTAGCAAGCGCATAGGCGGCAAGGTCGGTCAGCGCCTGCGTGGACAGCTTCTTGATTTTGTTGTCCTCCACGTCCACGCTGATGGGCAACTCAAAGGTCTTTCCGGTCAAGGCAGTCTTGAGCAAAGCAAGCTCTGAGTCTGCCATCTCTTTATCGGTGGCGTAGGTGTAGTAGTATACGCCAACCGGCAGACCAACGCGCTTGCATTCGGCATAGTTGCGCTCAAAGGTCGGGTCAATGTACAACCCATCCTTGCGCTTGCTCAACTTGCGGTTGGTGCTGACAGTTTTGAGCATCACGCCGGAGATAAGGCCGCTTGACTTGACCGCATCCCAGTCGATGCTGCCCTGCCAGCGGGAAACGTCCATAATCGTTTTTGCCATCATGTCACGTCCTTTCTGTTAGTGGGCTAAAGCCCTCTTTATTTAATTACCGTAATGCGAAATAATTGCTCCTACTATACACTCTCCTAAACGAGCATATCCATTGGGACTACAATGTAGCTGATCGCCATTATACGGAAATGGCGCAGAACCCGTGTATGTTTCAAGAACCACTTGACCATCACGCTTCTGATAATACGCTTTTCCCTTTTGATACCTTATTCGTGTTGTATTAACTGGGGTTCCTGTTGAGTCTAGTTCATATGGCGAATACTGTTCATTTACTGGGTTTGAGCTTGCTCCAAATACATTCCATGTATATTTATTACTTCCAGAACTGTGCCATAAATCACACACTGGAATGTTATTATGATTTCCAACAGCTACGATTGTATTGGCTAATGTTTCCATTGTTCTCCCGCTACCTACTGGGTATTCTTCATACCCATCAGCATCGATATATGGGTATCGTCCCGGACAGTGCGGAGTTGCATACAAAACTTTGCACGTTAAGTTATTTGCCCGTGTTAGCGTGTCATAAATACGATTGATTGTGTACTGAATTATTCCTGCAATCGTCAATTGACCGCTTCCATCTGTTTTATAACAATCACCGATTCGTCCATCTTCTTTCCCACGGTCATTATATGCCGGAAGAACAACGATTAAGGATTTATCCTTTACATCATCGACCGATAGCGGCTTTAGAACTCCACTTGCGGATGTTTCATTATCGTAATCACCGCCAAGTCCTTTATCACCATCTACCATCGATATTGTTCCAACACCGCCTTTTGCGTGTGTTGTGACATTCATCCCCAACATTTCATTGAGTTTTTTTTGCCATTTCTGTGCTGCTGTGATACTATCGCCAATAACTAATACATTTTTACCGTTCCATCTATTCTGGGTAAAAAAACTTAGCTTTTTATCTATCGAATCAACATCATTAAATAAATCTAAAAGTGTTTTACCTCTGACAATGATATCTATCGCTTTTTGTGATACTTCTGCACTGTCGATATATCCGAATGCCATTATTTTTGCGGTATGGCTCACTCCAACATAGTCTTTATCGATGCTGTGGAATATGTCATACGATTTCTTTTTGTTTTTTTCATACGGACATACAGCATAATAATAATGCTTCCCATCTATTTTGCCGTAATATGTTGAATCAGTTGTAGAGGCATATCCGTTATTGTCCGCATTTGCTTGGCCGAATATAAATGTACCACCGTTCGGACTAGCAAAATCAGTTTCCATAACGATTAGTATGCTTCCATTATTTGACAGCGAATAATCATTTTGCGGTTTTATTGAAAACCCATAATACTTTTTTCGAGGTGCAAAAACGCATTCATTTTCACCAATAATTTCAAACGCATCACTACCCCGATTTACGAGATTTGACAATACAGTTTCGGCAGTCTTGGCAGTCTTGGCAGTTTCGGCAGTCTTGGCAGTCTTGGCAGTCTTGGCAGTTTCGGCAGTCTTGGCAGTTTCGGCAGTTTCGGCAGTCTTGGCAGTTTCGGCAGTCTTGGCAGTTTCGGCAACTACTCTTTTTTCCCAGTAGTCAGCGCCATATAATACTTCACATTTATCAAGTAGCTTGACTGAATCGGTAACTGATTCTGCAAGTTTCGTTACATCAATAAATAACATTGATTTCTTTGTGATGGTGTATTCGATACCGACATTAGTTATTACACCAATAACAATTTTATCGGTATTATATTGCATATCTTTATATCTTAAAATTTGACTGATATTACGATTGGTTCCATTCAATTTCGTTTGAACTGCCAGTTCCATCATCTGTCCTAAATTGGTACTGCCATTATAGCAGTACTTAGCAAAATTTGCAGTTTGAGAAGTATTTTCTATTGTAATATTTGCCGAGAGGTAAAACGTTTTTTCTTTTCCATCGTTTGGAACCGAATAAGAAAAATCATAGCGCCCATAGTGTTTAGTTGGAACAACCGTTATGCTTCCATCGTCATTTGTGGTTATATTCGCATTAATGGCATTTTCATTTTTCAGTTTTGATACAGCCGCCAGATTTTGTACACAATCAACTTTATCTTCCTTTAGCTGCCCAATCCCCTTCGCATTTTCCTCCTCCGCAGCCTTCGCTCTGGCTGCCTCCGCATTGACCGCCTCGCCCACCTTTGCCGCATCCGCCGCCTTGCCGGAGAGGGAGAGGGTGGGGTCGATCATGTTTTTGAGCTCTTCCCAGGCCTTGATCGCCGAGGTCCAGTCCGCGTTGGTGACCTGAGTGATATAGAAGAAGCTCTCCACCGACGTTCCGCCGGTATAATTGTCATTGCGGCAGTTGCAGTCAATGGGCCAGCCATGGAGCATATAGCCATTGCTTCCGGTCACGCAGAGCACGACGCTGACATGGCCGGGGACGCGGAGAGCCTGACGTGCGATCTCGCAGGTGACGACGTTGCCGGATACCGAGCAAGCCGCCCGCTTGCCAGCGCCGTCGTTGATGGTATCATACCAGCCCTCATTCTGAGGGCCGAATCCACGGTACATGATGCTGTACGTTGCACCGGATGGCGCGGTGTATGCCTTGCCGTCTTTATACAGCACGGCCTTGAAAAAGCGGCTCTGCGCGTCATTTTCCACAACGTCCAGACGCTGCGGAAAGCCGGGATTGTCGAAGTCAATTTTGATCTCTTGCATCATTGTCCTCCTTGCTCAAAATAAAATCGCCTGATTCGGAAAGCAGATAGTCCGTCACATTTCCGTCCGGAAGTGTGTCAGAGTATGCGGCCCCATTGGGCAGGGTAGTCAGCGCGTAAGTCGGGTTGATAATGCCCGCCGATGTGATCCGGCGCGTGTCAGGCCGGAACGTGATAAGATACATAGACTCCTCCCATCACAAAAAGCCCATCACAACGTATGGGATACAGCACTTTTTGTTCTTGTTCATCGTCACGCCGACCGGGATACCACTCACCTTTTTGGATTCCAGCCATCCACCGGGTCCAAACTGGACGCCGGTTTTACTGACCGAAAATTCCCGGATGCGCGGATAGTCCCAAGTGTACGTTGCTCGGACACTTTTTCCGTTGACCGGCGCGATTGCCCATTGGATACTGTTGTTGTCGATGACGCTGCTGTCAAAAATACTGCCCAGGTTGTCGATGAAGCCAACGGCAACGACCGCATAGCTTGCCAGATCTAGCGGGATAAAAACATTTCCGTCCAGACCACCCGACGCATTGGCGGAGTTGTCCCAGATGACGCTGGAATTTCGCACCCCGCGAAATTCCAGGCCGTCCGGGTTGATAATATACGAGTGATCGCCGACGCCGAAGTTGATGCTGCCAGTGTCGCTCTCCTCGATATAATCGGTGGCCACACGGCTGGCATCCACCGCCCGGTCGTTGGTGGTGGTCACGCGGCTGCGCTCCCGGATGGTCGTGCGGGCCAGGCGCTCTTTGGCGTCGCCCACTTGCAGGGAGTCATAGCGCTCCAACAGTGCATTGTAATCCGTCTTGGTGATCCGCGCTGTGGCGCTCACGCCCAACCGCAGATACCGCACCTCGACCGTATCCCCGCGCAGGATGATCTTGCTCTGGCCGGAGCCGGTGTACTCCACACACTTTTCCAGCTGCACATAAGAGACCGTCAAGCTGACGCTGATCTTGCCGATCTCGTTTTTCTGGATGAATTCATCGGCCGTCTTTTTCATGCTGGCGTCCGAAGGCGCTTTCTGGTAGTAGCTGGTCAGGTCGAGCGGGTAGATCTTCCGGTAGCCGGTGATGCTGGAAGCCGCGATGGGTTCCAGGTCGTAATACTTGTTCTTCTCGCTGCTCATCCAGTAGGGATAGACGTGGGTGTAGACGTCCTCAATGTTTTTTTCCTGGGTGGCGTCCAGCAGATTGAGGCCATATGCGATTTTGACGCCTCGGTCAACGGTCTCTTTTTTGCGCAGCACACAGCTCAGGCCGTCGAACGTCCAGACGCCATCATAGGCCGAGGCGAGGTTGTCGCTGTTGCTGGACAGCAGCGCCGCACGGACGGTCATCGGCTTCGAGACCGAAAACGTGCCCGCAGTATCGTAACTGGCCGAAATGTCAAACGGACAATCTCCTACGATTCCGGCCTTGAGTTTTGTGATGGCCTCGCTCAGCGACGCAGCCGTGAAAGGTTTGACGATGCAGTTGTTGAGATCATACGAGATGTGATGCGCATAGGCCTGGATCTTGCCGTCAATGGGCCGCGTCATCCGGTAGATGCGGAACAGCTGCCGGTTTTCGTACCGGGACGGGGCCGCGCTGATGAGTCTGCGTTCGGCCAGCAGTTCCGCATGGAGACCGGTCATCGGATAGATGAGGGTCAGGTCATACGCACCGTTTTCTTCGCAGCTGACGGTGCAGCTCAGGGCGTCTTTCAGCGCGCCCAGGCCGTAATTGCCGATGGAGGTCACATCGGCCTCGTGTAAGATCGGCGTCATAATGTCCACCACCTTGGGGTCAGGGTCACGCCGGTCACGCCGCCGCTCCAGCTGATCGTATTTTCGCCCGGCCGCAGCGTGGGCCAGGTGCCGCCGACAAGCGCGTTTGCATTGGTGCCGCCGGTGAGGTAGGCGTCCCAGTTTTCGCAGTCGGCATAGAGCACCCGATCTGCCGGGGGCATGGCGGCAAATTCCACGCCGTTGACGACGACTTTTCCCTCTGCGCCGTTTCCGGTGATCTCCAGATAGGGGAGCGCCACCTGATCCAGCGGATTGAGAAGGGCCTGGCCGTTTTCCAGTGCCACGGCCTGATAGCCGGACACGAGAAAGTGACGCGGATCACAGTCAAAATCAACCGACAGCCGGCCGTACTTGTTGAGGATGTTCGAGATGCTGCCCGGCTTGGCTGTGGCAAAATAAAAAAACGACGGGTCGTATCCATCGGAAAGCTGATGCGCTCCCGGCGTTCCGGCCAGCCATTTCTTGACGGTGCGGGCGTCTTCCGCCGTCGGGTTTTTGCCGTGGAAATACAGCTGATATGTCACGGTAATATTGTCGTAATAGCCCAGGTCAGCATGGAGCTTTCCGTTTCGACCCGGCACCTCATACTCCTCGTATTTGGCTTCCGGGACCGGGATCTCCGGCTTGTGCTCGATGTGACAAAAATACTCGTCCGAGCTGTGGCCGTTAAAATACAGGTATTTCTCCATTGGCGGAGGCCTCCGAATTGATCATCATTTGCAGCTTGTCGATGGTGTACTGGGCAATCTCCTCAGCGTCCTGCCCTTCCTGCGGGTAAATGCTGATGCTGACGCCGCCCATGCTGATGCGCCGGGTGTTGTAAGCCGTGGTAAGCGCAGAGCTGGCCCGGCCCACATCATAGGTGAGCTGAGTTTCCATCTGGCCGCTCAGCCCGCGTACCGCGTCGCGCAGCACATAGGCATTATCGGTGATACCTTTGGCCATTCCCTTGACCATGTCCGGCATCCACTGCTCATATTCCCGCAGCGGGCCGACATCCGGGCGAGAGAAATGAATGTACTCCGCTATTTTTTTTGCAAGGTTCGCGGCTGCTGTGGCCAGTTTTCCAGCATTTTGTTTCATGCCGTTTGCCATGCCTTTTACAACATCCGCGCCCCAGTTGTTTGACTCAGTTGCCAAGCCGGAAAGGCTTGTGCCCAAAAGATTTCCGATCACAGAAAGCGCAGCACCGGCAATACCACCATATACATTTCCGCTGTTCTGGACTCCAGTGGCAAACCCCATTACTCCGCCCGTAATCAGTCCGACAATGTCGATGTTGTCAAAAAAGCTGTCGCTTGCGCGGTATCCTTTCGCCAAATCCGAAAACCAGCTTCCGAGCGGACTCTTGCTCAGGTTGGAAGCCGCCTGTTCCAGACCGCCCAGTTTCGTATCGAGGTCGAGGATGAACTGCGAGAAGCTGCCCACCGTGCCCTGAATGCCGATGATTTCTTCTTTCAGGGGTTCTATATGCTCCTGTGTATCAACGACCTGGTCTCCGATATACTTTGTGGTAAGAGTAACCGCTTCGGCGATGCCGTTGTTCATCCGGATAAAACTATCGGTGACAGTTTTGCCTGTCTCAACTATTTTATCCTCATACTGCCCCAGTTCTTCATTCCAAACCTTCTGCAATTCTTTGCTGGTCTGGGTCGTCCGATTCAAAGCACCGACAACGCCTTCTTGACCATAGATTTTCTGAGTTTTAGATTCGGAAAATGTTTTGGTCGGGTCTACGTTTTCAACGGTCGTTTTGCTGCTCTGCTCCACGCCGTTTAGCCGGGTGACGACCTGCTTGTAGTTTTTCTGGATGCCGTCCACCATTTCCGTCCATGTCCGGGTGACGGTCTGAGCCGTTTCCTGCGTCGTGCCTTTCAGTTTGCCGGTCGTTTTGTCATAGACGTTGTAGGTGTTATCGGCGGTTTCCGTCACCTGCTTAATGGCCCCGACGATGTTGCCGGTGCCCTCCAGCAGCTTGGTGTTGGTTTCGGTCACACTGTTGGCGAGCTTCTGTTGGTCGGCAGCGGCCTTTTTGGGGGAGTTGCCGGAGCCTCCGCCGCCTCCGCTCGGCGACACCGTAGTACCTGTTCCACCAGAAGCAGCTTTTTGTGCCTTCGACTGGGCAACTCGTGATTCATGTAGCGCAAGGCGTCTTTTTCGTTCTGCTTCTCGGTTTGATTCGGAGCGTTTCTTTTCCAAATCAGCCGCGTTGCGGTAGTCCTCGTAACTGTCATATCCTGCATAGGCGTCCTTGCCCAGCGCCTTGTTGAGCTTATAGCTCCACTGATCGAGGACGCTGATTGCATTGTTCGCAATGGTAGACAGCCCATTACCCAAAGCAGACATCTCGCTGATTACGCCTGAGATCAGCGGATTCAGCGACGCGATCTCCTTTGCCAGACCGACCCAGCCGTCCGTTTTGTATGCTTCAGCCGCCGCAACGGTCATATCATTGAGGTTGCCAACGACCATTTTGATGCCGTCGGTCAGATCAGCAGTCATAAGGCCCGCCAGCTGGGTGGCGTTATCTGTCAGCGTGGACATCTGGCCGTTGAGCGTCTCGCTCTGGGTGGACATGGAGTTGTAGTACCGTCCGCCCTCGTCTGAGGCCTTTTCCAGTGCAGCGGTCAGCACGTCATAGGTGACGGTCATTTTCTGCACTTCGGCAGTCGATTTGCCGGTATAGTCGGCCAGAATGCCGTAGACATCAATGCCCGCATAGGCAAATTGTTTGATGTCCGCCGCCGTGGCCTTTCCGGCATTTTTGATCTGCTGGAGGTTCTGGGCCATTCGGCTCAGCTCTTCGTTGCCGCCGGTGGCCGAGACCGCGTCGCCCAGTGCCAGAATGACTTTGCGGGAAGAATCTGCATCAACGCCGGTCGAGATCAGCAGTTCGTTGGCCTTAACAAGGCCCGCCGTGTCGAAGGGGGTCCGGGCCGCGTCCTGCTTGATCTGCTCCAGCGCGTTTTCCGCAGCGGATGCGCTGCCGAGCATGTTGGTCAGTGCCGTCTGATACTGCTCCAGCTGGGCGTTATAGCTGACGCCCGCCTCAACGACCTTTTTGCCAGCCGACAGCAGAGCGCTGCCGATGGTCTCATAGGCTTTTGCGGCCAACGTGCCCGCCGTTACAGAGGCAGCAAGGTCGTCGCCAGCCGTTTTCGTCTGGTCCGAAAATTCGCCCAGACCGTTTTCCGCGTCGGACAGGCGGCTCTTGAGGGTTGCCAGTTCGGCGCTTGTCTTGTTGATAGCAGTGCGGAAGCCGGATGCCTCTTTGCTGGCATCGCCCCATTTGGTGACTGCTTTTTGGAGCATCGTGTTTTGTGCCGAGAGGGCAGATTCCTGATTTTGGATCTGCTTTTTCAGCACGGAGGCAATGGAGGAGGCCTTTTGCTGTGCGGTGGCGTTTTTTCCAAGCTGTGCAGTGACAAGATTCAGCTCAGAGGAATACTCCTTCTGCTGCTGGATGATGTTCTGCATCTGTTTGCGGTATTCGCTCTCGCCCTCAACGCTGATTCGTGGGCCAATGTCCGTTTTTGCCAAGCGTTACCACCTCCTCCTCATCGTATCGCCGCCAGTGTATCCAGGTCGGCATAGACTTTCTGGTCTGCACCGTTCTCGATCTGCATACACGCCATATAATCCAGCATTCGGCCAAGCGGGCAGGCCAGAACTTCGCGCTCTGTCATTCCGAGCTTTCGGCCGTAATACAGATACCATGTGGTATTCAGCCGGATCACATGGCGGTTTCGCCGTTTTTTGGGTTGTTATCCGGTGCGACCTCCACATCGCGGGACGACCCGCCGCGCAGAGCCATGGCGACGTCGGCCCAGATTTCGACGATCTCCGTGCCGGACAAAATCGCCTGAAGGACGTCATCCGCCGGAAGGTCTGCGGTATTTTCCGACTTTTCGCCGGAAAACGAAGCGCTTGCGGCAAGATACGCCTTGCCAGCTTCCGCCAGCGGGCGAAGCACGGTCAGGATCACACGCATCATTTCGGCCAGTTCTTGCTTGTCGGCGTGAGTGGTGACGCTCTCCACGACCGCGTTGACATTACCGAACGCTTTTTCCAGCACATCCGCCGCCCCGATGGTCAGGCAGAGCGGAAATTTCTTGCCCTTGATATTCGTCCACACAACATACTTGTCGTTCATCCGTTATTCGCCTCCCAGAGCTTTCTTAATGAAGGTCACTGCCGCGCTTTCGGTCGTGAACAGGGTCTTCGGGATGATCTTCCAGCGGTTCTTCGCGCTGTCGTCCCGCATGATGGTAAAGTCGATGTCCTGGGTCTGCCAGTCGATCTGATCCTCCTGCGTGGTGGCGTCGTCGCCGGGCACCTTGCAGCGGCATTTTGCCAGGACCATGGCGCCCCAGTAGCTCTTGCCGTCCCGCTGGAGCTTTTTCACGGCACCGATGCCGATGTAGGGCGGCTCCATCTCCGCACCATACTCCAGCGTCTCAACGCTGTTGCTGCTGTCCACCTGCACCGGGTTGCCCGCTTTCAGGCCCATCAGGAAGGCTTCGTCGTCCGGGCTCAGGCCGTCGATGGTCATAGTGCCGGAACCGTCCGTAAAGGCGGAGCCGGTCTCAGTCTCTGCCAGCCGGTCGTCGGCGTAAAAATTGTTGTCGTCGCTGGTCGAGATATCGGTGCTCATGCTCACCGAGCGGCCCAGCTTGCGGACGCCGGTGTAAGTGACGTTCCCACCGTCGGCTGCATACAGCGCGACATGAATGTTTGAAAAACCGGTCGTCACAATACTTTTCGGATTCTCAGGCATGTTTTTTCCTCCAAATAAAAAAAGAAGAAGGTGTCCACCGTGGACACCTTCTTTGGGTTTATTCGTCAAATAGGGCTGCAATGGATTTTTCAATTGCAATCTCCATTGCCTTTTCAGCCGATTTCCTGATTTTTCTCACAGCGGGCGCAATAAATGGTGTCTTATTGCGGATAGAGCTTCCGCTTTCCACGCTGCGAGCAATCAGGGCATTCGGCTGGCCTTTTGGGTAGGTTTTGGTATGGACGTCATTGTAACCGGCAAAACCAATTTTGGTATTCCAAGCGTTGTCGCTGTACTGCATCGCAGCAACGCCAAGGCCCTCATGAAGCCCATCGGCTTGTTCTTTGGTCAATCCGTCCAGCATAACACCGTTGTCCTTGTCTTGTTCGGACAGGTAATAGTATTTTGCCCCAGAAGGCAAACTGTGGACGGTGATATCATCAATGGCTGCGTCAATTGCGTCACCTGCCACCCTTGCGCCTTCATGGACGGCGTGCTTGCAAATGCCATCTGTGTTTTTGTTCAGCCGTTCAAGCTTCATGAGGTACTTTTCGGAACCTTTTGCACGGATTTTAGCCACAACCGGCCACCTCCCAGCTCCACTCGTAGTGCCAGATGCCCCGGTCGGCCTCGAACTGGATACTGTTCAGCCGCCAGGCAATGGAATCGAACGAGTCAAACGACTGCTCCAGCGCCTCGCGCCAGGGGTCGAACTCGTTCTGGGTGAAAAGGTCGGTCGTGCCGGTGACGCAGCCCTCGACGTGCTTGCCTTCCGCCTCAAAATCGGAGGCTCCGTCTTCCTGCCAGACGAAATACCGCTTGGATTTCATCCGCCCGCCATGGCTCACCTGGTCGGTGACCGCGGTATGGGCTGCGATGATGCACTCGCTCCACGTCATTTGCCATCCTCCTTCAGGCGTTTGTCGAAATCTTCTTCGACGGCCCGCAGGCTGATATCCATCGAGGGCGGGTGGCAGTTTTCCACCACCTGCACCGTGTCGATGCGATAATACTGGCCGTCTTCGGTCCGGGCCACGTCCTGGCTGCTGATCTGCACCGGTGCGCGCGGCACCCGCACCACGCGGACGATCTCCGCGAGGTTCTGGCGGCTGAGATACAGCCGGTTGATGCCGAGCCGCTGCTCTTCGTAGCAGGCCGAGAGCTTTCTTTTCAGCTTGACCTTCGGTTGGTGGCCGACATCCGCGACGTCCTCAGTCGAAAAGACGGCCAGAATGCCTGCGTTGAAGTTCTGCGAGATGTCATTCGTTGGTCTGGTTGGCATTTTGCGCGGCATAAGCGCTCACCCGCCTTTCGTTCTGCGCTGCCAAAATGAGATGACGGTAGTTGTTCTCGAAAATATCCGCCGCGCCGTCGCGGGCGTAGCGGACGTAATCCATGAGCAGGTCCCGGTGCAGACCGGGCGCGGTGTAGTCCTGCGGCTCGCCGATTTTGCCGTCCAGATAGGACATACCGCCTACGGTGAGGTTCCAGACCTTCGTGTCCACGGCGTCGTCATCCCACGTGATATCGAGATAGTTTTTGACATCCGGGAGCAGCACGTCCCGGATGCCATCCCATACGGTCGTCATAAGGTTAGGACTTGGTGACGGTGACGGTGTAGGCCTTGGTGGTCGTGCCGTCTTCCGCCGTCACGTTGATGGTCACGGTGTTGGAGCCTTCGGCCCAGGTGGCAGACTTGCCGTTCTCGATGATCTTGCTGCCGACCTTGACCTGCACGGTCGCACCGGCGTTTGCGGGGGTGGCAGTGATGACATTGGAGGCCGTATCGGTCGTTGCAGTGTAGCTGGCAGTGGTCGCGCTGAAGGCCGGGGTCAGAGTCAGGTTGCCCAGCTTCAGGGAGGCCAGGTTGGCGTCAGCGGACGGGGTAGGAGAGGTGACGGTCTCGACCTTGTAATTCAGCGGGCGCAGGCCGGAAATGTCGAGGTTCAGGAAAGCGTTGTTGTCCACCGGGAAGCCGTTGGCATACAGCTTGATGAGGTAGACGCGCTCGTCCTCCAGGAAACGGTAGGAGTCGTCATACTCCAGCCGACCGCCCTTGTTCATGCCGACCGCCGCAAAGTACAGCCGGCCCACGCCGAACACAGCCTGACCGCGCGGCAGAGCGGAAACCGGGATGATGGTGGCAGGGTAGGGCAGAACGTTGTTTCGATAGGTGCCGTCCGGGGTGCGGATCGTGGTGGCGGGCATGACCTTCTCGTAGTAGTCCTGCGGGTTGACCAGCAGAATGAGGTCATCCGGGTTGCGGTCCTTGCCGTTCGGGGTGACGGCCAGCAGAGCGACCAGCTTGCCCATGGTGGTGGGCTCAAAATCCGAAACCTTGATCTTGGCTTTTTCGGGGTATGCGCCGCCGACAACGGAAGCGCTCTCGCTCACATCGCGGATCATGCCGATGGGCTTGTCGTTGCCGTCGCCCATCACAATGCCGTCTTCCAGGCCGTTGGCGAGTGCTTCGGCCAGAATGGCGCGGATATAGCGGTCCAGCCATTCGGGGCCGAGGTCCAGCTGAGCCTTGCAAACCGGAATGAATGCAGAGAGCTTGTAGAGACCGACGTCCACTTCCTTAAAGCCGGAGGTCAGCTCCTCGATGATCTTCGCGCACAGCTTACCCCATGCGGCCTTGTGGCGGCCGTCGGTGTTCAGCATCATGCGGATAGCGCCGCCGGTCGGGGTGAACTGGATCTTGCTCAGAAGAGGGTGGTTCTCGGTCAGGTCTTCCATGACGCGGGAGATGATGGTCTGCGGGAAAACGACACTCACGTTTTCGAGGGCCTGCTTCGGGTTCTCGCTGCGCATGGCGTCGCTGATCTTCTGGTAGTATTCCTTCTCTTCCGTGGTCAGCTGCCGGATGCCGCGCGCATACAGAGCAGAGTTGTCGAGTTCCTGCCTCAGACCGTTCAGCTGGGCCTCGTACTCCTCCGCATTGATGTCACCGATGGTCTGGCACATCTCGGAAAAGACGTCAGACAGTTCGTCGGGCTTATTGTCCTTGATGGCACCGGCCAGCCGCTGGCGCAGATCAGACAGTTTCTGATTCTTCTGGTACATGTCTTTCAGATTCATGTTGTTGTCTCCTTTTTGGTATTCAAAAAGGCGTGTCCAGTTTGGACACGCCTTTACGGTTTGGTCAGAGCTTTGAAAACAAGCTCAGCAAATTGTTCTGGGGTGGAGCGGGCGGTTCCTGGGGCGGCTTTTTAGGCACCGGGGAGGGAACGGCCAGCGTCTGACGGATGAGCATGTCGTGCACACTCTGGGTGGCCTCGTCGCCGCGCGCACCCTTCTGGATGCTGGTGGCGAGGCCCATTTCCAGTACAGCTTCGGGGCTGTACCACGTTTTGCTGTTGATGAGGTCCCGCGCCGCCTGCTCCTTCATGCCCGCGTTTGTGAACGCGCCCAGGCCGATCTCGGTCAGCTTGTCCAGCTCATCCGCAGCCTCACGAAGGTCTTCGGAATATCCGTAGGTGCCGCCAATGACGGGGTGGAAATAAAACGCGCTCACATTGTTGGCGATGCGCTGCGTACCGGCCAGAAACGGGTAGATAGCCGCGCTGGCCACAAAGCCGTCGGCGTGGGTCGTGATCTGTGCGTTTTTGGCCAGCAGGGCGTTGTAGATCGCAAAGCCCTCCGAGACCTCACCGCCATAGCTGTCCACATGGACGTTGATCTCGGCTAGGTTCCCGGCCTGCTCCAGCTGGTTGGCCAGCCGAAAAGCGCTGACGTCGCTCTGCTCCCACGGGTAGCTTGTAATATCGCCGTAGATATAGATGTTGGCTTCCTCGCCGCTCTGCTGCATATCAAAATACGGTTTAGGCACTGTTCTTGTCCTCCTTTTTGTTGGCCTCGGTCGCGGCATTTCGGGCAATGGCTTCGACCGTTGCAATGTTTTTGGTCATCCAGTGGATGTTTGCCCAGTCCTCTGTAATGGCGGAATCTCCGACCTTTTCACGCAGCTCGTTGATGCTCCATGCCGCGCTTTCCACGATCTTTTCGATCTTGTCCGCATTGCTCAGGATGTCGAAATGCTGAATGGTCGAGGTATCCACGTTCACGCGGTCGCCGCGCTGCCAGACCCGGCGTCCATACAGCTTGCGGTTCAGCTCCTCGCTGATCTGTGCCGCCAGCGGGTCGATGCAGGTTGTGAGCCAATGCGTGACCACGTCGCTGATCCCGGCAACTTCGCCCTGCACCAGGACAGGCGGGATGCCAAATCCCCGCGCTGTGAAAGAAAAAATGTCGTCCACAAGCGCCCGGATGTCCCGCGTGTCGCCGGTCTTGACCGATTCCGAGAACTGCTGGAAATCGTAACCGTCAAATTCCGGCAGAATGCCAAAATCATTTTGCAGAAACGGCTTGTACTGCTGGTTCAACCGCTGCGCAAACAGCTCCTCAAAATTGTCCTGCCCGGAATTGACCTGCGAAACATGCACTTTCATGTGCTGGCCAGAATTCCAGCTGTGATTTTTCATGCTCGCTTCCAGCAGCTTGATGTAACTGGTATAAAGCGCATCCACCACCGCCTTTGCATCGGCGCTGTTGAGCACAAGGTGGATGACCTCGCTTTCCTTCAGGTCGCGGGTGTACGGTTCATCGCCCACCTGGATCTGCCGGTAGATACTTTCCGCCGTCGGAAAGTATTCCGGCTTCGTCCAACTGTCTGCCACGACCAGATTCAGCATTCCGCCGCGCTGGTTGGCGAGGATCAGCGCCTCATTGTTTTTGTAGAGGCGGTAGACGACCTTTTGCCAGAACGCCGTGCTGTTTTCGTTGACGTTCGGCTCCACGTTGAGCATGTAATAGTAATCTTTTTTGACGGCCTGGCCGCGCTCGAACGTCTTGAACTCGCAGTTCGCAATGGCTTTTGCGATGAGGTTCACGCAGCAATTGAACGCCAGGTCCCGCAGGCGGTATTCCTCCCAACAGGTCATCCAGTCGGCAAGGGATGCTTTTACCGCCGAGGCGTTGATGGGCACATTGGTCTCATCCACATGCTGCGCGGGGAGCTTGAGTTCGTCGGATTTTTGAAACCCGAAGAACTCTTTTACTTTTTCGGAAAATGACATGGTTTGAACTCCTTACCAGCATATTGCTCCGATTTTGGGGAGCTGAACTTGTCCGGTGCCCAGCTCGGTTTCGATGACCATGGAAGCTACCAAGGCCATGAAGGGGTCTGTTTTTCGGGATTTTGCCTCGATCTTCGCATAGACAAAGTTTCCAGTATCCACGCCCTGACTGCGGCTGCTGCGCACACGTTTTGTGTTGTTGACTGCCCAGCGCAGCTGTGGCAAATCGCCCCATGTAAAAAGGCCGCGGTCGAAACAGTCCTGAATCACCGGGTCCACCTGCATGATGTCGCTGGGACGGATCAGCTTCACGCGGGTCTTGTCTTTTGCGTCAAAGCCGATGCTCTGCAACGCTTCGGCCATCATGGTGTAGCGGAAGTTATCCAGCGCCAGCTTTTTGATGTTGTAGATACGCCCGGAATCCCGGATGTAATCCGTGAGCAGATACGGGGAGATGCTCACATCGTCCACATAGGTGCACACGCCCATATCACACCACGTTTTCCATGGGGCCTTGATGCGGGTCAGCGTTTTGCTCTGTGCGCAGATCCAGGCGTGATTGATGTCAAAGCGCTTGTCGCCGCGCCGAAAGTGGAGGTTGACCGCCGCCCAGTCGCTCAACTCGGCATAGTCGATGCCCACCGTGCAGCTCCACCCAGCCAAATCGGGCAGGGGGGTGTTGGTGGCCTTGACCTTTTCGTAGTCGGTGACGGCGATCTCTTTGGCACCGTCCCGGATGCCCATGCGTTTCGTGATAAAATCGCCGTTCTGTTCCGGGCGTTCCCGCCAGTCGCGGTACTCGTCCCGGATCTCCTGCATCAGGTGGGGCAGGTAAGGAAGTGAGGGGTTTGCCATGCACCAATTGTTTTCATCATGCACCTGGTCTTTCGTGTCCAGGCAGCAGATGAACGGCAAAAAGCCCTCATCTGCCTCGCCCTCAAACAGAATCCTGCGGCCTCGTGCAAGATAGTCGTCCAGCGGGCCGTCGCTGACGTCGCCGTTGGAAGTAAAAAAGCCCACGCGCGGCTCGGCAACCTTGCCCTGGCCGGTGACGAAGACTTTGATGTTGTCGTAATTTTGGTATTGGTGGACCTCATTGAAGATGACCGCGCCGGAACGCATACCGTCACGGCCCTTCGGGTTGTTGGTTCGGCCTTTGACCTCGCCCAGGTTTTTGCGGCCCCGAAGGATCTCTTTCGTGTGGTAGTAATATTTTGACAATTTGGCTTCCCACGTCGGATTCTCCAGCGCTTCCACGATATCTTTGACGGGGGTGACGGCCTGTTCCTCGTTGTTGGCACAGATGTCCACATTGTAATGCGGGACCGGGTTGTATGGGCTGATGAGTGCCGCCGAAGAAATGGCAATCACGCCGTCTTTGCCCGCACCACGGCCCACCATTGCAAACAGCGTTTTGAAGCGGGGGGTATTGTCTGCGCGGTAGGTGCACAACCACAGCCCCAGCGCAAAGGTCTGCCACGGAAAAAGCCTGTCATACGGAAAATACCGGGCGAGGCGGAAATATTTCCGCATTCGCTCGGTATCCACATAAACATCTTCTGTTTCAAAAATGCGCCGCACAAGCGCAACAAGCGCATGCTGCTCCCGGCAGGCGCGAGGATTATCGGCCTCCACCTGCTCGATGTACTCCAAAATCTCCGGGGGAATGTTAGAGGTCATCGTCCTCACCGGCATTCGCCACCATAAATTTGAACTGCTGGATGACGCGCAGCAGGGTTGAAACGGTGGAGTTTGCCGCGCTGGCTGTCTGGTTATAGATCTGGATAGCAGGATTTGCGATTTCCATTTCGGCACCCTTTGGCGTAACTTTTTTGAGGGTCAGGCCGTTCTTTTTAATGTCCTCCTCTGCCTTTACCAAAAGTTCTATCAGAATAAGATAGCGGTCGAGCGTTGAGCGGTACAAAAAGTTCGTGTCGCAATTCGCCTCTTTCGCTGCATCCTCGATTTCCTTCAATTCTTTACTGTACTTTTTGCAAGCCGCAGTAAGAGAGGGCGGTTTTGCCGTTTTCGCCATGGAATCATCCTTTCATCAAATTTTGTGCAACATCACAACGATTCCCGCGCGCGCGTGTGCGCGAGAGGAAAGCTGGAAAGTCGTGGTGTCCCTCGACTTTCCAGCTTTCCTC
>ERZ1034897.153-NODE-153-length-39738-cov-420.317138_pt1 | contig 39738 bp, 66 predicted proteins | sample MGYA00520629_ERZ1034897 | MGnify/ENA primary metagenome ERZ1034897 (study PRJEB33766, sample SAMN09781789) | gut metagenome | biome: gut microbiome | host: Homo sapiens | place: Madagascar | study: EMG produced TPA metagenomics assembly of the PRJNA485056 data...
GCCCGTGGCGGATGCTGCGCCCTGGTAGCCCGTGGCGGATGCTGCGCCCTGGTTGCCTGTGGCGTGATTTTCCTTTTCTTTGTTCGCCCGCCTGATCGCTTCGTCGAAACCGATTTTCTTCTTTACATACTCGATCTGCGCCTTGACGATTCCAGGGATGCCGATTTCCGCCTTGATCTTCAGCGTTCGTGCGGCAAGCTTCGTGTCATCCGCGCCGTGATTGATGTCTCCCGATGCTTCGATCTCAAAATATCGGCTGGATGCCGGTGGATAGTACGGAAAAACATCCAATGGTGCTTCACAGGCGTGCAGACCGTTTTGGCAGCAGGAAACATCCCCGTCCGCAGTGTATTCCTTGCCGACCTCGTACTGCATCCCGCGGCACTCGCCGTTTAAGTCCGTTCCTTTGTATGCGATCATTTCTCAGTATCCTTTCTTGTTGCACTGATCCCGTGCAAAATTGCTTCCCTGCGGATGAGCATTTCACACAAACTCTGCACCGTGGCGACGTTCATCGCCTCGCAGAGCTTTTCAAGCATTTCCGCGCCGGATTCCGTAAGGCGGAAATAGTAACGGCGCGTTTTCTTGCGCTTATCAGTCTTTTTCCGGGGATTGTCCAGACTATTGACAAGCGCCTGCGCCTCCGGGATGAGCTGGATTGCGTACTTTTCCGGCGCTTCGCACTTGCAAAGCAGTTGCTTGTCGAATCCCGGAAAGTCGGGCTTGATGACATCAACGACTGTCCGCCAGCCAAGACGCGCATGAGTTTCCTTCAAACTTGACATAGTTTCCTTTCTGCCCTATAATAAGGGCGACATAGAATCCTTTCTTGTTGGCCTCTGCCGCGTTGCCGCGCGGCGGGGGTCTTTTTAATAATCAATTGCCGCAAGCAGTTCCTCGCGGCTGATGCCGAGTTTCTTACAGCCGTGGAATACGCGGCGGAGATATTCGCCTTGCGGATCGTCGAGGATCTTCCTGACGCTCTGATAGCTCGCTACGCCGAAGGTATCCTGCAAGTTAGCTTTCGTCAGATTCCGCTTCTGCGCATACCACAATATCAAGCCGGACAGGTTCTTCGCGGTGTTATCCCGCCCAAGCTTTACGGCGGGCATTTAGCCGCCCTCCTGTTTCCGCCGCTTTGTTTCCTCAATCGCGGCGCGGACTTCCGCGAGCGGAACGCCGTAGATGCGGGCGAGCGGCTTGTGATACTTCTCGGACGGTGTCCAGTCCTCCGCCTCCCAATGTGCGATCGCTGTATCCGAGACATTCAGCTTATTGGCCACCTGCGGACGGGAGTATCCACACCGCAGGCGCATTTCTTTCAAGGTTTCCACGTTTGTCCTCCTTATTCGATTATTTTGATAAATCAACGTTGACAAAACGCCGAAAAGCCTTTATTATGTAAGTGTCAGCCAACAAAATATCGGCAATAAATCCGCGAGCCACATTTTGCACGGGGGTTGGCGTTAGCTTTGCCTGTTTTGATTTATCATGTAGCTATTATAGCCAGAATATTTCTGGCTGTCAAGATTAAGCCAAAAATATTCTGGCGTATTTTTGTACAAAATCATAGTGCCGTTTTTGTCGCATACGACGAACTTTGAATGTATGGATACTATCGTTTTTTTCGAGCGCGGTTGTGTTACTGGAATGCTCCCAGAACCGGCAGGGTCTTTCTACGAATCCAGAGATTTAATCAATGCAGCGACTTTGATTGTTTCTGATGGAGAGCGCTACGACCTAAACAATGTAGCTTCAATACATTCAATTCCAATTCCGAAATACGAAACTGTTCCTTCTAACGATGTGTCGGCAGAGCTTGGAACAACCGGGTATTTGGATTATGTATTGCGTATGCACGCCAGTTTTTTGTGGAATAACGCGGAATATGACCTCGCTATTACCTGTCTCAGACAGGCTTGCTTACTTATGCTATACTCCCCTATCGGATGGCAGCGGAAAGACTATTACAGGATTGTAAATTGGTTGCTCGACTTAGGCAGCTTTAAAAAAGCACAAGAATGGCGTCTATGGATTGAAAAGCACACTACCAATCCGAGTAACTATGCCATAGAGGCATTTATGCACGCAAGGGATGAATGCCGTTTTCTTGGAACAGATTTGGTCGAAGTTGGAGACCTTAATGCTTGTTGTGAGATTTGCGCGGCTTACAGAAAACGAATTTACAGTTTGTCTGGTTCAGACAGGCGTTTCCCTAAATTTCCCGGTAATTTTCATTTTCAGTGCGGATTGCACATATCTCCGTTCATCGACCGCGTCAGTATTCCTGCGTTTAAATGCAGGAACATAGTAAAATATAGTAACAGACCATTTGAGGATGACCGAACGCCCGAAGAACGTACTAACTACGTCGAACGTCTAGAGTTGATTGCAAAGACAGAAAAATACGAAAAAGCTCCAGATTTGAATCGTATTATATATCACTGGGCAAAATCTGTCGCACCAAACGATGTACCTAAGTCTGTATCTGCATTCTCGCGGATGAGAAATGAAAACTCCCCAAAATACCAGCAGATCATAGAAAAGCTAACATCTGCCGGATTTAAAATTCCTCGTTCGCTTGAGGATGTCGCGCAATGGGATGCTAACAGAGGTTAATTCATTAATGGTAGAGGATTTTATATGCCACGAAGGAAAACAGTTGCTTTAAACATTCCGCTTGTGGAAAAAAAAATCAAAATTGTATTCCGCCGGAATGTAATTTTTTGTGAAGCTATGGGTGTTCCAGGGCGTAGCTCATGGGTTTCTGACTGGAAACGAGGCAAGAACTTGCCGTCCCCCGAAGAAGCCGCCCGTATGTGCGCTATCCTGCAGGTCGAGCCGGAAGAGATTCTGACCGAACCGTCCGATATAGAACTGGTGCGTAGTCTGATCGAACAGGAGCGGGGAATAAAAAAAGACCCCATCCCGAAGGATGGGGGCGTGAGTCCTGTTGTGCAGGAAATATTTGATTTCCTGGATTCCGCCTCTGTGGAGGAAATCGCAGAGACTGTCAAATATATACGATATTTGAAAAGCCAGAGAGGTTAACTATGCTTGATAAAATGGCTTACAGTCTGCTCTCCACCTTCTACAAAAAGGGCAAGTTGTCCTTTGATGAGATTCGAGAAAAAACGAATGTCGATGAAAGGAAAGAGCGTAGTCAGTATATTTCCGCCCTTTGTTCCGAGCGTTTCATTGTCTCTTGGGGGAGCAGCGAATCAATTAACGAGGTTGGAGACCACAAGCAATTTGGCTATGAGATCACATATGCCGGTCGAGCTTATGTAGATCAAAGGAGACGCGATGGGCGGAATTTTTGGATTCCGTACTTAATTACGACGCTGGTTGCTATTTCGAGCCTTATTTTGTCAATCGTCAAGCATTGATTGCACTTGCCGGAAGTCTTTTATAGTTTTCGCAGTTCGTTGTAAGATCGCATCCGAGCAGTTTGCTCGAACCCCATTCTGTGGAAATGAATACCGCGTGTTCGCAGCTCCTGCACATGATTCCCTTGCATTTTGCGAGACCGCTATTCTTAGCAATTTCCTGTTCGCGCATCAGCGTGTCTCGTTCACGCTCAAGGCTTGCAATGCGCCGTTTTAGTTCACTTCGTGTGACGAACATAGTTTCCCTCCCTTTATTGCGGCAAGTAATTCTTCCTGCTCCTCCTGTGTCAGCTCCAATACAGCACGCTTCAATTTTTCGCGTATCATTTTGATGTATTCTTCCGCCGTTTCAGGAGTGGAAGCAATTTTTACATCCTTATTATAGCACACTTTAACCTCTGCAATCAAGGCATCCGGCACGACATTCTTCGGCATGGCGTTCTCCCTTCAAGATTCCATTATTAGTATTCAAGTTCCGAGCTTTTAAGGGGAAGGGGATATTCCGTCAGTAATTCAGGCGGCAAACTCTGCCGACATGGAATGAAACTCAATTCAGAGAGCGTTTTGCGCAGCGATCATCTTTGCCTCCAACATCGGAGACGCACGCGAACAGAAGCGGAGCGCCTTTAATATAATCCACGCTGACGCTGTGTACCTCACGGAACAGCGCCCCGTCTACGATAACATTGACCTTACCATTGTTCACTCGGATGTTAATGCTTTCCATGTCTGACCTCCTGCTTATTCTAGCTTGTTTGTTCTAATATTTCAATTGGCATCCTTCACAAATTCACCGTCACTTTTTCAGCAGCTTGGAAATGAATCTGCGTCATTTATGGGACTGATGATTTGATACCATAATTTTTTGAGCAGCCCTGTCGTATGTGCAATATACGATGGGGCTTTGTTCCAGATACACCAAGAATTACATCTGCCGCGTATCCAGCGTAGCAGATGACCCATGAAAAAGTAAATGCCAAAAAATGCGTTTCAGCATCTGATTTTGCGTTTTCGTGCGCAAGACCAGGAACAATGTGCGCAAAATCTGCGAATGGAGGCTTTTAAATGTCCGCAATACAAGAGCTAGAACCGTACATCTCGGCGTATCAGGGGAGGATAAGGCAGGCAAAGGACGATAGTAAGATGACGCTGCAAGAACTAGCCACGCGCTCTGGCGTGCCGGCATCAGCTGTTCGCCGCCTTTATGCTGGAACGCAGACAGACCCAAGACTTTATAACTCTGCGGCGCTTTGTAAGACGCTTGGATTGTCGCTAGATCAGATGTTCGGTCTGCACCAGCCGAAGGGGAGTCCAAATGATCTTATTGCGCGCAATCACCAGCTCGAAATCGAGAACGCACGGTTAGTTGCCACGAATGAGGCAACTAACGCTCAGATCAAATCCGTTCATTCTCTGTGTTATCTGCTGGTGTTTATATGCGCTATGCTGACGATGTCGTTGATCTCCTATCTTGTCCTGGACTCGCAGATAGCATATGCCGGCATCATTAGAGGTGGAGATCTTTCCGTCGCGGCTTGGGTATTGGTCGGTTCGATCATTGCATCCGTTATAGCAAGCGGAATCACGATTTTGCGAATTATCCGAAAGGAGCGTCATCATGAGGAAGATGAAAGCACCCGAAGCTGAGAGGCTTCCATCTGGAGCATACCGCTGCCGCGTGATGGTTGGCGGTAAATCAAAGTCGTTTACCGCGCCTACAAAAAAAGCTGCCGAGAAAGCAGCTGTAGAGTATAAACTCGTTGCGCTTCAGGCGCACGAAGAGAAGCGGTGCAACATAACACTGGGAGAAATAATTGATAAATACATCGCAGACATCAATGGTCCATCAACATCACCATCCACGCTAGTCAATTATGAATCTTACAGGCGCAATCACTTTCAGGTACTTATGTCATTGACTGTGGAGCGACTGACGGACGAAGTGTGTCAAGACGCTATCAATGCCGAAGCCCATCATTACGCACCAAAAACCGTACTAAACTGCTGGGCTCTAGTTGCCGCCGCGCTAAATCATAAAAAGCTACGCACCCCGGAGGTGCGCCTGCCGCAGATCGTGCAAGATGAAAAACCATTTTTAGAGCCAGAAGAAATTCCTGTTTTTCTCAAAGCTGCGGAAGGCGACGACTTGGAGATTCCAATTTTGCTCGCCATGCACTCCTTGCGCCGGTCCGAAATATTCGGTATGCGCTGGGAGAATATCGACACTCGGAAAAGAATCATACACGTCCGCGGCGCAACGGTGCGCGGAAATAACGGTTTAGAAAATAAGAAAACAAACAAAAATGTGACGTCGAGGCGCGACATACCAATATTTATTGACAGGCTTTGTGAGCTTGTAAAAAAATGCGATAAAACGGACGAGTTTGTATATACTGGCGGAGAAAACACGCTGTGCCGCCGCATAAACAGGATTTGCAGTAAGGCTGGCTTGCCAGAAGTCGGAACGCACGGACTTAGACACTCTTTTTGCTCGCTCTGCGTATACAGGCGGATACCCGATAAAATTATTATGCAAATCGGTGGTTGGTCCGACCCAAAAACGATGAAGAAAATTTATACACACATCACAAAGACGGATTACTCAAACACTGTAGCAGCACTGAAAAGCGCATTTTTGCCATGAATTTTGCCACGAATCAAAAAATACAGTGTTTCCAATGCTTTTGCGCGCTTCGTTGTGGGTTCGAATCCCGACACTCCGACCAAATGAAGGAAACCTGCAATCCATTGAGATTGCAGGTTTTTCTTTGTATGCCAATGCTTTTCGCCATTTTAGTGGTTTAGTTGTTTGTTGCAAAATTAAAACATTTCGTGCAATTCCGAAACAACTGTTACAACGAATTTTGCCACGAATTTTGCCACGAAATTTCTCTCAAGGCGCGTTTTTGATCTTGCGCATAACGGAATCATATACACGGATATTCACAACTGCTAAAGAATCCATAAGCTCGTCAATGATTTTCCACACTCGTTCAGGGTCTTTCCCGGCGACAGCGAGCAAAAAGTCGCTATCTCCATAATCCCCTACAACTTGTTCCTGGACAGCTACAGGTGCGGGCGCGGCAGAGTACTCGTTGATGTACCGCCCGCCGCGCTCTTCCATCTTGTCGCGAATCGTGTACAGATTCGCCAGCTTGGCATAATTGGGATAGCTGGATTCTTCGTATTCCAGCCGTGCTATCTCCTTGCGGATTTCGGCTTTATCCAGCATTTGCGTCCCTCCTTACGCCCGGTCGATTTGCTCCATGCAACGGCGGATCGCATCGCGAGTCTTATCGTCATCCGCGTCGCGCATCATGTCGTCCAGTTGTTCGCGCATATGCTCTCTGGCATCGGTTCGGCTGTATCTGCCCATTGCGTCGCGGTGGCGTCCCCGGTAAGAGCTGCCCCTACCATATGTACCGCGCAAGTCTGCCGCCCAGTTCCCCCCACGAGAATACCCGTCGTCGCGCGAATAATCGCCATCCTCGAACATTTCAATTTTGTAGGTGTTTTTGATGGAGCTGGTGAGTTTCTGGATTGCATCCAAGTCGCCAGCGGACATTTCGCGCTTCGCCGCGATCTCGTCGAGCTCTTTGCAGAGCATTTCGCGCAAATCTCTCAGGTCATACATATTGCTTCCTCCTTTCACGCTACTCTCTCGATTACGAGATTGCTATTTGCAAAATTGATTGCCTGCGTGCTGGTATTTTCCATCGCTATCGTCAGGCAGCAGCCGCGCGGAACTTCTACGAATACAGAAACGTAGATGTTGAAATAGTTTTCAACAGCCGCAGGGGTTACGGTCGCTGTGGCGCTGTTCAAAGCCTCACCGTTGATGGCGAGCGCAGCGGTAATAGCTCCGACTGTTCCTCCTGTAGGCACGGCGATATTCGCGCCAAAGGATACGCGGAACTTCGCCTTGCATTGCTGCGTAAGCCCGCGCAGGGTAACAAGCCCGCTTCCTTCGCGATGTACGATGCATGGCTTGCCACAAGCCGCCGTGGAGATCAGAGGGACGTTCTGCCCGGCAGCGACAGTTTGAATCCCGGACGATGTAAATTCAGCCATAAAAACATTCCTTTCTTCCTATGATTTTACGAAATTAAAATAGCGGCGGGGCAATCGTCCCGCCGCGTTTCTTGAGTATCGGCGAGAAACCGATCATTTTCGTGACCTCACGAAAAAGCTCTACAGTCTGGAGTTAAGCGCAGTTGCCGCAGCCGTAGTTATAGCCGCTGTTGCAGCAGTATGGATTCGCGACCACATAAGCAGGGCTGGGACTCGGACGAAGTGTGGACACAAGATAGCTGTTCTGCGCCGCCTGAGAAGCCGCCAGCTGCGCCGCAAAGAGCTGCTGATTCTGCTCGGCGATCTTGCTGTCCTTCGCAGCGATCTCCTGTGCGGTGAGACGCTGGTCGATGCTACGGAAGCCGCAGTTCATTGCATCGATGATGTCCCGCGTCGTGTTCTGCACGGTGTTGCGAGTGTCGCAAGCCTGCGATGCCATATCATAGCGCACCTGCGCGATCGCCGCGCGGTTCTCGCAGCAGCAGTTCGCCGCCTGCATCTGCATCGCGTTAAGCTGCTGCATGAGCGCCGCCTGCTGATTGCAACGGGAAAGCTCGGCGGACTGGAAGCCAGTGTTCATGTTCTGATTGACACCGGCGAAACCGTTCAGCAACGTAGTGTTCATTGCGTAAAATCCGTCGCAAAGCCCCTGCTGGGTAATTTCGCCCTTACGCTCGAGTGTGGACGCCGCGCTGTCAATCTGCCTCTGAAGCGTAGCAAAGTCACTTGCAAGAACATAGTTGTCCGCAGCACCGCCGCCATTATTGCCGCCCCAACCGTTCCGATTCCACCCCATCAGAACAATGAAGAACAGAATAATCCACCAGCCGTTATCGCCGCCAAAGCCTCCCCAGCCATTACCGCTGTTCGTGCCAGCCGGAACGACAGGCATATTCATGGGAATGCCGTCACCATTCAAACTCATGTTTTTCTCCTTTCGTAGAATTAAATATTATCTCAATCGTGGCCACGATTTTGACCGTTCAACTGTTCGGAATTTCCGAACTACTGCATCAACCGCTGAAACTGCCCAGCCATCTGCTGGAGCTGGTTCAACTGCTGCTGTGAGATTTTCCCAGACTGTACCAGTTTCTCAACCTCCGCCCTCGGATCTCCCTGAAAGCTCTGCTTGAACTGCTGAAACTGCCGCATCATATTTTGAAACTGTCCCATCATTCCGGGCATCTGCCCGCCACCGAGGGCGTTAAACAACGGATTGCTCATCGCTCGCGTTCTCCTTTCCCTGCTTTTCCAGCGCCGCCACGCGCACCGCCAGATCGTCAAAGTCCCTACGGCTCACATATTCTGCGGATGGTGTGTTTTGCGGAACTGAGGGAGTTGCAACGCGCTCCACGAGGTCGTATGTCTTCATGTCCGGCTTGCCACTGGCGTCTGCCTTTTTGACGTACACGACCGGGGCATTCATATCCCACAATGTGACTGCATTGTTCGGAGCGACGATAAAATCGCTTGCCGCTTTTTCGTTTGGAATCCAGATGATAGATTGATTCTGCTGCTGCGGCTGTTGAGGATACGGCATTTGCGGCGCAGGCTGATACTGTGGACGCATAGGCACATCCTGCATCGGCTGCATAGGCGGCTGATTGTAAATCGGTTGCTGGTACACATAAGGCTGTTGCCCAAACATCATTTGTCCTCCTTTTCCCAATAAAACAACGGTATTTCGTTTCCGCTATCCCACGTGTCGTAATAATCCCCGTTTAGTTGACAAACAACGTGCCCCGATAGCGCAAGTACATACACCCCGCGCGGGTGATCTTTGGCAAACTCCGCGACGGTATAGCAGTCAGGGCAGGTGTTCGGTATGACGTTGCGGATAAATCCGTGCTGGCGCAGATACGCGCCCCATACGCTGTTCGCACCCGGCATATCGCCCATTGCCAGACCCTGCACACAAAGCCCGGTATATGTCTCATCCCAGCTTTGCCCGGTAGCTTTGGCGATAGCCCGCACGGGGCAGTCTCCTACCTGTTTCCCGGAAGGATTAGGATTATAAAAAACAAAGCCCATACCAGACACCCTTTCGTTGTGTCCAGTATGGGCTTTTTTACGTTTTTATGTGCCTCAGTTGCGCATCATTTGTGCATCACTTCGGAATCAGTTTGGTAGGCGGCGCGTTGCATCCCGCATTCTTGCTGTGATATTTGGAAGCCGCCTTTGCACCGTCGCGCGCCCTAGATACAGTTCCGTCGCCACATCCACCTGCGGCAGCTTGTCCACATAATAGAGCCTTGCGATCTGCGTATCCTCTCTGCCAAGATTCGCCTCGCGGATCACGGTCTCCATGCCCTGCCGCGTCATGCACTCCAGTTCCGGCGGCAGCGTCATTCTGGCGCGTGGCGACATTCCATCACTTCCTTTTCAGCGTCGCAATATTCCCCTGAAAGCCGACCTCCAGATCCAACGCCTTTGCAACGTCTCGAATCTTCACATAGTTCGTGCCGTTCTTGAGGATGCGGTTGACCTCGACCTTCTTTCCATCGACGATCATATAGCTCTTTTCGACCACCTCGCCCACCTCCTCTACCTGTCTGCGGAATTTTGCCAGCCCGTCGCCCTTGACCCAATACGCCGGGCACAGCTTCCCGGTCACATCGTAGTGCCGGATAATGTGATCGTATGGGATACCGTACTGCTTGCAGAGCTGATGCACCAGCTCCGCCGCGTTCTGGATGGTCTTGTCCGTCGCCATCACGCGCCCGTCCCGCTTCGCGTCGCACAGCTCCACGCCGATAGAATTTGCATTCCGGCAATAGGGATGCTTATACGTCCGCGCCCCGCAGTGATACGCCACAAAGTCGTCCGGCACGCTGCGCGTGATGGAATCGTCGTCCACAAAATAATGTGCCGACACCGGGTCTTTCAGCTTTTTGGAAAAGTACCGCCCGTTCGATTCGTCCGAATCGCCATCGTTGGCGGTGTAGTGCATGACGATCCACTCGATTTTCTGAACTCGCTTGCCTCCGTAATTGGAGCGGTGCGCAAGATTGGTCTTGATCTGCACCATACCGTCACCCCCGCATCAGGACGATCAGCATCGCGCACGCCAGCACAAAGCACCCGATCGCCAGCCACATCATACCTTTGTCCCTCCGTCACCGTCCAGCACGTCCTGCGTCTTTTGCGACTGCGTGCCGAAGTAGAACGCGATGATGACCGCATAGATGGTCATAAAGTCCTGCGAGATTTTCCCGACGATCGCCATGTACGCGAACACTGCCGTCAGCACCAGCGTCACCAGCGATTTGACGCTCAAAAGATTCCCCAGCCGTTTCTTGATGACTTCCATTTAATTTTCCTCCTCGTTATTTTTGTCCTTCGCAAATACTCTCTTGAATGCCAGCAGCGCCAGCTCTCCGCCGAAGAACGCTCCGGCAAAGGTCAGCACGTCCGACAGATCGCACGTCCAGTCCAGCACCGCGCACAGCGTCTTGAGCACCACCGCCCAGATCAGCACGCCCGTCAAAATGCGGATGCAGTAGATCACGATGGTCTTTGCCATTTCCCCCTTGCGCCAGCGGCGCTTGTTTCTGAGCATCATTTCAGCCCCAGCCGCACCAGTGCATACGCGATGAGACCGCCCACAATCGCCGTCAGCGCCGTTTTTAGCACTGTGTCCCACGCCTTGCCGGGCTTCTCCCGCAAAGCCTGCACTGAGCTGTCCAGCCGCTCAAAGCGCGTGTTGAGCTGCTTGAGCTGCTCCGCCATCACCATCACCGAGGATGATAATTCGTACAGCACCTTGTTGTCCTTTTCCAGGTCCTCGATCCTGCGCTTGTTCCCCTCGCTGAGCTTTTCCACCCGCGTCATGCGGTGCTCCATGTTGATCTCATCCATCCCTTATCTCCTTTTGTTTTTTAGTCCGGGAACTCTGCCCGGATTCCCGCCTTTGCCACCGCAATGAGCGTACTAAGCTCCTGCGCCCGCGCTGTCTGCCCCTCTGCCGAGTACGCAAGATACAGCTTGTTCGCCGCGTCCACCGTGAGCGTCTGCCCGTCATACTCCACACACGCCCGCGTCTCATACGCCTGCTCACGCTTTTCCTTGTTCGTCAGCTCCGGCGGCTCTTGTACCGGCTGCACCTCCGGCACATTCGTCAGCCGGAAGCCCCCCGCGATCGCCTCCTGCCGCAGATAGTCAGCAGCATTCTCCGAGCCGACTTCAAATCCATCGTCCCGATACCTTGTTATGACGCCGCTGACCGCGCCGATGCCCTCCAGCCCGCCCGCCGTATAGCTCACGCTCTGCGCTGTCTTGACCCGCACCGCGTTCTGATATGTGCTGCCGTTCACTGTGATGTACAATGTATCACCTCATTTTCATTTTTTTATGTGAATGCAATATAGTTGTATTTTACGCCATTTGCGTTAAAGCCAAAGTATCCGTCTGAATTTCGGAAGCCACCGACCACAAGCGTGCTCCCGTCTAATTTAGCCTGAAATCCTCCAGCAAAATCGGCAAATGGCACTACATAATTATAGGTGTCCCCCTGCAATATAATTGGCGTCCCATTTTTCGTTGACCTATTTGCATTTGGGCAAAAAAGCATAACTGCTGTGGGGGTCACTGGAAGCTCGATATTTCTCGTAGCGTGCGCTCCCGTTGAAGACGTAGCGTCATTTCCTGTGTAGCTCCCGATAACCACGCCGCCACCAGCCAGGCTTCTCGCAATATTGCACATCATGCGGGCGTCACCCCGCTTTCATTTAGATGGGATTTACCCCCCCGATGGGAATTTTTGCAAATTTAATCATGGTATCCTCCTATGCAAGCGTATATATGTTATTGCTTCCTTTTGTGACAATGGTTTCCGGGTCGAGCACAAATGCTGGGCGCACGCCTGCCACACTTGACCCACCCCAGCCTGTCCGCCCACCGTTTTTTGTAACGACCCAGCCACTGCCGACCCCATTTGGTCGGCTGCGCATCCACCATTCATGTGCAACGCCGTTCTTGTTAGAAATGCGAAGCGGTGACGCATCATTCGTCATCTGAAAATATTCCAGTTTTGCACCATCATAGTCGATACTTTCCATAGGTTCGCTCTGGAAGAAGCCGGTCTCTATCAAAGATAAGGCAAAAACATAGCGTTCCAGCTTCTGATATGTAGCGTCATTGTCCACAACAACAATTTGCGCAGGGAAGATGGCGCTTTTTGCTTTGTCAGACAGTCTTGCGTAAAACGTCGTGTTCATAGCTGTATCCAATTTTGAATAGGAATATGGAATAGTTCTTTTACCGCCGGATGTATTCGGACCATACATAGAATCCGTATCAGAACAGTCCTGCATCAGCATCCATGTACCATCGCACCCCGTGCCATATCGGTTATTATTTCCTGGTACGCCCTGATTGACGACGATAAAATTCTTCATCGTGCCATCCACAGCAATCTGAATGATACTGCCGACATCCAAAGTTCCAACTTTCACACCCCCGGAAGGACGCCTCTTGATATTGCAGATCATGCCGCACCTCCTCAATCATACGTCGTAACGCGAATCGGAATATTCACGGTCGGTGTGTCCACCGTCGCCGGGAATTTCACCGTCAGGCTGTTCGCCGCCGTATTCGCGATGGCGCTTGCCGAAATGCCCAGCCACGCCGCCGCCAGTTCCGCGTCTGCCGCTGCGTCTGTGCCGCTCAGTGCCACATCCACAAGCGGCGCGGCGTTGTAGCTGGCTTTCAGCCCCGTCACCGAGACTGTCTGCGTTTTCCATGCCCCCGAGGTCGCCCATCCCGCAGCCGTCAGCGTCGCCGTGTACACTGCTCCAAGCGTGATGTCGTTGGATAAGGCTTTTCCGTTGACCTTGCGGGAGGTCGGCACTGCCCCGACCTCACTCGCCGTGTAGGTCGGCTTTTTTTCCGCCTTCGCCCAGCTCGGCACGGTCGGGTCGGTCTCCGTGTAGCTTTGCATCGCCGTATCCGCCTTGCCGAGCGACGTCTGTACATCCGATGCAAGATCGGATTTTGCCACCGATGACTTAAATGCCAGGCTGCCGAGGTCGGCGAGCCACTTTGCGATCTTGCCGAACAGCACCGAGAGTTTTTCGCCCGTCGCGATATTCGTCCGCGAGCTTTCCTGCGTAAACGCCGCCGTCACATTCGACCCGTTGCCGGTGGGCGATAGTTTATTGCTTGCTGTAAGAACCGCACTTCTTGCATACTTCTCCGCCGCCTCCGCTGTCGACGCCGCAGCAGTTGCCGCATCCATCGCCGCGCCCGCCTGCGCGTCCGCATACGCGAAAATGTCCTGCGCCTTGCCCTGAGGATCGTAGGTGGACGTGTGCATATCGCCAGAGCCCAGACCGTCTGCGCCGTCGTTGATTTCAAAGGACTGTGTGCCGTTTGCATCTACAACGGTGACGGTCGTCACCTTCCCGCTCTTAGAGGTCGTGATCGTCGGCGAGAAGCCGTTTGCGCCGTTGGTGACCTGAAAATCATACGTCGTGTTGTCGGTAAATGTGATCGTGTAGGTATCCGTCGTGCCCGCCGCGTGCGTGCCGCTCTTGAGCGTGATGGACGTGATACCACGCCCCGGAGAACCGGCCTCACCCTTTTCTCCGCGCGGCAAGCCGAAAGTCAGCTTGAAAACCTCGTCAACAACACTCTTGGAAACAGTTGCCGGTTTTCCGTGCTCAAGCGTGATTGCGGAAACGATCATATTCAAAATTGCGTCGCGGGCGCTTGCAGCAGAGGTAGCAGCAGTACTTGCGCTCTTCTTTGCGTTTTCTGCCTCGGTCTGAGCGGATTGTGCCGCCGACTTTGCGCTGTTTGCATCCGACGCAGCCTGCGCAGCTTTTTCAGCTTCCGATGCTGCTGCTGCGCGGGCAAAGGATTTGACTTGCGCGCCGGATAACTTCTGCGCGCTGCCGTTCTGCTCTGCAACGAGCAGAGAATCATCGTTCAGCTCACTCAGTGCAGGCAGCGAGCCGATTGTTGCGTCAGCCATCGTTGCCCTCCTTCTTTTCAGTTAACAGAGCATACGCCGCGCGCATCTCCTGCCGCGCCACGGCTAAACGTTCCGCGTCGTCGCCCCGGACCGCTACCAGTGACAGGAGTCTGTAAGCCGTGTCTAAATGCTGAATCACATTTTCCATAGTTTCACCTCATTTTACTGGACAATTTCAACCGTTCCATCTGTGAAGTTGATCAGAATACCCGTAGTCTCGGCGTCATTTCCAATCCATAGTGTGTGTCCTACATTGCGCTGGTAGGTTTTCCGCACAATCCCCGCCTTTGCATTGCCAAGAATCAGCTCCGCAGAGTTATCACTACCGTATAGACCGCATTTAAACAAGCCGTCTGTAACGACTGTAAGACCGTCCAACTCCATCTGTGTGTAATAATCATTGTTTCCTTCCGTTGCATAGATTCGGCAACCGTACAGGTCAATTGCATTGATAGAGCCAGTCTGAATGTTGTCGCCGCTGATAACGGTGCGACCATCCTGCAGGTCAGAAGCGAATACAACGTCACCAGTAAACTGGATCGTCTGTGACGAAACAGTGACACCGCCAACGTTCAGAGATATGGATGAACTGCTTTCGCTGTTGCTAACTGAAAGGGTTATACTGTCTACCTTTTGCGAGATGGTACTAACACTTTGAGAAAGGCTGCTCACGTTGCCGGACAGGCTGTTTACATCGCCGGACAGCCCAGTAACTGTTGATGTGATGGAGTCCAGCTTGACATCGATGCTCGAGGACAGACCATGCATTTTGTTGTCAACTTGCAGCAGGATTTGTTCGTTCGATTTTTTGATGAGCGACCGCGTTTCCGCATAATTGCGCTCGATCTGGCGCTCCATCGGGGATTTGTATGGATATTCCTCGTCGATCTCGTCGTCCCCTCCGGCTCCAATACCAGTAGCGCACAGCGTGTCAAAGTAGACGTCTGCGCTTGCAAGAACGGAGTACATACCGCCTACCGTTACGCCGTCACCCAGCTCTGCGGATGGGTCAAGGATCGCGCCCTGCCCGCCATAGGGGCGGTACACCATACCTGTGATTTTCGAAAGAATCGACGCCGCCATCTCATTTGTCCCGTCCGGGTGTAATGCCTCGATCACACGCCCAGATTCGTTTCCAGCCTCGCCGGTGATGTCTCCGTTCGTGTCTAAGAGTCTGACCCCAGTGACCGGCTTGCTTTCCAGCCCCGGCGTCAGCGATGACAGGCTGAGTCCGATATATGTTTTATCCATGCAGTAAAATCCTCGTTCCGCCGAATGTGATCGCGTATCCGTACTCTGTCACAAGGTAATTCGTTTCTGCCGGCATGGAGTTCAGCGGCACCAGCAGGAGCTTGCCCGCGTCCGTGATGATCCAGTTCCCAGCGTTTGCAACAGCGATCTCCGCAAGCACTTCGCGCATGGTCTTAGAGCCGGAGTCTCCGATCGGATAAGCGACCGTAAAGGCCGTAGACAACGATGTCCGGCTGTCGACCTCCACGCCCATCCGCTGGGCGATGTCCGCCACAGCGGCAGACGCGGCCATCGGGAAATTTGTCTCCGAATAGTTCTCGTTGATCCAGTCCTCTTCCGCTTTCAGCATAGCGTCAAATGCCGTGACCGTCATCCAGCTGGTAACCTTGTCTGTGCTCCGCGTGGAGAAAAAGAACTCACCCTTTGGAATCCACTCACTGGATTGCGTGACCGCTCCTGTGTCGTCTCGTAGTACCATGCGTAGATACAACTGGATTTTCGCCTGCCGGGGGATCGTGCCTTGCGGAACGATCTCAATATCCAGCTCGCGGGACGCCGTATTGCCGATAGAAAAGCTCTCAAACAGCGACCCGGACACACGGGCAGACACGATTTTGTCGTGTCCGTATGTCGCACCAGCAATGACCGCCTTGATCTCCTTCTCAGCAAGTGGATTATGCAGCAGGCTCTTGTATGTAGCGCTTGTAGTCTGCATAAGTCACCTCTCGATCAAGTTGAACGACGTATCCGTCCAGTAGGTTTCATCCAGACAGTCATCATAGATTTGCGTAGTGGACTGTACAGACGAGCCGTAAAATGTACCAGTGTAGTACCCACCACTGAGAGGGTCGAGGAATGTCAGTGTGATGAACTGCGGAAACAAAGCCTTGTTGAGGCTTGCCATCTGCTCCGTTGTCATCCTTGCGCAGCTAATTTGTAGCTTGCGCTTTGCCGTGATCCGCGTGCGGTGCATCAGACCGTCCATCGTGCGACCTGTCTTGTCGGAATCAAGGTCGTTGCGTGACCACTGGATCGCCCCTTCGTTGAGCATCCATGTAAAATCCTCGTTGCCGATCTTTAGTAAAGGCTTAATATCCAAGCACCACCTTTCCGCTGGCGCGCATGGCATTCGCCTGCGCACGGGAGGTCACGCGCCCAAGCTCGCGCTCGTTGACCTGGATGACCTTGCCCTCTCTGGTAACCTCGATCAGCGTTTGCAGCAGAGACTCAAGCCTCGCCGAGCCGCCTGTTTCCTCACGGACGATCCTGCGGATAAGCGCCTCCGGCGCTTCGATGTTGTTTCCGCTCCGCTGGTCGCCGAGGACAGCCATAAACTCCCGGTTCGGCGGGATGACTGCACCAGAAGCAAGACGGGGCAGCGGCACGCTCCGAGCCGCAACGCGCAACGCGTCATTGCCGAATTTCCCGGAAACGCCGCTTCCGCCGCCGCCTTTGCTTCTAAAAGCATTGAGGCGTTTGCGAAGATTTGCCTCTCCCTTCGTGATCTCATTCAGTCCGTCGTTCCACGCATCCCGGAACAGACCGACAATAAAGCTGCCAAGCCCGGACAGCGCTGCGCCCAGCGCCGAGAAAAACGCGTTGCCGACCTTTTCCCAATCGATATTTCGGAGCACCTGCGCCAGCTTGTCACCGATCTCCTCCCAATCAATGCTTTCGATCGTCTCCTCCATCGAGTTCAGGAAACCGACGATCAGGTCAGTCGCCGCGTTTGCCAGCGACACAACGTCCGTGTTGGAGATAAAGCCCGCCAGCAGTTCGATCGCGATCTTGAATTTTGCCCACAGCAGCGCGCCGACCTGCTTCCAGTCGATCTGCTTGATCATATTGTTAAGCATCGTCGCAATGCTCTCTCCAAGCTTTTTCCAGTCGAACGTATAAACGAAGTTGAACAGGAATGTGATCGCCAGCTCCAGACCTGCGCCAAGCGCTGCGCCGATCATCGCCCAATCGATGTCGTTTACAAAACCGTTCAGAGCGCTTGCGATCTCGACACCTAACGCGGCGACCTGGTCAACCACACCTGGGAACGTGAATGCTTCGTAAAGATTTCCAGCAAAGGTGTTGATCCACGTTGCCAGTCTGGACAGTGCGTTTTTTAATTTTGGAATGCCATTTTCAAGAAGATTGCCCAAGAATTTTGAAAACGCCTCGCCCCAGGAATCAAATTTCAGCGGCTCGATATTGACAGTCTCGAACATATCGCCGACAGCAGCCCCACCGCCACCGCCCGCAATGTCCTGCGCGGCAAGGCGGTTGATCTCGTCAAAGCCAGCCAGCTCACGCGCCGCCTCCTTCGCCGCAGCGCCCGTGCCGCGCAGAGACGCCGCATAGTCCTCCTGCACGCGTTTTGCGCGCACATAGCTCGTCTTGCCGGTCAGCATCGCCGCAAAACGCGCTACACTGTCTGCCGCAGCAGAAAGCATATTGATGAACTTCGTCAGGATTGGTGCAACAACAGTCAGGATCGGTGCAAACGCCGTCGCAAGGCTGTTTTTAAGCTGCGTCAGCGCCGAGCGCACCGACGAGATCGCCGCGTTGGTCTTGTCCGAAAACTGCGCCAGATTTTGAAATCCATTGACCAGCGCCGTGCGCAGCCGATTTACAAGCGCAAACAGGCTGCGGATGCCGAACGCGTACATCAGGATGTTCTTGATTCCGCCTCTGCTCGTGCGGTTCGATTGCCGGAACAGATTCAAGAGGGCACTGCCTGCCTTCTGCGCAAACTTCCAGACCTTCTGGAGCGCATTGACGACCGACCCTCCGAAGCTTGTGGACAGTGCCACCCCGGCTTCCTGCGCCGCGTCCGCCGTCTGCGTCATCGTATCGGCAAGCCCGCTCGCCTGATCGCGCGCATCGCCCATTGCCTCCTCGTCCGCCAGAAGCTGCGCCTCCCTCGTCACATCGCCGTATCGGTCCAGAACACCGTCCAACTCGATCTGCGTCTCCCGGAGCTTGGCGTTTTGCCGACCGATTGCCGTTTCAAGCTGTGCGATCTGCTCCTTCAACTCTAGAATGCGTGCCTTATTCTCCGGCGTAAAGATCGCACGTCCGCCCTCGATCTTCGTCTGTGCCTGCACCTCCGCAAGCGCCGCCTTTGCCTGCTCAAGCTCCTCCACAAGCACGCTCTTCCGATGCCCGCCGACACTCAGCTTTTCCCGCAAGCGTAAGATCTTCTGTTCCAGCCGGTTCAGCTCTTTATTAGCCTTGCTGGTGTCCATATTGACTGCGACGACAAAGCTTCCATCTGCTGACATATTTTCACCACCTTAGTTCACTCTTTTTTCAGTCCCCACGCCGCGAGCACATCCTTTTCTGCTTCGGTGTATGTCGTTTTCAGGTCGATCAAATCGCGATTGCGACGATAGAACTCCTGTTCCTGCTTTTCCAGCGTCTTACCGCGTGCTTTTTTATCCCGGATGGAGACCACCTGCGAAAAGAGGCAGTCTCCGATCTCGCGGTAGTAGGACATAAACGTCCACCAGTGTAGGTATTCCAGCGCACGCACCTCGCACCCGGCGATTCTGTTGATCGGCGCAATGAACATGCTGAAATCCTGCGACCACGACATAAGCGTCGGCTGCTTCTTTTCCTCTCGTGGGGATTCGCCGCAGTCGATGAACCGAAAGCACTGTTGCAACGCCTCCTGATAGTCCGTATACGGCATTTCTTCAAGCGTTGGGTAAAAGATAGCCAGAGCAGCTTCAGCCTTGTCCTGATTGTCCAGCTCGCCGTCAGAAAGAGCGGCGAGGATGTCCAGCGCCGCTCTAAAATCTGACTGGATCGGGTATTCTTTTCCGCCTACCTCAACCGAGGTCGGGAGGGAATAGTTTACTTCCTCCATTTCTCTGTATAACGCTTAATGCGCGGATTGGTGGCTTTCTGTTCGCGGCTAAACGTTGTGTCGATCTGGTCGATCACAGCTAACATCAGATTGCACCAGACAGGCAGACCGTTTGCCAGCGCGTAAATGTTCATGTTGCCGAACAGGTCAGCGCAAACAGGCTTGCCAAACAGGCTGTCGATGATGTCGCGCATTTCTTCATCCCTCCGGCGAGCGATGTCGAAAATCTCACGCTTGTTTGCGCACTTTTCGACCTCCGCTTTATACGCCTCCTGCTTTCTGTCCAGCTCGTCAAACGTGTTATAGATTTTCTCCACGATAACGCTGTCAGTCGGGTTAAATTCGATGGTCGTCTTGCCGTTCAGTTCGAACGACACAACGCCAGTATCAAATCTGATGTCAGCCATGATTGTCCTCCTTAGTCGCTATCCGGGGTAAAGGTGACCGTACCGTCCGAGCCGACAGATGCCGTGCCGGTCGTGTACGTGCCGCCGAACGTGATCTCGACGTCGGATACCAGCACGCCGCCGCCTTCGCCGCCATTCGTGGTCGGGAGCACAGCACAGCCCTGATACCGTTCTGCAAATGCTTTCCCGTCCGTGTCTTTGAGGTACATGTGCACGATCAAGCAGTCCTGCTTCACCAGCGCGGTGTGATTTTTCTCGACCACAGCCAAATTCAGCAGGTGTTCCATGACCTCATTTCCACCGACGATCTCATTGCCGGACAAAGACTGCGTCATTGTCGGATTCTGCGCATCCGTATAAACGCCGCCGAGAATGTCTTTCTTTGTTTCTGTGCCGTAGTCATAATCGATGCTGCTTTCCGTCACCTTAAGTCCCATCGGATTCCACGCGGGCGTTGCCGCTGTTTCGCTGGTGTTAAGGTAGGTGATAAGCATTGGTCTTGTAGCGCTTTCGCCGTTTTTCGCAGCAATTGTAAATTTTCTTGCCATTAAATCACCTCATATGTCAGTTTCATAAGGATTTGATGATCTTCTGTTCCGTCCTCATATTTGGCAAACATCGCCGCCCGGCTTGCGATCTCCACACGCCGGACGTGGATGTTTTCGCCGAGGTCGGGGTAATTTTCTGTCGCCCAATCGCCGAGCCTGTTGAGCAGCGCGTCGGCGTTCAGGCGTTTTCCGTTGCTTGCCCCGTTGCCGGGGATAATGCGGGCGATGACTTTGAATTGGTATTCCGCTTCATGCCCGCCGAGGATATAGCGCCGTGTGATGTACGTTCCGGGGATAGTCGAGAGTGCCATACCGGCAGAATCGGCGGCGAGAAATTCGTAGTTGACGAACAGCATTTCGTCGTCCGTAAACGTATTGATCCAGACCATCAGCATCCGGGAAATGTCTGCTTCCTCTGCCGCTGATACCAGAACGCGTGGTTTATCCGTACTCATGCTTCACCGCCTTTTCTGCAATTCGAATCCATTTGTCGAGGTTTTCGGATTTCGACGCCTCGAACCAGTGCGATTGTGCCAGCATATGTCCTTGCTTGTGTTGAAAAACAAGGTCTTTGTCCGTCACAACCTTTGTCCCGCCCAGAGGTGCGTATGTGCTCCCTGTTTCCGGGTCTACCATGACTTTGCCGTAGTACAAAAACTGCGCATACGGGCCGGGATAAATGACCATGTTGTCAACGACGCGTGTGCGTGTATCCAGAGAGCCGTTGCGAAACGGCACAAACGGGGAGGTATCTTTCTGAATCTGCACTGCCACGGCGTGCTTTGCCCGCTCGCAGCCCTCGGCGAGTTTGATCTGTAAGTTTTCAAACCCCGCCGTTTTTACGCTGAATCTCATACGCCCCCGCACTCCCAGTGTCTCATGTCCGGGCTTCCGAAGTCCTTCTCGTCAACCTTCGTGACCGTGTACACATCGTCGTACTGCATTTCGATCGTTTCCACGGTCTTATTCGGCTCGACGACTTCTCCCTTTATGAAAATGGTCGTGCCGCCGTTTCCGTCTGTCGAAAGTGTCCACAGCTCGGTCTTATCCGCAGCGCGCCAGAACTCCTGCGGGCGCGCAAAGCGCTTTGCAACGCCCGTCACGCCGTCAACAGCGGGAGAGGAGAACGGGATATACAGGTTGACCGCGTCCGCGCCTACAAGCCCGCTCTCGCGCACGTTGACGGCTTTGGACGCTTCAAAAAACACACCGCGGATCACCGTGATATGCGTTTCCTGTTTATCCTCAAACGTTGCCTGGTCTGTGCTTTGCGTAACGTTGTAGACCGTTACAGTGTGGGGCGCATACATCCGCATCCTCCTCTGTACAGCAAGCCAGTATGTGCAAGATACTCATTGCAGGTATCTGCAAGCAGTTTTCTCGCGCTGTCCGTTGCGGACAGGGCGGAGACCGCAGCGTCTCCGCCTGTCACAAGCGTCCTGGAATAGCCGCCGACCGTTTCACTCTTGATCTCTGCGTCTGCTGCGGATGCATCTGTCAGACGCTTTGTCGCAAGAGCCTGCGCTGCGTCAATTACGGCATACTTGTCCACCAGGGCGCAGCAGCACATTTTTACCGCATCGAGGTCGGCATTGTCCTTTGCGCGATTCTGCGTGTAGTAATCGAGGAAAGAGCTGGCACGGACAACAAGACGCGGAAAATCGGTTTCACTCACAGCGCCCATGTAAGTGCCAGAGTAATATTCAAAATCTGCGTAAGTCATCAGCGCCCTCCTTGAGTTACTTTGCGGTCACGGTCGCGTTGCCGCTCTTGATTGCGTGATAGTTACCATCGCATTCAACGACAGCGATCTTCTGCCCGGTCGCAACAGTCAGGTCGCTCTTGCCGTCCCAGTCATTCCACGCGGCGACGTTATCGCCGTAAGCGACGGTCGGGGCGGTCGTTGCGTCGGTAGCATACTTGTACTTGTTGCCCGCTGCGGCTTTGGTGGGGGAAACAGTCAGTTTTGTATCACCGCTCTTGCTGCCAGCCGCAGAAGTAACGGTCAGAGTACCCAGCGTGCCGCTGTCGATAGTGCCCACCACTACGCCGTCGATGCGTTCAGCAAACAGCTCCATGCCGTTGATAACGGTATCGGATGCGGTCATGTTTGTGTAATCAGGCTCTTCATGGATGCCGATGTAGCCGGTAGCATCGGTGGTAAAGTCGAACACCTCGCCGAGATCAGCGCCATTCACAGGGATGTAATACAGCACGATATTGTCTTTGGCGGTGGCGTAAATTTTGCCCTTCGGAACGCTGGCGTTCATGATGAGAGTGCCGAGACCGAGGAAGTTCTCCACATAAGACATACCGAAAGCGGTCTGCACGGTAATGCTGGCAGTGGACAGGTAATCCGCAACGTCCAGCGGGTTCATGAAGTATACAGCGCCGATCTCGTCGTCCTCAAACAGCACCTGCAGATTGCCCCAAGCCTGCGCAAGCACGGTCTGAAAGTTCTTGCCGCTCACAGCGCCAGTGCCGGTGGCGAGGAAGTCGAAAAAGCCTTTGCGGATGCCCTTCTGAACATCCTTCAGCATCTCGTCAGTGGTCATTTCCACCGCCTGATCGTAGCCGCGATCGGTGATAGCCTCAGCAGAGGTAGCTTTGCGCCACTTCTTGAGCGTGATCTCCTTGTAGTTCACAGCTTCGGTCTTGTAGTGGGACAGGGGGATGGTGTCGCCCTCTGCCACAACGCCGCTTTCCAGCGTGCCGGTCGCCTTGTAGCTCTTGAGTACCGTGCCAGCTTGCTTGGAAATCTTACGGGTAACGCCCAGCGCTTCCATAAGCTTCTTGATGGAATAGCCGAACATTTCGGTAAATTCGATCTCGCGCACGCGCGCGAGGTCAGCTTTCTTAATCAGTTTCGGATCAGCAGCCATTTTTAGTCTCCTTTTCTAAACAAATCCATATTTGCGGCGATTGCAGCGCGCCGCTCCGCTCTGTCTGTGATTTGCATGATCTCGTCTTTCGTCATCGGTTTGTCGCCGTTGTCGAGACGCGCGCCCATGTCCAAACGGACAGAAGGTTTGGAGACAAGGCCCTTGTAAGTCCCTTCGATAAGTGCATCAAGGCTCTTGGTGTCCTTGATCTTCTCACCGTCCATCTCCAATGCGGTCATTTCCTCGCCGCAGCCGCGCATGGCAAGATCGAGATTTGCGCCAGTGATATTTTTGCTTTCAAAGTAAGCCCGAACAGCCTTTTCCTTTGCCGCCTTGCATTCCTTTGCTGTGATGCCGGATTTATAAGCCTCAAAGTCCGAGTGTTCCTTCTCGTACTTCTCCTTATAGCCGCCATCGCCTGCCGCCTTTAGGTCATCCAACTGCTTCTGAACGCCAGGCAGCTTCTCTGCATCCGACTTGTACTTGCTAACATCAGCTTTCAAGCCGTCCACAGTGTCGGTGTGTGCTTCAATGATGGTGTCCACCTGCTCGTCGGTGAGCCCCATGCCTTTCAGTAATTTTCTGGTCAATGCCATTTCTATCTTCCTTTCCTTTGTCCGCTGTTCGTCGCGGCGATAGATTGTATAAAAACCGCAGTGCTTCGCGGGTTTTACCTAAAAACAAAAGAGCCACCCGACCACAAATCGTAGTCAGATGGCTCCAATTGCCCTTTCTCGTGCCCAATTACACGGGAGAGTTGTATTTGATTGTCTTTTTGACCTCTAAAACGATATACCCATCGCCTTTTCGGCGAATTTCAACGTCATTTCCACGTTTGAGAATGGCTTCGACGGCTTTTTTTACTTCATCCCAGTCCATACACCTTTGTCCTTTCTCTCTGCTCTGGCAATCCCGCTTCCCTGCTGAACTCCCGATATTTGTTATTCAGCCGCCGCAGTTTAATATTAGCAGCGGTCGCATCTTCGGATAATCCGGCGGATTTATAAGCATTTTTCAGCCTTTTCTGCGCTCTGATCTGCCGTTCGAGACGGCGCTGCATTTGGGTCGCCTCGTATGCAGTGTAGGTCTTACCGTCAAATGTACAGCCCAAGCCGTCATCAATGTGAGCAAGCTGCTCATCGGTGTAGGTGCGCTCGGACACGCCGGGAATAAAGGCATATTTGTGATGACGGCAGTTAGCTCCAGTGAGACCATCTACGTATCCGTACCCGGTCATTTCCACAAGATCATCATACAACCCCAGTGGGTCAGGCTCGCCGTTCTCGCTTTGATAGTAAACTTGGCCTTGCCACTCCTTGTGTGACGACCACGGAGACGGACCTGGTTTGTCGCGCGCGCCGGAGTGAGCGGAGATTTCAAAGTACCGGGTGTTCAGATATTCCGCAGATTGATTTGTGTACTGGTCGCAGATTTGATTTACACCCGTCATCACAGCTCGGCGCGCAGCCACGTCGATTTGGTCAACGTGTCCGCTTTCGTAGTTCACGACTTTCAAACCACCTGCAAGCTGCCACACCGCAGACTTGATTGCCTGATTGTAGCTGATCGCCCCACTCTGAATCTGCATGACAGCGGAATCTAACGCCCACTGATATGCACGCGCAGGCGGGAGCATCGTCCTGCCTTTGTCCACCAAGAACCCCATAGAAGCCGTGATATTATGGAACTCATCAAGCGTCTGCGCTCTGATTGCTTCGATTGTCGCAGCGTTCACCAGAATATCGGGCTGTGTCAGCCCTGCCATGTCGATAATTTCTGTGTAATACTTCTGGTTTCTGGCTATAACATCGTCAAACAGTTTGTCCAGCTTCTTTTCGCTGATGCCCGCCGTCTTTTGAATCGCACGCTTGATGTCCTTCGTGTCAATTCCGTGCGTTCTTAACGCACGGATCGCGTTTACTGTGACTTCGTTTAATTGATCTTTCAGCGGAAGCCTACTGCAAATCTCGTCAAGAAGCGTATCCTCCAGGCTTCGGAACAGCTCTGCCAGTTCTTCTGGAAGTGCATCTAACATAGCAGGTGAGAACGGATACTTTTTCACCGTACATCACCTCACTCTATCTCATCCTCCGGCTCTTTAACCATGTCCTGCGCCTTTGGGAGCGCAGCCTTTGCGGTCGCCTCGTCCTCGTTCATCCAACGCATACGGAACTCCCAGTCATTCATGATGCCAGCGTCAAGAAGCTGCATATCGCGCAGGAAGTCTGTCTGCTTGTCCTCGATGATGGAATCGTCAAAGTCGACGGAAATCTGTACATCCTCGTTCAGCCCCGCTTCCATGTACCTATTCCCCATTCGTAGCAGTGTCCTGCAAAGCTCTTTCACAGCCTGTTCAAGCAGAATCTCGTGTTTCTTAATTGTTCGGAACATGGTGCTATTCTCACTGATGACCTGCGTTGCTGTGGCGATACTGCCCTGATTGAATTTGTAATGATTCTCACCGAATCCGCACTTGCTGGACAGGATGTTGAGCATATCCTGCATACCAGTGTTAAACTCTGCCGTGCGCAGCGTCATATCGACCTGCTGCAAAATACTCCCGTTGCTTCCCCTGTCTTCCGGCAGAACATAATACACTGTCTCGCGCTTATCAAACACGGGGCGACCGTCAACACCCTTTGTCGCCTCCGGCTGCACCACAATACGTTTTTTACCGAGTACAAACTCGTTTACATAGCTATCGTAGGTGATGTCTATGCTCTTGAGCTGGTCAATGGCGTATGCAAACACCGCCACGCCGAGCGGATTGCTTTCGTCGGAGTTCGCGATATTCAGCCGGTCGATGACGAACTGAGGCTTGTCGCTCCCCGTGTGGATAACAGGCGGGATCGTTTCGAAGCCCTTTACGCTGGTCAGCGGAACTTCTTCCGAATCGTACAAGTGATTCTCAATGTCGTACTCGCCGCCATTCAAACGATGCACCTGAATGTACGTATATTCCGTATCATCTACCTTTTTTGTAGATGCAAACGCACACTCCCTGATGATTCCATTGTCCCATGTCAGTGGATAAATGTTTTTCGCGCTGACGTAGTTGATACGGATACGTCCAGAATCAACAATCTCGGAAGTGTACGGGTTGATAGACATCCCCTCAATGACAGGAACATACGCGACAGTGCCAAGCGCAGCTTTGCGCTCCTGCGATTCGTTCGATTTGACCTCCCAATTGTTTTCCCGGAGAATAGAATCTACGAAATCCTGTTCCTTTTTCCCTTCGAGCGTGATGTTTACGCGCTCGTTCATCAGAAGGTTTGCCCAATCCTCGCAAACCTTTTTCGCCATGCTTACGGAATATCTGTGGCATTCCAATTCTTCAATGCCATTCCATACCGTGTAGCTGTGGAAGTCCTCGACATTCCCTTTGTACCAGTCTCCCCACACGCCGATCAGATCGTAGAAATCAATGCCAACTGTATCGTAGCCCAGCTCCTTTAATGCTCTGCGTATGTTCACTCTTTCACCGTCCTATCGTATGCCCGGCGCGTTCCAGCTCCTTATAGTAAGGCTCTATGCTGTACTCAAATGCATCAAGGCTATCAATATCGGATGTTCCATCGTCAAGGCGCTCGTCCTCGAACTTATCCGGGTCGTAAATTGCTGATTGAAACGCATCGATCAAATGCGGGCAGTTCCGAGACACCTTGAGCCTGCCTTGCTTCATCAGCAGCACAACCAGTCTGATTCTGTCTGTGATCTGCATTTTCAGCGCGTTCTTGACTTGCGTTCCAAGATTCTGCTTCTGCGCAGTATGATCTAGTCCTCGAATCAAAACTGTTTCTGCGCTATCTGCACGTGTCTGGCTGTATCCGTACTTCGCCGTTATCAGCCTGCAAAACGTGGCAAAGCGCCGGTTCAACGCATCGGGATCGATTTCTTCGTTTTTGATATATTCCTCTTCTAAAGCGATAACACGAAAATCCCTCGTGATGCCTGTCGCCTGAAACTTAGTCGCGGACTTTGTGCCGCCGAAGTCAACGCCAATGGAAATAACAGAGAACTTTGTATCGTTTTCTTCCGCCCATTTTATAGGATCATCAATCAGATACTTTTCTGTGTCGTTGGCAAAGTCCTTGTAAACAACACCTTCCGCAGATACCCAAACCCCGCGGATATAGCGATCATAGTAAACGGTTCCTTCATACTCCCGTTTCAGATTTTCAACAAACGTAGTCGGCAAAAACGGGTTGTCGTCTATCGTGTATGTTTGGCTAAAAATATCTGCGTCGCTATCCAAAAACTTTTTCAGCCAGTGATTCGGATATTGCGGGTTATACGTTCCGTCAAAGCAGGAATACTCTTTATCAAGTCGGCTTTTCAGAAGGGCAAAGACTTCTTCCGACCAATCTGCAACCTCGTCGCCGTAGCAATACTTGATTGACGCGCCACGAATCTTTGAAACCTGTGATACTTTTTCCGCCCCGAGGCAATAACACTTTTCTCCGAAAATCCATGCGGTGTTATCACTGGAAATTGTTCCGACAAGCTTATCACCATACAGATTCCGCATCGGTTCTAACACGTTTCTCTCTATTGTGGATTTTGTAACTCCTAGGATGACAGAAAGCCCGTCTTTTCCAACGCGTTCTCGTATACGAAGTGGAATAATCCACTTGAAATCTAAATATGTCTTTCCGCTTCGTGTCGCACCGCCCTTGAAATTCCAGCGATGATTTGCATATCTTGCGAATTCAATTTGCTTCGGGCTTAACAGCATCTCTAAACTCCTTAAGCAAACCATCCAGCTTGTTCAAGCTGTCATTACTGCTTGCTGTGTTCTTCGTTGCCTTGTCAACGATAATACCAAATGATGTCGCGATCTGGCTCAGCGTTGCAGCCGAAATCTTTTCGGGGTCAGTAAGTGCCTTCAAGTGTAAAACAATAGCTTCCTGCATCGCGCTTTTTTGCGATTCCATGAAAGCCAGCATTTCTGCGGTGTTTTCCTCTTTTTTTCGCTGTACTTTTTCGCTAATATCTGGTGATGCGTCAACAATTCTCTTCACAGTCTGGTGCGTGACGCCATGCTTCTTCGCGACAGCGTTGTACGACTGCATTTCTACCCAGTCGGCAACTATTTTCTTTTTCTGCCGATCAGTCAATCTCGCAGCCATGCCACCACCCCGTTATCGAGTCATCCACTCCCTCGCATCATAAAATAGGAGCGCAGAGTTATATCTCTACGCTCCCATGCTATCACAGTTTTCACAGTTTTTTGAAAGTATACTTTCAAAATCGAAAAAACTTTCGATTTATTTTCCCGCGAGATAATCAATTGAAACGCCTAACTTCTCGGACAGCTGCACCAGCGCTGTAAGTGTAGGCTCTATCTCGCCTCGTTCGTACATCCCGACTGTTGGGCGAGAAAGCCCACACAGCTCGCTTAAAACGTACCGCTTCATGCCCTTTTTTTCTCTCTGCTGCCGGAGGCGAAAGCGAAACACGTCGGTGCAGTCGGGCGTTTGCCTATTCATCACAACTCTGTAGGTTGCACACAATGCGTGCTTCTTCACGTTCTTCTTCCAGCTCGCGCTTATACGCAGAGCACAGGAACGCAACGCTGGTTGCAACGTGCCAGAGAGCTGGAAGACCGCTTTCTTCGTCAATTGCCAGCGGATTATCCCATATTGCCAAAACGTGGCGCAGAAGCGCCTCCTGCCACTTCTCGCGCGGCACGCTGCGCCAGTCCTCAGCATCTGCATACTTTCTTTTCCCGTACTCACGAACTTCGGCAATCGCCGTTACGATCTCTGGCGGCACAAGAGAGATTCTGGGTTTCCCGTTGTCATACTTTGCGCCTTTAATTTGTTCCACTTTTAACGCCCCTTTCCCACCAATCTAAAATCAGATCGTTCCGTTCGAAAAACGGCTGAAACGCATCGCCGCACAGTTTTTTCAGTACATAGTCGATTTTTGCGATCGCCTCGTCGGATTCTGATTCGCCTTGCCATGCCACTCCGTATTCTGCGTCAAGATTGCTTACAAGCACCATAAGCTCTTTCGCTTTTGCGGGCGTTCTGATGAAGCCGGATTCGTGCAGCGCCACCAGAAACAGATCACACATCTTCTGCGCGCCAGCAGCGACACCAGCGTCAAAATACTTCTGATTGCTGTTTCGGATACGCTTTGTAAGCCCTTTCACAGTTTTACCCCCTTTATGTACTTGTCGAAATACGTCACAGCAACCGCCATTGCCGCCCACATATCCGCCGAGAACCCGTAAAAGAAACCGGGGTTCTTCTTTGTTCCCTTGCCATAGTTCGGCTGTCCGGGCGCGTAGCGGTCTACAAGCGCCTGCCGGATATTTGCGTCTTTTGCATTCATGCTTCCACACAGATTTAGTTTCTCTTCGCGCCGAAATATCTTTTTCAGATTGCAAACGCCTCTTGCCAGCGTCGCTACCTCCCAAAAGCGCCCAATCCAGAAGCACGTGTCGAAGACTTCCTGTCCGACCGGCATTCCCATGCCCGCAATCATTTCGATTGCAACATCTACGCCGTTAGGGGAAATACTTGTCCGCAGCACGCGAAAAACATCTATGTTGTCGATTTTACCAACTTCCAGAACGCGGCGAATCTCTTCGCCGTCGTGCTCGACCAGAACATATCCGCTCTGTACATTGCCTGGGTCAATTGCAAGGATGTGGCTCACATTTTCCCTCCTTCACTGCTTCCGAAAACCTCCGAACGCGTTTCTTGGTGTATCGGCAATACTGGACCTCCAGAAATGCGCCGGGGCTGTCCGCGGCATCCGTCAGATACCACATTTCGTCTGCGACATCGAGCATAGCGAAGCAAATGCGCATATACTCTTCTGGCGTCATCCCCTCCGGCAGCTCCGCCGGATTCAAGACGATATGTCCAAATTCCTCGACCTGCCGCGCTGCGCAGGCAAACTTCCTCCGATACTCCGGGTCGCCCGTTATCTTCCCGGCAATGTAAATCTTCATGGCAATTCCTCCACATATCCCCAGCTCTGCGGTGGGCGCTTAATATGACCGCCATTTTCGCATGATGCACACCCAAATTCATCACACACTTTGTCTATGCAGTTTTCAAACGGGCGCGAAAACTTGCTCAACTCCTTCGGCGTATCGTAAATCTTGAGGTCGGAGACGTGCCATCCGTAGCCATTTGCTGCACGCAGATACTCGTGCATATCTTTGAGAGTAAGGCACGACTGCCGCGCAACATCGTTTGTTGTCGGCTGATCCTCACCTTTGACATAGTAGCTGCCGCCGGGTGAGCGCGTTTCCAGCTCGTAAATGCGGTCGCAGATAAACTCACCAATAACCTTGCCGTTTCCTACGACACCGCCCACCGGGATTGCCGTCCCAGCATCCATGCAGGCAATCAGGTTTGTACTTGCCTGGTTCTGCATAAACGCAAGGTGCTTGTCCTGTGTGCAGTAGATGTAGCCCTTGAACGGTGTTTTCAGCTTCGGACGATTTTTACGCACCTCAATGGTTTTCTCGCCGATTACGATCTTCTCACACCACTTCGGGCGGATGCTAATAAGTACCGCTTTTCTCACGCTTCATCTCCCTCCAAATCGCCCAGCAGCTCCACCGTGACCACAACGCGCCCCGCGAATCCCCCGTTCCAGTCCTTTTTCGGCTTGAGCTTTTCCACCCCATCCATGACCGTTTTGATAATGTCCTGCGAGTTGCAGCTCAGGCAATCCTCCGTGTAAGACAGAACACCGCTCATTTCAATTCCCACGCGTGGACGCTGCTGATAAAGCCCCATCATATAGTTCTTTTCATCCATCCCGTTTACCTCCGTCATTTTTACATGGAGAACAGAACAATCTATCAATCCAAGATACTTTCCCACTACCACCAGTAGCACATTTCTTCGACTGGCAAGTCTTATTCTCTTTGTGGTAGTAGATGCAGTCCTTACACGGATTTCTCATCATTTCCACCTCCATCCATCTTCGCCCCGCAGCCGGGGCAGTGTTTCGGCAGGCAATCCGGGTTATCCGTGCCGTCGTCGATGCAGTATCCTCATTGAGAGCAATACCACACATCAAGCACAATCTCGCCGTCTGCGTATCCGTCACCCTCACCTTCCCACTGCCCCTGCACCACCTCCGTAACGTCGGCAGATGGAACTCTCCTGATTTCGTTTCTAATCTCGTCGAGCAGCCGGTTTTGCGCCGGGCTTCGGCACGCGCCGTAGCGCAGTATCCCGCCTGATATATTCGTCAGCCATGATTTACCTCCTTCAGCCAAAGGTCGCTCGCCGCCATCGCTACCGCGCGGATTGCGGACTCCTCGGTTATTCCGCCATCATCCATTTGCTGCCGCAGCAGCTTCGCATACAGTGCAATTGTTAGCACATCCTCTACCACACCTGCGTTTGTCTTCCATTTTGGTTTTTCCGTCAGCCCATAATTCGCATTATTTCGGCTTATGCCGATGAACATAAGGAGCTTTCTTGCACGTTTTCTGGTCATGGTGTTCCCTCCATCGCCCGCTCCGCTTCCTCGCGTGTCAAAAACGTGTTCTTTCCGAATCTATCCGGGCTAAACGTGCGCTCATTCGTATGCCCTGTTTTATCGACGTGCTCACTGTAAACCCATGAGATACCTGTCTCGTCCACCGCATACCCTACCACCGTAAATTCGAGAATCTGCTTGGCGTTTACGAAATAAACCGTATCCCCCATCTTGCACAGCAGCACCACCACGCGCCCCTCTTTGTCCGCCTCCAGCAGCTCAACGAGCTGCGCAAATGTTTTACCGCTGGCGACGACCTCATCCTCAAACTTTTTGTACTCAGCTACCTCATCCGGCATCATCCCTGTGTCCTCGTAGGCGGCAAGACGATCCTGCAACACGCAAATCCATTCTTTTATTGTGTATTTCTCCTCATATTCTGACGCCATGAGGACTTCCCCGGTTTTAATCCGCTGTGTCAGTCGTTCCATTACGCTTCTCCTTCCTCCGGCACTTCCGGCAGCGGCATCCAGTGGGTGACCTCCACGTCTTGCCCCCATGTATCAAACCATTCGCCGTATGCGTAATTTGCAATGAGTGCATCCCCGTCAGCATTTAGCACAAGCTGCGGCATATCATACTCTGGCGTTTTTTCTGTCACGGAAATCCACCGCTTCTTCTCCCGCAGCGCCGCGTTCTCGGCGGTCAATCGCTCGATCGCATCCGCTGCATCAGAAATGATCTGGTACACCTTGCACGATGCCCACCCGCACAGCTTTTGCCATTCTTCAAGATTCTCCGTTGCCCAATACGGGCATTTCTTACATCCTTCATTCGTGGCTTTCTCATGTCTAGCCCGACACCGCAGCGCCTGCACGATCTCTTTTTCCGTCATAGGGTTTCTTCCTCCATCCCTTCAAAAACCATTTGTCCCGGCAAAACGCCGTCCTCCATCCACCAGTACATCACGTCCTCGCCGCTCCTGCGCGGACGCCGTCCATCCATTATTCATTACCACAAACTCTCCTGCGCAGTTTCTGTCACAGCCGCGCAGTTCTTTACGCTCTGCTCGTAATAGCTCGGCTTGAGTTCCACGCCGACAAATCTGCGTCCGTTCTGCAATGCCACAACGCCCTCAGATCCAATGCCCATAAACGGACTGAGCACCGTATCTCCCGGATTCGACCAGAGATTCAGCGCGCGGCGGATCACCGTGAGCTGTAATGGGCAGACGTGCTTCTCATCCTTTTCTTCACGGGCGGAGCTTGCCTGAAGCGTGTCGGACGGATTTATGTCCGTCCAGATCGGCGACGCATATCGCTGCCAGATGGAAACGGGGAATGACTCATTTGTGTGTTCCACCCGCTCTGGGTTCTCGCCCGGCTTCCGCATTGCCACCAAATAATCAGGGATGCCTTGACGGGACATACAGGAGTCCTTTTTGAGCTGCTTGTGCAGTAGCCCGAGCGCCTTTGTCCGCTGCATGGCGATCACAGGGTCTTTCCAGATGCAGACTTCCGAATGATAGATAAAGCCTGCTTTCTGAAACGCGCGGATCAGATCCCCGCGAAAGTCCTTGATCCCGATGTAGCCGTCCCGCTCCTTGCTTGTCGGAAGGTTCATGCAGTGAACGGCCATGATGCGCCCAGGCATCAGCACACGATAAAGTTCCCTGATAATGAACTCAAAGTGCTCAAAAAACTCCCCGTCAGATTTGCAGTTCCCCAAATCGCGGTCGCTGTTGGAGTAGGTATAGAGCGACGCAAACGGAGGTGAATAAATCTCAAAATGGATGCTTTCATCCGGGATTCCCGTCAGAATCTCGCAGCTATCTCCGTTGTAGATCGCATATTTGTCTGTGACGACCTCTTTTTTTACGAAATTTTCAGCCATGACGGAACATTCATCCTTTCTTTTGCAAAATAGGTCTCCGTGATTCTGGTCGTTCGCCGCACTTCGGCACTCAGAATGTCTTTCGTGTACTTTACGAGTTCCTGTGTCAGTCGGATGGCGTCACGCTGCTTGCGTTCGATATTCGACTTCACTGCACCCTCCGCTTCCGATATGACAATGTACACATCAACAGACTGCGTTTGACCATATCGCCAGCAGCGGCGAACCGCCTGATAGTAGGCTTCAAATGAATCCGAAAGGCCCACAAATATCTCTCGGCGGCAGTGCTGCCAGTTCATCCCATACCCAAACACCGACGGCTTGCTGATAAGGATTCGCCGCTCTCCTTCGCGCCATCTGCGTTCATACTCCAGCTTTTTTTCGTTTGCTGTTGCCCCGCGCACAGAAAAGGCGTCATCTCCAAGAATCCGTTCCAATTCGTCCTGCTCTGCGTTCAGGTCGCACCAGAGAAGGCACGGCGTGCTTTCGGAACGGGCGATCTCTGCTGCGCGGCTCACTCTGGCAATCATGCTGTCGCGCCGGGCTTTTCTACGCTCCATCAGTGACATGGATACCTGCGGGAATAGTCCAACCTGACCGTCCCCGTCCTCCATCATGCCGCTCTTGCACTCGATCTCATGTAATCGAAGCTCCGGCAGATTAAATCCGTCCATTTCATAGCCAAGGTCGGCAGGATTCGTCATGCAGCACGCCCAGCTTGCGACCCACGCAAAAAACGCCTCCTGCGCGTGTCCCTTGAGCCGCCATTTCTGTGTGTCTCCGCCGTCATGCACAAAATACGTTGCCAGCATCTCCGTCCGGCTCATAATGCCCAGGAACTCCACGTGATTTCCCAGCTCAACGTAGTCATTTGGGGAGGGTGTCGCCGTGCAGCAGAGCTTATACGGTGTTTGGCGAAACATCTCAACGAGCCTCTGCTTTGTCGCGCTGGTGTAATCCTTCAAAATACTGGACTCATCAAGCACAACGCCAGAAAAGGCATCTGCCGTAAAGTTTTCCAGCCGGTCATAGTTCGTCGTGTAGATGCCCGTCTCTCCTACGCCCATCATATCGGGCGCATAAACAGCTTTGATCCCGAACTTTTCTCCCTCACGCACGGTCTGATGCGCCACGCTCAGAGGTGCCACAACCAGAACGCTCTTTCCAGTGTGCTGGCAGACCTTTTCAGCCCAAGCGAGCTGCTGGATCGACTTTCCAAGTCCGCAGTCCTCAAACAGTGCTGCTTTCCCCTTTTTCAGCGCCCACCGCACAATGTCAGCCTCATACCGAAAAAGATGCTCGTTCAGATCATCAGTTTCAAACCCGGCATCGACTGCGGCGTTCTGCTTAGATCTTAAAAAGTCAAGATACTCTCGATTCATTCTTCCTCCATTCCCCGCTCCAGCAGCATCCTTTCTTCCAATTTTTCCTCAAGGCAAGCGCACAGGAATGCTGCTTTCCCTGCCAGATGCAGAAGCACGTCCGAATCCTTCCCGCCGGAGTAGGTGATGACAAGCGGCTGCTTGTACAGCTTCAGCGACATTTCAGACGCCACTTTCAAAAGCTCTATCGCAGAGTGTTCCAGATCGCTCACCGTATCCTCCCCTCCTTCCGCATTTTATCCCGCTCCCGCACCCGCCGCTCCTGCGCGGGCGTGTTGCCGGTGTTGTTGCTGTGCACCGCATTGCGCGCATACTGCGCCAGCTTCTGCTCCGCGTATTCCAGATACGGATTGCAGTCAAGCCGGCACGTCGCGCTGCGCCTCTCGCAGCTCTTCTTGCATGGGCATTTCATCGCGTGTCTCCTTTCAGCATTCGGTCCACGGCGGCGCGTTCCAGCGCACTGAGTCCACCTTGATGCGTCTGCACGCCGTATCCCGGCTTTGCAGCTCCTCCAGTAGGCGCGCTCGCTGTCCTGCCTTTGTCCTGCTCTTTTGCAAGCCAGCGAACGATAAAAGCGTTGATTCCTCGATTTGTTTTCCGTTTCGCCGGATTCGCGTCAAGCCAGCCCTTCATGTTCCGCAACTGCTGTATCACGTCGACAGCAGGGTACAAGCCCGCCCATTCTTGGCATTGCTCCACGGAGACAGGATATTCCGTCCCATCGTTCAGCGGTAAAATGATCGCTGGCGGCGTGGATGCCGCTTGCGGCTCCGCGCTATCTTCCGCATCTCGAATAGCGAATTCGGTTCTCGATTCTCGATTCTCGAATACGGGAACATCTGCATGCATTTGCTTGCAAATGATTTCATCCGCTTGTTTTCCGTCACCAGGCGACGGAAATTTGCTAACCTTTGCACGCTGCGTCTGATACTTGCCCCATGTTGGTAGGTAAAGGAAGCGCTTGCCCTCAAACACATACAGAGCAATCAATCCAGCACTCGCCAATCCATGAAGAGCGTTTTCTACAGTTTTGAGCGTGAGGTTTTCTTTTAGAGGAAACAGGCGGTTTTTTACCACCGCCGCCCTCCCATCAAAGCGTCCGAAGTCATCACAGTTTACAATGAGCCGGTAAAACAGAACTTCTTCAAACCACGAAAGTTTGTCTACGCTATCGCTTGTGCAGATGCTTTCTCGGATAATTCTGTTCGGCATTTTTCCGCCCTCAGAACGGAAGATCGGGATCGTCGTCCGTGACTTCCGAAAATTCCTGTGTTTCAGCCGTCTCTTTTTTGCTGTCAGCAAAATAGATTCTGTCTGCGACAACCTCTGCACTGCGGCGCTTGTTGCCGTCCTTATCCTGCCAGTTGCGGATTTGCAGTCTGCCGGCAACCGCCGCCATCCGTCCCTTGCTGAAATATTTGCTTGTAAAATCCGCTGCATTCCCCCATAAGACAACATCAATGAAGTCGGTCTCTTTTTCTGCGCCAGGTGCAGTATAGTCGCGTTCAACCGCGAGTGTAATCGACGCGACCGCCTTTCCAGCCTGCGTATGTCTTAATTCAGGGTCTCTAGTCAGCCGACCCATCAGATCAATGTGATTCAGCATTTTCATGTTCCTTTCTTGTATATAAGTTCCTGCTCGTTCCAGTTTTCATAGTGCGATCGCAGATAGCAACGCAGATAATTTCTGATCCACGATCTATCTGCCGTCTGATCATAACGCCTGTGGCAGTTGCAACAGAGCGTAACGATGTTTTGCTCGATACCCCGTCCGCCATGACTGCGTGGGACGTAATGGGCGTTAGGTGCGCCCTGTGCGCCGCACAGGACACACCGCCCGCCGTCACGATTAAATACCAATCTTTTGACGCTCTGCGGGATGCCCGTTGCTTTGGTTTCTTTATGCACCCCATTCCTCCCCGAGCCGTGCAAGCTCTTCCGGCGTCAGTGTCTCGATTCCAAGAGATTTGCAGTCCGTGACAATCATTTCGATCAGGCGAGACATTTGCTTGCTGTCAAACGTCGAGTTGCCATAATAAAGCCCGACGTTTGTGCAGCCGGGGAGCTTGCTTTTTAATGTATCCGTACACCAGCCGATGCCGTTGTGCTCCCATCCTTTACGCAGCCTTTCGACCGCTTCTGTCGGGACACAGACGATTTGACTGTTTTCTGGTACATCCGGGATATAGTGCCGATATAGGTCTGTGACCGGCATATTCAGTTTGTCCGCCAGTTTGTTTAGGAGCACCCAGCAATAGGCATTCGCGTCAAGACTACGCTTCTGCCGCCACTCTTTGATCGCAGCAACGTACTTTTTGTCCGACTTCAGCTCGTCAAGCAGCTTTTTAACAGCGCCGACAGATTCGACCTTTAGCCGCAGCCATGTGCCGGAAGCATCCATCGACCAATCGGCGGCGGTAAATGTGATCTCAAGCATTCGCCGTTTTTGCCGTATCGGCAAACTGCCGTTTCATATAGCAGTTCCAGCACAAAGCGCGCCCGCATTTTTTGGTCGTCTGCTCTGCAATTGCGCGTGGCGTGTATGCCTTGCCGCCGTATGTTGCAGAGGTGATCTCGCTTCCACACTCCGAGCACTTAAACGGCAGGCCCTCTTTGGGCTTTTTTTGAGCGGATTCTTTCGGAGCGGATTCTTTCTGTGGGGTTTTCCATTGCGCCGCGTATTCGTCGGTATCTGCGTCTTTGGTGTCGTCGATGGCGAATAAACCATTCAGCGCATATTTTCTTGCATAACTGCTTGCCGTGCCCGTGATCTGCGCTTCATCCATGCCCTTTTTACTCTCCTGTTCGCGGGCAAAAGCGTGCGTCGTGATTGCATCATTGGATTCATGATCGGCAAGCGTAGCGGTTGCCTTGACGTATGTGCGGCTTCCCACAAGGATGACCTCATCATCGAGCGTCAAACTGCAAAGCCTCTGCGCCAAAAACGGCTTCACTGCTTCGAGGATGTCCTCGCAGCTTCGGTAATTGTAATTGCCGAAGCTATTTTTCCGGCTCTTCGGAGCTTTTAGCTCCTGCTGAATCAAAGTCAGCTTTTCTCGGATATTCATTTGATTCTCCTTCCAGTTCTAGTGGACACCAATATCCGCGTCCAAATTTATCTACGATGTATTCACCGGTCAATCGGCACTGCGCGCGGCTGTAAGTCTCAAAACAGGGGCAAAAAGCACAACATATATGATCTTTTTCAAAGCTGAGTGTTACGCGAGCAGCAGTCGGGATGTAAAGTTTTCCAGTTTTCATGCTTCTACCAGCTCGTATCCGAGTTCGTCAGCGATCCGCTGTGCGAAGAGCTCGTCCTCGTCGATTTTGTCGCGCAGGAAGCAAGATAGGCATTCTTTGTGAAATCGTCCTTCCTCACCTTTGCGGATCATTTCACCCGCGTAGATTTCGCCGCCGCAGGCAGCGCACCACGCCACAGGCGATTCCTCCGGCGGTTCCAGTCTGGTATCCTCAAGGTCAATATCACGCATATTTACCTCCAAAACATCGTGAATATGTGCGAAAAGACATATTCACGGTAATTCATCGCTCGTTTTTCTTCTTCCATCGTCACTACGACGAGGCACTTTCGGCTACACTGCAACTCGTTCCAAGCCGCCGAAAACCAATATTTCCATTTGTCGCAGTCTGCGCCGCGGCACAAATTGTTGCGAGGGCAATTATCGCACGGATAATAAATCATTCTATCCACCAGACTGTGGCGACTGCTGTTCCAAGCTCCAGCGCCTCCTCGTGCGTCTGCACGGCAAGGTCGATGTGCCCGCCCAGCACGGCGCTGCCCGTGTCCTCTGCAATGTAGCTGTGCAGCACGCCGTCGCCGTAATCCACAAAAATCTCCGCCCCCAGCGGGATCACGTTGGGATCGACCGCCGCCGACCGCCCCGCCGTCACGTCTGTGCCCGTCGCGGTCTTTCCCGTCCCGCCGCCGCAGATGTGCGGACGCTTTTCGCAGCAGTAGTATGTAATGGTGCACTCCCGGAGCACGCCATCAAAGCCGCGCAGCTCGTCCAGATCGTTCCGCCCCGTCTCCGGGTATTCATTTTCCATCGGCACGATCTCATACTCCAGTTCCCGCGTCATTGGCATCCGCTTTGCCTCTATATCGTTTTGGAAATAGCTGAAATCTACTGATAGTGGGGCAGATTGTACGTTCTGGGTTGACGCCTCGGTGGTCTCTGTGCTTGTACTTGCCGCACGCGCCACCCCGATCACCAACAGATCAAGCACTGCTAACACGAGCACGATTACCAGGGAAATCTCCCCAAACATCCGCAACTCTTCATTGTTCTTCATTCTTCTACCTCGACAAACACTCCGTTTTTCAGCGCGTACCACACGCCAGGCATGATTGTTTCTCCGTCTACAATAGCTGCTTTCACGGCGACGATCGGATGCGTTTCTCCGTTCCACTCGCCGCGCTCCACGCAGCAGATCGCACAGCCGAGCGCGCCCATTGCCTTACATTCGTTTCCCGCAGCGAGAGCCACACCTGCCTTGCCCGTGGCGGATGCTGCGCCCTGGTAGCCCGTGGCGGATGCTGCGCCCTGGTTGCCCGTGGCGGATGCTGCGCCCCGGTTGCCCGTGGCGGATGCTGCGCCC
>ERZ1034897.154-NODE-154-length-39657-cov-9.515732_pt1 | contig 39657 bp, 29 predicted proteins | sample MGYA00520629_ERZ1034897 | MGnify/ENA primary metagenome ERZ1034897 (study PRJEB33766, sample SAMN09781789) | gut metagenome | biome: gut microbiome | host: Homo sapiens | place: Madagascar | study: EMG produced TPA metagenomics assembly of the PRJNA485056 data set...
TCGTGCAGCGCGTCCTCGATGGTGGTGTAGACCACGCCCTGCTTGGCCACGTCCTCGCGCATGTTGTGGTAGACGATCTCGGAGTCGTACTGGGCGCCCACGCCGGCCAGGCTCTCGCGCTCGGCGGCCGGGATGCCCAGGCGGTCGAAGGTGTCCTTGATGTCTGCGGGCACGTCGTCCCAGCTCTTGGCCTGCTTGGTCTTGGGCGAGACGTACGTGGAGATGTGGTCCAGGTCAAGGCCGGCGATGGAGGGGCCCCAGTTGTCCGCCATGGGGCGGGCGTGGTACTTGTCCAGCGCGTCCAGGCGCATCTGGAGCATCCACTCGGGCTCGTCCTTCTTGGCGCTGATGGCGCGGACGATGTCGGGCGTCAGGCCGTCGGCGTAGCGCTCGTAGCCCTCCTCGGACTTGGTGAAGTCGTAGAGGGAGCGGTCGACGTCGGCCACCTGGGTGCGCTTGCGCTCCTCGCTCACTCGGCATCACCCGTCTTGGGGGAGACGATGCCCTTCTCGGCGGCCTCGCGCTCAAAGCGCTCGAAGCCGTTGGCGTCGATGTCGGAGATGAGGGAGGCGGGGCCCTCGGCCACCATGTGGCCCTTCACCATGACGTGGGTGCGGTCGACCTCCAGGCGCTCCAGGATGCGCGTGTTGTGCGTGATGACGATGAGCGCGCCGTCGCACTCCTTGCGGTAGGCCTCGATGCCGCGGCTGACGACGCCCAGGGCGTCGACGTCCAGGCCGGAGTCGGTCTCGTCGAGGATGGCGAGCTTGGGGCGCAGCAGCAGGAGCTGGAGCATCTCGATCTTCTTCTTCTCGCCGCCGGAGAAGCCCACGTTGAGCTCGCGCATGAGGAAGGACTGGTCGAGGTCGAGCTGGTCGGCGATCTCTCCCACGCGCTGGCGGAACTTGCGCGCGGTAGTCTTGAGCTCGGGGCGCATCTGGCAGATGGTGCGCAGGAAGCTGTAGAGGGGCACGCCGGGCACCTCGACGGGGGCCTGGTAGGAGAGGAAGATGCCGGCCAGGGAGCGCTTGTCGGCGGAGGCGTCGGTGAGGTCGGCGCCGTCAAAGCTGATGCTGCCGCCGGTGACGCGGTAGGTGGGGTCGCCCATGATGACGTGGCCCAGCGTGGACTTGCCGGCGCCGTTGGGGCCCATGAGCACGTGGCACTCGCCCTCGCCCACGGAAAGGTCGACCCCGTGGAGGATGGGCTTGTCTTCGGTCCCAGCAAAGACCTGGCTCACGTTGAGAAGCTCACTTGCCATGTATCTCTCCTTATGGTTGGCGCGCGGGTGCGCGCTTGCGTGCTGGCTCTTGCTTGCGACGGCCGGGCGGCCGCCGCAGTCGCGCCCTACGGGCGCAGCCTAATTCATACTAGTTTGTGGGGATTTTGGCGCAAGGGTCAGGGCCGAAATTCCCGCCGGCGGCGCCAGAAAACACCCCGACCCGACAATTCCTACCCAGGCGGGGGCATTTCTATCCTTGGGCGAGAAGGGCTTCTCGCCGGGGCTCTCTTCTCGCCGAGGACTCTCGTCTCTCCGCGCCGGCCCGGCCGACCTTCTCGCCCCGTGAACGCCTTGCCCGTCAATTCTGCCGTTCACTGAACGCCTGAATTGAAGACAGCTGTTCAGTGAACGTCTGAATTGCAGGCCAAGGCGTTCACGGGGCTGCCCTTGGCGTAGACTGGGGGCCGTTGGCTCCGAGTCTGGGAGGTCGAGCGTATGTACATGTATGAGAGCGGCGCCATCTGATAGCGCCGCAACTGCCGCGCGCCCCTTTGCGTCGTGGCCGCATTCTGTCTCGAACCCCTGACCCTTGGGAGCAAAATTGAATCTTCTCAACACCCCTGAGCGGCGCGTCGTCGCCGCCAACTTCCTTCTGCAGCTCGGGTTTCAGTCCGTGTACTTCGTGGGCATCATCGGCTGCGCCACCTACGTGCTGGGCGCGGGCGCCTTCGAGGTCTCTGCCCTGGTCTTCTGCCTCAACCTGGCGCTCATCGTGGGCAACTTCTGCTCCGGCGCCGTGGTGGACGCCGCGGGGCCGCGCCGGACGCTCGCGGCGACGCTTGTTGCCATGTCGGCGGCGGGACTCCTCGGCCTGCTGGCTCCGGTGAGCTACCCGGTGCTCTACCTGCTCGCCGTGGCGGTGGCCCTGCTCTTTGGCACGGGAACCACGGCCATTGATGCCTATCCGCGCTTCCTTGCAGACGACGCCGGCAGCCTGCTGCGCATGAACAGCCTCAACAACACTGCCACCAGCGTGGCCGTCGTCGCGGGGCCGGCCCTAGGCGGCCTCATCACGGGCGTGGCCTCCAACCAGGCGGTCTTTGCCATCCTGGCGCTGGCTCCGCTGCCGGCCGTTGCGCTTGCGCTGGCCACGCGCGAGGCGCTTCCGGTCGGCTCGCGCTCGTCCGCCGAGGACGGCGCCGGCGAGAAGGACGGGCTTCTCGCCACGCTCTCCGAGGGCGTCCGCGTGACGGCCCGCAACGTGGACCTGCGGCTCATCTTCCTTATGGGCTTCATGGGGTTCTTTGCCTACGGCGCCTTCGACAGCCTGGAGAGCCTCTTCTACCGCGACGTCCTGCAGGTGGGCACGCAGTGGATGGGCTGGCTCTCCGCCATTGCGGGCATCGGCGGCACGGTGGGCTCGCTTCTGGTCATGCGCGTGCCGCAGAGGCACGTCTCCATGGGCCTTCTGTCTGCGGCGCTGCTGGTCACGGGCGTGGGCTCGTGCGTCTACGTGGGCACGGGCAACGTCTGGGTGGCGGCCGTGGGCCAGGTCGTCTGCGGCATCGGCTTTGGCTCCATGGGGCCGGTGCGCGCCACGCTCACGCAGGAGCGCTGCGACCCCAGCCACGTGGGCCGCGTCATGGCCACCATGCGCGTGGGCCTCAACGGCGCCGGCGTTGTGCCGCTGCTGGTGGCGCCCTTCCTTGCCGACGCCTTTGGCGTGCAGGCGGTCCTCTTCGGCGCGAGCCTGGCCACCGTCGCCATCGCCCTCGCGTTCTGGGCCATCTCCCGCCGCCGGTAGGGGAGCGCCCGGCGAGAAGTGCCTCTCGCCGCGTCTCGTTACAACTTGGTGCCGCAAGGCCGCCCGGTGAGCGCTTCTCGCCGGGCGGTTCCTATGATGGCGGGCGTTGACGTCCGTGTGCGGCGGGCGCGTCGCTTGCGAGGAGGAAGCATGCAGGCTTGGAAGGCGTTTGGCAAGTTCATAGGCTCTCACCTGGCCTTCATTGCCCCCATCTGCGTGGCCTTAGGCGTGCTCTTCCCGTCTCAGCTGGCCTTCCTCAAGCCGTGGGTGACGCCCCTCTTTGCGTTCATGACCTTCCAGGGCGCCCTGGGCAACAACCTCTCCAACCTGGGGCGAACCTTCGCGCACCCGGCTCCCATGCTGGTGACGCTCGCCGTCTCCACCGTGGCCATGCCGCTCGTGTCGTTTGCGCTGGGTACGCTCCTCTTTGGCGGCAGCCCCAACCTGGTGCTGGGCATCGTGCTTGAGTACTCCGTGCCTGTGGCGGTGGTCTCCACCATGTGGATCGGCATGTTCGGCGGAGACGTCTCGCTTGGCCTGGCAACGCTGCTGGTCTCCACGGTGCTCTCTCCCGTCACCATCCCGCTCACGCTCCACGTGCTGCTGGGCCAGACCGTGGAGGTGGACGTCGCGGGCATGATGGGCGACATGCTCGTGCAGATCGCGCTGCCCGCCCTTGCCGGCATGGTGGTCAACGACCTCACCCGCGGCCGGGCCAAGGCCGAGCTCTCGCCGGTGCTGGCGCCCGCCGCCAAGGTGGCGCTCGTGCTGGTCATTCTCTCCAACTCCACGGGCGTCTCTCCGTACATGCGCAACCTGACGCCGCAGCTCGTGGGGGTCATCGTCTTCATCGGCCTGTTTGCCAGCACGGGCTACTTCTGGGGCCTCGTCATAGCCAAGCTCTGGCGCCGCCCGCGCGAGACGATGGTCACCATGACCTACCAGACCGGCATGCGCAACATCTCGGCCGGCGCGGTGCTGGCCGCCCAGTACTTCCCCGGAGAGGTGATGTTTCCGGTCATGATGGGCACCCTCTTCCAGCAGGTGCTGGCCGCGTGCTTCGGCAGCTTCATGCGCTGGCTCCTGGCTCGCGAGGATGCCGCCTTGGGACAAAAGGGACGGGGGATTTTGTCCCAAGATGCGCGGAGGTGCTGAGCTGTCGCCCCGCCCCTTTTGTCCCAAGCCGTTCGCCGGCTGCAATCTTCTGTTTGGCCTGAAATTTGCGGCAAACAATGCGAAGACCAAAAGGCCCCAGGTGTTGTTTCGTGCTTTCTTGGGGCGTCCGTTCGGCGAGGGAAAGCTGTCGGTCGATACAGGCTCTTAGGGCGGTTGCTGTATATACATCAGCATATAAATAGCTAAATAAACCAAGTTTGAACGCATTGAACAACTGATTCTGTTGGCTAGCGTTTTTCAAGTAGCAAAGGCACCGGGGGGGGTGTAATATCTCCATTTGCATGCAGATTGCCGCGGGTGTGCCGAGGGAGTCTGCATAGGCTTCTCTCTTTTCTTCGATGGGTTCGACTATGAAGATTAAACGTAGGCACTCTGTGTGCTTCGTCCTGTTTACGGTTCTCGCTGTCTTGGCGATGTTTTGCCTGCGCAATGTCGCGTCTCCCGTGCATGCGCAGGATGCGCCGGGGGGGGGTGTGTCTGAGCCGATTCTCATCAACGGGGACACGGCGGACATCACGTTCAAGCTCTTTACCGACGAGCACCACACCCAGGTGCTCGACGGCCCCGTGACGTCCACTTCGCGCTTCTATGGGGCCTTCTCGGCGAGTTTCCTGACTGGCAAGGCGCCTTTGCCCGGGAAAAATGTCGCCATTTACGAATTTCCCGTCACCATCGTCGTCGACGACAACGCCGGCGGCGACATTATGGAAGGCACGGACGCCGACGCTGTAAAAGCCGGTACGTGGAAGATCGAAAACAATAAGATTATCTATACGTTTGACGAGAACTGGCTTGCGTCGAACCCCTCGGGCATCCATGTCGCGACGAATTTCTCGTTCCATCTTGCAAACACGGGCAGCGGTTCAGGCGGCGGCGCGTCCGTCGAGTTCCCCGGTGCGGGGTCGATCGTGATCCCCACCAAGGACGGCGACCTCACGGGAACGAAGTCGGGGACCTTCTCCCAGGGCGCTGACGGCGTGGCCAAGGTTGACTGGACCGTCAAGCTCAACGTCGAGTCGTACGCCACGAACGTCAAGTTCACCGATACGCTGGGCGATAACTTCGACTTTGTGGGCGGCAGCTTCATGCTCGACGGAAAGAAGCTCGACCCGCAGCCGACGATCGACGGTCAGATTGCGACCCTCAACAGTCTGGGCGACCTTTCCCAGGGGGAGCACACGATCGCCTATCAGACGAAGCTGAAGAGCGGCGTTTCCGCGAACAACGGCGTGTTCATCGACCGACAGGACGCCTCAAAGAACACGGCAACGTGGGAGTGGGGCGGCCCTGATGACCGCAAGAGCAACTCGGCCACGGCCGCTCCCAGCCAGTTTCGCTACGACATGATCAACAAATCCAACGGCTCGGGCGCGCCGTCTGACATCACGTGGACGGTTACCCTCAACCGAGGCGAGCTCAAGGCCGACATGAGCGGCTACGTGTTTACCGACACTCTGGACGGCAAGCAGACGTATACGGGGAACTACACGGTCTACAAGGGCGGGTCGGGCTCGGAGGTTCTTGCGACCGGCGGGCTCGATCCGTCGCAGAGCTCGTTTACCTACACGTTCCCGACCGACCTTGCCGACAAGTACGCCATCTATCGCATCGTCTATCACACAAAGATGAACGACGCGAGCTCCTACGACACCGTGCGCAACAACGCGACCATCGAGCGCGAGGGCTCCGTTTCCGGCGCCGGCGAAGGCTCGTTCACGCCGCAGCTGGCCGGCACGCCGATCACCAAGAGGCTCGTGAGCTCCGATGAAGCCGCGACGACGGGCAGGGCGACGTGGGAGACGCGTGTCGCGCTGAAGGCCATCGTCAATGCGGTCCATCCGGAATGGGTGAGGGTGTACGACACGTTTCAGTCGGCGTGGTCGCAGAAACTCGGTGTCGACGAAAGCTCCATTACCATTAAAATCGGCGATACCGTGCTAGTACGGGGCACCGACTGGGGTCCAACGGCCAGCTATCCGGGTAATGGAACAAAGAAAAACTACGACCTCAATATCTACGTTAACGACAAGGTGAAGGCAGCCCTCGAGAACGAGGACTACGCCGTCGTCACCTACACCACCACGTCAGATGCGCTGTCGGGCTGGTATTCGAACTTCGCGTCAGTCGGCGCGCCGGGCCTGAAACTTCAGCGACCGTACACCGACCCCGTCATGTACGTTGTCAACCAAGAGGCGACTCCGGCGGTCGAGAAGCCGGAGGCGGAGTCGAAGGTGACTTGGGATGAGGACTTCGACTGGAGTGCCGTCGACGGCACAGACGAGAAGGGCGCCTGGGTCGTCGACTGGACAGTGTACGCGAACCGCCAGAAGGGCAATAAAGGCGCAAATGGCGAATTCGAGTACTACGGCGCCGGAAAGTTCAACGGCGTGCCGCTGAACATCGTCGACACCCTCCCGGATGGCATGAGCTATGTTGCGGGATCAGTCAAGTACACGCTCGTGCGGAACCCCTACGATAAACATACGGGGCTTGGTCGCGGAAGCGAGGCCGAGACGGTCGTTGATAATCAGCAGCTTGCCGCCGACAACGTCAGCAGCGCCGGCAACGCTGTCACCTTCTCTATCCCCACGACGGCGCTCGGCAACTATGCCGGCTACGCGAAGCTCACGTACAAGACGGCGGTCAAGCGCGGCGTGCTCGATGCCTCCGCAAACGAGGTTAAGTTCACCAACTCCGCCAGTGCCGAGTCGGGGGACAAGAAGTTCGACTCCGGTAGCGGTACCGTCACCATCAAGAACAACGTGATCCAGAAGACTAGCGAGCAGCTGGGCAACAGCAACCGCATCAAGTACACCATCCTCGTCAACGAGTCGGCCGTCGACCTGATGGCCGCAAGCGACTTCCTCGAGCTCGTCGACGTCATGGATGCCAAGTGCACACTGGTGCCGTCTACGCTCAAGGTCTATGAGCAGGGGGACGTCGTTTGGAAGGAGCTTTCCAAGAACGACTACTCGTCAAAGATGGAGCAGGTCGAAAGCGACGGGGACACGCGCACGCGCCTGACCCTCACGGTGCCCGATAATAAGTACCTTAAGGTCGAGTACGAGGTCATCCCGAGCGGAAATCCCGGCGACAAGGTTTCTCTTTCCAATACCGCCAAGCTTACGGGCGTGACGGATGGCTCGGCGACCGATGAGAAAATATGGACCGTGAGGAATGCCTCCGCAACCGCGGGCGGCAATGGCTACGGCATTACGATGACCAAGTACGACGCCCAGCAGGTCGGCGCGACGCTCGAGGGCGCCGAGTTCACGCTTTACAAGGTGGATGTGGGCCGAGCCGCCACAGATGGCGTCGAGAACGCCAGAACGTGGTTCCAGACCGCCAAGACCGATGCCAACGGCAAGATCTCATTCGGCACGAGCGACAAGGCAATGGCCGATTGCGTGCTCTATCAGCTCGTGGAGACGGGAGCGCCTGAGGGCTATGCCACGGCCGAGCCCACCTGGATCATGCTCAAGGGCAATGCGAGCGACGATGCTTACCAAGAAGCGCTTGCCAAGGCAAGGAGCATCGTCGGCGACACGGAGATCGACGACGCAAAGAGGGGCGAGATCTGGGTTTACGACGACCGCCTGACGGGTTCGGCCGACATCCTTGCAAAGAAGGAACTCCAAGGCGGGGTGTTCAAAGCGGGACAGTTCTCGTTCGTGCTCAAGGACGGCGACGGCAGGGTGCTCCAGACGGTGACCAACGACGCCGACGGCAACGTCTCCTTCCACGTCGAGTACAACAAGGCCGGCGAGTACCACTACACGATCTCCGAGGTCGTCCCTGAGGACGCCGAGAACAACGTTAAGGACCACATCACCTACGACACAACCGAGCACAAGGTCACCGTCACGGTGAACAACGGCAATGGGAAACTCGATACCGCCGTCGCCTACGACGACGGCTCCACAACCTCGCCGACCTTTACCAACAAGTACTCGACCACCCTGCCTGTTGTCGGCCGCGCGGGGACGACGGCGACCTATCTGGCCGGCTCCGTGCTTCTTGCCATCGCCGCTGCCCGGATGCACCTGCATCGCAGCGGTGCAAAGAAGGGAGGGGAGAGTCGTGAGTAACCGCGGCTTCACATCCCGTTTCCGCGGGTTCGTTGCCCTTCTTTGCGTGCTTGGGCTGACGCTTGCGCCAATGCTCGCGAAAGCGGCCTCCGTCTCCTCCGCGCACGCGCGCAGCTCCGCGACGGGCACCCTCACGGTGTCGGGCACGGTTGCCGACGCCTACGAGGCGTACCGGCTCTTTGACGCCAAGGTCGCCGATGGAGACTCCGGGGACAAGGTGGCCTCCGATATCGTGTGGGCGAGCGACGCCGTGCACGACGCCGCGCTCCCCGTGCTGCGTGAGGCCGGCATGGACGCCACGGGCGCCGTCGCCCAGGACGTCGCCGAGTGGCTCGACGCCGACGGGCACATGACCCCATCGCTCGCCATGAAGCTTGCCCGAGCGATTCGGGCGGCCGGCGTGGGGCCCGTCGCGATCTCTGCCGGCGCTTCGGCGGAGCTCCCTTCCGGGTACTGGCTTGTCGTCGCCGACGAGGAGGCCATCGGCGTGTCCCAGGCGGGCACGGCGCCGATTTTCACGCTGGTGGGAGGTGCCCCGGTTACCGTCGCGCCCAAGGCCGCGACGCCGGAGGTCCAAAAGCACGTGCTCGAGGACTCGGACGGCGCGTGGAGGAAGGCCGCTGACGCCACCGTGGGCGACGACCTGTACTGGCGTCTAGGTGCCACGATCCCCGCGGGGCTTCTTGGCTACGACACATACACGGTTGAGTTCGCCGACACCATGAGCGCGGGGCTCGACTCCGCCAGGGTCGCCTCGAGCACGCGCGTCTACGTGGCCGCGGGAACCGACGGCGGGTTCGACGCGGTCACCGTTTCGGGCGGCTCTGCGGGCAGCGAGCCCGCGGACGGCTGGACAGACATCACCTCCGGATGCCACGTCGCGGTCGACTCCACAGCCAATACCTTCACCGTGCGGACGGGCGACCTCATCGCTGCGCTCGGCGGCGCGGAGAAGTTCGCCGCCGGCGCCCGCGTGGTCGTCGTCTACAGCGCGCCCTTGGGCGCAGGCGCCAACCGCGGCGCGGAGAAGGGCAACCCTAACGAGGTCTACCTGCGCTATCCGCGCTCGCCCTTCTCCGACCAGGGCGGGGAGGGCGGCTTTACCCGTACCCCGAGCGACGACGCCACCGCCTACACCTGGGACCTCGCGCTCACCAAGCGCGCAAGCGACGATCGGGCGCCGCTTTCGGGCGCCGTGCTGCGCATTACTGATGACCGTGGCCGCCGGCTTGCCGCCGACGGAACGTGGGTCGAGGGCGACGCGACCGTCACCACCGGCGCCGACGGGCGCGTGACGATGGGCGGCGTGGACTCCGGCGTGCTCACGGTCGAGGAGGTCGTGGCTCCTGAGGGCTACGCCGGCTTCTCGGGCGCGCGGGAGCTCGTCCTCGCGGTCGAGGGGCTCGACGTCCAGCAGGTCGCCGCCGCGAGGCCCACGCTCACCGTGTCCGCTGCCGAGCCGCTGCGCGTAGACGGGGCGGACGCCGCCTCGGGTGCCGCGGAGGCGACGGTCCTGAACTCTCGCAGGCCCAAGGGTCCGATCGAGTGGCTCGGTGGGCTTCTTCCCAAGACCGGTGACGGCAGCCTCGCCGCCGCGTTCGTGCTTGCCGGCGCCGGTGGCCTGCTCGCGGCAGCATCGCGCCTCTTTGGGCGGAAAGGGGGTCGCCGTGATGAGTAGCCGCTTCCCTTCCTTTGCCGCGCTGGCTCGTCCGTAGCCGCTTCTCACTGTCCGCTTTGATTCAAATGCTCGGCTCAAAGGGCGGCTCTTTGGCCGCATATACCCATCAGCAACACTCACAGAAAGAGGAACCAAACATGAAGACCAGCACGAACTTCGCCCGCGTCGCCGTCACGGCGGGCCTCACCGCGGCGATGGTCCTCGGCAACGTCGTCGCGCCCGCTGCCATGGCGCTCGCGGACACGGGGTCGACCGTCACGTTCGAGGACGCCGATTACGCCGCGTCCACGACCTATAAGGGCATCCTGATCTTCAAGGCAACGGTCGCGACGGCCGACGGGGCCACGACGCTGAGCAATATCGAGTGGGCCAGCGACGACGCCAAGACGGCCGTGATGGCCGCCATCAAGGCGAAGGATGCGTCTTACGCCAGCGAGAACGCGCAGGATGCGGCCGATTGGCTGAGCGCCAACACCAGGGTTGCCGGGACCGACTCGAAGGTCGCGAGCGACAACGTCCTGAGCATGATCGCCGCCAACCTGGGTGCCAGCAGCGACTGGAAGACCACGACTGTGGGTAATGCGTCCCTTTCCGGCCTTGAGGCGGGCTACTGGCTCTTCCTCACCGCCGATGCGGGCAAGCCCGACGGCACGTCAACCGACGCGTTCACCTCTCCCGTCTACGCCGTGATCGACGGCGTGAGCCCGACGACCGTCACGCCAAAGAAGGGCGTGCCCACCGTCGAGAAGAAGATCCTCGACGACGCGGACGCCGCCGGCGCGGATCTCAAGGGCTCCGGCAAATGGAAGGACGTCGCCGACTCCCAGATCGGCCAGGAGATCAACTACCGGCTCACCGGCACCATCGCCAGCAACTACGCCACCTTCGGCACCTATGCCTACAAGTTCACGGACGTGCTTTCCGGCGGCCTTGACTATGTTGACGGCTCGGCTGAGGTGTACGCACTGAACAACAACGTCTACACCAAGATCGATGCTGGCAAATATGTTGTTAACTGGGCTAGCAATACGCTGACGGTGGAGTTCGGGGTCGGCAACGGCAAGAAGGGCCTCAAGGACGTCGCGGGCGTGGACGCCAACACCAAGATCGTCGTCTTCTACAAGGCCAAGCTCAACGGCAACGCCGTGATCGGCAACGCAACCGACGGCAACAAGGGCGGCAACCCCAACACCGTCAAGCTCGAGTACTCCAACAACCCGTATGCCGAGGGCACGGGCGAGACGATTGAGGATACCGTCGCCGACTTTGCGTTCAAGCTCAACCTCAACAAGGTCGACCAGGGCACAGAGAAGGGCCTTGCGGGCGCCGTCTTCACTATCCGGTCCGATGATGCGAACACCGAGGGGCAGTACGTTGCCTCGAAGACGGACACTACTGCGCACGTCGTCGCGGGCCAGCTCGTGACCTGGCCCGACGCCAACAACCTTCCCGATTACGTGAAATTCACATCCAACAACGACGGCAAGATCGCCGTCTCCGGCCTCGACGCCGGCTCCTACAAGGTGACCGAGGTCCAGGCTCCCAGCGATGCCTACACCAAGGCCAACCCCTTCACCTTCACCATCAAGCCGAAGTATGACGATAAGGCGATGAAGGTGACGGGCCTTACGGCGTCGGTTTCCGAGGCCGAGGGCCGCACCGACATTGCCTTCGGCACGCTCGACGGCACTGCCGGCGACTACACGCTGACCGGCTTGGAGGGCACCGGCACCAACGCCGCTACCGGCGAGGTCACCATCAACGTCGGCAACGCCAAGTCCGTGGGCCTTCCCATCACCGGCCTTGACGGCGTGACGCTCACCTGGGTCGCCGGCGGCGCCGTGCTCGTCATCGGTGTGGCGCACCTCATCCACAGCCGCCGCGAGGAGTCCGAGGAGTAAGCTTCTCCTCGACATTCCGCTGTATTGAGCGGGCTTCTTGTTGTTTTGCGAGGCGAGGCCCCGCGGCTTCGACCCGCGGGGCCTCGCTCTTTGGGCGACGGCGCGCCTTTTGCCCGACGCGCGCCGTCGCCTGCGTGTCAGCACCACCCACATGTCCCCAGCGGCCGACGTCGGAGGCGCCGATCCGATGAAACACCAAGACAAGCGCAACTCGACGGGAGCCCCCGTTCCAAGCGGCAAGAAGCGCCGTAGGCGCCTGCCGCGCTGGGCCGACCGGTTCATCACCATGGCCGTCATCCTCGTCGGCGTCGGCCTCATGGTATGGCCCTGGGTTCTCGACCGGCTCGAGGCGTCGGGCGTCTTCAATCAGATCAGCGCCGTGTCCAGCACGGTGGACGCCCTTTCCGAGGAGGAGCGGGAGCGAATCTTGCTCCAGGCGCGCTCATACAACGAGCTGCTCGCCGGCGTTGCCCCCGAGCTTCCCGTCGACCAGGTCGAGCCTTATGAGCAGCAGCTCATATTCGACCGCGACCCCATGATGAGCTGGGTCGAGATCCCCTCTATCAACGTGAGCATGCCCATCTACCACGGCACGAGCGAAGAAGTGCTCATGGCGGGCGTTGGCCACCTGGAGGGAACGAGCCTGCCCGTGGGCGGGGCATCCACGCACTGCGTGCTCACGGCCCACTCCGGCATGCGCAACCTCAGCATGTTCGACGACATCCATGCGTTGAAAGAGGGCGACCTTGTCCTTCTTCACACCATGAACCAGACGCTCGCGTACAAGGTGACGGGCTCTGAGGTCGTGTGGCCCGATGAGGTCGACTCGCTCGGCCTCGAGCCGGGGGCCGACAAACTCACGCTCGTGACCTGCACGCCCTATGGCGTGAACGACCACCGGCTGCTGGTCCACTGCGAGCGCACCGAGTACGTCGAGCAGGAGGTGGCCGAGCAGAAGAGCCTCTCGGCGCGGCACTGGGGCAAGCGCGAGGTCGCGGCCCTCGTCGTCGTTGCCGCCTTGGCGCTGGTCGCCCTCGACGTCGTCATCCATCGGCTCCGCCGACGTCGCCGGCGGAGCGCTGCTGCGCGAGCCTAGCGCCGCCGCGTGCGCGGGCGGCCGTCGTCCAGGATGACGGCCAGGCCGGCCAGCACCACCAGTGCGACGAACATAATCTTCTTCATGGGCTTCTCCCTTCTCGCCTCCATCTGCCGAGAAGAGCATCCCGCTTGCGGCGCCTCCAGCCCATGGCCCCGCCTTACGCCAGCCTTTGGGTTTGGTAAGGCTGGGCGCCTCGCCGTTTGTCCGCTCAGATTTGGCATCCACTGGAACGCGCTTTTAAGCGGCAGGAAAAAAGGCCCCTTTCCGCTCAAGAATCGCTTCCACTGGAGGGGAGAAGTGCGCAAATGGCGAGAAATGCCTCCTTTGCGCAGGAAGGCCTTCCAGCGGAACGCGCTTTTGAGCGGCACCGCCTCCGCCGACATCGCGCCCTTCTCGCCAATGTTGCCGCTGGGGGTCCATGCGGGCGCGCCGGCCGGCCCCGCCCGGGCCGTGCCGTAGAATGGCAAGGCTAAACCTGCAAGATTGGAGGACCCATGGCTCTCAGCAGAGAGGACGTCGCGGGCATCGCCGACTACGCGCGCATCGCCCTGACCGACGCCGAGCTTGACGAGATGACCGCCTACATGAACGACGCGGTGGCGCTTCTCGAGCCCATTCGCCAGTACGACCTTGACGGCGTGGAGCCCACGTTCCACCCCATCGGAGACCTCTCCAACGTCATGGGCGCTGACGTTGCGGACGACCCGCGCGCCCTGCCCATCGACGTCGCGCTCTCAAACGCCGGCGCCTCCCGCGGCCGCTACTTCCGCGTGCCGTCCATCCTCGGCGCCGAGGGAGGAGACCGCTAATGGCAAACCTCGACACCCTCTCCGCGGCCCAGATTGCCGCGGGCGTCGCCGCCGGCGACTTCAGCGCCACCGACGTGGCTCGTGCCTCCCTTGAGGCCATCGACGCCCGCGAGCCGGAGGTCCAGGCCTTCCTGGAGGTCTCCGCCGACCTCGCCCTGGCCGCCGCTGCCAAGACCGACGCCGCCCGCGCCGCCGGCCAGCCCCTCGGGCCCCTCGCGGGCGTGCCCGTGGCCTTCAAGGACAACATGCACCTTGTGGGCACCCGTACCACCTGCGCTTCCAAGATGCTGGAGAGCTACCAGTCCACTTTCACGGCCACCTGCGTGCAGCGCATGCTGGACGCGGGCGCCACGCCCATGGGCAAGGCCAACATGGACGAGTTCGCCTTTGGCTCCTCTACGGAGTCCTCGGCCTTCCACCGTACCAACAACCCCTGGGACGTCACGCGCGTGCCCGGCGGCTCCTCGGGCGGCTCGGCCGCTGCCGTGGCCGCGGGCGAGGTCACGCTCTCGCTGGGCTCCGACACCGGCGGCTCCATCCGCCAGCCGGCGTCCCTCTGCGGCGTCGTGGGCATGAAGCCCACCTACGGCGCGGTCTCGCGCTATGGCGTGGTGGCCTTCGGCAGCTCCCTTGACCAGGTCGGCCCCTTCGGCCGTCGCGTGGAGGATGTGGCCCTTGCCATGAACGCCCTGGTGGGCGCCGGCCGAGACCCGTACGACTCCACCTCCCAGGACTGCCCCGTTGACTTCCTGGAGCACCTGGAGGACCCCGTCGAGGGCCGTGTCGTGGGCGTGGTCCCCGCGCTCATGGAGGCCGCCGGCCTCACCGACGAGGTCAAGTCCGCCGTGGAGTCCGCCGCCCGCGCCCTGGCCGACCAGGGCGCCAGGATCGTCGAGGTGGAGCTTCCCAGCCTGGCCTCCGCCATCGCGGCCTACTACGTCATAGCCCCCTGCGAGGCCTTCTCCAACCTGGCCCGCTTTGACGGCGTGCGCTACGGCTACCAGGAGCAGGGCTGCGCCTCCCTGGCCGAGCAGACCTCGCTCTCCCGCGCGCACGGCTTTGGCGAGGAGGCCAAGCGCCGCCAGATGCTCGGCGCCTACCTGCTGTCCTCCGGCACCTACGACAAGTACTACTACCCGGCCCAGCAGGTCCGCACGCTCATCACGCAGGACTACGCCCGCGCCTACGAGAAGTGCGACGTCATCCTCATGCCCGCCTCGCCCCGCACGGCCTTCAGGTTCGGTGAGATGAGCGACCCCACGCAGATGTACGCGTCGGACATGTTCACCATCTCCAACAACATCGCCGGCAACGGCGGCGTCTCCGTGCCGCTGGGCCTGGGCGAGAAGTCCGGCCTGCCCGTGTCCGCTCAGCTCCAGGGCCCGGCCTTCAAGGACCGCTCGCTTCTGCAGTTCGCCCGCGCCATCGAGCGCGGCTTTGACGCGGCCGGCGCCGTTGCGCCCGCGTTTGCCGGGAAGGGGGGTGAGCTCTAGTGAAGAAGCTCCAGGAGGTCCTGAGGGACTGGGAGGCCGTCATCGGCCTGGAGGTCCACACCGAGCTCACGGCTCTGGACACCAAGATGTTCTGCAACTGCCGCCTCTCCCACGACGACGCGCCCAACACCAACGTGTGCCCCGTCTGCCTGGGCATGCCCGGCGCGCTGCCCGTGCCCAATCGCCGCGCCATCGAGTCCATCGTCATGGCGGGCCTGGCAACCAACTGCCAGATCCAGAAGCACTCCATGTTCTACCGCAAGCACTACTTCTATCCCGACATGGCCAAGAACTTCCAGACCACGCAGGGTCCCGTCGCCTTCTGCATGTACGGGCACCTTGACCTTGAGGTCACGGGCGAGGGCGCCAAGGAGCGCCCGGACCACGTTGAGACCGGCAACGTGGCCCCCGGCGGCATGGAGGCCGCCTCTCCCGTGGTCGTCGACAAGAGCGCCGACGGCTCCTACGTCACGCCCATCCGCATCTTCCGCATCCATATGGAGGAGGACGCCGCCAAGATGGTCCACGTGGGCGGCGAGGAGGGACGCATCGCCAGCGCCACGGAGTCGCTTGTGGACTACAACCGCTGCGGCACCCCGCTCATCGAGCTCGTGACCGAGCCCGACCTGCGCACGCCCGAGGAGGCGCGCCTCTTCATGGAGAAGCTCCGCCAGACCTTCCTCACGCTGGGCATCTCCGACTGCTCTCTGGAGAACGGCTCCATGCGCTGTGACGGCAACGTGAGCCTGCGCCGCCGCGGCACCACCGGCCTGGGCACCAAGACCGAGCTCAAGAACATCAACTCCTTCAAGAGCCTGCACGACGGCCTTGAGTACGAGATTTGCCGCCAGGCCGAGGTACTCGAGGAGGGCGGCATCATCTACCAGGAGACCCGCCACTGGGAGCCCTCGCGCAAGCGCACCATCGTCATGCGCGTCAAGGAGACCGCCGACGACTACCGCCTCTTCCCGGACCCGGACCTCGCGCCCTTCGACCTCACCGATGAGTTCATCGAGGCCGCCCGTGCCCGCATCCCGGAGCTGCCCGACGCCAAGCGCGACCGCTACATGGCCGACTTCGGCCTCAAGCGCGCCGACGCGGCCCAGCTCGCGGCAGACCCCAAGGTGGCCGACTTCTTCGAGAAGGCCGTGGAGGGCGCACCGGCAAAGGCCGTGCCCACCGTGGCAAACGTCATGGTCAATCTCGTCCCCAGCTACGACGCCCTCAACCCGGCGCAGGTCAGGAGCATCTCCGCGCTTCTTGCCGAGGACGCCATCACCTTCGCGCAGGCGCGCGAGGTGCTCGACGCCGTCAACGGCACCGAGGACGACCCGGAGCGCGTGGTGGACGAGCGGGGGCTGCGCCAGGTCACCGACACCGGCGCCCTGGAGCCCATCGTGGACGAGGTCCTGGCCCGCTGCGCCGACCAGGTCCAGCAGTACCACGACGGCAACAAGAAGGTCATCGGCTTCCTCGTCGGCCAGTGCATGAAGGCCGCCAAGGGCTCCGGCAACCCCAAACTCTTCAACCAGCTCCTGGTCCAGAAGCTCGGCTAGCAAAGAATGGCACGAAGGGGCTGTCCCCTTCGTGCCATTTGCGATGTGGGGGGGCGGCGTGTGGTCAACCGAACGCAGCAGATACTGCTTCAACTGGTGCAGGCGGATGGTCCGCTTACGTCCGAGGAGATAGGACGCAGGATTAGCGTGTGCGGGCGGACCGTCCGCTCGGAGATTCCCGAGATCTCCCGGCAGCTGGCCGCTGCCGGGGCCTCGCTAACGGCCAGAAGAAACTATGGCTATCGGATCGAGGTGCGCGACAGGGGTCGCTACCGGGAGTTCTGCCAGCAGCTGGGCATCAAGTCGATGCAGATAGCCGCCGCTGGTTACGATGAGACGACCCGCATGCTCTTCGTCTGTCGGCGACTCGTTGGCGCCGCCGATGGCGTCCGGGTCGACGAGCTTGCCGACGAGCTCTCCCTCACCCGCTCGGCTCTGAGGGAGCCCCTTCGCCGCGCCACGGCGTTCTTCTCGAGCTATGGGCTCAAGGTGCGCTCCGTGCCGAGCTATGGGCTCAAGGTGACGGGCGACGAGTATCGCATGCGCCTTGCCTCGACCGAGCTCTGCGCGGCCCACTTCCACAAGGCGGCCCTGGGCGACGTCGACGAGGGCTTTGCTCGCCTCATCCGCTGCGACGAGGACGAGCGCCAGGAGATACGCCACGCCTACCTCGCCGTCCAGCGCGAGAGCGGCTGGGTCCTGAGGGACAGCATGACGCAGCGTGTGGCCATGTATCTCGTGATCGCGCGCAACCGGATGCGCGACGCCCACGCCGTATCGATGGCTCCCGATGAGCTTGAAGCGCTTCGCACCTCTCCGCTGTTTGCGGTCGCGCGGGAGGTCTTCTCCGTGCTGGCCGGACGCTTTGACGGCTTCTTTGCGCCCGAGGGAGAGGTGGCTGCCCTTGCGCTGCTCCTGCTCTGCAACCTTGACCTGAGCTCCGAGCGAGACGTGTGCCGCCCCCTGCCCTCGGTCTTTGAGGGCCTTGCCCCCATTCGCGAGCGGGCCCTCTCGGAGGCGGGCGCCACCCTCGGCCTTGACCTCGCAACCTGCGAGCTCGCCGCCCCGGCCTTCGACAGGGCCCTTGCCCCGCTGCTCGTCGAGCACCGCTTCGGCCTGGACGGCCAGATGCGCTTCCTGCACGAGAACGAGGCAATCTACCTGGAGAGCCCCGTGGCGGTCCTCTGCGCTTGCCGCATCGCCCAGGCCCTGCGTGGCATAGCGGGGCTTGCGCCCTCGGAGGACGCGGTGGGCTCGCTCGCCTCGGTCGTCATGAGCGTGCTCGGGGAGGCCCCCTACCCGGTGCGGCCCCTGCGCGTCCTTGTGACCGACGCGAGGGGCGTCGAGTGCGCGCGACGCAAGGGGGAGAAGCTGCGCGATCGCTTTCCGGACCTTGTCGGTCCCGTGCGGGCGTGCGAGCTCTACGAGATCCGCGGATACGACGAGCGCGACTACGATGCCGTCCTCACCGACTCCCTGCCGGTGAGCTACAACTATACCTATCCCATGGCGAGGCTCCGCCTGAACCAGGGAAGCCGCGACTATGCGCGCGTCCACGACGAGGTGCTGCTGAACGCCTATCACCTTGGCGAGCTGGTGCCGGAGGCGTCGGCTCTGAGCGTGGTCAGGGGGTTCAGGGCAGGCTCCAGAGAGCAGTTCGTGCAGCTCCTGGCCCTTGAGCACGAGCACGATGCGGACGTGCGCTCGGAGATGGCGGCCCGGCTGCTCCGTGACGAGGGGACGTACGGGTCGTGGGAGCATGGCGGCGTGGTGGCGATCACGGACGCCTGCGCGCCCGGCCAGGAGGAGCGCGTCGAGATCTTCGAGCTCGACCGTCCCGCGGTGTGGTCTGGCTCGCGCCTCAGCTGCCTCGTCTTCCTTCGGCTGCGCCTTTCGGGCGAGACGTGCCGCGTTCGCGCCCGGGAGCGCCTGGCCGCCCAGCTCGTCGAGGGGCTCGCCTCTTCGGGGCACGCGCGAGACGGCTTTCTCGCTGCGGCCGAGGAGGACCCAGCGGCCTTCTTCGAGGGTCTTCTGAGGGCCTCGCTGTGCCTGTCCTAAGGTTGAGCCAACGCGTCGCTTGGGGCAAAATCTGCAGTTGTCTTCCGCTATTGTTCTTCGTACTCAATAATTGCCGCAATTAATAGAAGAAGACTGCGCGGACATTAGATCAGCCCCTCGATAGAATCTATATAACTTGAAAGGCGCCCAATGGGCCCGTCGAGGGGAGTCGCGATGCTCCGCGTTTTTCTCGCCTCTCATGCACATCTGGCCAGTGGCCTTCAATCTGCGGTCGAGCTGCTCGCGGGCATCGGGGACCGGCTCTTCGTATGCGACGCCTACGTCGACAGAGGGACGTTCGACGTCTCCGGCGCACTCAATGACTTTCTTGCGGACGCCGCCCCCGACGACCAGATCCTCCTTCTGAGCGACCTCTACGGCGGCAGCGTCAACACGGCGCTTGTCCCCGCCCTTGTCGACCCGCGCGTTCGCCTTGTGTCTGGCGCCAACCTCGCGTTCGTCCTTGCCGTCCTCCTGGAGGACGCGCCCATCGATGACGACCGGCTCGCGGAGATGGTCGAGGAGGCAAGGGGCTCGCTGAGGGTGGTCTCCATCGGAGAAAACGACGAGCAGTACCCGTCGGATGACGGAACCGACGGCTTCTTTGAGTGAGCAAGCCAAGCTGAAGGGGAGGTGAGTGAGATGATTAAGCAAATCAGGCTGGACGAGCGTCTCATCCACGGTCAGGTGGCGGTCAAGTGGAGCCGCATCCTGGGCGTGAACCGCATCATCGTGGCCGATGACGAGGCGGCTTCCAACGGGCTCATGCAAAAGGCCCTCATGATGGCCGCGCCGAACGACGTCAAGGTTGCCATCGTGGGCGTTGAGCGCGCGATCGAGCTCTGCCGCAATCCAAAGGCGGACGCGCTGAGCATCCTCGTGATTGTGAGCAACCCCAAGGCGCTGCTCGCGGTTGCCACGGCCCTGCCGAACGCGGGCGGGGTCAACGTGGGCAACTACGGCCGAGTCGCGCCCCAAAATGAAGGACTCGAGCGCAGGGCCTTGGGCAAGAACCTCTACGCGGACGACGGCGAGATCGCGCTTCTGCGCAAGGTCGTGGACACCGGCCTTCCCTGCGTGATGCAGACCGTCCCCGAGGACGTTGCCCAGGACCTGGCGCGCGTTCTCGCGTAGGGCCTGCCCCAGGCGCTTTCCGGAAGAGCAACCAAACAACAGAACAAGAGTGAGGAGTCGCCATGTCAGCTGCTACGGCCGGCATCGTGTGTGGCCTTGTGTACCTTCTTATCTACGTGACGGACAATGCCTTCATCTCGTGGGACTGCACCACGCGTCCCATCGTCGTGGCTCCGCTCACGGGTCTTCTACTTGGCGACCCCGTGACGGGCATCGTCATGGGTGCCTCCCTGGAGGCCATCTTCATGGGCATCTCCGCAATCGGAGGCTCTATTCCCTCGGACGCTCTCTCGGGGTCGATTATCGCCGTGGCTTACGTCGTGCTCTCCGGCGGCGACCAGCAGACCATGACGACCGGCCTTGCGCTTGCAACGGGAATCGGCGCCATCATGGGCCCGGTGAACAGCCTCGTCCGCACCCTGCGCGGCCTGCTCGCGCCCTACTGGGAGAAGCTTGCCGAGCAGTGCAGGCCCGGCCGCTTCTTCGCCATGAACGTCCTGGTGATCGTCCTGACGACGCTGCCCGTGGCGGCGGTGGTCGGCCTGGGAGTCGGCCTGGGCGTTGATGCCCTCCAGACGGCGCTTGACGCGTGCCCCACATGGGTCATCACCGGGCTCTCCGCGGGCGGCGCGATGATGACGGCCGTTGGCCTCGGCATCCTCCTTTCCATGGTGTGGTCGGGCAAGCTGGCGGTCTTCTTCTTCGTGGGCTTCGTCCTGACGCAGTCACTCGGACTTCCGAGCCTCGGCGTCGCGGTCATCGGCGCGGGAATCGCCCTGTTCTACTTCTTCGTCGAGAAGGACGCGCTTGACACGATTCGCGGTCGCTCCGCTGGAACCCAGACCGCCGAGGACGAGCCGGCCGCAATGGCGCCCTCGAACAGCGACGAGGACTTCTTCGCGTGACCCGGAACCCGAGACCATACAGAGAGAAGGCTGTCATGACCGACAAGATCGAGAAGACCGCGACGTCAGAGCCGACCGAGGCCTCGGCCGAGCGCGGGGAGTTCAGCCCCCAGGAGAAGAAGACGCTCAGCAAGATGTTCTGGCGCTCTCACACGGTGTTCTGCGGCTTCAACATGACCAAGATGGAGGCGAATGGCTTCACCATCACGATGTCGCCGGCCATCGAGGAGATCTACAAGGACGACCCGGAGGGAAAGCGCGACGCCTACAAACGTCACCAGGCCTTCTTCAACACCCATGCCGTGGCGTTCAACTTCATCGCCGGCCTGTGCTACGCGTTCGAGCGCGACGTTGCCGCCGGGCGAATGCCCAAGGAGTCCGTGAACGCCATCAAGGCCTCGCTCATGGGCCCCACGGCAGGCATGTTCGACTCGCTGTTCTTCAACTGCCTGCGCGTCATTGGCGCTGGCGTGGCCATGGGCCTGTGCGCCCAGGGCAACGCGCTCGGCGTGCTCCTCTTCATACTCATCTACGGTGTCACGCAGTCGGTCTGCAAGAAGGTCCTGCTTGACGTCGGCTACCGGCTGGGCGCCTCGTTCGTGGACAAGGTGTTCCAGAGCGGCCTCATGAAGCTCGCGACCACGGCCGCCTCCATCCTCGGCCTTGTCATGGTCGGCTCCATGACGTCGACGACGGTGAGCGTGCCGCTCACGTGGACCATCGGCACGTCTGCCGAGACGTCTGTGGCTGTTCTCGACCTCCTGAACGCCATCTACCCCGGCATCCTCAGCGTTGCCGTCGTGCTGCTCATGATGTGGCTCATCAAGAAGAAGCAGGTTCGTCCCACGCTGCTCATCCTGTGCGTTCTGAGTGCAGGTCTGCTCGGCGCGGCGCTTGGCATCTTCTAGGGCGCGGGGTGCAGGCAATGAGCAAGAAGCTGATTGTTTCCGCGGATGACTTCGGCCTCTCGGAGGCCTATGACCTGGGCGCCGTCAAGGCGTACCGGGAGGGGGTGGCAAGTGTCCTTTCGCTCATCGTGAGCACGGACGAGGCCCCACGGGCGGTCGAGCTGCGCAACCGGCGCTGTCCGGAGGCCCAACTTGCCCTGCACGTCAACTACTGCGCCGGGCGCCCCGTCAGCGACCCCGCGGACATCCCCTCACTCGTGGACGAGCGAGGCCTCTTCCATCGCAGCTCGGAGTGGGTCCAGGGGCCGATGGGAGATCCCAAGTGCCAGGGTAGCGTCAGTCCGACGTTCGAGGACCTGCTCAGAGAGATGCGGGCGCAGGTCTGCCGCTACGAGGAGCTCGTTGGGGCGCCTCCCCGGCGGGTTGAGGCACACAGCGTGATGACGGAGGAGATGCTCCGGGCGTTCGCCGAGGTCGGGGACGAGCTGGGCGTTCACAACGAGTCTATCCAAGGCGAGGAGAGCCCGACCCTTCGCTCGTGCGGGGAGTGCGTGCCCGAGGGCGGTCGTGCGGCAAAGCTTGCCCTCGTCGCGCGGGGCTGCACGCCCGAGGACTGGGAGAGCGACGCCTTCGGCATCCTGGGATGCCCCTACGAGATTGCGATTCTCCACTTCCACCCAGGCTACGTCGACCAGCGCGTCGTCGACTGCTCCTCGCTGGTGCTGGCACGTTGCCGGGACCTGCAGACGCTCACCGACCCTCGTGTCCGGGCGTGGGTTGAGGCAAACGGCATAGACCTGGTTGACTACGACGCGGTGTACCGCGACTAGCAGAAAAAAGGGGGCCTCGACCTCGGGCGGGGCGGCGAGAGGCACGCGCTTCTCGCCGCCCCTCTTGTTACCGTACGCGCACGTTCTTGGCTGCGCTGGGCAACGCGCGCCGCCCGAGCGCTAAACTGACCCGCATCGCTATTTCCGTCCAACAGGGGGAGAAGAACATGAACGTCACCAGAAGGAACTTCCTCGCGGGTACCGGCATTGCCGCCACCGCCGTCCTGGCCGGCTGCGGCTCTTCCAACGGCTCTTCCGACGGCGGCTCTGCCTCCGGCGAGAAGACCTACAAGATTGGCGTGGTCCAGCTGACCGAGCACGCCGCCCTGGACGCCTCCAACGAGGGCTTCGTCGAGGCCGTCAACGCCTCCGGCCTCCCCGTCTCCATTGACCAGCAGAACGCCCAGAACGACCAGTCCGCCTGCCAGACCATCGCCTCCAAGTTCGTGGGCGACGGCGTCGACCTGATCTTCGCCATCGCCACGCCCGCCGCCCAGGCCGCGGCCGGCGCCACCACTGAGATCCCCATCGTCGGCACCGCCATCACCGACTTCGCCGCCTCTGGCCTGGTCCAGGACAACGACAAGCCCGGCACCAACGTCACCGGCTCATCCGACCTCACGCCCGTCGCCGAGCAGCTTGAGATGATGCAGAAGGTCCTGCCCGACGTGAAAAAGGTCGGCCTTCTCTACTGCTCCGCCGAGTCCAACTCCGACATCCAGATCAAGGCCGCCAAGGACGAGCTCGACGCTCTGGGCCTGGAGTACACCGAGTACGCCGTCTCCAGCTCCAACGAGATCCAGTCCGTCGTGGAGTCCGCGGTGGGCAAGGTCGACGCCCTCTACGCCCCCACCGACAACACCATCGCCGCCGGCGCCGCCCAGGTGGGCCAGATCTGCAAGGAGAACAAGCTTCCCTTCGTCACCGGCGAGGAGGGCATGTGCAAGGCCGGCGGCCTGTTCACCCTCTCCATCAACTACAAGGACCTCGGCAAGGTCGCCGGCGAGATGGCCGTCAAGATCCTGAAGGGCGAGTCCAAGCCCGCCGACATGGCCATCGAGCACCTCTCCACCTCCGATCTCGTCGTGGTCAAGAACGACGAGATGGCCCAGGCAATCGGCGTGGATCTCTCCGCGCTGGACGCGTAAGGAGCAAGCATGCTCGTCGCACTTCAAGGCGCCGTCTCCCAAGGCATCCTCTGGGGCATCATGGTGCTCGGCGTCTTCATCACCTTCCGTCTGCTTGACATCCCCGACATGACCGTCGACGGCTCCTTTGCCCTTGGCGGCTCCGTCGTGGCCGTCCTGGTGGTCAACCTGGGCGTAGACCCGGTGGTCGCCGTCCTCGTGGGCATGCTCGCCGGCGCCCTCGCCGGTGCCGTGACCGGCCTTCTGGCCACGGTCTTCGAGATCCCGGCCATCCTCGCGGGAATCCTCACCCAGATCAGCCTGTGGTCCATCAACCTGCGCATCATGGGCAAGTCCAACACGCCGCTGCTTGCCAACGAGACGATCTTCTCGCGCATCTCCGCGGTCACGGGCCTGCCCCAGAGCACCGTCACCATGATCGTGGGCGCCGTGCTGGTGGTCCTCATCGTCTTGGCCCTCTACTGGTTCTTTGGCACCGAGATCGGCAGCGCCCTGCGCGCCACCGGCAACAACGAGGCCATGATCCGCGCCCTCGGCCAGAACACCAACGCCACCAAGATGATCGCCCTCATCGTCTCCAACGCCCTCGTCGGCCTGGCCGGCGGCCTCATCTGCCAGAGTCAGAAGTACGCCGACATCGGCATGGGCACGGGCGCCATCGTCATCGGCCTGGCTGCCATCGTCATCGGCGAGGTGCTGGGACGCCTGCTTCCCGGCGGCCTCTCCAAGTTCGGCGCGCGCCTGGCCGCGGCCGTCATCGGCTCCATCGTGTACTTCCTCATCCGCGCCGTCGTGCTGCAGATGGGCATGGACGCCAACGACATGAAGCTGCTCTCCGCCATCATCGTCGCCCTGGCCCTGTGCGTGCCCGTGGTCTGGGAGCGCTACCAGCTGCGCAGCTCGTACACGAGGGGAGATGAGTCGGATGCTTAGGCTCTCGCACGTCACCAAGACGTTCAACAAGGGCACCGTCACCGAGAAGCGCGCCCTCACAGGCGTCGACCTCACCCTGAACGACGGGGACTTCGTCACCATTATCGGCGGCAACGGGGCCGGCAAGTCCACGCTGCTCAACATGATCGCCGGCGTCTACCCGCTGGACTCCGGCGTCATCGAGCTGGACGGCAAGGACATCTCGCGCCTCTCCGAGTCGCAGCGTGCCAAGTACCTGGGCCGCGTCTTCCAGGACCCCATGCGCGGCACCGCCGCCGACATGCAGATCGTGGAGAACCTCGCCCTGGCCCGCCGTCGCGGCAAGCGCCGCGGCCTTGCCTGGGGCGTCACCAAGGACGAGAGGGCCGAGTACCCCGAGCTTCTCGCCCGCCTTGGCCTGGGGCTGGAGAGCCGCCTGGACGCAAAGGTCGGCCTGCTCTCCGGCGGCCAGCGCCAGGCCCTGACGCTGCTCATGGCCACCCTCACCGAGCCCAAGCTGCTGCTCCTCGACGAGCACACGGCGGCCCTCGACCCCAAGACCGCGGCCAAGGTGCTCGAGCTCACCGAGGAGATCATCTCCGAGCGCAAGCTCACCGCCCTCATGGTCACGCACAACATGACCGACGCCATCCGCCTCGGCAACCGCCTCATCATGATGGCGGACGGCCGCGTCATCTACGACGTCTCCGGCGACGAGAAGAAGTCCCTCACTGTGGCCGACCTTCTCCGCAAGTTCGAGGAGGTCAACGGCTCGGCCCTGGACAACGACAGGATGCTGCTGGGATAGGACGGCGCAGACAACCTGACGGCCTTTGGAGGCCCCACGTCCGCAACGGGCGTGGGGCCTCTGCTTATCTTGCTAACCTCTGCTTATCTTGCTAACCTTTGCTAATCTTGCTAAACCTCAAAATGAGGACGCGTTGCGAAAGGCGTTGGGGGAGGTCTGATGCGAGAGATCAATCCGTTTAAGCCAACGGCTGGAATGAACCCGCCCGAGCTCATTGGCCGTGACATGGTTCTCGGCGACTTCAGGGATGCGTTGGACAATGGACCGGGTGCCCCAGATCGCCTCATGCGCATTTCGGGCGTCCGAGGGGTGGGCAAGACCGTTCTTCTCAATGCGCTTGGAGACGTCGCCCGCTCTCGCGGCTTTCAGGTTGTTGACGTTGCCGCCAATGCTGGGTTCTGCGACCGCATTCTCGGTGCGCTCACGAGGCGGCGCGAGGTCAGCGGGCTTACCGTTTCTCCTTCGATGTTTGGGATGAGCCTTGGGTCAATCGAGGTTTCAAGGTCCGCAACCCAGCTTGGCGAAGCCATGTTCGAGGCCTCAAGAAGTCACGGCCTTCTCATCACCGTCGATGAAATCCGGGACGCCTCGCTTGCAGAGATGCGAGAGCTAGGCAATGAGATACAGCTTCTTATTCGACAAGGCGCGAATGTGGCCTTTGCCTTCGCGGGGCTGCCAGCTTCCATAGATGGCGTCGTTGTTTATGAGACGCTGACGTTCCTGCAGCGCGCGAAGCACGTGGAGCTGACGCGCCTCTCTGACTACGAGGTCGGCGATTCCTTTGGGGAGACAATGGCGAAGGGCAACCGCACAATTGGCGACGAGGCCGCGCAGCTGCTGGTGAGCGCTGCTGCCGGTTACCCCTTTATGGTGCAGCTTGTTGGTTATTACGCTTGGCAGGCGTCAAGCCGTCGGGACTCAAGCGAGGTCACTCTTGAGGACGCCAAGAGGGGCGTTGAGATTGCACGGAAGAGTTTCGACAATATGGTCATTGCTCCTGCTCTCAGAAGGGTCTCGCAGAGACAGCTCGAGTACCTCGTTGCCATGGCCAGGTGCGGGGAGGGGCCCGTGGCAACGGGTGCCGTTGCGAAGCGTCTTGGTGTCGAGCCGAGTGGCGTGAGCTCCTACCGCAAGCGTCTAATCGATGCGGCCATCGTGGAGTCCCCGGAATACGGACTTGTGAACTTCGCTATTCCCTATATGCGCGAATATCTTCTCGCCCATATGGCCGAGCGGGAGTAGATCCGTAAGTCCCCGGTGAATCTGCTGATTCGCGCTTCGGCGTCGCGCGCACCCTGCTAGACTGTCGCGCGGACAAATGCCAAGACACAGGGGAGAAGAGCGTGGCCACACAGACGGCGACGGCCGAGCACGAGCAGATGCCCATCCAGGAGATTGCGCCCGACAGCTACCGGGTTGCCTACGAGGGAGACCCGCTGGCCCCCGTCTGCGAGGCCCAGACCGAGGAGGAGGCTCGCCGCAGCGACGAGGTGGCCGAGCACCGCACGGAGGGCTACGGCAAGGTCGCCTTCTTCCTCATGCTCAACGTGGGCCTCATCCTCACCGCGGTGGCGATGGTACTCTTCAAGACGCCCAACCACCTGGCCTTTGGCGGCACGACGGGCGTGGCCATTGTCCTGGGAGCGCTCTTCCCGCAGCTGCCGGTTTCATCGTTTATGTGGGTGCTCAACGTGGCGCTGGTCGTCCTGGGGTTTGTGTTCCTTGACCGCAAGGCCATGATCTGGAGCTCGTTTGCCTCCATCGCTCTTTCCGCGTACGTCTCGCTCTTCGAGTGGATCTTCCCGGTGACGCAGTCAATTACGGGAGACCTCACCCTGGACGTCTGCTTTGCCGTGCTTCTCCCCGCACTGGGAAGCGCCCTGGTGTTTGACATCGGCGCCTCCACGGGAGGCACGGACATCCTGGCCATGATCTTGCGCAAGCGCACGGACGTTGAGATTGGCAAGGCGCTCTTTGCCGTGGACATTGCCATCGTGTGTGCCGCGGCGGTCATCTACGGCCCGCGCACCGGCCTGTGGTGCATCCTGGGCCTGGTAGCCAAGACCTTTGTGGTGGACTCTGCCATCGAGTCCATCCGCCAGCGCAAGGTCTGCCAGGTCATCTGCAAGTACCCGCATGAGGTGGAGGAGTTCATCGTCCGCAAACTTGGACGCACCGCCACGGTGCAGACCGGCTGGGGCGCCTACTCCGGGCGCCGCGTCATCATCCTGACCACGGTGCTCACCCGCCGAGAGGCCATGGAGCTGCGCCTCTACGTGCGCGGCATCGACCGCGGCGCCTTCATCACCATCACCAGCAGCTCCGAGATCATTGGCCGAGGCTTCCGCGGCATCAACTAGCGACCCCTCGCAAATTGGGGACGTGTTCAAATTTGCGCAAACTTGGGACAGGTTTGTCTTCTCCCGATTGAATCGCGGGGGGGCGAACCTGTCCCCTATTTGCGCAAAAACGAACACGTCCCCAATTTGCGGGCGGGGATGTTTCCGTCGTGGGGCGGCTCGGTGGCAGGTGGCGAGCGCGGGCTATGCTGGTCTGAACGCCAGCCCACATCCCGCGAACAGCCAAAGGAGAAGTGCATGCGCCGCATCAAGACCATCGATGACATCACCAAGGACGGCCAGGTAGAGTTCGGCGAGGGGTACCAGATCGTGACCGAGGCCTCCGAGGCGGACGCCATTCTGATGCGCTCCACCGACCTCCACGGCTACGAGCTGCCGCCCTCCATCCGTGCCATCGCCCGCTGCGGCGCCGGCGTCAACAACATCCCGGTGGAGGAGTACGCGCGCCAGGGCGTCGTGGTCTTCAACTCCCCGGGCGCCAACGCCAACGCGGTCAAGGAGATCGTCATCGCGATGCTCATCCTCTCCAGCCGCGGCGTGGTGCAGTCCATGGAGTGGGTGCGCGCCCACGCGGATGACCCGGACATCCTCGTCGACGCCGAGAAGGCCAAGAAGGCCTTTGTCGGCCACGAGCTCAAGGGCAAGCGCATCGGCGTGGTGGGCCTGGGAAACGTCGGCTCCAAGGTGGCGAACGCCTGCGTCGACCTGGGCATGGACGTCTTTGGCTATGATCCGTTCATCTCCGTTGAGCACGCCTGGGCGCTCTCCCAGAGCGTGCAGCGCGTGGGCACCCTCGAGGACCTCTGCCGCAACTGCGACTACCTGACCCTGCACGTGCCCTCCAAGCCCGACACCGTGGGTATGATCGGCGTTGACCAGCTGGGGCTCCTCAAGCCGGGCGCGGTTCTCATCAACTTCGCGCGCGAGACCATCATCGACGAGGACGCCGTCGACGCGGCGCTGCGCGGCGGCCGCCTCTCCTGGTTCTCGTGCGACTTTGCCACGCCCAAGACTGTGCGCATGCCCAACACCTTCATCACCACGCACTCCGGCGCCGGCACCGGCGAGGCCGAGGCCAACTGCGCCGACATGGCGATCTCCGAGCTCAAGGACTACCTGGAGAACGGCAACATCGCCAACTCCGTCAACTACCCGTCCTGCTCCATGGGCAAGGCCCGCGCGGCCAGCCGCATTGCGTGCCTGCACGCCAACGTGCCCAACATGATCGGCCAGATCACGGCCGTCCTGGCGCACGACAACGCCAACGTGCAGCGCATGGTCAACGAGTCCGCCGGCGAGAACGCCTACACCATGTTCGACACCGATGAGCACCTTGAGTCCAAGACCATCGAGGCCTTGAAGGAGATCCCGGCCGTCTATCGCGTCCGCGTCATCAAGTAGGCGAGAAATGCCGACTTGGGTATCCATTTGGGAATACCCAAGTCGGCATTTCTGACGGCAGGCGAGGTTGACAAAGGGACTGTCCCTTTGTCAACCTCGCCTGCCAAACAGCCCGCCGCCGAGGAGCTTGGCGGTGACGGCGCCCATGTCGAGCTTGCTCATGTCAACGTTGCAGGCAGAGGCAACGCTCGCAAGCCGCACGAGGTCGAGCTTTGCCACGTCGATCTGACTGAGGTCGAGCTTGCCCAGGTCAACGCAGGAGAGGTCGAGCCTGAGGTCTGCCGCCAGCGCGAGCGCCTCCTGCACCACCTTGGTGAGGTCGAAGCCGTCCGTCGCGCCCGCAACGCGCGCAACGGCGCCGCGCGGGTCCGCTATGAGCTCCTGGGCAACCTCGGGCGTGGCCTTCACGGCCTCCACGAGCTTCTGGGCAATGTCTTTGCTGGTCACGGCTGGTCCTTCCGACGCGGACGGCGCGGGCGCTACTCGGCCGAGGCGGCAGAGGCGCTCTTTGCCTCGTCCAGGTAGTTGTAGAGCGTGTACTTTGAGATGCCGAAGTACTTGCATACCTTGGGGCCGCTCTTGGTGATGAGGAAGGCGCCCGTGTCGTTGAGGTAGCGGATGGCGCGGACCTTGTCGTCCTTGGTCATGAGGGTGACGGGGGTTCCCACCAGCTGCACGCTCTGCTCGATGAGGTCGTCCAGCAGGTCTGCCACGTTGCGCACGATGGGCTCGGGCTCCTTGGGGGCGTCGGCCTCGGTGCCGCAGATCCAGTTGATGGTGCTCTGCGCCGCGCGCAGTACGGTGATGTCAAAGTTGATGGCAAAGATGCCGATGACGCGGCCGCCGTCGTCGCGGATGAAGACCGTTGAGGACTTCAGGATCTTGCCCGCGGCCGTCTTGGTGAGGTAGGAGAGGCGGTCCTCCAGCTTGTGGGGGCCGGCGTGCAGCGCCTCAAGCACCACGTGGCTGGGGCCGTCGCCGAGCTTGCGGCCAGTGACGTGGCCGTTCTCTATGGCCACGATGGAGTGGTCCGGGTCTGCGGACTGAAGGTCGTGCACCACGACCTCGCAGCCGTCGCCAAACTGGAGGGCGATGGCGTGCGCCAGGCGCTTGTAGAAGTCGAGCTGGGATTCCTGCATGCGTCACCCCGTGGTCTGTGGTCGTCAGAAACTTTGTTTGCGCCAGCGAGAAACGCACGCGGCGCAGTTCTTAAAGATACCCCAACAACCTGCTCGTAAGTCAGACTTGTGTAACAAACGAAATGTTTGTAATGCGACTGTCTCACGGCAGGACAACGTCCGTGCCCGACCCCGCGGCACCTGGTCTTCTCGCCTTGTGACCACTCGCGGCGCGAGAACGCCGTGCCATCTACCGTTCGCCGAATACCACAACTGCCGCCAGAGCGTTGTCCGCCGAGATAAACGCGCAGTTATTACAATCTGTTTTCAATCAAAACAATTTGTTAGACCGACGTTTCGCTGACCGTCTGCCGGTTTCGCTTCGCGCGCGTGTCGGGGAGAATGTGACCAACGTTGCTGGACGCCGCGAGGGGCGCGCCCGGCACAGAAGGGCCCCGCGCCTGAGAGGCCGAATGAGGAGAGAGAAGGATCTGCATGAGTGAGTCAGCCCAGACCACTGTCGAGAAGGAGCAGGCGGAGTCCCCGCTGCTGTTCCAGCGCGAGGGCGTTCCCGCGCTGAAGGACCTCCTGCCGTGCTCCCTGCAGCACGTCCTGGCATGCTTTGCCGGAGCCATAGCCCCGGCGATGATGATCGCCAGCACCTGCCACTTCACCGAGGCCCAGGAGACCGCCATCATCCAGGTGGCCCTCATCCTGACGGCCCTGGACACGTTCCTCCAGCAGTTCCCGCTCTTCGGGCGCATCGGCTCCAACCTGCCCATCCTGACGGGCGTCTCCTTTGCCTTCCTGCCGGCCTTCCAGGCCATCGGCTTCGAATTCGGCTTTGGCACCCTCCTGGGCGCCGAGCTCGTGGGCGGCGTGGTGGCCATCCTCTTCGGCGTCTTCTTCAAGAACGTCCGCAAGCTCTTCCCGCCGCTGGTCACCGGTACCGTCATCTTCACCATCGGCGTCTCGCTCTACCCGACGGCCATCAAGTACATGGCCGGTGGCGTGGGCTCACCGATCTTCGGCTCCTTCCAGAGCTGGTTCGTCGGCCTGGTGACCTTCGCCATCGTCTTCGGCCTCTCCAACTTCGGCAAGGGCGTCATCAAGCTCGGCGCCATCTTCTTTGGCATGATCGCCGGCTGCCTCATCTCCATCCCGCTGGGCATGGTGGACCCCTCTGGCGTCGCCAACGCCGCCTGGTTTGCCCTTCCGCAGTTCATGCCCTTCAAGATCGAGTTCAACGGCGCCGCGTGCCTGACCATCGCCGTCGTCTACATCATGGCCAACGTCCAGCTCATCGGTGACCTCTCCGCTGCCACCCTGGGCTCCATGGACCGCCTGCCCGAGGAGAAGGAGCTCTCCGGCGCCCTCATGGCCCAGGGCACCGTCTCCATCGTGTCCTCGCTCTTCGGCGGCATGCCCACCTCCGCCTTCGGCCAGAACGTGGGCATCATCGTCTCCAACAAGGTCATCAACAAGTTCGTCTTCGTCTTCGCGGCGGCCATCTTTGCCGTGGCCGGCTTCGTGCCCAAGCTCGCGAGCGTCCTGACCATGATTCCGCAGCCGGTCATCGGCGGTGCCACCATCTCGGTCTTTGGCACCATCACCCTGAACGGCATCCGCATGCTCGTCCGCGACGGCCTGACCCCGCGCTCCTGCACGGTCTTCGGCGTCTCCGTGGCCTTCGGCCTGGGCATCTCCCAGGTGTCCGGGTGCCTGTCCGGCGCCGGCATGCCCGACTGGATCTCCACCATCTTCGCCACCTCCGCCATCACGCCCTGCGCCGTCATGGCTATCATCCTGAACAACGTCCTGCCTCCGGAGGAGGTGCCCCTGCCCAGCGACACCAACGCCCCCAACGACCTGCGCGTCGAGGCCGCGGCCGTCGTGGACGCAAACGCCTCCGACGTGGACACCCTCGAGGCCGTCACCCGCTCCGACGAGGAGGTCGGCGAGGTGGGCGTCATGTTCGACGCCGCCGAGCGCATGGCCACCTTCGAGGAGAAGGGCAAGGAGGGCAATGGGGGCGAGAAGGACTTCTCGCCTGCGGAGCCCCGGGACAAGAACTAGGCTTTAGGGGAGGGGAGCCCCGCGCCCCCTTCCGACCATCGGTTGCATCACGGGCCCCATGGGTACCGCGGCACCCCAACAAGAGATTGGAGTCAAGATGCTTCTCGTCGGTAACGGTCGCGTCATCACCCGCGACCCTGAGAACCCCTACATCCAGAACGGCGCCGTCCTCATCGAGGGCGATTCCATCGTCGCCGTCGGCCCCGAGGCCGATCTCAAGGCCCAGGCCATCGGCGCCTCCTACGTGGACGCCAAGGGCGGCGTCATCATGCCGGGCCTGGTCAACTGCCACACCCACATCTACTCGGGCCTCGCCCGCGGCCTTGCCATCAAGGGCTGCAACCCCACCAACTTCCTCGAGAACCTCGAGCAGCAGTGGTGGAAGATCGACGACAACCTCACGCTGGACGGCACCCGCGCCAGCGCCTACGCCACCATCCTCGACTCCATCCGCGACGGCGTGACCACCATCTTCGACCACCACGCCAGCTTCTGCGAGATCCCTGGCTCCCTCTTTGCCATCAAGGACGTGGCCGAGGAGTGCGGCATCCGCTCCTGCCTGTGCTACGAGGTCTCCGACCGCCGCGGCGCCCGGAAGCGCGACGAGTCCATCAAGGAGAACGCCGACTTTGCCAAGTGGGCCGCCGACGCCCGCAAGGACGGCAACCACATGGTGGCCGCCATGTTCGGCGGACACGCCACCTTCACGCTCTCCGACGAGACCATGGACATGATGGCCGAGGCCAACGACGGCCTCACCGGCTTCCACATCCACGTCTGCGAGGGCATGAACGACGTCTGGGACTCCCGCCAGAACCGCGGCGGCATCAGTCCCATCGAGCGCCTGCTCCAGCACGACCTGCTCGGCCCCGATACCATGCTCGGCCACTGCATCCACGTGACCCCCGCCGAGATGGACATCATCAAGGAGTCCGGTACCTGGCTCGTCAACAACCCCGAGTCCAACATGGGCAACGCCGTGGGCTGCGCCCCGGTCCTGGAGTTCTTCCGTCGCGGCATCCCCGTGTGCATGGGCACCGACGCCTACACCCACGACATGCTCGAGAGCCTCAAGGTCTTCCTCATCATCCAGCGCCACAACGCCGCCATGCCCAACGTCGGCTGGTGCGAGGACATGTCCATGCTCTTCGACAACAACCCCAAGATGGCCACCAAGTACTTCGGCCGCACGGTGGGCAAGCTCGCCCCCGGCGCCGCCGCTGACGTCATCGTCATGGACTACAAGCCCTTCACGCCCTTCTCCGACGAGAACATCGACGGCCACATGCTCTTTGGCATGATGGGCAAGAACTGCCGCACCACCATCATCGACGGCAAGGTCCTCTACAAGGACCGCGAGTTTGTGGGCATCGACGAGGAGCGCATCAACGCGTGGACCATGGAGCAGTCCAAGAAGCTCTGGGGCACGCTCAACGAGCGCGAGTACTAGGAACCAACACGTTTTTCTCGCCGGCGGGGCTAGCGTTCCCGTCGGCTTCGCGGCCTCCGCGGGGCCGCAGGCGTCACGTCTAGGGGGACGTGGCACAAACGTGTGCAACCGCGCGGTCTCGGTTGCACAGGAGAGGAGCTCTTTATGAGCGACATCATGAGGCCGATCCCGTTCGCGCAACTTATGGACTGGATCCTCACCGAGAACGCCGAGAAGGGAAGCATCTTCGGCATTCGCAAGATCGTTCGTCACGAGGGAGGCGCCGAGCCGATCTTTGCCGAGAAGATCGAGACCCCCTTCGGTCCGGCCGCCGGCCCCAACAGCCAGCTCACGCAGAACATCGTGGCTTCCTACGTTGCGGGTGCCCGCTTCTTCGAGCTCAAGACCGTCCAGGTGATGGACGGCGAGGAGCTCTCCCGTTGCGTGGCCAAGCCCTGCATCGTCGCCGAGGACGAGTGCTACAACTGCGAGTGGTCCACCGAGCTCGAGGTCCCGCAGGCCATGAGCGAGTACATCAAGGCCTGGTGGGCCTGCAAGTTGCTTGCCCGCGAGCTCGGTCTGGGAGACCCGGACGGCTTCGTCTTCAACATGTCGGTCGGCTACGACCTCGAGGGCATCAAGAGCCCAAAGGTCGACGCCTACATCGAGGGCATGAAGGACGCCTCCGGCACCGCCGTGTGGGCCGAGTGCCGCGACTGGGCCCTGGCCAACCTCGGCCGCTTCCAGAACGTGGACGCGGACTTCGTCAACTCCGTGAGCCCGCACGTCTCTGCCTCCGTCACCGAGTCCACGCTCCATGGCTGCCCGCCCGACGAGATCGAGCGCATCGCCACCTACCTCATCACCGAGAAGGGCCTGAACACCTACATCAAGTGCAACCCGACCCTGCTCGGCTACGACTACGCCCGTGAGCGCCTCGACGGCCTCGGCTTCGACTACATCGTCTTCGACGACAAGCACTTCCGCGAGGACCTCCAGTGGGCCGACGCCGTGCCGATGTTCGAGCGCCTGATTAAGCTCACCTCCGAGCGCGGCCTCTCGTTCGGCGTCAAGCTCACCAACACCTTCCCCGTCGACGTCACCCGCAGGGAGCTCCCGAGCGAGGAGATGTACATGAGCGGTCGCTCGCTGTTCCCGCTCACCATCCACCTTGCCCGCAAGATCTCCGAGGAGTTTGACGGCAAGCTGCGCATCTCCTACTCCGGCGGTGCGGACGCCCAGAACATCAAGGGCCTCTACGGCGCCGGCATCTGGCCGATCACCATGGCCACCACCGTCCTGAAGCCCGGCGGCTACGAGCGCTTCAGCCAGATCGCCCACGTCCTCGAGGGCGTCGAGCGCAAGGCCGACGTGGACGTCGCTGCAGTGGCAGCGCTGGACGAGTCCGTCGCAACCGACCACAAGTACGCCAAGCCCATCAAGCCGGCCCCGGCGCACAAGCTCGACTGGCCGCTGCCCCTGACCAACTGCTTCACCTCCCCCTGCCGCAACGGCTGCCCCATCGAGCAGGACATCCCTGCCTACCTGGCCGCCGTTGACGAGGGCCGCCTGGCTGACGCCCTGGCCATCATCGCCGAGCGCAACGCCCTGCCCTTCATCACCGGCAACCTCTGCCCGCACCCCTGCGGCACCAAGTGCATGCGTGCCTTCTACGAGCCCGAGGGCGCTGCCATCCGCGCCTCCAAGCTCAAGGCCGCCCGCGGCGGCATCGACGAGCTTCTCGCCACCATCAAGGCCGAAGGCGCCCAGGCCGTCCCGGGTGCCGAGGGCAAGAACGTCGCCGTCATCGGCGGCGGCCCGGCTGGCCTGGCCTGCGCGTTCTTCCTGACGCGCGCCGGCGCCAAGGTCACCATCTTCGAGCGCAAGGAGAGCCTGGGTGGCGTCGCCCGCCACATCATCCCGGCCTTCCGCATCTCCGACGAGGACATCGACCGTGACGTGGAGCTCTGCCGCGCCTTTGGCGCCGAGGTCAAGCTTGGCGCCGAGGTGACCGACGTGGCCGAGCTCAAGGCCGACGGCTACTCTGACGTCGTGGTCTGCACCGGCGCCTGGGCCCCCGGCCACGTCGGCCTGGAGTACGGCGACGAGATTGACGTCCTTGACTTCCTGGCCGCCGCCAAGTCCGGCCTGGACCTCTCCACCCTCGGCACCGACGTCGTCATCGTCGGCGCCGGCAACACCGCCATGGACGCCGCGCGCGTGGCCAAGCGCCTCCCGGGCGTGCAGAACGTGCGCATCGTCTACCGCCGCACCAAGCGCTACATGCCCGCCGACGAAGAGGAGCTGGCCGAGGCCCTCTCCGAGGGCGTCGAGCTCTGCGAGCTGCTCGCCCCCAAGGGCGTGGCTGACGGCGTTTTGACCTGCGACGTCATGGAGCTCGGCGAGCCTGACGAGTCCGGCCGCAGGAGCCCCGTGGCCACCGGCAAGACCCTCGAGGTCCCGGCCACGGCCGTCATCTGCGCCGTGGGCGAGAAGATCGAGGCCGGCATCTACGAGGCCGCCGGCGTCCAGACCGACCGCCGTGGCCGTCCCGCTGGCTGCGAGACCGGCGTCGAGGGCGTCTGGGCCGCAGGCGACTGCCGCCGTGGTCCCGCCCGCTTCGTGGACGCCATCGCCGACGCCCAGGAGGTCGCGCGCAAGATGTGCGGCGTGGACTTCTCCAAGTACGCCGCCGCCAACGTCCGCGCCGGCCACGAGTCCGACTGCTACGAGCGCAAGGGCGACCTGCGCCTGGGCTGCGCCGGCTGCCAGAAGAGCTCCGGCTGCCTTGGCTGCGCCACCGTCTGCGAGGCCTGCTGCGACGTCTGCCCCAACCGCGCCAACGTCTCCATCACCGTGCCGGGCCTGGCCCAGCACCAGGTGGTCCACGTGGACGGCATGTGCAACGAGTGCGGCAACTGCGCCGTGTTCTGCCCGTGGAGCGGCCGTCCGTTCAAGGACAAGCTGACCCTGTTCTGGAGCGCCGAGGACATGGGCAATTCCACTAACCAGGGCTTCCTTGCCCAGCCTGACGGCAGCTTCCTCGTCCGCCTGGCCTCCGGCACCGGCGCCTACGACGTGGACGACGCCTCCTGCGGCCTGCCCGAGGAGGTCCGTCTGACCATCAAGGCCGTCCGTGACTCCTACGCCTACCTGCTTGCCAAGTAGCTCCAGGTAGTCCCCTGCGCGGCCGGCGAGAGGCATGTCCTTCTCGCCGGTTGCGCACCCGTGCGGTGATGCGAGGGGGTGGCCCCTTCGTATCGTTTCTCCGCGCGAGCGTTGTTCCGTTTTGTGTTAACGAGTGAAAGGGCCAAGATGGCCGACGACGAAGAGAAGTACGCGCAAAGGAAGGCTCCCCAGAAGCCCGGCGCCGCCAAGAGGCCCCGCAAGCCCAGGCCCGTGGCCGTCGTCCTGTGCAACGGCAACTGCGAGCTCCACGGCTGCGAGCAGGGCTGCGTTGGCTGCCAGGCCTGCGTCAACGCCTGCCGCAAGGGGGCCATCAGCCTGAACGAGCGGGGCGTGGCCCACGTGGACCAAGACGCCTGCATTGGCTGCGGCCTGTGCGCCAAGGCCTGCCCGCAGGACGTCATCCACATGGTCGACCCGAGCTTCAACATCACGGCGCGCTGTTCCAACACCGAGAGGGGCCCGGTTGCCCGCAAGGTGTGCGAGCTCTCCTGCATCGCCTGCGGCGCATGCGAGAGGGCCTGCCCGGCAGACGCCATCCACGTGGTGGACAACCACGCCGTCATTGACTATTCCGCGTGCATCGCCTGCGGCATGTGCGCTACCAAGTGCCCCCGCGGCGTCATCCGCGACGCCTGGGGCATCGTGGCCCAGAGCTAGGAGGGAGGCGTTCACATGGCAGAGGAGTACGTCCTCAACATCAACGGGCAGGAGCACGTCACCACCCAGAACAAGCCGCTCCTGCGCTACCTCAGGGACGACCTCAAGATCACGAGCGCCAAGGACGGCTGCTCGGAGGGTGCCTGCGGCACCTGCACCATCATGGTCGACGACCGCGCCGTGAAGGCCTGCGTCCTCACCACCAAGCTGGCCCAGGGCCACGCCATCACCACCTGCGAGGGCCTGACGCACGAGGAGCAGGAGGCCTTCGTCTACGCCTTCGGCGTCTCCGGAGCCGTCCAGTGCGGCTTCTGCATCCCGGGCATGGTCATGGCCGGTGCCGCCCTGTGCCGCCGCAACCCCGACCCGACGGCCCCCCAGATCGCCGAGGCCATCCGCGGCAACGTCTGCCGCTGCACCGGCTACAAGCGCATCCTGGTGGCCATCAAGCTCGCCGCCGCCATCCTGCGTGGCGACGAGAAGATCGACCCGGCCGAGGAGCGTGGCGACGACTACGGCGTGGGCAAACAGATCTTCCGCGTGGACGTCCGCAAGAAGGTCCTGGGCTTTGGCCAGTACCCGGACGACATCACCGAGAAGGACTACCCGGACATGTGCTACGCCTCGGCCGTGCGCTCCAAGTACGCTCGCGCCCGCGTGGTCAAGATCGACTCATCCAAGGCCGAGGCCATGGAGGGCGTCATTGGCGTGCTGACCGCCGCCGACGTGCCCCACAACCAGGTGGGCCACCTCATCCAGGACTGGGACGTCATGATCGCCGAGGGCGACGTCACCCGCTGCATTGGTGACGCCGTCTGCCTGGTGGTTGCCGAGACGCCCGAGATTCTGGAGAAGGCCAAGAAGGCCGTCAAGGTCACCTGGGAGGAGCTCGAGCCCGTCCGCAACATCGAGGAGGCCCGCGCCGAGGGCGCCCCGCGCATCCACGACAGCTTCTTCGCCTTTGGCAACACGGTCCAGCTCAAGGACAACGTCTGCCAGAGCCGTCACGTCACACGCGGCGACGCCAAGACCGCCCTGGCAAACGCCGCCCACAGGGTCACCCGCACCTTCACCACGCCCTTCACCGAGCACGCCTTCCTGGAGCCCGAGTGCTGCGTGGCCATGCCGTACAAGAACGGCGTGAAGATCATGTCCACCGACCAGGGCGCCTACGACACGCGCAAGGAGTGCGCGCACATGTTTGGCTGGGACGGCGAGCCCGAGCGCGTCGTCGTCCAGACCATGCTCGTGGGCGGCGGCTTCGGCGGCAAGGAGGACGTCTCCTGCCAGCACCTGGCGGCGCTCGCGGCGTACAAGTACGGCCGCACGGTGAAGTGCCGCTTCTCTCGCCAGGAGTCGCTCAACTTCCACCCCAAGCGCCACTACATGGAGGGCACCTTCACCCTGGGCTGCGACGAGGAGGGCAACTTCGTCGGCCTGGACTGCGAGATCAACTTCGACACGGGCGCCTACGCCTCCCTGTGCGGACCCGTCCTGGAGCGCGCCTGCACGCACTCCGTGGGCCCCTACAAGTACCAGAACACCGACATCCGCGGCTACGGCTACTACACCAACAACCCGCCCGCGGGCGCCTTCCGCGGCTTTGGCGTGTGCCAGTCCGAGTTTGCCCTGGAGTCCCTCATCGACGTCCTTGCCGAGGAGGCGGGCCTCGACCCGTGGGAGATTCGCTACAAGAACGCCATCGAGCCGGGCGAGGTGCTGCCCAACGGTCAGATCGCGGACTGCTCCACGGCCCTCAAGGAGACCCTCGAGGCCGTGAAGGACGTCTACTACGCCAACCCGGGCCACGCGGGCATCGCCTGCTCCATGAAGAACGCGGGCGTGGGCGTGGGCCTGCCCGACGCCGGCCGCTGCAACATCCGCGTGGAGGACGGCCG
>ERZ1034897.156-NODE-156-length-39423-cov-273.394051_pt1 | contig 39423 bp, 51 predicted proteins | sample MGYA00520629_ERZ1034897 | MGnify/ENA primary metagenome ERZ1034897 (study PRJEB33766, sample SAMN09781789) | gut metagenome | biome: gut microbiome | host: Homo sapiens | place: Madagascar | study: EMG produced TPA metagenomics assembly of the PRJNA485056 data...
AAAAATGGGAGAAAATTTCAATTATGATTTTCGAACACCGCTGCAGAAGCAGCAGGACGAACGAAAGAAGAACATCATTGCGATGTACGCAGACTTCCGGGCAAAGGCACCTGCCGAGACATCGGACAGCAGAATAATGCTTGCAGTATCGCAGCACGTAGGCTGCACACAGCAGAACGTACGTGTATGTCTCATCAAGGCTGGAGTGATAACACCCAAGAAGAGACGTTCATCCGTGCGCAAGTAATCGAACCAATTAAACATTCAGAGCTTATGAAGAAGTTTATCGAGATTGTTACAAGTGACGAGTTCTTATCAGTGGCATTTGCTGCCATAGTATCAATTTTAGTATTTTGGAGGGCATAGTTATGACGAACATAGAACCAAAGGTAGCGGATGCAGGCAGATACACAATGACAGAAACCTGCAAGGCATTGGGCATCCATCGCAACACCCTGCGCAGATGGGTGCAGGCTGGAAAGATGAAGTTCAAGTTCCGCAGAATCGACAACCGCAAGGTTATCGAGGGCGCAGAAATCAAGAGAGCGTGGAGGGTTGCCCTATGAGCAAGTTATCAATCAATATGCGCAGGATGATCGTGAAGTACACAGACATCTGCTGGCTTATCACTAACTGGAAGGCGAACCGCAAGACCAGAAAGTGCTGCGAACTGAACAACAAGTGCTATCTGGAGGCAGAGCGAAGAATCCAGTACAGAGAGTTTCAAGGCAACCTTTGTGTGGCACTGGATAACATACCGCTCATACCACTGGACGGAACGGACAACGAGGTATTGAAGTCGTGCCGTGAGACCTTCCAAAGTTACATATTCAATCAGAGAGGAGGTAACAAATGAGGAAGATAATCGAGGAGTGCAGGAAGAAGATGTACGAAGCCATCTGGCTTGAGATAGACCGAGACCCACAGCGACCAGCTGTTGCAAGGGTGGACATCAAGACCAAGGCAGGAGGCATCTGCGTATGGTGCGACAGCGTGGGCAACATTGCGGTCGTGACGCACAAGAGCAGCAATAACGACAGCGAGCGGCTGGAGGAAGCAATCGAGGGCTGCGTCAACTATCAGGACGTGATGGACGACTGGCTGGAGGAGAACAGTCTGTACGCAGACCAAGACCCGATGGACGCTTTCAGCGAAAGCAGGCTCGACATTCTTATGGCTCAACTTGTTTAAGCTTCATAAATTATTATAACAGTTATTTGACACTAAAATCCCCACAGCGGTGGGCAAAGGGCGCACGCAAAGATTCATACTGGTTAGAATGGTTAATGTTTTTTTTCGTTGTTAGTGTTTACTGCAAATATGCGGAAACTGACAGCGTGCGCCCTACAAAGGAAGGGCATCCATCGGCAGCAGGCAAGGGTGGGGTAAGTTTTGGCAGTCAACTGGGGTTCGAATCCCCAGCCTTCCACTAGAGTTAATTAAAAGATTATGTTGAACTAGAAATTGAACGAATTATGGAAAATGAGATTATTCAAGTAAGCGGTGGCGAAATGCTGGAAGCCATCAACCGCTCGGAGATTGACGGACAGATTGCCACAGCGCACAAGTTCCCGAGAGACATTGCACAGTGCAAGCAGAATATGGTAGCACTGGCAGCGATGGACGATGATGTGGCATACAACTGCTTCTATCACCTCGAGCGCAAGGGCAAGGACGGACAGGTTTCCATCATCGAGGGTCCGAGCGTGAGATTCACCGAGATTATATCAGCCTGCTGGAAGAACCTCCGCATTGCGGGTCGCATCATCGCCAACGATGGCAAGACCATCACGGCACAAGGCATCTGCCACGACCTCGAGAGCAATGTTGCCTACTCCGTGGAAGTAAAGCGCAGCATTCTGACCTCTAAGGGCTACACCTTCTCGCAGGATATGCAGGTTGTAGTCGGCAATGCAGCGGTGGCGATCGCACAGCGTAACGCAATCTGCAAGGTCGTTCCGCAGGTACTGATTTCAAGTGTAGTAAAGGAGGTGCAGGCAAAGGCACTTGAGCACATCAAGCAGACTGGCGTGCAGAGCCAGTGGAAGAGCTGCGTTGCCTGCTTCCAGGTTTACCAAGTGACCGACATTATGCTGATGGAATACCTGGGCAAGAAATCAGCCGAGGAAGTCACGGTAGAGGACATTCAGAAGCTGGGCGGTGTGTACAATGCCATCAAGGAAGGCACGACCACCGTAGAGGATACCTTCAAAAAGCCGAAGCAGCAGGAAGCCATCGCACAGCAGGCGCAGGCAGCAGCCGATGATGCAAAGAATAAGGCGCAGCAGGCAATGAGCCGCAGCCAGGGAAAGACTGGCAAGGCAGAGAAGAAATAAGCCATTTTATTAATAGCCCGAACCGCCACGGTGCAACCTATGGGGTGGGGTCCCATCGAGACAAAGGGAAGCCGTGGCAACTTTTTAAACATTCAGACAATGAAACAGATAATCAAGTACAAAAGCAGAGAGGAGTGGTTGCAGAACCGCTCGAACGGAATAGGTGCATCAGAGGCAGGCACGGTACTGGGATTGAATCCCTGGGAAACGCCATACCAGTTGTGGAGACGCAAGAAGGGCATCGACCCACCAAAGGTTGAGAACTTTGCGATGGTTGCAGGACACCTGCTGGAGGATGCCGTGGCGCAGTTCTTCCAGCGAGAGAGCCACTGCCACATCATCAAGGCAAGTACGGACGATTACACAATCACGAACACCGATGCACCATATCTGCGTGTATCTCCTGACCGCACCTTCTGGAGAGCCGGGGCAACGCACAACGAGGCGAGCAAGAGCATCCTCGAGTGCAAGACCACGCAGATGCAGATAGATGCAGACGACCTTCCGAAGCATTGGTTCTGCCAGTTGCAGATGAACCTCGGAGTGGGAGAATACAAGGACGGAGCACTTGCCTGGCTGACAGCAGGCAGGGAGTTCGGCTACCGTGACATCGACTTCGACCCCGAATTTTACAGATGGATGCGTGACGAGATAACAAAGTTTTGGCTGGACTACATCGTGGGCAACCAAGAGCCACCTGCATACAGCGCACAAGACGTTCTCTTGAAGTCTCCACTGCACAAGGCAGGAAAGGAGATTGAAGCCACTGCCGAAGTTGGGGATATGCTCATCGAGTTGAAGGACATCAAGGAGAAGGGCAAGGCACTGGAGAGCCGACAGAAGGAAATCGAGGACAACTTGAAGCTGTTCTTCGGGGACGCAGAGAGCATCGTGGACGGAAACGGCAAGACGCTGGCAACGTGGAAAGCACCGAAGGCGAGCGAGAAGTTCGATGCCAAGGCTTTTCAGACAGACCATCCCGAGGAATGCGCTGCCTACATCAAGCAGGTGCAGGGAGCAAGAAGATTACTCATCAAGTAAATTTTCAAGCTTATGATGCACCAAGTATCGACAACAGACATCAAGGCGATTGTGGGCTACCTGGAAGCCTACATCGCCAAGATGAAGACAGAGCCACGACTTCTCAGTACAAGGGAAGTCAACCAGACTCGCAGGGCTACCGTGCTCAAACGGAAGCTTGAAAAGAAACTATCATTATCAGAATAATTATGAACGATTCATTTATACTATACACTTCAGACTATCAGCTAATCGAGGGGCTTACGGATGAGCAACTCGGGCAACTGACTCGGGCACTCTTCATATACGCAAGGGATGGCGAGGTTATCAATCTAGAACCAGTCGTGCGTATGGCTTTCGTCTTTATCAAAGACAAGATTGACAGAAACCAGCAGAAGTACCAAAAGAAATGCGAACGGTTGCGAGCCAACGCACAAAAACGTTGGGGAATGCAAAAGGATGCAAACGATACAGAAGCATACAACCATATACAAAAGCATACAAAAGAATGCAAAAGTATGCAATTGCATACAAAAGGATGCTTATATGATAGTGATAGTGAAAGTGTTAGTGATAGTGAAAGTGTTAGTGATAGTGAAAGTGATGTTTCTAACGAAACAGATATATTAGAACCTTCTAAAGAAGGTATTCTGAGTGCATCGGTCAAGACCGAAGCACCTGCTGGCGGCAAGGTTTCGAAATCTCAGAAAATCGACTACGCAGGCATCAAGGAATACTGGAACCGCAAGCATTATGAGACGAAGAGCGTGATGCCACCTATTACGCTTATGACCGAGAACCGCAAGGTAATGGTCAAGGCAAGGCTACGCCAGTGTAAGGGAGACGTGAAAATTCTGTACCGGGCAATTGACATCGCGATGGCTTCTGACTTTATGAACGGAAACAACAAGAAGGGATGGGTTAGCAAGTTTGACTGGATATTCGGCAATGAGCAGAACTTCGCCAAGGTGCTGGAGGGAAACTTCAACAACACCGAGCCAGCAGCAAGCCAGCAGCCGCAATCGGCAGAAGCCAGGGCGCAGGATCCAGCGGCAACGGAAAGGCTGAGCATCGGGGAACGCTACGAGCTAGCCAAGCACCGACAGCCAGAATCCCAGCAGAGCAAGGACAGCAAGTTCCTATGGGTAATCCAGCAGAACCTTGCCGACTTGAAGAAGAACCCAAGAAACAAGCCAGCCAAGGATTCACTGGCGAGATTCTACGAGGCGGGAGTTCTGCAGCGGCTGGGCATCGACTGGAAGCCCGAAAAATAACGAATGAGGGCAAAATAAGCCGCTCTGAGCCGTTTTCTCGGTTAGGGCGGTAAATTATAAGGCAAACAGATTTTAAACGCTTAAAACGAAAGAATTATGGCAGAATACAATAATCAGAGCATTGACATCGACCTTGAGGAAATGTTCAACGGTTTATCGGAAAATGACCAAGTGGAATACTTGACCGATATGTTTGATAACTTATCAGACGAAGACACCCAAAAAGATGTGCTAGAAGCCAATCTTACGTTGCTTGACGATGATACAACTATCGACATCATTGTTTACGCATTCGGGATTATGGATGACTCTAACAGACAAGAAGCAGCCGAGCGCATCGTAGACGTAATGACACCTGAGCAGCGTGAGGCACTTATTGAGTACATCAAGGAGGGATAGATATGAAGAAAATCAAAAGCAAGAATGTTCAGAACTATGTTATGAACGACATGGTGTTTAAGGTTGATATGCCAAAGTTCTTGAAAGAGATTTCTGAATGTTCAGTCAATGTTCCTTATGCGGCATCTTTTCGGATTTTAGCACAGGTACTTAATGTACTCACAGAAAGAGCTATTGAGATAGATGACCCTGCTCTTAACATCATTATGATGCATCTTGGGCTATATGAAGGAGTGCACGATAAGAACGCAGGTGAGGTTATATCTAGATTACGCAAGTTGATTGCTGATAATCAAAAATCGGGGGAATAGCAATGAATGAATTATTTTTTCACGAATGCCGTGCCGCTGGTCTTGTTTTCAAGACCTCGGACGACTTGTTCAAGTGGTTGACAGATAACGGCTACGACATCAAGAAGCCGGTCGCAGAGTACGAAGGCTTCAAGTACACCATCAAGGATTTCTGCATCAATCCGCACGTAATCGAGTATTCCGTAGAGGGTGCAGATAACTGGGGATGGAAGGTAACGACCGCCAAGACGCAGTTCGGATGGATATGGGGGTTCAGTATTCAGAACGGAAAGACCGGGTATGACAGCCAGGTCGGATACCCGAGCAGATATGATACCATCAGCATCTTCTACGGCAGTGAGGCAGAAGCGGTTCAGGATGCACTGACCTACATCATCGGCTACCTTTCGGAGAAGGCTGGAACCAAGAACATCAGCCTTCTCATCTGGGCAGCCAAGAAGAAGCGGGCAGACATCGTTCATCCACAGATGGAACTTTTCGAATAGTTATCATATAAACCGTATTGGTTATGAACAGAGTTGAGAATATAATACTTGTCCGTGAATGCGGTCTTCATCATCTGACTGTTGGCGACAGAGACATCTGGCTGGCAGATGATGAAATCAAGGCACTCGAATGTATCCTAAAGGATTACAATGCGGACACGAACAATTTTAAATTCAGTTGAAAATGAAGAAGATAGAAATCATCACGGACAGCCACCGCCACCACGTTTACGTTGGCAACACCGACTTCTGGCTCGATACCATGGAGCTGATTGAACTGTACAAAAAACTGGGACGCACCAAGCTGTAACAGAAAAAAGAAACAAGAGTAACAAACAATAAAAACATTCAGATTATGGAACAGAAAGATTTTGATATTTATGAGATTTTGAAGGGTAAGACAGAAGGCACTTCACTATACACGCCAATGTGCGGAAAGGTTGAGTTCCGCTACCTCCAAGGCAACAAGGAAGCAGCTGAGGCAATTATTACCAACACCAATAATGGCGCAGAATACACCTTCGATAAAAACGGAAAATACGTGGAGGAAGGAGAAGTCCTGCTTTTTCCATCCGATAAAATGAGAGACTGGAGCAAGTTTGCCTGGAAGAAGGGAGACGTTCTGGTTTCCGAAGATGGAAGTGTTCATATTATCTTCGAGAAGTTTACGGATGATACATACACCATTTTTGCTGGTAAGCATTACTATTGCAAAAATGGAAAGAAAGGATATACTTACCTCAGAGAATGTGATAATGCCATAACAGAAGAATTCACTTCCGAAACCGAGGATGCAGCCAAGATCTATATCAGCTTCATCGAGAAGCGATTGGACGGAAAGCTGAACCGTGAGACCCTGGAGGTTGAGAAGCCGAAGAAGAAACCGGCGTTCGAAATTGGCAAGCTCTACGTTTTCAGAGAGGAAGACGAGGACGGAGAGCTGACAATCATCGGAAAGCTCATCGGCAAGAACGAGAGCGAGGACACTTTATCATTCGGCAACCAGTACGAAATCGAGAACGAGAAGTTCGTGACCGACCAAGCCTTCGACCTGCGCATCAGCGTACACGATGAACTGCGAGAAGCAACAGAGGACGAAGTCGTCAAGTTCCAGGAGGCTTGCACCCTATGGGAGAAGAGCAAGGAAAAGAAGCGCAAGGAGCTTCCAGACTTCAAGCCTTTCGACAAGGTGCTGGTGAGGAACGGAGAGAGATACAAGTGGCTACCAGCGTTCTTTGTCCGTGACCGTGGAGAGAATTCTACGAATAGATACAACGCATTGCCTTTATACAGCGGAAAGCCAGCGGACTTCGAACACTGCATCCCATACGAGGGGCACGAGAATATCGCCTTTGCTGACTACGACAGCGAGGATTTATAATTCTAGAGAGCGTATGGCGAGCGAACTGTGCAAGGCTTGCGAGGGAGGGCGGAACTGCATCAACGGCAGGTACTGCCCAACTCGCAGGCGATATGTTGAACACCAAGACATCAAGGAATGCTATGGGAAGAAAGAAGAAGTACACTGACGAGGAACTCAAAGAGCATAATCGTGAGAGAGCACGCAGATACTACGTCCTGCACCGTGACGAGATGATGAGGAGGAACCGGGAATGGAGAAGGGCGAACCCAGACAGAATCAGAGAGTACGGAAAAAGGCAGCGTATAAGGCGCAACGTCTCTCAGTACAACTCGGAGTATTACCGCAAGAACCGACAGAGATTGATTGAGCTTGCGAGCGACTGGAGAAAGGCGAACCCCGAAAAGGTCAAGGGTTACAACGACAAGCAGAAGAAGCTGCGGAGAATTGAAGCCGAAAGAAAGAAGCTGGATAGGGCAAGCCTGGAAGCGCAGGCTTCCATTTTCCGTGATCCGCAGGCGGCAGAGCACTTCAAGTGGCTTGCAGAGCGTGTAAGGAGAAAGAAAGAGCAATCCTTGCTCAAAGCAGCAAGATAAGTACTTAACCAGCGAATGAATGCCACAAACGGCAAAAACATAAAGTTTAACACATTTGAGACCGTATCGTTTGCGCTCAATGTAATCACTTAAATTATTAATCTGGCAACTCGGAAAGACGAGAGTCGTCCGGCATTCATTCCAACAAAAAAGAAAGCGAGGTGGAACACGAAGAAAAAGAAATAACAGAAGACAGCTAAGTGCAGGAATCCCGAAACAAGGAACATCGGGAACTTCCTGCAACCCAAAGAGGGGGTGTTTGTGGAATAAACTCATTCGGTACGAGATATTCTTTATTTTGCAAATCGCCAGGCACTCCCTCGATTTTTTCGTTTCAAGCCTGCAAGACGATGAAAGGAGAAGGGACTATAGGGTAGAGGATAGGAATAGTAGGGAGCTAGCGCACAAGCGCACACAAGCGCACACACGCACGTAGGATTCAACAATCCGAACAACTACCCACAGACACAAAGATAACGGCTTAAAACGAAAATTTCAGGAAAATAACAAAAAAAGAAAATCAAAAATAAAACAAAAAAGAAAACGAAATGGAAAAAGGAACAGTTATAATCGGAATCGACCCCGACAACAACGAAAGCGGTGTCGGAGCAGTATTTGACGACAAGAAGTTTCTAGCCTATAAAATGAACTTTCCAGCTTTAATAGACTACCTCAAGGCAATGAACGAGAGCTGCAAGAAGGTTAAGGTCGTTATTGAAGGCGGCTGGCTCAACAAGAGCAACTGGCACGTGCTAGGCAGATTTATGTCGGCAGTCAAGGCAGCAGCAATCGGACGCTCAACCGGGATGAACCATCAGACCGGAATCCTTATCGTAGAATGCTGCGAGCATTACAATATCCCCTACGAGATAATCAAGCCGCTGAAAAAATGCTGGAAGGGTAAAGACGGAAAGATAACACAAGACGAAATCGCCTACTTCATCAGCCCGGACGGAAAGCTACCGAGAATGAACCAAGACCAGAGGGATGCACTCCTCCTCGCCTGGGTGTGTGCCGGATACCCGGTCAAGGTCAAGCCAAAGAAGCCGCAGACAACCCTGCAGAAGACCATCGGAGCCTTTGACGGATAAAATAAAACGAAGTGTTGGAAAAAGTTAAAAACGTGCGAAGAACGAACAACTAAAGCGAAAAAGTCGTACCTTTGCGCCAGTGTTTATTAAATAAGCAGTTATTTGAACTTAAAACAAGAAGAATATGAAGACAGAAGAAATCGCACTTTCGAGGGTCAGCGAGAACGAAGCGAACCCAAGAGAGATAAGCCAAGCGAACTTTCAGAAGCTGGTGCAGAGCATCATCGTGTTCCCACGAATGCTGACCCTGCGACCGATTGTTGTTGATGAGACATTCCACGCACTGGGTGGCAATATGAGACTGAAAGCCTTGCAGCACATTGTCACGATGGATGAAGCAAGCATTCAAGTGAAGTTGGATGCAGAGCAGCGTCTATCCGATGAGGAGCAATCCGCATTGATGGAGTACTGGCAGGGATGGCAGCAGAAGCCTACAGTTACCGTGGTGAGTGCATCAGACTTGACGGAAGTACAGAAGCAGGAGTTTATGATTAAAGACAATCTGTCCTTCGGTAACTGGGACTTCAACGACCTGGCGAACCGATGGGACAGCGCACAGCTTCAGAACTGGGGTATGCCAGTCTGGAACCCAGCACCAGCGGAAGCAAGCAGCACCAGCAAGTGCAAGAAGAAAGACAAGGACGACCAAGAGGGCGACCCATTCGCAGGGGAACTACCGCCCGAAATCGAAGGGCAAGACTTGACACCTGACGACTTGCCAACGATAATGGGCGATGGTGTTTTGCCACGTGAGAACGTAATCATTCACTACAAGCCAGCCGATGAGCCATTCCTTGCCAAGCTGCTGGGAGTTGATCATATCGACCGCATCGTCTGGAACTTTGACGAACTGAAACCAAGACAAGAAAGAAAGGAGGAAGGCAATGGAGAAGAATAGAATCGAGAACATCAACCTGCACGACCTTGTGGAGAACCAGGACAACCCACGTAGCATTGAGCCACAGCAGATGCAGAAGCTCGTTGAGAGTATTCTGACGTTTCCGAAGATGTTGCAGATGAGACCAATCGTATGCAATGAGAACCGAGTTATCCTAGGAGGTAATATGCGCTTCCGTGCCCTGCTCAACATCGAGCAGATGGAAGACGAAGCAATCAAGGGAGCGATTGAAGCCGTAGCCGTGAAACTGACCGATGGGGAGAAGCAGCAGCTTTGCAACCACTGGGAGAAGTGGAAGGAAGGACCAAAGGTCGAGGTCGTTATTGCTGACAGCCTATCCGAGGAAGAGACGGACGAGTTCATCATCAAGGATAACGTCTATTTTGGCAGCTGGGATGAAGAGAAGCTGAAGGGAGCGTTTGACGTGGACGATATGCAGCGATGGGGATTGAACCCCTGGGAAATCCAGCAGGAAGCCACGACCTACGAGCCGGAAGAGGACGAAGAGCAGCGCATCATCATCGTATATCGCAGCGAGGACGCACAAGCCGTGGCAGATATGATGGGGCTTGACGCAATCGAGAAGCGCAACTTTGACGTGGAAGAACTCAAGGAAAAACCCGAATAGTCGGAATTTTCGCGTTTAAGTCGGAGAAACGCTTGAAATGGATAAACTATCCGCTCGGAACAATTCAATCCGACAGAGACGAAATTTAATAAAAATAACTCGAATATGAGAAAGACTTGTGTTTTCGTAATCGGAACCAACGCCAGCGGAAAGAGCACCGTTGCCCGAAAGCTGATAGAAAGCTTTGGTGGCGTTGAAAGCTACAAGGACGGAATAAGCATCACCAGGGATGGAGTTGCATTTGCAGGGCGATACGATGTTAAGTACGGAGGTGTTGACAATCTGAACGGTACCACCATACTTCGGGACATCGTAAAGAAGGCACTGGAAAGCACCGACTGCATCATTTGCGAAGGGATGAGACTTAAATGCTGGGGTCCGAACTTGACGCACGCAATGTTCAATGCGGACAGACAGATTGTAATCTTCTTATACGCACCACTGCAAGAAATCCAGAAAAGGCTCGCAGAACGGTCGAACGGAACGTTGAGCAAGGATATTATCCGAGGGCAGCGAGAATCGGCACGCTCGGCAAAGAAATGGCAAACTGCGGGGTGTGACGTTGTAGCGATAGACACCACGAAGCAGACAGCCGACCAAATCGCAGACTTTATCATCAATAAAATAAATTTATGAGGATATGGCAGAACATTATTGCAACACGCCAAGAATAACATACGAGTTTCCCGATTGCTCAATGCCAATGGCTTTTGACACTTACAATAATTGCAGCTTTGGCTGTATGTATTGCTTTGCGCAGAACCAGCGAGGTATTGGCAGCAAGAAGAAGGAATACCTGCACAAGGAGGTTAAGGACGTGAGCGTTGAGCGCATCAAGCGAATGTTCATTGACCCCGACAAGCACGGTGGAGACTTTGCGCCATACATCAAGGCTCGCAAGGTTATGCAGTGGGGAAGTATGAGCGACCAGTTCGACAACTTCGAACGGAAGTACGGAACGACACTGGAGCTTTTGCGTTTCTTCAAGGATATAGACTATCCGCTTTGCTTCTCGACCAAAGGAGCGTGGTTCACCAAGGATGAGCGATATATGGACTTGATCAGAGGGCAGAAGAACTGGAACTTCAAGTTCTCAATCATTACCAGCGATGCAGAGAAGGCTAGAGTAATAGAGCGAGGGGTGGAAAGCCCACAAGCACGACTGGAAGCCATCGAGCGCATCGCCAATGCAGGGGCAGGAGGGGCAACGCTGAGACTGAGACCCTTCATCATCGGAGTGAGCACGCCAACGTACCTCGACCTTATCAAGGAAGCATTCAACAGAGGGGCTACAGCCTTGAGCACCGAGTTCTTCTGTCTTGAGACGAGAAGCCCGACACTGAGGGAATTGTTGCCTACCATCAGCAAGATGGCAGGTTTCGACATTCTCGCATTCTACAAGAAGTACAGCGTACAATCCGGCTATCTTAGACTTAACCGCAAGGTTAAAGAACCGTTCTTCAGAAATATGAAGGAACTGTGCGACCAGCTGGGAATGCGCTTTTATGTATCGGACGCACACTTCAAGGAACTTTGCCACAACGGAAGTTGCTGTGGATTGCCGCCAACTTGGAACTACAGCAGGGGGCAGATGTGCGAAGCACTGAACATTTGCAAGCGCAAGGGATACGTGAGGTGGAGCGACATTAAGCTGGATGCAGAGAACCTTTTGAGGGCGAGACTGGAGAAGGCGATGAACCCGGGAACACGCGAAAAATACTCGAAGTATTACACGATGAGCGCAGCCGACTATATGAAGTGGTGCTGGAACAATCCGCAGGCAGCGCACTCGCCATACAAGATGTTCGAAGGGGCTATGGTACCAGCTGACGAACGAGACAGCGAGGGAAACATCGTATACAAGTACAACGGAGCTAAATTTTAAATCAGAATCGTATGCCACATGGTAATAACAACAAACATCGAGCGCAGAAAATCGACATCGAAAACCGCTTGCAGATTATCGCACCCCTATACCGCAAGGGATGGACTGAGCGGGAAATCACGGCAGAGGTGAGGAAACGGCTCGACAGACCGAAATACAATCAAGCGCACTGCGACATTCAGCGGTTATTGAAGGAGTGGAGGGAAGAGAGACTGACCGACACGGACGAGAAAATAACCAGCGAGGTTTCAAGGTTGAAGCTGGTGATACGTGAAGCCTGGGAAGCCTGGGAGAAATCAAAGGAAGACTACCACGGCAAGACACAGACGCAAGTCGGACTTCCAAACGAGAATCCTGCAACTGGGCAGGTAACGATGGAGACCGTCAAGGCGATAATGTACGATGCTGAGAAGCGAGGACTCGGAGACCCAAGGTATCTTGACATCATCCTAAAAGCTGAGACGCAAATCTGCAAGCTGCTCGGACTGGATAAGGTTGTGCTTGATTTGAACGCAGGCTTCCAAGGCGGCATCGAGGTACGCTACATCAACTCGGGGCACGAGTGTGCATCCAGCGAGCAGGAAGTAATCGAGCGTGAGGGATTGGACAGAGAATAATTTTTGTTTTAAGTTTTAGTTTGTTTGAAGAATGGCACTATTTGACGTTATTGGTGAGTTGTACGCCCCGAATGCGGACGTGAAGCCAAGGTTTCTCGTGAACCAAGGAGGTACGTCCTCGGGGAAGACATACACCATTATGCAGCGTCTTATAGTGCTTTCTTTTGAGCATCCGATGGCAATTATCACGGTGTGCGGTCAAGACCTCCCGAACTTGAAGGTGGGAGCCATGCGAGACCTAGACACGATCCTGCACACAAGGGCAGAGCTGTTGGACTGGTTCAAGAACAACAAGAGCGACAGCAGCTACAGAGGGAAAAACGGCTCAATCATCGAGTTCAAGAGTTACCAGGATGCGCAGGATGCCAAGAACGGTAAGCGAGACTACCTGTTCGTGAACGAGGCGAACGGTGTGCCCTACGAAGTGTTTTGGCAGCTTGCCATCCGAACACGTAAGCAGGTATTCATTGATTACAATCCAAGCGCAAGGTTTTGGGTGCACAACAACATCATCGGAAGGGATGACTGCCGTTTGATACTTAGCGACCACCGAAACAACCGATTCCTTACTGAGCAGGAGCACAAGAAGATTGAGGAGATTGACGACCCCGAGCTGTGGCGAGTATATGCGCGTGGACTGACTGGAAAGATAACCGGGCTTATATTCACTAACTGGGGTATCGTTGACAAGCTGCCACCAAGGGAGGAGTGGAAGATGGAGTGCAGGGGTATGGACTTCGGATTCACAAACGATCCAACTGCGCTGGAGCACGTTATTCTCGCACACGGAGAGTTATGGGTGGACGAGGAAATATACCAGCCCGGATTGACGAACGAAGACATCGCAGACCGCTGCAAGGAGCAAGGACTGACGAAACGAGACCTTATCATTGCGGACTCGGCAGAGCCTAAGAGCATTCAGGAGATACACAACCAAGGGCTGTGGATAATAGGAAGCACCAAGGGAGCGGACAGCATCAACAACGGCATCGACATCTTGAAGCGTTTCCGCATCAACATAACCAGACGAAGCCACGGCATCATCGAGAATATGCAGCAATACAAGTGGAAGAAGTCAAGGGATGGAGAGACCACGAACCAGCCTATAGACGCATTCAACCACGGCATAGACGCAATACGATACGTAGCCTTGAAGAAGTTATCCGTAGCAAGCCACGGAACGGCTCGGGCGCACGTATTGAGACAATAACTACGACAAAATTATAAAGCGTATGGATAAGAACACTACATTCAAGTACTGGCTGGCAGTGGCAAGGCACACCAGCTATAAAATCGGCAAGCAGCCACGACCAGCTTTTGTCGGGGAGAAACAAGTTCCCGACAATCTCAACCAGCTATCCATCGGGCAGCTTATTGACCTTTCCCAGCTATCAGACAGCGAGGAAAGTCTGTATCAGATAGTGACAACCGTCCTCGGTCTGAGCCACAAGGAAGTGGAGCAGGCTAGGGCGGTTGATGTCGTTATGCTCATCGGCTGGGTAACAGCAGAGGTCGAGCGCATCAACAAGCTCTTCGAGAGCACAGACACAGCGAAGCCAACACGACTGGAGAAGGAGGCAGGCATCGATACCCTGCGCTTCGGATTGTTCGGTATGCTGGACTGGTACGCAGTGAGGATGGGCATCAGCGACCACGACCAGGTATTGAAGACACCGTGGCTTCGCATCTACAAGTGTATGGAGATGGACAACAAGAGAAGCGTGTACGAGAGAAACCTGCAGAAGTTGCAGGCGGAAGAAATGAAACGTAAATCTAGATAATTATGGCAACAATCAGAGAAACATTGAAACAGCTGGCAGCAGACACGCTACCGGACTACACCTACCTTTTCGAGGACTGGGACACTGCGGACACCAAGCTGGAGAAGCTGAGCTACCCGGCAATCGTGTGCATCATACCAGCCAGCGGAACGACAGAGATACGCAACGGCAGGGTTTACGACACCGTGAACGTTGCCCTGGCTTATCTCGACACCGTACCGAGGGGAGCGGAAGGAGAAGACAATGGAGAGTGTATCGACCGAATGAAGGTGGCAGGGGCAAGGATGATACGAGCCATCAACCAGTCGCACCAGTTCGAACCATTGGAGGGGCAGCAGTACTACGAGACCATCATCGAGCGGCTGAGCACGATCGTGTCGGGCGTAATGTACTCCCTGCAACTGACACAGAGCATAGGAGGGTGTGTGGTATGAGCAAGGGAGGTATTCAATTCGACCCCAAGGCGGCATCGCTGATAATGAGGGAGGAAGTGGAGAGAGCACGGCAGCTTATCATCAACCACATCAGAATCAACGGACAGAACGCATCGGGGCGCACCATAGCGAGCCTAAAGGTGGAGCAGCCCAGCGAGGATGAGACCATCCTATGGGGACACAAGCCATTCGGTGTGCTGGAGACTGGACGAAGGGCAGGAAAGATACCATACGGCTTCCGGGGCATCATCCGTCAGTGGATGAAGGACAAGGGACTGCACGGCACACCTATTCCCTACAAGACCCAGCGACCGCACAAGTACACACCGCAAGAGCGTGGCGATATGAGTATGGCAGGGGCTATCGCCCACACCATCGCCAACAAGGGTTCTAGGCTGCACCGCACTGGCGGTAGGGCTGACGTTTACAGCAACGTTGTGCCAGATACGATGAAGCGGTTGGGGCAGAGACTTATTTTCTTAATCCACCAGTCGGTGGGAAGTATCAAACTAAACAATGAGATATGAGACAGACAGAGAAAAACGGCATCACGATTAAGTATGCGGACGCTGTAGGCTTCGCATTCCTTCCCTGCATCATCAAGGCGAGCGGCTCGGGCGTTGCGAGCATCGAGACAACCATCAGCAGGGAGACCATGGCGCACACGTACAGCGTGGAAGCGTTTGCAGATAACTGCATTATGGACTACCGGGAATATGTGCAGGCACTCTTCGATGGCATCAGCTTCGGGAACCTTGACTACACCAAGGAGATTCAGCAGAGCAAACTCGGGGCAGTGTTCAATATTTCCGTGAAGGTCAAGGACAGCGAGGGGAGCGACCTTGCTACATTCAGCTACACGACCTTCTACGTGTGGGGAGCGATGAGGGCAGGCGAGACGTGGAACGGATTCAAGAGGCTCACTTGGTTCACGCATTTTCCATTCTCCTTTGGTCTTTATACCAATGAGGCTTCCCAGATTCTTGTCGGTTACGAGGGAGCACCAAACAAGTTAGTCAAGCCTGGCATCGCTGGCATCGTGGACATCAGCGCCAGCGTTCTACCAAATAAGGCTAGGTACTGGAATATCTACGACTATGATGGAAAGATAGAGCAGGGAACGTTCACGGACGTTTTCGACCTTACCTTTGCGATGGCGGTCGGTGGCAAGCAGTCTCTCCTTGCAAGGATAGAAAGGAACGACACAGAGAAGGGCATTTATCTGCGGTGGATAGACCGCCACGGCTTTTACCGCTACTGGCTTTTCACGCAAGGCGATGAAAGCAGGGCGATAAGCAGCGACACCAGCTTCATCCGCAACAACCTCGGAGAGTATGACGATACGATATTCGGCTACCTCGGAGCGAACGGCAGAAGGCAGGGCTACAGCAGAGAGGACACCATACCGCTTTGCGCACCGCTGGTGGACAGCGAGACGTTCGATTTCCTGCAAGATGTGGCATCAAGCCCGGTCGTTGATATGTACCTCGGGGGCAACAACTGGCAGAGCGTGACAATCAAGGCAGGAACGTACACCAAGACAACGGCAGAGTTGCAGGATTTCGTCTGCAACCTGGTTATTAACAATACACAGATTCAGCAGCTATGACAGACCAGCAACTTTACATCGATGGCATCTTGATGGATATGAGCGAGGAAACGGCAATCACGCTCGACATCAAGAGCAACCTTTTCCGTGACATCATGAAAATGACCGCCAACACGACATACACCATCAACCTTCCCAAGACAGCACACAATATGGCGGTGCTGGAGTTCGCAGGGAAACCGAGCACAAGCAGCAAATACCCCTATATTTTCCACACAGCACGTTATTCCCGCAATGGACTGGAGATTATCCGCAATGGAAGAGCAAGCGTGCTGAGCGTAAAGGAAACAATCGAAATTTCGATTTATTGGGGATTGTTCCAGGCACTGGCAACGCTTCAGTCGTCTGACTTGAAACTGAACGAGTTAAATTGCACGAAGTATCTGCGGTTCAACAGAAACAACAGCTCCTACACCTACGAGAAGGCGATTTCCGAGGGAGTTTTCTATGGAACCTATGACGCTGCAGCGGTCAAGACATCAAGCGAGGAGTGGCAGGGCTATGACCGAAGTGTTGGAGGTAACAGCGACACGGCATATTTACTCGTTGACGGTAAGATAAGAACTGGAACAGAGGTCGGGAGATACGTGTCGGGCGAGGTGTTGACCGATGAGACCTACCGTTGCGCAATCATACCTTTCGAGGCTGGAATGAGAGCGACCATCAGCAAAGTGTTGGGAAAGGGGGACTATCGAACATGGGCAATACTCGACACCAACAAGAACATCGTGAGCCTTGCTGCGGAAGCAGGAACGACCGAGACGGAAACCAATCCGACAATAGCCGCACCCGACCCGATTTTATCAGCACCCATCGGTGCAGGTATCCTTTGCGCCAGCGGAGACACGAAAACGGCTATGACGACAATCAGCATCCGATTTGCACTGAAGGACGGAGCACCAGCAGGGCAGGTGGAATACGGAAGCTATGACCCTGCCACTGGATTTACGGAAGCCTGGGGAGTGGAAGACGTACCAGCAGACAAGGCAGGTACAGAAATCACGGTTAACGTAACCAGGTATAAGCAGGCAGGAAGGCTCATCTACGTGAAGCCATCGAAGAGCGGAATGCTCTACTGGATAGCAGGCGAAGCTTCGGAAAGCAACTACTACGTATCGGGCGGAACACAATACAAGACATCGAGATTCGCACCATACAGCGTGAAGTACACCAGCGAGAGTGAGCCAATCGATATAGACCTTCAAGCACCAGCCACGGCAGAGTGGCTTGTCATCAACGCAATCAAGGAATACAGCACTGGAACGACCATTCGAGTTAAGAGCGAGACTGAGAGCCGGGCGAGAGCCAGCAGGGAAGTACAGACTTCTTCGAGCGGTGGCGGTTCATTTGGTGGAGGTGGCTCTTTTGGTTATGCCGACAAGGGAGCAATCCAGCCAAGCGTGACGGCACAATATATCCTAGACCTTATCACGGCACAGACCGGGGTTGCATTCGGATGGAGCAGCCAGGCGAAAGAAACCATCAAGGGGCTTGCGGTCCCATTAATTACGAGGAAGGCAGATGCACAGACGGTCGTAGGCAGCTTTGAGGGTACTTTCATCGCAACAACGAACCTCGGCATTCTCGGATTCCAGCCAACGAGCCTATCGGAGGTATTCGATGGACTGGAACTTGCGACCAGATACAGCCAGCTGAAAGTAAAGATTGCCTGCACGATGATTTTCGATGTTCAGATGAACTGGTCGTGGGACGCATCGAATGCACGACCGAATGGGCATATCGGAAACTCTTACGAAGGCTCTACCGAATGGAACGGAGTATATCAGTACGAGCCTTGCTACGTTGAAATCAAGGTTGTATCAAAGCATACGAGCGACCAGGAGGAAAGTGAGTACACAAAGACATACATCGCAGGCAAGGAGATAGACGAAGATGACGCTTCTTCTAGAAGGTATATTACAGATTACGACTCTGACAAGGTAAACGGACGGTTCATACACCTTGCAGCAGGACGAGGGGAGATTCAACTTGAAGAGGGTGACATCGTGACCTTCGAGTTCAAACACTACGGTAAGGGAGTCTTGAGGGATTTGCGTGGGTACAACGGACGCATTTATGCAAGCATCAGTCAGAGCGATGAAGTACCCTACGGAGGAAATTTCCCTATCGGCAAGAACCTGCCCGACATCAAGGTGACGGATTTTCTGAAGTGTATCTGCATTCTGACATCAACGTTCCCAAGCCAGCGATTCACCGATGGCAGACTTACGTTTGCGGATATCGTGATCCTATGGGAAGCCAAGGCGCAAGCGGTGGACTGGACGAAGAAGCTCATCCAAAGCGAAGCCTGCAACCATCCAAGGCAGACCGATTTCAGCGTAGAGGACTACTGCCAGCATAATATCTACAAGTGGAAGGAAGACGACACCGTCTTTCAGAAGAACGATGCGGATATGGAGATAGACAACAAGACGCTTGAATATACGCAGGACGTTTGCACGCTTCCATTCGCAGCCACGGACGGAAACCGCATACCGATATACGAGTGGGAGAGTACGCAACGCACCTTTGGTAGAACCACGTTAACGGTACAGACAGCCACCAAGTACAAGGCGTGCAAAGACCGAATCGTGAATCTTGCAAAGGACGATGCCGGCTATGCGGTATTGGCTTTCAACATCGACCTGCAAGGTATATTCGACAGCAAGCTTGATAAGCTGAGAAAGACAGTGGCGAACCCGCACCAGATAACGGAGCGGTTCAACCTTTCCGATTTGGAGATACTGAACTTTGATGAAACGAAGCCAGTGTACCTTGCCCAGTACGGAGCGTATTTTGCTGTTCTCGAAATCAAGACAACAAACAGCGGATACTGCGAGGTTACAATGATAGAGTTGAACAACTAAAAGACAAAAAACTATGGTAAGTGAAGACAAACAGCAGATTCTTGACATCAAGGTCAAGTACGAGGATGCAATCTATGGCATCATCAGATACAAGGAAAAGATAGACCAGCTAAAGCAATCCATCAAGGACTTGCAGCAGCAGGAAAAAGACAAGACCATCACGACCAACGAAATGAAGGTGCAGACGGAAGCCATCAACGCAACCATCAAGGAATACCGTTACAACGTGCGCACGCTGCAAAAGGAGATACAGAACAACGTGCGCACCGAAAACGAGCAGGAGGGCAGCTTGAAGCAGTTGCGTGCCCAGCTTTCAAATGCCACAAAGGCTTACGATGAGATGAGCCGTGCCGAGCGTGAGAGTTCTAAGGGTCAGGAGATGCAGGAGCATATTCAAGACTTGATAGAGGAACTGAAAGAGGCTGAGGAGGCTACAGGAAGGTTTCAGCGCAGTGTCGGCAGCTATTACGATTCAATGATGAAGGCGGCTGACGACCTACAGAATACCGAGTTTTTCGGTTTTGATGTTGTTGATGATACCGGAATCGGAAAGGTTATGGAAATGGGAAAGTCTGTGGAAGACCTAAGGGTGAAGTTTGGTGCGTTGAAAAAAACGGCTCTGTCCTTATTGACCAACCCTTATTTCCTCGCTATGGCAGGTGTGGCTGGTGTCGGAATGGCTTTCAAATGGTTCTATGACTACAACAAGGGCATAGAGGAAGCCACACGCAAGACCATGCAGTTCACTGGGCTTTTCGGTGACGAAATGAAATCAGTGAGAAATCAAGCCTTGGCAATCAGCGAGACGTTTTCCGTTGATTTTGGCGAAACCTTGCAATCCGCAAATGTAATGAGCAAGCAGTTTGGCATCAGTGTATCAGAATCGCTAAAGCTCTTGCAAGATGGCTTTGTGGCTGGTGCGAATGCTAGTGATGAATTCCTAGAGAACGTGAAGGAATACCCAACGTACCTAAAGGAAGCTGGATTGAATGCTGAGCAATTCGTGGCTATATCAACCAACGCCACCAAGCAGGGAATATTCTCTGATAAGGGTCTTGACACCATCAAGGAGGGTAATCTTAGACTTCGAGAGATGACCACCGCAACAGCAGCCGCATTGGATGGAATAGGTATATCAAGCGAGAAAGTTCAGAAAGAACTGCAAAACGGTAGCAAGACCACATTTGACATCATGCAGGAGGTCGGAAACAAGCTAAAGGAGTACCCTGCTTCATCAGCCAAGGTAGGAAAAGCCATCGCAGATATATTTGGAGGTCCTGGCGAGGATGCAGGTCTAAAGTACATCGAGACCCTCGGAGACATTGAGATGAACATGGATAAGGTCAAGGAACAATCCAGTGATGTTGCCAAGGCTCAGGAAAAGCAGGTGGAAGCCAACAAGCGTTTGAAGGATACCGCAAGTGCACTCTTTGACGTTACTGGTGGCGGCTTCGAAATGATGAAGGCTCAGGCGGCAACATTCGTGAGCAACCATCTAACGAAACTATTGAGGGCAATCATCAACCTTTATAACCAAAGCGTGGCATTTAGGGGATTGATTCAGTTGATAGGCTTTGCGTTTAAGTCTGTCGGGCAGGTTGCCTTGGCTGCCTTCAACATCATCATAGATGCCATTAAGCTTGTTGCAAGACCAGTGAGGGGACTGTTGCAGATGTTTGAGGGCTTTTTCTCCTTTGACGTGAAGAAGATGCGAGATGGCTTTAACTCCGTCTTTTCGGGTCTTGGCAATACCGTGAAGGAGGCTTGGGGAGACTTGAAGAAATTCGGCAGCGGAATGGCTGATGCTATCGTGGGTGGCATGAAGAATACTTTTAACCATGCTAACATCAAGATACCAGTCAGCGCAGATGCGCCATCTATGGCGACCGCCACAACCGACAATACAAAGCTCAAGGACGGCACTAATATCGCCAGCACTACCCCTAAGACCAAGAAGGAGAAGGCAGCAGCCGACAAGGCGGCAAAGGCAGAGGCAGAGCGCAGGAAGAAGCAGGAAAAGGAATTGCAGGAAGCGATTGCGCTTATCCAGTACAAGTACAACGAGCAAGTAATGGACGCAAAGAAGCGATACCTCGCAGGTATGTACGACAACGACCGAGACTACAGCAACGACCTCGAACAGCTGGAGAAGGATATGGTGGCAAGGAGCATTGACGCATACGTGGCGGCTGGAGAGATAGGAGCGGAAAAGGCGCAGGAAATGCAGGCTAAGCTGCTCGATATTATGATTAAGGCGAAGGCAGACATCAAGAACCAAGCCAAGGAGATTGTGGACGAAATCAACAAGGAGTTCGAGAACGCAGAGAAGGCACGCAGGGATGCGGACATTATGAACGGTGGCACTGGCGAGGAAGACGATGCAGCCAAGCTGGAGAGATACAAGGCTTTCCTTGACAGCAAGATACAAGCCTATAAGGACTATGCAGCCGTGCAGGAGCAGCTACAGAAGGATTTGAGTGATGCAGAAGTCAAGGAGCAAGAGGAAGCCAACAAAAAAAAGGCATCTTTGCAGGAAGAGCAACTGAAAATGATGAGCGATATGATACAGACTATGGGAGACGGTCTGTCCGAGTTCTTCGAGAGCGAGGATAAATCGCTACACTCATTCCTTAAATCGATGCTGACATCAATACTGGACGCAATCGAGATAGCAGTTAACGCTTACTATGCTCAAATCCTCGCCAAGGAGATTGCAAGCAAGTCGTGGTTTGGTGTGGCGAGCGCAGCAGCTTTGATGGCACTTGTCAAGGCAGCGTTTGCAGGCGCAAAAGCACTCGTCAAGGGCTTTTCCACTGGTGGCTACGTCCAAGGCTCGGGCACTGGAACGAGTGATAGCATCCCGGCAAGGCTATCCAATGGCGAGAGCGTAATGACCGCCAAGGCGACATCGATGTTCAGTCCGATATTATCCGCATTCAACCAGCTTGGAGGCGGTGTGCCTATCGTAGTTAACAACGGAGGCAGCAATATCGGTATGGATATGCTGGCGGCAGCTGTAGCAAGAGGGTATCAGATGGCTCCCCAGCCAGTAGTGAGCGTTGAAGAGATAAACCGCACCCAGCGGAGAGTGCAGACGATAGAGAATATCGGCAGGCTCTAACGGTGTTGTTATTTCATCAAAATTTGCGTTCTGAGCGGTTTTTGGTCGAAGGTGGTAAAGTTATACGCCCAAGGCAGTAAAAGCCGCTTAGAGCGCAAATTTTCGGCTTGTTTAGGAAAATTAACTGTTTGTGAGATAAACATATTGAAAATAATCGTATCTTTGCAGCGTTTTAAAACTTAAAAATAACGTTTCAATGGCAAAACTCAGAATATACAACGACATCGATAGCCAAGACAACAAGTTTTGGTATCAATGGTTTGGTGGTGACTGCGTGTGTTTTCAAGATATAGATGCTTTTGCGGCAAGCATACCGAAGGATGATGATACCATCGATATGCGTATCTTCTGCAATGGCGGTTCTGTTGTCGAAGGCTGGGCGATTTACGACCGACTGCGACAGAGCGGCAAGAAGATAACCTGCACCATTGAGGGCAAGGCTGCTAGTATGGCAACAATCATTATGCTGGCAGCACCAAAGGAGAGCCGCAAGGCATACGAGAACGCTGCATTTCTCCTGCACAATCCGTGGGTTCCCGGCTGGTGTCTGGGCGACCAGCTGAACGCAAAGGACTTGAAGAACCAGGGCGAGGAAATGCAGATGTGGCAGGACAAGATGGTGGACGCATACGTAGAGCGGTGCGGGTGCGACCGGGAAGAGATTCAAGCCTTGATGGATAAGGACATCTTCATCAGCACCAGCGAGGCTTTGCGCCTAGGTCTTATAAGCAGCACGGTTGCACCAATCAGCGCAAGCGCATCGAAGCGCAATATAGAAAATTTTATCAATTCAAAACAACAAAATCCAAAAGCAATGGAGAAGAAAACAGAAGTAAAGGCTTCTCTCCTCGACAAGATTCTCGCTAAACTTGGCGTAAAGTCACTGGAGGAAGCAGAGCAGGCGGTGGCAGAGCCACAAGCCAAGGTAGAGCCACAAGCCAAGGTAGAGCCAAAGGCTATGGAACTCAACACAGCGGACGGACAGACACTGACCGTAGAGCGTGAGGAGGGAGACCCGCAGGTTGGCGACAAGGCAAGTCCGGACGGAACGTTTGAAATGCCCGATGGCAAGACAATCGTTGTCGAGGATGGTGTAATCACCGACATTAAGACCGCAGACGACACCGACAATGAGGGTGGTGAAGGCGGTGAGGGCAGCAGCGCATCAAGCACCGACAACGACACCGTAGCCAAGTTGCAGCAGCAGGTTGCAGCACTTAATCAGCAGTTGAGTGACACCAAGGCACAGCTGGCAAGCGCACAGAAACTTGCGAAGAGCAAGGAGGATATGCGCATCTTGAATGCAGTGAAGATGGCTGGCGGTGCGGAGAAGGTGCTGGCAGGCTTCAGCAGCCACTACCAGCCAGCACAGCGACAGCCAAGCGGCAAGGGCGCAGGAGAGCAGGTGGACGTTAAGGCGGACGCAAAGACTATCAGCGAGAAGGTCAAGGCTTATCGTTTCAAGAAACGACCAAGCAAGGACTAAAACGTTGTAAGAAATCAAGTAAAAACAAATTAGATAGTTATAAATTATGAGTAATACTTTTGATGTAAAGCAGTTCGAGAACTTTGTCCTCGAACCAGAAAATCTGAAGACCATCAAGGATGCCGTGCAGGAGACATTCTACAAGGACGAGAACCTTGCGGATTTCGTCACCATCACTAAGGTCAAGGACGGAGACCCTATCGCCATCATTGGTGAGATGGAGATGGTCGGCAAGGCTGGCAGCGGTTGCGACCCAACGTATGACGAGAAGGGCATCGCCAACAAATTGGAGCGTTGGAAGCTTGGCGACTGGCAAGTACCAATCAAGATTTGCTATGATTCGCTTAAAGGCTCAATCGCTGAGTACAGCTTGAAGACCGGCACAGACATTGGAGACCTCACCAGCACCGACTTCATGGTAATCTACACCGATGCACTGGAGCGTGCTATGAAGCAGATGGTTTGGCGCTTCGGCTGGTTTGGTGCTGAGGATGCGCAGACCGTTTCCGAGGGCGGCAAGCTGACCGATGGCTTGAAGAAGGAGTACTTTACCACTTGCGATGGTCTCTTCAAGAAAATTTTCGCAGCTACAGCCACCAAGAACCGCACCGAGATTGCAGCCAACAAGGAAACCACGATGGCGGAGCAGATTGCGGCAATCCGCAAGCAGGGTGTGGCAACCGACCTTGTAGACAATATGCTTATGAACGTGGACTCACGCATCATTGATGACCCGAACGCTGTGCTTCTTATGACACGCTCGCTGGCTGACGCATTGACTTACGACATCAAGAAGACGTACCACGACATTATGCCTTGGGAGAAGGTCTTCGATGGCTTCCAAACATCGACCTACAACGGCATTAAAATTGCCAGTGTCAGCATTTGGGACAGAATGATTAAGGGCTATGAGAAAGGCGCTACAGCGTACAACCTTCCTCATCGTATGGTCTTCTGTAACCCTAAGCAGCTGATGGTCGGCACACCGCAGGATTCGCTCATTAGTGAGCTGGATGCTTGGTTCGACCACAAGGAGCGTAGAAACTATATCTACTCAACTGGTAAGATTGGCACGGCTCTCCTCGAAGAGAATATGATCCACGCAGCTTACTAATCGCTCCATATCTTCATCAAGTATTAAGTTTCAAATCCTCAACACCCACAAAACGGTGTTGGGGATATAACAATTTTAAAACGAATTAATATGGCAAAAACTTGCGAGAGCCTTATCGTCCAGGACATCATCATCCCTTGCGAAGACCAGGTAACAAAGGGATTGGAGGGCGATGGACTTATCATCAACCGAGACGACATTGACTTTGCCAAGTCCGTTGTCGTGGGTAATATAATTAGCACATTGGTCTTGAAGACTGGCAAGAAAGCATACGCTATCCGGCAGGAAGGCAGCAAGCCATACACTGGAACCAAGACCGAGCTGATCGTTGGCACGTATCGCAACAGCTGGAAGAATACCGTAGCAGTCGTGGTATTGGCAAACACACCTGACGTTTGCGCAAATATCATTGACGGACTGGCGAACGGAAAGTTCGTTATCATCCTGCGCAACCTTTCGAAGGGAGCGGACGGAAAGGCAGAGTACCAGGTATTCGGATATGCGCAGGCACTGAAGGCAAGTGCTGGAGAAAACGACAAGTACTCAGACGACACCGAGGGCGGCTGGCTTATCACGCTGGAAGAGGAGAGCGTACCGAAGGCAGCTTATTTCTTCTTTGATACAGACAGCGAGACAACGGCAGCCAAGTACGCCAGTCTGACAACAGAAGCCGTAGGAGGTTAAGCTATGACCTACGAGGAAGCAATAGCCAAGGTCGGGGAGTTGAAGGCACGTTTCGACAGTCCCTTTGATGCAACCGACAAGGCTGTTATAGAAACTCTATATTTCGAGGTAACACGAAAGCGGTTTGTACCGACAACCTGCCAGCAGTGTTACCACGATGCTTTGATTGAAATTTATTTAAAACTCAAAAAAGAAAAGGCTATGCCAAAGCAATGTAATTACGCAATGAAGGCAGGCTTCATCATTTCCTGCCCGGATTTCTACAATGGTAAGATTTTCACTAATGAGAACCTGACCGACAAGGTAGCGCACGAATATCTGACGAAGTACCCACAGATGGAGAAATACTTCCAGAAGATACCCAGCGAGGAACTCATCGAGAACAAACAGCAGCCAGCAGGCAGCGACAAGAAGAAAGACCTCGACCAAGCCGAAAAAGCAGGCAAGGAAGAGTAATAAAACAACAGGTAAAACGACACAAGCAAGATGAACGTAAAGACAGTTAAGAAGCCGAAGCGAAGAATTGATATTGGCTACGTGAGCCGATTCAAGATGCAGGCATACGGATATGATAATCTATATCCGCAGAACCTCGCACGCATCACGGAAGCCAGCGGAACGGCAATGCTCTGCCTTAATCGCTACGCCCGATTCATTGAGGGCTACGGCTTCGATAGCGACATTCTAGCAGCGTTGGCGATGAACCAGCAGGGGGATACGGCAGACGATTTGCTTCGGAACGTATCGGGCGACCTCGCTAGGTTTGGAGGCTTCGCCCTTCACGTGAACTACAACGTTCTCGGGCAGGTGTCGAGCGTGAGCCACGTACCCTTTGAAAATTGCCGACTGGAAGAGACGGACGACAAGGGGAACGTGGCGCACGTCTTGCTGCACCCAGACTGGGAGCAGAAGAAAACGAGGAACGGAAAGCGGTTGATGGTGAACGAGAAGACCATCGAGCGCATCAACACCTTCAATCCCGACCCCGACATCGTTCTTGAACAGATTGAGAACGCTGGCGGTATCGACAGCTACAATGGGCAGATTCTGTGGCAGAGCCTAGACGGAAAGTTTATCTATCCGACAGCCAGCTACGATTCTGCCATCACGGAGATTTCGACCGATGAGGGACTGGGCAACGTGAAGATGAGAAACGTCCGCAACAACTTCCTCGTATCGTGTATGCTCGTAACCAAGAAGGGCGTGCCTAAGTTCAACGAGAAAGGCGAAGAGGTGGAGAGCGGACAGATGATTTCCGATGAAGACCTTTTGCAATTCCAGGGGGACGAGAACACAGCGAAGATTCTTGCGGTCGAGGTTGAGAACGAGGAAGACGAACCGAAGGTTGTTGCCTTTCCTACAAGGAACTTCGACAAGGAGTTTTCCGTGACCGACAGCAGCGTTATCGAGCGCATCTACGCTCAGTTCCACCAAGAACTCTTCTACTCCATCCGTATTGGCAAGCTGGGCTTCAGCGGACAAGTTATGCAGGACGCTTACGAGTACTATGCTGGAGAGGTAACGACAGAGCAGCGTTTCATCGAGCGAGCCTTCAAGAAGATTTTCAAGAACTGGCACGATCCAGGCATTCAGAACCTAGACCCAAAGCTACAGCCGTTGAAGTATATCAGCAGCGAGGCGGCAGGGAACAACACGATAGATTAATTGATTGAGCCTATGGGAGAACAGACAAGAAAGCAACTTATCACGGTTGAACAGTTCCGGGAACTGGCACGACCGACCAGTGCACACCTAGATGAGGATGAAGTGAACGCATACATTCGGGAATGCGAGGACACGAACATCATACCAGCCATCGGGTGGGAACGTTTCAAGGCAGCGACCGAGCAGGGAGAGTGGGGTGATTCAGTATTGCCCGATTTCCAGCCTGCGGTCTTCCTGGACGGTGGCGAATACACCACCAAGAAGGAGGGCGATTGCAGCCAAGACGAAACCAAGGTACAGAAGTACACCAGCGGAATACGCAAGGCACTCGCTTATTTCACGTATGCGAGACTTTTTCGTGCCGATGGCACAATTGTAAGCCGAGCTGGTGGAATGCGCCACAGAGACGATTATTCAGACCATGTTCAAGATGTATCGAGCAACAAGCAGTACAACGACATCATGGATATGGCAGAAAGATATTTATCAGATGCACTCGAATACCTCAAGGCATTCACCCCGAAAGGAGAGGTGAAGCCACAGCGAGGAACGAGGGCACACATCCACGCAATAGGAGATTAATATATGGCAACAATAGATGAAATTAAACAGCAGGCGGAAGCGGTAAAGAACGCTACGCAGGTGGGCGAGAACACAGCTATGAGGGTAGGCGGTGCTCTCGCTGGTCTTGCGGATATTGCCAAGCAGCAGGACGTTGAGCTTGGCAAGAAGGCAAATACTGCTGATGTTGATACAAAATTTACAGAAGAGAAGAAGCGTGTTGATGCCGAACTTGGCAAGAAGTTCGACAAGGAGAGTGTTGCCCAAGAGTCTGGAGATTCCGAGGAACTGGTTATGTCTCAGAAAACCGTGAGTGACAAAATCAGCAACCTATCAGAAAAGTCCGGATATATAGCTCAACGTGGCATCTATAATGTAGATGATATTTTATTTAATAATAACTATCTCAAGGAGAATGATGTCATTTATATAGACTTTGCTCCTACTGTAGATTCTGGAGCAATATCTTTTGAATCCATAGATGGAAAAGAACTCTTTTATATTACAAAAGAAGTCTCAAAAGCAATAATCCCTGCTAACTTCAAGCAAGCTAAAGTTTTATATGGAAGCATACGTCTAAATAAAGACGTTGAGTCGTTAACAAATAGAATAATAAATGACACTATAGAATCTTTCAAGATTGATATTTCAGAACAAAGATTAGAAAGTATCAATATTGGAAGTAACCGTGGATATTACATAAACAAGGATGGTCAAAAAACAATAAACGAAGATACATATTCTCTATATTATTTGTCTGAAAAGATAAGTGTAGTAGAAGGAGAGGATATTTTTGTCACTGCAAGTTCTAATTGGGGTAATGCCTTATATGCTATTTATGGGGGTAATGATGAAGTAATAGGAAAAGAACTTAGTAAAAGCATCTCTGATAATACTTCTATAGAAAACAAAAAAATAACAATTCCAAAAGGGTCAGTTTATATTTTGTTAGCTTGGATAAGTGATTCATTGCCTGGAAAATTAAGCAGATTACATACTTATACAAAAGATTATTTATCTATTTGTGATAATTTTACGAAAGCTAAAGTTCCATTCCATTTTATTGTAAAATCCGGAAAGGTATTGAACGCAGACGGAGAAGAAAATGAACAAACTTCTGATGTCTTTAGAATTAGCTCACATATTCCTGTTACTCCTGGAGAAATCATTTATGTTACTGGTTGCGCCTTTTGGGGGCAGGCTATTTTTTCTATATTTGACGCAAGCAATAATGTTGTATTTAAAATAAATAGTACCAGTGGTACTGGAACTGCTACAAAAATATTCGATAAAAAAGTTGTGGTTCCAGCAAACGGTTCTTATTGTATTGTGTCATGGAATCTTAGCGATTCTATGTACGGAGCTGTTAAAAAGGAGAAAATCCTACCAAAATCCCCTTTTATCAATAAAAAATGGGCTTGTATAGGAGATAGTTGGACTGATAATAGAAATGCAAATCCAGAAAAAAGATATTTTGATTTCATTTCTGAAGAAACTGGTATAACACCAATTATGATGGGATATTCAGGCTCAGGTTATTCTAAATTAGAGCAATTTTCTTTTTATAATAGAGCAAAGCAGTTACCTGAAGATACTGATGTTGTAACTATATTTGGCAGCGGAAATGACCTTTCAAGTGAACTGCCATTAGGTAATATAACAGACAATGGTACAGATACAATATGTGGTTGTATTAATACTACAATAAATAATATTTTGTCAGTGAACCCTATTATTCAAATAGGTATTATATCTCCATGTCCTTGGAAGGATTATAAAGATACACAAGAGGAATGGGATAATTATTGTAAAGCACTTGAACAAATTGCAAAATCAAGAAGTATTCCATACCTTGATTTAATACACTGTAGTGGGTTGAGACCTTGGAATGACAAGGCAAGACAACTCACCTATGTTGATGATAATCATGCCAACCAAAGTGGTCATAAAATATTTTCTTCAAAAATTCGAGAGTTTTTGAAAAGCATATTAACTTGATTTAAAACTATAAGTCGCTGACTTTATAAATTAAAAATTAGACAATATGAAGAAGAAACAATTACATGATGCTCTGGCAGTGCTTCTTACCAAATTATCATCGGCAAGGGACAATCCCTTGCTGATGGATAACTACGTGGTGAAAGCCTTGCGCACGGTTCTTTTGGAGTTTAAGGAATCGGGCGAGCTTTATGCCGCTTACAAGGAGCAAATACATTCCACCATGGAAAGTGATAATCCTTGGATAGGCATGTTGATGAAATCGATTGGCGGTGATGCCTCTGTCAAAGAGAGCATGACCGATGAAGTCATTGACGGAATGATTGATTCTATGTTGGGAAACGATTAAAACATTTTTATATATGAATGACAAGGAGAAAGAACTATGGCGAGTTATAGACAACGTAATCAAGTGTTGTGCTATTGAACTTCAGAACGGAGAGCTGAGCATTACGAGAGAAGACGTTCTCGGAAAGTCGAGAGCCGAAAATCTCGTGATGACACGATGTATGGTCGTTGAGCAGATGATACACGCAGGCTTCAGCATTACGACCATTGCGACCGTGTTAAACCGCACCGTTCCAGCTGTTAGGCATCTTTGCAAGATGGCTTACACCTATATCAGCACGTCTCGAGTTTATCGACTTGCCACGGCACAAGCGACCCTTCTAAACAAGGACGTTGAGCCGATTTGTATTTAAGAAACAAAAAGAAAATAACCAAAAGCGTTCTTTGAAAATAATTCGATAAATACCCATGCACTAACTTTTTGGAGCGAGCCAAAAATCAGAGTATCTTTGCAGCGGATTCAAATATTTTGTTTCCGTAACGTAATTAACTCAAAATTTTATGGCAGACACAATCGAGAAAGTTTATTGCACTGGGGACGGTGGCAATGACAACCTGGCGGCAGCGTTGCTCGCTAGAGGTAGAGACAATGATCCAGCGACTATGCTGGCAGCAATGAACGGTGGTATGGGTGGAGGTTGGAACAACCCATTCGCCTATATGATGATGTTGGGAATGTTCCGCTTTATGTATGGCGATGGCTGGAACAACGGACAGAACGGAAACGTTCAGCGTGCCGAAATCCAGTCTCAGATTGACAGCCTTCGCAACCAGATGGCAGACAACCACAACAGCGACTTGTTGATGGGAGCAATCCAGGGCAACAACCAAGACTTGAAGACGCTGGCGGCTAACTTGAACTGCGACTTCAACGCTTTGCAGTCTTCCGTTTGCAGCATCCAGGCAGGCATCCAGCAGATAAGCGGACAAGTTGGTTATTCGGCAGAGCGAGTAATCAATGCTATCTCGCAGGGTAACTTGCAGGTGATAATGGCACTGAAGGACTGCTGCTGCCAGACCCAGCAGAACATCATCAAGATGGGCTACGACAACCAGCTGGGGCAGAAGGACATCCAGAACTCAATGCAGCGAGGATTCGATTTCAACAACCGCAGCATAGAGCGAGGTTTCTCAGCACTCGGTTTCCAGCTTCAGCAGGACAAGTGCGACATCATCCGCTCGAACCAAGACAACACCCAGCGAGTTATTGACGTTCTGAACAATCACTGGCAGCAGGATTTGCAGCAGAAGTACAACGATGCACGCCTGGAGTTGAGCCAGCAGAGACAGAACGCTGAACTTATTGCAGCGTTGAAGACCACCACGACCACCACTGGAGCGTAAAGGTCTAAAAAAATCTATCAAGGGGCAACTCGCTGTTCTATCAGTGAGACCCCTTTTTGTCTATTTATCGAATTATCTAAAAAGAGCGCATTATGGAATTTAAGAATATTCAAAGAAATCACCCGGTCTATCTGCTAGACAAGCAGACGGTGGAAGTTAAGGAAGGCAAGGTCGTAGACAACCAGCCGCACATCAACACTGGCATCGCAACCATTTCCAGCAGCGGACAGCCAATGCGAGACGTAACAATCGAGGTGGAGGGAAAGCAGACCATCTACACCATCCCCGAACACCTGGGAGTAACCTTTGCAGGCGAAACCGTACTGGCAACCGACAAGGCAGACCTTTTGCCCGAAGTCGGGAAATTGGTAAATGAAGCCGATGAGATAATCAAGGCATACGAGCCAAGCAAGGAGCGGAAAGCCAAGGGCGAGGAACTGCTTGCAGCTTTGAACCCGGCTATCAAGGAGAAGCAGGAAACCGAAAAGCGTTTCAAGGCACTTGAGGGCGATATAAGCGGCATTCGTGGTATGGTCGAGCAATTACTCGACAAGCTAGGATAGGAGGGCGCACAATGAAGAAAATCATCGTTTTGCGCCATTCTTGCGATAGCGAGGAAGAGCGACACCAGCACCAAGAGAGCGACATCATCCACAGCTTGCCATACGAGAAGGCAGCAAAGGCTTTGATGGGAGCCAGCGGGTACGTAGCATACGTTGCCAAGCACGGCTACCATTTTACGAAGCAGCTAGCAATCAAGGCGAGCGAGCAGATGAAGAACGTAGATGGAACGAGCCACCGATGGACTGTTGACGAAATCCGGCTGGAGACAAACAACGAGATAATCTCAAAGGGCACGACCCTCGGGGATATTCTCTATTTGGCTAATATGGCTTATGCGGACTTCTACCCGAAGGTAATCAAGACCGAGAGCGACTGCGTACAGTATGCTATTGCCGTAGCCAGTGATCGAGACGGATACGAGGGTATGGCATTTTGCAGGTGGACGGCAGACATCATCGGGAAGGGTGTGACCATCGACTGGGAAAAATTGGAATAAACCAAAAAAAATAAATTGATATGAGCGAAGTATTTCACGATTTTCAGGTGCACCACCTATATCTGTGCGCCCTAGTAATTTTTATCTGTTTCGCTACGATTCTGATAGCGATGACAATTGACTTGATAGCAGGCATACAGAAGGCGAAGGAACTGCATATTGCAAGAACGTCAACTGGACTAAAGAAGACGTGCGACAAGGCGAAGAAGTATTTTCCGACATTCGGTATTGCTTCGCTTATGGACGTTGCTACGTGTATTATCTCTCCCTTCCCTATGTTCTCCATCGCCTGGACGGTGTATCTGCTTATGTGCGAGTTCAAGAGCATCCGGGAGAAGGCATACGAGAAGGCTGAGATACGAAAGCAAGACCGTACGATGCAGGTAATACTCGAAAACAAGGACGAAATTGCGAAGGCAGTTGTCGAGATAATGAAAGAAGAGCGGAAGAAAGGAGGAGATAATGAGGGTAACTAGAGCGCAACTTGTAAAGATAATGCCGAATGCAGGCAGCAAGGCAGACACCTACCTTCCAATCATCAACGGATGGGCAGAGCATTTCCGCATCAACACTCCTTTGCGAATGGCTCACTACCTCGCACAGATTGCCCACGAAAGCGGAGAGTTGAGATACACCAAGGAGCTTGCAAGCGGCAGAGCCTACGAGGGCAGGAAAGACCTCGGCAACACCCAGCAGGGCGATGGCGTGAAGTACAAGGGCAGAGGATTGATACAGATTACCGGGCGAGCCAACTACCGGAAGTATTCCAATTATTGCGGCTTAGATGTTGTTGGCACACCCGAGCTTCTGGAGCGACCATTCGGTGCAACGAAATCCTCGATGTGGGTATTCGACACCTTCGGCTGTAATGAGTTGGCAGACCAAGACAACTTGAAGGCTATCCGTAGGAAGATAAACGGAGGGTACAACGGACTGGCAGCCTGCGAGAAGTATTTGAAGCGAGCCAAGGAAGCCTTGGAAATTAAGGTGCTTACACAATAAACACATCAATCTAACGTTTATAGAGTATGGAAAATTCAAGAAAAGGGCGAAATTTGCGTTCTGTGGCGTTATTTCTCGCCGTGCTTATAATTACCCCACTTTTGATTTTGGGCTGTTCCTGCGCAAAAACAGCCGCAAATAACACAGTTTATCGCGATAGCGCACACACCAGTGTAAGACGTGACAGCGTGAGCCAGCGACAGATCCACTGGCAGGACACCCAGCAGCACGACAGCGTATTCAAGCAGGACAGCGTTCTGGTGTACATCAAGGGCGACACCGTAATCAAGGAGCGGTGGCACAACCTTACGACCACCAGGTGGAAGACAACGACCAAGACGGACACCATCGTTGGGGACACCTACGTTTTCGTGACCGACACCGTGAAAGTCAAGCATTACGTGAACCGATACAAGACCAGGGAGATAGAGAAGCCAGCGAGCACTTGGCAAAAGGTAAGGCTATTCATTGGCGATTGCGTGATTCTGTTTCTGTTCCTTCTTGCGGCAAACTGGATAAAGGAGCGCATCAAGAAGAGAGTTCAATAGGTTCAATCATAATATCATTTGTTAGAAAGGGCAGGAAGCGCAGGAGAGCGTTTTCCTGCCCATTTTTGTGCGAAGAACACTTTTCATTGAGAGAAAAGGGGTAGGGGATATGAGAGTTAGATTATATATTCATTCAAACTAAGGCGTGCAGGTTATTATTATATAGAGTGTTGAAAACTAAGGCAACCGATTGATAGCCATTGATGTACGGAAGAAAAATGTGCAGAAATCGACCAAAAATAGCAGTGTTTACGCCATAAACAGCTAATAAAAGTTAAAATATTAATATCTTTCGGGAAAAGTTTTGGTGGAACGGAAAAATATTAATATCTTTGCATCGTGTTTAAGAGATAAATACATTAAACATTCAGTAACTTAAGCCCTAGGCAACACGGTAAAGCCAAAGAAAATGAAAAAGTCAAATTCAAACGTTTTAGAGTTCACAACAAAGTTCATCAACTCAAACTTCCGCATCAAGGTATTCGGACGCACAGAGGATGGCAAGAAGATAAACACACTCGTAGGAGTGAGCGGTATCTTGAAGCTCATCGGAGCGGAACTTTTCAACAAGTTCATCAAGCGAGCATTGAAGGCAGGTCTGGACGCTTGCCGCTGCGCTTTGAGACGTGGACTTGTAGTTACATTGTACGCAAAGTAATCAAGGGAGGACAGAAAAATGAGCGACTGGAAAGTATGGAGAGTTATCGGGTGCTACGGACGTTATACCGTAGCACTCGTAAAACCCGAAATCAACGGAAGAGACAAGGTTGTTGAGCACTCAAACAAGTGGTTCGGATTTTCAGAAATAAAAGAAGCCGATAAACTTGCAGCCCAACTTAACAAGCGAGACGGATTAAAAGAACTTTATGATTAAAGATAGGAGATAAAAGCATGGCAAGAAAAATGTATTATGTCAAGAGACAGTTCCAGGGAGCAGAGCCAGAGGTTCTCAGTTCATCAACACGCAAGTATGATGCTGAGAAATATTTGAATCGATTGTTCAAGCATTATAAGAAATGCGAGGGAACGACAGTATACTGGGTAAGAGAAGGATATTTCAAGGTTGAAAAAGTAATTCTCGGAATCTTCACTACAGAGTATTGGATAGAAAAGTATTAACCAGCAGGGCGCAAGCCCTGCACAATATATCAAGATATGAAACAATACATTTTGAACGGTAAAAATAGCCTTGGGCAAGTTGATAGTCACATCGAGGACTACAGAACCAAGGAGAGAATGGAGAAAGAGTTTGCACGCATCAAGGAAGTTTACAGAAACAACCCACATGCGGAAATGCTGGAAGAAGGAGACCGACACTTCAAGGTTAAGACTGGTAGAGTGGTATTCGAGTATTACATCACTGAACGAGAAATTTAAATTTGGTAAGATATGAAGGAATACGACAAGATACCAGCACAAGCGGTGGTCGAGGTAACGACCAGCTGGGGAAGAACCTGCTTGTTAGAGATTGGGCGAGACCTCAAGGAAGGCACGGTGCTCAATGGCTATTATTATCCGGTAAGCAAGGCTTTCGACTTTGAATGGAAGGGAGAGGGCGCAATGCTGTGGATCGGGGACAACGGAAGGCTTGTAAGCCTTGGAGAAGGACAGAAGCACAAGTATATGATGCTTGGTCGTATGCTATCCGATTGCGAGTACTTCCTTCGCAACCCATACCAGCGTCACCTCTATTTCCCGAGCATCGCCCGACACTGCAAGGAAATGCGCCAGTACTGGCTGGAGTTGAACATCAAGCCGGAGTGGCTAAGCTACAAGCAGATTGGCAAGCTTGAGCACAAGATGAACCGAATGAAAACGAAGTTAGATAGACAATTAAAAAAAGACAGATATGGAGAATAGAAGAAACATCAAGAGAACGAAGAAGGGTGCTGGCTCAACGGTCAAGCTAGTTGGCATACAGATAGACAACGACCTGCTGCCGTACCTCAACGCATTACCCAACAAGTCACGATTCATCAATGATTTGTTGAGAAAGAAATTTTTGGGTAAATAATTTGGTGGTTTCAAAGGAAAAGCGTACCTTTGCATCACTGAATGTTTAAAGTGGTCTCCACTTATTACCCCAGCGGCTCGACTTTTTCACCGCTGGGGTATTTTTTTTGCCCATTTTAAGCCTTAAATGTAAAATAACATTAAAATAACAATAAAATAAAAAGAAAATCGTTTAAAAATTTGGTGGAACGGAAAAATATTAATATCTTTGCATCGTGTTTAAGAGATAAGCACTATGAAACATTCAGTAATTTAAGCCCTAGGCAACACGGTTAAGCCAATGAATATGAAAGCAGCAGAAGTTAAGACATTAGGTCAGTTAGTGGAGTTCATCAACGAGCGTGACGAATGGTCACTCGATGTAGCCGACATTATTGAAAGTAACGGATGGCAAGATATTACTGGGGAAGAGCGTGGCGTGTGTCTTGATGCAGGAGGTAACGAAATGGTTATCATCAATGACGAAGGACAGGCAGAGATCAACTACGACCCTAAGTCTTGGTATGGCATAGAAGATTAATAACATTAAAGCCCTCGACATCACGGTTAAGTCTTAAATTATGAAGAAATATCAGATATATTACAATAATACGGTTGAGATAAACAATGTTGCAGAGTTTGATACATTGGATGAAGCAAAGCAATATTGCACCGAAAACACGAAAGGGTATGATAAGGTATGCGACAATGATAACTGCTGGGAAGGTCGCAGCAATAACTTTCATTATGAAGTCTATGATGGAGTTAAGGAAATCCTAGATGAGGATGGTGACGTTGTTGATTTCAAAGACCCAGTTTATATGACGAAACAATACTATTTATAAATTATATAAAAGGGGACTGACGAAAGCCAGTCCCTTTTTTTGTTCCACAAGCAGCCCGACCACCTGCATTCTATCTATGTTTTGTGCTCTTTCTTTCGATTTACCCCGAAATTTGCGTTCTGAGCCGTTTATGTGGTAAACACGTAAAACTATCCCCGAAAACAACTTGAGCCGTTTCTGCGCCAAATTCGCAAGAAATAAGGGCTATTTTTTATTGTATAGCACGTAATCAATAACCCTGCGGTTTGCTTCATCTACTCTCGATAAGTCTGCATTGATATAGGTGTCAGTTACCCGGACACCGAACGAGTGACCCAGCGCAAGCGACACCACGTCCTTTGGTATTCCAAGGTTGAAGGCGATGGATGCCCACGTATGGCGAGCGTAGTACGTAGTAAGACCTGGGCGCACCTTTGCGAGTTTCTTATTTATCATTACCGTTGCAGAATCAACGTTTTTAAAATGCTCCGAGAAACGAAGCAGCTTCTTTTCCCCCTTGTACTTCTCGATGATGCGGAGAGCTTCGGGATGAAGAAGGATGGAGTAATGCCTACCAGTCTTCGCCCGGTCGTATTCCAGCCTTCCACGGACGATATTCTCCTTTTTCAAGGCGAACAAGTCACGCACGTTGATACCAATGAGCAGGAACATCAGCAGGAACATATCGACCAGCTCATCACCACCAGCATCAAATATAGACCGGATTTCCTCAACAGACAAGTCCCGCTTTTTTGTTGTCTCAATTCGGAGGCTGTACCTGCGGAAAGGGTAGTTTTTTGTTTGCTCATTATCTATCGCCAAGTTGAAGACAGCAGCGACACAGAGCATCCTGCTGGTTCTGGTATTCCTAGACAAGCCTTCCTTTGCCATAAAAGCATCGAAGGCTTCAAGCCAAGAGCGGTTAATCTCATCGTAGGTAAGGCGAGCCGCTTTTTCTTCTCCAAGGAAAGCTTCAATCTTTGCCCAAGTGTACTTGTATCTGTTTATCGTGTTCTTTTTTAGATTTCTCCCCTCGTAGGCGATGAAGCCATCACGAAGCAGGGCGACCTTTTCCCTGGCAGGCTCGGCTTCAAGGATGATTAAGTCACGAAGCTCCCTTGCCGTAATATCGCCACGGTATGTTTCCCTGCATTGCGCCTTCATCATCATTCTATTATAAAAATTCAGACGGTCAAGAAGGAAGTCGTTGATAGCATCACGATCGGGACGCTTGCGCACCTTACAAGACCTTTTATCCCATTCATCTTTCTTGCAGTATTGATTGAGGGATATGAAGGCGGTCCCACCGTGATGGTTGACGGCAAGACGGATGGAGAACGTGCCGTCCTGCCTTTTTACCCTTGTATCTAAATATAGTCTCAGTGTTGCCATATTTCCGTGCAGTATTTATTCAGTTTATTTATAGCGAGAAAAGCCACAATGGTGCAACGTTGTGCAGGATTGCAGTGTTTTCGAGTTGTCCCAGCATCAAAGAACCCCTTTATATACTGGGGAAAACCGTTAAGTTGTACTCAAAATCATAACGTATGCTTTAAATGGTTAAAAATTAGATACTTAATACTACTGCTATTTTTCCGTGCAGTTTTTATTCAGGTTTTTCACGATTTCGGACGTGAAGCCGGATGCGTAGAAGTCACCCGAACCAAGGAGCAGCCAGTATGGGTTGACGTGATAGTCGCGTACCAGGAACTGAACCCAGGACGGACGGAAGCGACCGTAGCACTCGGCAGGCTTTTCTCGAAGGGATATGGTGTTCCAGCGGTTGAGACCGTACCGGTCGGTTATCGTCTTAAGACCTCCTATGCAGCCGTCAGCCTTCAATCTGTCGAGGGCATCAAAGAAGCGCACGGCTATATCCACATCAGCGGACATCAGTTTTTTATCTTCCATATTATTCATTTAACTTTTTGTAGGCACGACAGAAAACGCTTTCCAGCCTTGCCCGATGATTGTTCAATCTTTGCGACCAGTCCTGCAACTGAGCCAGCGAGGGGCGAGAAGCCAGCAGCCCATCCACCTCGGAAGGGGTGAGCACTGGCAGGTATTCCTCGTAGGCGAGAAGGT
>ERZ1034897.157-NODE-157-length-39330-cov-25.688046_pt1 | contig 39330 bp, 59 predicted proteins | sample MGYA00520629_ERZ1034897 | MGnify/ENA primary metagenome ERZ1034897 (study PRJEB33766, sample SAMN09781789) | gut metagenome | biome: gut microbiome | host: Homo sapiens | place: Madagascar | study: EMG produced TPA metagenomics assembly of the PRJNA485056 data...
AGACATACGTTTGTATGCATGCATGTACCCCCAGGTATAATTGGGAACGGCGGAGGGGCACGACAAAACAGCGACCTCATGTGCGTGCGTGAGAAAGGCAATTCTCGAAGAATTTTTGGCAAAAAATAAAAGATGTATACCCGTTTCACAAAAAAACATGTTATATATGTATCGTGAATATTTTGAAAGACGGATTTTTGGCATGTGATTCGTCTTTTTTATGTATTCATGGCACAGTGTTTTTCGTGGGACTTTAAACATTGTAGGGTGTGCCTCCTTCGCCAAAATTGGCAATAGGATTATTGCCTTGCTTATTGCATCCCTTCGAATTAAGGAGGTTTTTTTATGGCTTGTCGAAATAAACCATATAAAACAAAAGAATGGAAAGAAGTTAGAGAACAAGTTCTTAAAATGGATCATGGATTATGCCAAAGGTGTTTAGGAAACTATAAACCTATTCCAAATACCACTAGAAGAAGAACTAAAGCTACTCTAGTACACCATCATTACGAATTAGAAAAGTACCCAGAATGGAAATATTCGATTTACATTAACGTGAATGGAAAAAAAGAAAGAAATTTGTGGTCGCTATGCAATGACTGCCACGAAGAAATTCATGAGCGTACTCATCGTTCACGTTCTTTCAAAAAAAAGAATGATGAATTTACCACAGAAGAAAGATGGGATTAGGAGGAAAATCAAATGCCAAGAAAGGTACAAAAAAAAGACTACAAGTCTTTACTTGAAAACTTCAAAAAGAAGATTCAAGACAATGACATGCTAAATAAAAATGCTCTACTAGCACAACAGTTAAGAGATTTTGAAAGAATGTCAGAAATGAATGATAACCTATGGGATAGTATTCAAACAGATGGATATACTTCCATTAATGAAAAAACAGGTGTTCCGGTTGTCAATCCTGCGGTAGCTGCTTTCAATAAGAATGCTTCAACATTACTAAAAACTGCTCAGTGGATAGAAGAAAAGACAAAGGCTATTTCTTTGAATGAAGAAAGCAAGAGTTGGTAAGCCTACAACAAAGCCACCTAGAGATGTTGAAACTTATTTGAAAATGGTTGAGAATGATAAACCTGTAAAGGCTTGTCAAGATCAAAAGAAATTAGCTAATCTTGTTAGAAAAGCATTTGCGAGTGGTGAAATCTATGTAAATAGAGAGCAGTACAATGCATATATAAAAATTGGTGAGGCAATGTTTCCTATATTATTTCCTTGGCAGAAATTTTTATGTTGTTTGCTGCTATGTACTTACCATGTAAAAGATAATAGACCACGTTGGAAACATGCTTTAATTATGCTTGCAAGAGGTGCTGGAAAAGATGGTGTCATTGCATGGTTTTCTCTGTGCTTGATTTCAAAAAACAATCCCGTTGAAAATTACAACATAGATATCTGTGCAAACAATGAAGCACAGTCTCTGCAACCTGTTAAGGATGCAGTTGATTTTTTAAATAAGCCGTATTTCAAAGATGCTAACAAGGCATCTTTTTATTGGACGAGTGAAAGGATTGAAGGATTGCAAAATGGTGGAATCATCAAAGGGCATACAAATAACGCTAAAGGTAAGGATGGACTTAGAAGTGGATGCGTAATACTGAATGAAATTCATCAGTATCAAGATTATTCCAATATCGATGTATTTTTGACTGGTCTAGGAAAGAAAGCATGTCCAAGATCCATTTATTTCACAACTAACGGGCACGTTAGAGAAGGTGTTCTAGATGATGAACTGTCACAGGCAGAGGATGTTTTAAATGAAGTAATGGATGATGGTGGATTCTTTCCTTTTATTTGTCGCATCGATGATAAAAGTGAAGCACATGATGAGAGTTGCTGGTATAAAGCAAATCCATCATTACAATATTTTCCTGACTTGTTAGATGAAACAAAAACGGATTATATCAAATGGAAAGATGCTCCAGCTACATTACCTGGATTCATGGCAAAGAGAATGAATCTTCCATCTTTGCAAAGTGCTATGGAAGTAGCACCTTATGAATTGATTAAAGAAACAAATCAACCTATACCATACGACAAAATTGAGAAACAAAGATGCGTTGTTGGTATAGATACTGCTCAAACGACAGACTTTATGTCGGTATCTGCTTTGTTTAAAGTGGATGGAAAAAAGATTGTATTAAACCATACATGGGTTTGTTTACAATCTAAAGATTTGCCTAGAGTTAAGTTTAAATCTCAATTCCCTAGACTAGTGGAAATGGGATTATTAACTTTAGTTGATGGTGCAGAAATACCGCCATCATTAGTAATTGATTATATCGAAAATTGGAAAAGACATTATCTAATCCAATGCGTTGTATTGGATTCTTTCAAACTTTCGATATTTTCTCAAGGCTTGGAAGAGATTGGATTCAGCACCAAGTCAAAAAACTTAAAAATAGTGCGACCTTTAGATGTTGGGCGTACTCAACCGGTAATATCGAGTGCATTTATTAATAAACAGTTTGTTTGGGGAGATAATCCAATGCTCAGATGGGCAACAAACAACACAAAAGTCAAACCTTATAACGGTGGAAATGCACTTACTTCCGAAACTGGAGCATATACTTTTGGAAAGATAGAACCGAAGTCAAGAAAAAACGATCCTTTTATGTCATTGGCACACGCAATGACAGAAGATACAAATTTAAAAGAAGCGAAAGAATTTAATCCTAACATTTTTAAAGCTAGGGTTTATTCATAGAAAGGGGAAGTGATGGCAAGATTCATAGATTTTCTGGAAAATGCAATCTTTGGTGACAAGAAAATCGTTTCATTGAATGGACTTACGATTGATGAAAGCGTAGCTACTGAATTATGGTCTTACAAATTAGCTCTAAATATCGTTGCAGAAACTTATGGTACTTTGTTGTCTAAATGCGAATTTAAAACATATATCAAAGGTGAGGAAAGAAAAGAAGGTAACTATTATCTTTTGAATGTAGAGCCAAATCCAAATCAAAGTGCACCTGAGTTTAAAAAACAATTGATGAGAAGATTGATTTTGAATCCAAATCATGATGCATTAGTTATCAATTTGAATATGCCTGCTTCTCAAACTAAACAAGCACTGTATGTTGCATCTGATTTCCAAAAAAGTGATATGCAGCTTTATGAAGCAACATTTACAAATGTAAGTGTTGATGTTTTTGAAGATGGTGGAATCCCAATTAAAGGGTTTTATTCTGGTGACAAAGCAATTTATATTAAATATACGAATTCTCAACTAACTGAGATTTTCAATCAGATGCGAGAATTATATTCTGAATTGATTGAAAATGCTGTTAAATCAGGAACATACAGACAAAAATATGTTCTATCTATGGATCAAACTGCGACTGCTGATCCACAGTTTGAAGAACATATGCAGCAATTACTCGATGAACAATTTAATAATTTCATTACAGGAAAAGATGCTGTTATTCCTTTATATGCCGGCATGAAGCTGGATCAGGTTTCTGCCGGTGCTGATTTAGGGCAGAACGCAAGTGTAGCGAATAAATCAGTAAATACTATTAATGATGAAATTTTATCTAAAGTTGGGAGAGCTTTTAATCTTCCTAAATCTGTTATGTTAGGTGATTTTGAAAAGGATGATTTAGACAATGTATTAACTTATGGATTAGACAGCATGGCAAATTTGATTTCACAAGCATTCAATCGTAAATGGTATGGCTTGTCAGATTATAAAAAAGGTACTTATTGTCGATTAGATACTTCTAAAGCTAGACATATGGATATGATTTCAATTGCATCTGCATCAAATGGAATTATTTCTTCTGGAATCTATACGATTAACGATGTCAGAAAGAAATTAGATGAGCCAACAATTGACGAAGAAATAGGTGATGTACACTTCATTACACGAAATTATGCAGTTATTGGATCCGCTTATTTAGAAGATCCAACGAATGTTATCACTGAAGAAACAGGACAGGCACAAGATAATCCTGCTCAGAAAAATACAAGCAATCCTAAAGAGGGAGAAGGAGAAAATGAAAAATGATTTCAGCTAAAGCAGAAGAAAACGCACTTACATTAAACATCCATGCTGCAATTGGCGAGAGCTGGTGGAAAAGTGATGATAGAGAAGAAGGAATGGTTGAAGATGTTGAAGATTTGCAGAAAATCTTGAATCAGAACAAAAATGCATCAAGAATCGATATCTATATCAATTCACCAGGCGGATCAGTTAGTGAAGGTATCGCAATTTACAATATTTTAAAGAGAACACGTTCATATAAACGTGTTTTTATTGACGGATTTGCCTGTTCTATCGCATCTGTTATTGCGATGGCTGGCAATTCTATTTCGATGCCAAAGAGCTCGATGCAGATGATTCATAATGCATGGACTTGGACAGCTGGAAATGCAAGTGAATTGCGTAAAGCTGCCGATGATTTAGATAAAATCAATGAAGTTGTTGTTAATGCATACATGAGCAAATTTAAAGGTACAGAAGAAGAGTTAAGAGCATTGCTAGACAATGAATCTTATTTAACTGCTGAAGAATGCTTGGAATATGGCTTGTGTACAAAAATCGTAGAAGATAACGAAAATACACAAGAAGATGTTAATAGTGGTATTGAAGCCACAACAAATCTGTTCGAGAACAAGTTAAACAAACTTGTATCGATAAAAAATGCTATTAAAGAATTGGATGCGGAGACAGTAAAACCGGAGACAGTCAAAGAAACTAAAAAAGTGGAGACAGTCAAAGATGGAGAAACAGTCAAAGAAACAAAAAATGCTAACGTAGCAAAAGTAAATGAAATCAAAGCAAAAGTAGATGAAGTAAAAGCAAATGAACTACAAAGATTTTTCGGTTTCAAAACAGAATAAGAAAGGAAAAAATAAAAATGAATTTAGACAAGATTGTAGAATCAAATGAAGAATTAGTTGAAGCCATCAAAAACGGTGACACAAAAGATTTTATTGATAAGCTTTCAAACAGACTGAATGAAAGCGTAGAAGATGCAGTCCAGAACGAAGTAATGCAAAAGTATGAAGCACTAAAAGATGAAAATGATAGTGTTATTTTAGCATCTAGAGGTATTACAGCATTAACTTCTGAAGAAAAGAGTTTCTATAACACATTAATTGACAATTCAAAGAATGAATTAACAAATTTTGAAGTAGCACTTCCAAAGACAACAGAAAACAAGATTTTTGAAGATATCGAACGAGATCATCCTGTATTAGCTGCAATTGATTTTGTTAACTCTAAGGGTTTGACAGAATGGCTGTTAAACAAGGATTTAGACTATGCATATAAATGGGGTGATTTGAATGAAGCAGTAACACAAGAAGCGAAAGCTGCATTTGGCAAGGTTGAATTTTCTCAGTACAAGCTGTCTTGCTGGATTCCAGTACCTAAGACAATGCTTGATTTAGGAATGACATGGTTAGACCAATTCGTAGTTAAATATTTATCTGAAATTATTGCCCGTGCATTAGAAGATGCAATCATTAATGGAAATGGTCAAAAGAAGCCTGTAGGTATGATCAAGACAGTTGATATTGAAAACCAGACAGTGCCAGCAGTAGATAAGACTGCAACGAAGATCACTGAATTAGATACAACAACATTCGGTACAATTGCTGCAGCATTAACAGACGGTGGCAAGCGTAAAGTTGCGACTGTAGATTTAATCTGCAATCCATTAGACTATTGGACTTTAATTTATCCTGCATTGTTCTATACAAATGAAAATGGACAGGTTGTTAAGTCAAATCTTCCAATCAACATTTATCAATCTTTAGCTATGACACAAGGAAAAGCTATTTGTGGTTTATTAGGAAGATATTTCGCAACTGCTGGCTTTGGTGCTAAATCTGGAAAGATTGAATATTCTGATCATTACAAATTCTTGGAAGATACAAGAGTTTATAAAGCACGTTGCGTTGCTTTTGGAACACCAAAGGACAATACATCTTTCTACTTGTATGACATCACAGGATTGAATGAAGCTGCTATGCCTACTCGTGCCAGAAAAGAAAAGGCAAAAGCAGAAGGTGAAAATACTGTATCTCAGAAATAACAGAAAGCGAGGTTAAGATATGTCTACAATTACAGAAGCCGATATGAATAAACTTCTTGAAGAAGAAAAGGCATATCTTGGCATTACGTGGAAAGATGAAACAACTGATACTTTATTAAGATCTTATATTAAAACATCGATCAAAAGACTTGAATCAATCTTTGGTGATGATTTGAACTTTATCAATGGTGAAGAAGCTTATGATCACTTAGGTCATGAGCTTCTTATTACTAGAGTTTTCTATGCTAGAGAAAAAGCACTTGATGATTTCGATAGCAATTTCAGAGGCGAATTGTTAACGCTTAGAAACTATGGCAAAGTAAAACAATTAATGGCTAGAAAAGAGGAATCAGAAGATGCTAACGAATAACAAAACATATGATGATTCTAATTTGCGAGATCATTTAAAAGTTTTCAATGATGGAGTGGTTGATTTCTATGAAGCAAGTGAGAGAGTTTTAAAGAAACTGAAAGCTCATTTTTATTATGCAGTGGAATCAATCAGCTACGAAACTTATTTAGAAGCCAGTCAGAATTCAAAACGTGACGTAATCGCAATTGCAATTCCTGCTCAAGGTGAAACGATTGAACATGGTGATATTGCAAAAATCGGTGATAAATTCTATCAAGTGGATCATGTACAATACAAAGATTATAATCTTCCACATTATTACAAAGTTTTCCTTTATGGGTTAGCAAATAAATATGTGGTAGAAACAGGTGAATAATATGAAAATGTTTGAATCATATTATGATTTTTTGACACAGCTTGAAAATGAAACTGGTTATCAAACATATGATCAGAGAACAGATTCAAGCGGTGTTGAAACACCTTATATCGTTGTACAACGATTATCCAGTAATAACATCCTGGCAGATAATAAGATTCTGGTTAAAAGAGATCAGTTGTCAATCAATCTACATACATATCAAGAAAATCATTCTTCAACAGGAGAAAAGATGATCGCAGAAAAGAAGCTAGAAGATTTCTTTGAAAATAGTGGTTATATTTTCGAAAAAGAGGATGACTGGCTTGATGATATCAATCTGTACAGAATTTCTTATGAGGTAGAAATTGCTTATGACTAGAGAAGGAAGAATTGTTCCTATAGATCAATTAGGATCTGAAATTGGTAAAATTTTAGATGAAATTATATCTGAAAATTTGCAAGATAAATGTGGTAAAGTCGCATATGACATTGTAAAGGAATTCCGTCCTAAGCTTAAAGCACAGGCAAAACAAGATATTAAAAGCAAGCGAAATGTGCATGTAAATAACTTTGTATCTGTTCCTAAGAAAGATGGTATGGGTTTTTATGGTGCTGTATTGTGGAATAAACAATATACACTTTCTCATTTAGTTGAAGATTCTCATTGGGTCTGGGGTGGACATACGCACAATGATTATCATTTCTGGAAAGAAATTGCACCAAAAATGAATGAAGAATTTTCGAAAAGATGTAGAGAAACAGTGCAGGAAGCACTGAAAAAATAGAAAGGAATATAAAATGTCTAAAGTTAAATTTGGTTTATCAAATGTAAAAGTTGCACCAAGAACAGAGTCAGAAGGAACAGTTACATACGGAAAAGTTACTGACATTCCAGGTGCTGTTAATCTTTCTATCGAAAGAGAATCTGATCAAAATATTTTCTATGCTGACAATAAAGCATATTTCACAACAAACAGTAAGAGTTCTGTTTCTTTGGAACTTGAAATTGCGGAAATTGCAAAAGATATCATGTTGCAATATCTTGGGTATGTTAAATCAAAGAATGGAACAGTGTTAGAAACAAATACTGCTGTCACACCATCATTTGCTTTAATGTTTCAGATTGAAACAGATGAAAAAGCTAGAAAGGTTTGTTATTACAACTGTACAGCTGTTGAATCTGATGAAGAATATTCAACACAGGAAGAATCTATCGAACCTACAACTTCTAAGCTGACTGTTACTGCAATCGGTGAAGATGTATCTGATGTAGTTGTTTTTAGAGAAATTGCTAATTCTGGTGACACAAACTATGGTACGTTCTTCAATAGTGTTACAATTCCTACACTTGAGGAAGAAGTAACACAGTCTGTTAAAACAAGCAAAACTGTAGCTGACTAATCAGGGGAAGTACTTAAAGTACTTCTCTTTTATTAAAGGAGAATAAAATGACAACATATGATCGTTTAATTTTTGGTATGAAGTGTCTAAATGTTTCTCAAATCGGTAGCGGATATGACGGAAAAAATCACTATTCTCATGTTAGTTATGAAGTTGACTTAGCTGGCATGGATACTGGTGCCGATGTTTGGAGAAACAAGATGCCTAATACGCTCTGGTACTGTGCTGGTGCTTGGGGCAATGCAAAAACCGGCAATACTAGATTCTTCTGGTCTTGCGACAAGAATGGCAAGGCAAAGAAGGTACTATGTGCAGATGGCTATCTAAGATACATCACACTTGCTTTAACACACTCTAGAAGAAGTTTCACAGTAGGTCACTACTACAAGTATGACGAATTTATGTATCAAGAAGGTACAAGCGGACAAGCTACTGGAAATCATATTCATCTAGAAATCTGTGCAGGACACGTTAGAACAAAATATAGAAACCGTGCAGGTGGCTACAATCTAGCAAACATGCTGCCGGCAAACAGAATGATGTTCCTGCTGAATGGATATTCATATATCAGGAATGGTGGAGGACTCTTATGGAAAACAACTTCTAAAGTTCCTTACACAGATAGTTCATCTTCTTCAAAAGATACATTTCAGAAAGGCTACGAAAAAGGAAAAGCTTTCACAACAAAAGTCAATCTCAATTTGAGAAGTGAGCCTAACACATCAAGCAAGGTGCTTTTAACGATTCCTAAAGGCAAGAAATGCTATTACTACGGATATTATCAAATGGTTAATAATGTAGTTTGGTTTAGAGTTTCTTATGGTGGTAAAGAAGGATATATCTACGGATATAAATACAAAGTTGATGAAAAAGCACCATATATTACAGGCTTAACGATCAACGGAAAGAACGTATAAACGGAGTAAATATGGTATTAAATGATAATGTTTATAAAGTATTAAAGTGGTTGGGTTTAATCGTACTTCCTGCAATTGCTACATTGGTTAAGGCAGTATTTCCAGCGTGGGGACTGCCTTATGCTGATGCAATTGCTATTACATGCACTGCTTTAGGCACTTTTATCGGTACTATTATCTGCGTTTCTTCTGCAAATCTTAAATCAGAAATGGCAGAACAAGCTGTTTATGTTTTAGATACAGATGAAGAAGAAACAGCAGAAACAAGCGAAGAAGCAAAGGGGTAATCAATGCCTGCACCAATAAGCCAAGAAGTGTGGGCGGTAATTGCTCAATGGATCGTTTATGGTGCATCTGTTACTGGTGCAGTAATGGCAATCGCAAAATTCGTCACATGGTGTCGCTCAAAAACAACCATTGCAAAGCTGGAAAAAGATATTATGAATCATGCAGAAATGCTTGATCGAGACAATAAACGTATTAAAGCTTTAGAACGACATATTACTGACGTTGACGGAGATTTGCATGATATGCATGTTTTATTACGATTAAACACAAAAGCACAACAAGCAATTATGAAATCATTGCTTGATGGAAACAACAAAGATGGTATTCAAAAAGTATCAGATGAGATTCAAGAATATTTGAATCAGCAAATCTGATATTTCTTTTTAAGGAGGAACAAATGAGAACTTTAAAATTTAATGATGATGCTTTTTCGATTGCAACAACCGGAGAAGTGATCATCATTTGTATGGAAGAATTACATTCTGATTTTTTAAGATTATGTAATGCATTTCAAACAAGTTTTGCGAGTGGTAATATTCCCCCATTAGATATTACTGCCAAAATTATGTATTGCATGATTAAGGGTGCTAACAGAAATGCTTTTAAAAACTATGAAGAATTCATGAAAGCAAACAAAAAACTTTCTCCATTTGTTGATATAGAAAATATCACTGCAATGATGAATGAAATCAATGATACTTTCGTATCAGATGAAGAAGAGAAAGAAGAAACGGAAAATCAGAGCAAAAAAAAAGAACAGAAGTAATCAGTTCTAGTGACTTTATTCTAGCGTGTTTATCATTGAAACTTACTTTATCAGATTTTAGGAGTTTATCGATAAGCACGCTATTTTCATTATTAAAAGCAAAAATAAAAATGAATTCAAAATATGAAAACAAGTCAATCAATAAATCATATCAAAAAGGAACACAAACAGATATCGATGCATTTTTTGGCTGATATAAATAGAACGGAGGTTGAAGGATGCCAAAAGAAGAACTAGGGATGAAAATCACCCTTGAAGCAGATGCTAAGAATTTAGAAAATGAATTAAGGCAACTTAAATCTGATCTTACTTCTATAGACAAACAAGGCAGAAGCTTAAAAAATGCAATTAAGTTTGATCCTTCAAACGTTAGCAATTACACAAAAGTAATTGAAAATTTAAACAGCAGACAAGATACTTTATCTAAAACAATCCAAACAAATAAAGAAAGATTAGTTGTTTTAAATAAGCAATATGCACTTCAAAAAGAAGCAGCGAATGCAGCTAAAGATGGCTATAACGGAATCAATACTTCACTTAAACAGCTGGAAGATTTGTACGGTAAAAATTCTGATGAAGTAAAAGTCTATAAGGAAGCATTAGACGAGCAGAAAAAAGTTGTTGATAAATCAGAAGATTCTGAAAAAAACTTTGCACAGCAAATTGACAGAACAAATAAAAAAATTGCAGAATCAGAAGCTGAACTGACTAAAACAAATTCTGAATTAGTTAAATATGAAAAAACAACAGATGATGCTGGAGATGAAACAAAAAAGTTAGCAGAAAAAGAAAAGGAAGTTGCTGAAAAAACGCAACAAATGAATGATAACTTTTCTAGCACTAATATCGTTATTGCAAATCTTGTTGCCGATGGAATTAAAAAGTTAGCAAGTGAATTAAAAGATTTATCAAAAGAAGTTGTTGAAACTGGATCTGGTTTTGAAGATGCTATTAAAGGATTGGCATCCATTCTCCAAGAATCTAGTGATTCCTATGTTATTCGTGACCTTGCGGACTATTTTGAAGAATTAGGAACACAATCAGCTTATTCCGCAACTGAAATTGCAAACAACGCTCAAATATTAGCGAACGCTGGTTATGAATCTGATCAGATTAAAGATTCCATAAAAATCATTGGCGAATTAGCTGCTGGTACAGGTGAAGATTTTGAAACAATGGCTAACATCGTTGTAGATGGTCTTGCTGCCTTTGGAATGAGTTCGCAGGAAGCAACAAGATTTTCAGATGCATTAGCTAAATCTGCAATTTCTTCCAATACTAACATTACACAAATGGGAGAAGCATTTAAATACGTTGGTGCAGTCGCAGGAACAATGGGTTATTCAGTCGAAAGCGTTGGTGTTGCAATGGGTGCAATGGCTAACCAGGGTGTTAAGGCTTCCAATGCAGGTACTACGCTAAGAAGCATCATTTCCAGACTTGCAACAAACACAAGCAAAGCAAGAGATGCAATTGAAGATCTCGGAATTTCTTTCTTTGATGCTGATGGAAATGCCAGACCATTAATTGGTTCGCTAGGTGCAGATGGACTTGCCGGTACTGCTGATGATACAACAGGTGTATTAGATGAATTGCGTGCTGCAATGGCAGGGATGAACGATGAACAGAAATCAACAATCGAAAAAGCCGTTGCAGGTCAAAGAGGTTTAGCTGGTTTAGCTGCGATTGTCAATACATCTACAGATGATTGGAATAAATTAAAACAAGAAGTTCAAGAATGTAATGGTACAGTTGAACAAATGGCAGAAACCCGTTTAGACAGTTACACTGGTGATGTCAGAAAATTAAAGAATCAGTGGGAACAAACTGCATCTGCAATGTACCAGGAAGTAGAACCTTCGCTTCGTAAAGTTGTTCGAGCGTTAACTAATTTGATGAAAACAGATTTCTTTAAGAAAGATGTCAAGAAAATAGCAAGTGGATTTGGTGATGCGTTAGAAAAAGTTGCAGATATTACTTCTGATTTAAATCCAAAAACGATAGCTGCGGCGGCAAACTTAGCAAAGATGGCAACAACATTTGCTGCTACAACTTTAACAATTAATAAAACATCAAAAGTGATTAGTGGAGTTGTTGATACAGGAAAAGGCTTAAAAAGTTTATTTTCTGTACTCAAAATGACAACAAGTGAAGCAACTTCTGCTGCTTCTGGATTTAGTGGTGTTTTATCTGTTTTAGGCAATAATATGGGTTTAGTAACTACTGGTGTAGGTTTAGCAACTGCCGCAGTAGTTGGTATGGTAGCTGGTATGAAAGCTGCACAAGAAACCCATATGGAAGAAATGAATGCATTGTATGGATTGAACGATGCTACAAAAGAAACGATTGAAAACGTTAATTCTTTATCAGAAAGCTATGTTTCACTGCAAGAATCCAGTACACAAAACGCATTAGCAATTACAAATGAATATGGTTATTATGAACAATTAGCTGCGGAATATGACAGCATTAAAGCTAAAGGTGATGCAATAACCACGAGTGATCAACAGAGAGCAGACACGATTTTAAACGTTCTTTCTCAGGCATTAGGAATTGAAAAGACACAGTTAGAAGAACAAATTACTACAGAAGGTAATTTAACTAACGCAATTGCTCAGACAATTGAAATGAAGAAAGCAGATGCATTATTAACTGTTTACCAGGATCAATATGCAGAAGCTATTCAAAAAGTTTCAGAGGCTACACAATATCAAACAGAATTGTTAGCAACTAGACAAGAGCAGCAGGAAAAAGTTAATGCGTTAACTGATCAAGCAACTGCACTGCACAACCTTTTATCTGATTCTGAAAATCTAACTTCTGAAAAAGCAAAAGAATTATCAGATAAATATTCCGAGGTTTTAGGAGCATTGAGCATTGCACAAAATGGTTTGAAGTCAACAGATGATGCATTAGCAACAAATAAAGCAACATTGGAAAATTCGCAAGCTACAATTTCTAATTATGAAGCATTAGTTGGTGCTGCAGCAAGTGGAAGTGCCGAACAAGTTGAAAGTGCAGTCAATAAAATGACAGGCAACTTTAAGACTGCAAATGATGCATCATACGAATCATTGTATAAACAAACACAGAACTATAAAACACAATGGCAAACTGCTAAAACTGAATATGAAAGTGGAAGTCGTACTGTTACAAAGTCACAGGTTGATATGTATAAGAATTTATATGACATGTCAAAAACTGAAACTGATAAAGCACGCAAACAGATGAGAGAATATGGAAAGAATCAATCTAAAGGTGCTGAAGAAGGTATCGAAGATGGCAGACCTGCATTAGTTCGAGCTACAGAAGAGAGTGCTAGAAAATCTAACAGCGGTTACGCAGGTGCTGCAGGTGTTAATTCACCTTCTACAATTTGGAGACAGTACGGTGTTTACCAAGCACAAGGTGCTATTAATGGTTTAGATAGTATGCAAGGACGAGTTGCAGCTGCCGCCAGCAGATTGGCATCAGCTGCAAATAATGCATACAGGAGAAAGTTAGATATTCATTCTCCATCTAAAGTTATGTATCAAAATGGTGTCTGGACTGCTGAAGGTGCAATTGAAGGTATGGATTCTCAAATAGTAGAGATTGCTAAAAAAGGCAGAGAAATGGCACAAGTATTGAATGATAGTGTGAGTGACTATATTGACAGCGGTTCTTTAAATACAACTAACAATTATCACAATTCTACTTATTCGCCTAATGTGATTATTAATGTCACTCAAAGAGATGGCGAAGATGCTAACACATTAGCTAAACGTGTTTCGGAAATCATCAATAATGATGTTTATAGAAAGAGAGCAGCATGGAAGTAAGAAAACAATTTTTATTTGATGGAAAATCATCGCTGGATTTTGGATGCTATATAACAGGATCCGATACTTTTAATTCTGCATCTAAAACACAAAGTAAAATATCTGTACCCGGAAGAAATGGAGATGTTATTGTTTCTGATAATAGATACGATAATGTCTCCTATTCTATTAAAGTTGGAATGTATGGAATTAACGAAGCTGATTTGCATTATAAAATCAGAAAATTAAGATCATATCTTCTATCTAGAAAAGGTTATTGCAGACTGGAAGATGATTATCATTCTGATGAATATAGAATGGCACAATTTGCAGATTCTATCAATTTTGATATTACAGATTTAATTGTTGGTGAAGCAACATTAACTTTTGATTCGAAACCACAGCATTTTTTGAAGAGCGGTGAAACAAAATTAGTATTCACTGCAAATGGAAAAATTGAAAATCCAACTTATTTTGAAAGTAAACCTTTATTAAGAGTTTACGGGCAAGGCACATTAGAAATTGGGAGTGGATTAATTAAAATTAAAATCCCTTCTTCCATTTCTTCAAACTATATTGATATTGATTGCGAAACATGGAATTGTACTGAAGAATCTAATAATATGAACGCTTATGTTACTGTTTCTAAAAACGGAACAGAACATTATTTTCCTACATTGGAAGAAGGTACAAATCAAGTTGTTTTAGGTAGTGGGATTACAAAAGTAGAAGTAACTCCAAGGTGGTGGCTATTATGATACCTGTTTTATATGAAGGAACAGAAACAGAATTTACATCGCAAGGTTTAGGATCTCTTTCTGATGCTACAGCATGTATGATTTCCGAGGAAATAAACAATACATATGAGTTAGAAATGAACTACCCAATGACGGGAGTTCATTTTTCTGATATTCAAGTTGGAAGAATTATTTTAGCAACACCAGCACCAAGAAAAGAATCAGAACCTTTTTCAATCTATAAAATCAGTAAGCCTATAGATGGAATTGTAACAATCTATGCAGAACATATCAGCTATAGATTGTCTTATATTCCAGTCAAGCCATTTAGTGCAAGCAACTGTTATGGAGCATTGAATGGCTGTGTTGAAAATTCGTTAGAAGATAATCCGTTTACAGTCTGGACTGACAAAGTATTGAATATTGATTTTTCTTTTAATAAACCGCAATCATTTAGATTGTGTTTAGGTGGTGTTGAAGGCAGTATTCTTGACATCTATAGAGGCGAATATGAGTTCAACAGATTTGCTGTTAAATTACACACAAATAGAGGATCATTAAAAGATACTGCAAAAATCATCTATGGAAAAAATTTGACAGATTTAAAACAAGATGAATCAATTGAAAACACAATTACAGGAATCGTTCCTTATTGGAGTTCTACAGTTACACAAACAAATGATGAAGGAACATCAACAAGTGAATCAGTTGAAGTTGTTGTCACACTTCCAGAGTATGTTCTCGAATCAGAATATGCAGATAAATTTCCTTATAGAAGAACAGCAGTTGTTGATTTAAGTGAATACTTCCAAGAAAAACCAACAGTAGATGAATTACGCACAAGAGCAAATCAATATATGAAAGATAATCTGACAGGATTACCAACTGTTTCTCTAACAGTCAGCTTTATTGATTTAGCAAGATCTGAAGAAAATAAAGATTTTGCAAGTGAGATTGTATATTTAGGAGATCAAGTACCAGTCTATTTTGAAAAGCTTGGAATTTCTGCAAAGGCAGAAATCACTAGTATGACTTATGATGTTCTGGCAGACAGATATGATTCATTGACACTAGGAACAGTTTCTTCTTCTCTTTCTAAAACATTAAATGAAATTTCAAAAAAACAAGATACAGTTGTTACACAAACCAATTTGCAGAGTGCATTAATCTTAGCTCAAAAAATCATGGCTGGTGGAGCTGGTGGCTATATAGTAACAAAATATTTTAATGGGCATCCGGCTGAAACATATTATGGTGATACAGATAATGTTGATACGATGGTTAATGTTATTCGCATCAATAAAAACGGAATTGCTTTTTCTAACAGTGGAATCTCCGGTCCTTATGTTTCTGCTTGGACGATTGATGGAAAATTCAATGCAGATTTTATTCAAGCTGGCAAAATTAGTGGATCTTTCATTGAAGCAAATTCACTACAAATTGGAAGCTTTGATGAAGCCACTACGAATACAATTACTTCCGGCCTTTCCGAAGCAGTAACAGAGTGGTATGTAAGTACATCTCCAACAGAGCCGATAGGTGGTGAATGGTCTGAAACAAGTCCTCAATGGGCAGAAAACAACTACATCTGGCAGCGTTTAAAAACTATTAACAAGAAAGGTGAAATCAGTTATTCAGAGCCATCTTGTGTGCAGGGAGATAAAGGCAGTACAGGAATAAGAAATCTGATAAGAAACTCTAAGACAATGATTTTCGAATCATACAGCCTTGTATCATCATCCATCAGTTCATTCTTGACTGATGAAAACGGAAATATTTTGACAGATGAATCAATGAACAGATTCATTGCATAGGAGTATATATGGCAGATAAGAAATTAACAGAAGTAACAACAGCAACAAGCTCAAACAGTAATGATTTCGTTGTACTCATTCAATCAAATGCGGTCAAAAAAATAGAACTGTCTAAATTGAATGTTGGAATCAGTGAAGAAAGGATTACACAAATTGTTGAAGAAAAAGTGAACGATAAAATTCCTCCAAGTGCGGAAGGAGAGTACTATTAATGGCTAACAGAATTATTGATGACGTGAATCTGAAGAATATTGCCAATGCAATCCGAAATAAGAAAGGTACTGCAAATCAGATGCTGCCTAGTCAGATGGCAAATGAAATCTCATCTATAAAAACTGCAACATCAAGTAGCGGTATTCAAGTCAGAACAGGAACTACTACTTTAACATCTATTGATACAGGCTTAAGCTCTATTGACAAGTTCATTATGTATTCAGATACGATTTCATCAGAAGGACTTGTCAATGTTGTATATGACAGTTCCAAGTCAGCCGTAACGTTAACTGTATGCGGTGACTATAACAATTTTGTCAAGCAGTGCAGTGTAATAACACAGGCAACAGGATATTCCGTAAGTGGTGGAACATTCCAATGGACAGACAATTCCTCTTTAGGAAATTTCATGCATGATGCGACATATAATTGGATCGCCGTAGGAAGTTAGTTATGTCAGTTATTAAAGAAGTTGATACTTTAAATCCTTATGCAAAAAGTGATAAAGTTTTAAACATTAATTTAGACAGTCAGTCAGATGCATATATCCTGAGCAACCTTATTTATGAAGCAGGAACATATGTTTTCGCAATATGGGTAAAGACTGATGTAAACAGTACTGTCAACTTTAAAATTTTAGGAACTGATGTATCATTTGAAGCCACAGATTCATGGCAATTGTTTACAAAAAGAATCGATGCAGACAGCTTGAACAAGTCTGTAGAAATTAAGCCACAGATAAATATAAATTCGTACTTTTATGAAGGTTTTCTTTCAAAAGGAACAACTTTTACAGGGTGGTCTCCTGCACCAGAAGATATAGATGCAGATATCAGCAATGCTCAGTCATCGGCAGATAAGGCACAGAAAGATGCAAATGATGCACAAACTAGTGCAAATAATGCACAGCAAGCAGCATCAAATGCAAGCAGTAAGGCAGAAAATGCTCAATCAAGTGCTGATACTGCTCAAACAAACGCAAACGATGCTATCAACAAAGCCAAAAAAGCACAAGAAGATGCAGATGATGCATCAAAACTGGCTAATAATGCATGGCAAGGTATAGACAATTTATCACAGGTTGTAGTGGCAGATAATACAGGTGTAAAGGTAAAAGAAGCAAGAAATTCAGAAAATTATGGGCAGTTCAGATCAGACGGAGTACATGTTTTTGTAGCAAATGTAGAAAGAGCAAAGTTTGGCATAGAGTCGCATATTGATAAACTTGCAGTAAGTGGATACTTGATGTCAGGTGCTCACAGAACAGAAACAATTATGGAAACAATGGGTAGCGAAGAAAAAGAAGAGTGCACAGCACTTTACTGGACGGGAGATATTAAATAATGGTAGCACTACAGAAAGCACATAGATTGCATACAAGAACTAATAGTTTGTATGCAGACTGGTATATACGTGCACAAGAAACAAGTGTCGATACCGCAAATAATAGATCATATGTATCAGTTGCGATTTCAATTTTCTGTTCTTCTGGTTATAGTTTTTCTGCAAGCAATAGTGGCAGTGGATTGACCGGAACAGCAGATACGTCTTTTGGATATCGTACATACTCTGATGGAGAAACAACTCTGGCAAGTGGTGGTTTCTGGGTAGCACACAACGATAATGGAGAAGCAGCGGCTCATATCTTTTATTGGGGAAGTACTACTTTCGGAAACGGATGCAGTGGAGACTTCTGGCTGCCTCTTACTACAATTGCCAGAGCTTCACAACCTTCTATTAATACATGGCCAAACAACTCACCTGATATTACAGCTGGTACAGCTTGTATGATTCACATGAACAAAAAAGCAAACTATACACACAAAGTTTCGTACTGGTTTGGCAACAGAAAAGGAGCGATTGCAACTGGAGTAGTAGACAATTGTTCGTGGACTCCACCAACTTCTTTGCTGGATCAGATTCCTAATGCACAGACAGGAGCAGGAACAATCACTGTTGAAACATACAACGGTAATACAAAGATAGGCGATGGCTCGTGTGGATTTACCCTACATCTTCCAAGTGATGCAAGTCCAAGTGCAGGAGAACTTACTATTACGGAGAATAATGCAAATGTAAAATCAAAAGGCGATGATATTACAGTACAACAGATTTCCAACAAAACAGTAAAAGTAACCGCTACTCCAAAGTACTATGCAAGTATCAGCAGTGTGACTTTAAATGGTGCAAATATGACACTGAATAATGGAGAATATACAGTAACTGTAGGAAATCTGAATGATGGAAAATTTACAGTCAAGGTAAAAGACAGTAGAGGACTGACAGCATCTAAAGCAGTTGAGCAGAAATTCTATTCCTATTCTAGACCACAGATTACAGGTGCAAGTCTGAAACGTGTTTCTGAAACAGAGGCAAACGGCGAACTTAAGATTGATGGCAAGTATTCCACAACGCTGAATAATACTCTCAAAGTCGAGATCATGCGAAACGATGTAAGTTACTACACAGTGCTTGAAGCAACACTTAGTGATGGGAATATGTCTGCAAGCAAAACATATGATGATTTGTACTACACAGCATCATGGAGCGTAGACATCAGACTTACGGATGGATTTGGCGAAACAGCAACCACAACAGTCAGACTCGGTGTAGGGCAATATGCAGTTGCAATCGGAAAATATGATGTGAAAGTTGGAAGAAATGCATATGTGAACAATGAAGTTCGTGCAAAAAATTTCAAGTTTGCAGGAGCATCACCTTGTATGCATTATGTAGGCAGTGCTTGGCATAGTGCTTATGATGGTGGCATTGCGGTTCAAATGAACTCAACGCTAAGTGGACATAGATTTACACAGGTTGATGTATATGACCCAGATTATATCGAAAGTGTCAAGGATAATGGTGGATATCCGTCTGCAAGAATCAAAAAGAAAGGTAGATATTTATTACCAGCGATGCTACGTGGAACTAACGTTAGTGGAAACAGCAGTTACGGATTTGGATTCACAGTAAACAAAACTGATAACAGTGGTGAATGGGGATGGAATCAAATTGATATTCGATACACTACATATAGCTGTGGGGCTTCAGCCACATTCGTAGTAGACCTAAAGGAAGGAGATATCATCCGTTATCAAGTTTTTAGTGATATCACTAGAACTTGTGAATATCTGCAAATCGGTTTTATTTACCTAACAGACCAATAAAGGAGAAATATGGCAAATCAAAGAATTAAGGCGAATCTTATTCCATTATGCGATATTTATCCTGTTATTCATCTAGCACAGTATGACGTGTCAGATGGAACAGGGAAGCAGGTGGAAATAGAACTGTATTACGGTACAGACAAGTTTACAATCCCTAGTGGGTCAAGTATCACTTTTAGAGGGACAAAGAGAGACAAAACAGGTTATTCATATGAAATTACTAAGTTTTCAGACAATATTGTAACAGTAGATGTAAAGCCACAGATGACAGTATTAAGCGGTACGCACTTTGCTGAATTAAGGATTTCAAAGGGGAATACAATTTCAAATACAATCAAGTTTGTGATGAAGATCGACAGTTCGGCATTGGCTGATGATACAAAGGTGAGCGAAACAGATTTATCTGTTATCGAGAAAGCGTTACAGGCATCTGATGCTGCTATTCAGGCGAAAGCAGAAGTCGAAAAGTTAAAAGAAAGTGTAGAAGCATCTGAGAAGAATGCAAAGCAGTCAGAAACAAATGCAAGTCAGAGTGCAACGAATGCTCAAGAAAGTGCAGAAAGTGCATCTACATCAGCTGCTACTGCAAGTACAAAGGCTACAGAAGCAAGTACATCAGCTACAAAGGCAAAGGAATCTGAAACGAATGCAAGTCAGAGTGCAACGAATGCTCAAGAAAGTGCAGAATCAGCTATTCAGACGAAAGCAGAGGTCGAACAGTTAAAGAAAGAAACTGTAGAGCAGACAAAAACTCTAACAGATAGTGCTAAACAAGAGATTTCAACAGTAAAAGATGCAACAGTTACAGAAGTTACAGAATTGAAAAACAGTACAGTTTCAGAAATCACAAGTCTGAAAGACAGTACGATTGAAGCAGTAACATTATTAAAGGATAATGCAAAAGCAGAAGCAGACAGAGCAACAGAAGCAAGCACATCAGCAAAAGTACAGGCAGAAAAAGCTAAAGCTAGTGCTGATTCAATTGCTAACGTAACAAGTGATGTTGAAAAGCTGAAGGAAGATTTGCCAAACAAAATTACAAAGTTCTATGCATCGAATCAAGGCGAAACTCACATCACTGATTCTGACAATGGCAAGATTCAAGATATGATGTTGTATGGCGAGTCAGAGCAGTTTACTACTACTGGAAAGAATCTCCTTAAAATTAGAGATGCGACACAAACAACCAAAGGAATAACTGTTACTTCGAAGGACGGAGTAATTGCATTGAAAGGAACTGCAACAGAAACAGGATGGGCGATGATTAACATTGATTCTTTTGTGTTAGATGGTACGTACATCCTTAGCTGTAATAGGTCTAATGATTTTAATAATGTATTATTAGCGAACAAATCATACAAAAAAGTTATAAAACAGAACAATTCAGTTACTTTAGAAAATGCAGAGGTATCCATAATATGTTTTAGTATCACAAATGGCAAAACCTATAACATTTCTAATGTTCTGATTCAGTTAGAAAAAGGTTCAGAAGCCACTTCCTATGAACCTTATACTGGTGGAAAGCCATCCCCAAACCCAGATTATCCGCAGGAGATTAAGAACGTTGTGAACCCTACAGTTAAGGCTTGTGGAGCAAATATCATGCGATTGAATGATATTGAAGAAGCCACATTTTCTAAGAGTGGGATTACTATTTCTATTAAAGATGGGTTAGTTAAAGCAAAAGGCACTGTATTAGAAAATGAAACTATTTCAACTGACGTTACAGGTTTAATTAAATTTTTAAACCCGTTAACATTGCAAAGTGGTAAAACTTATATATATAATCCAAATCCAGTTAAAGGTGCAGAAAGCAATGGATGCTATTTAGATTTTACAAACTCACATACTCTTGGTTTTAGTTTAGTAAATAGAAATCTTAATAAACCTATTAAGGTAACAGATTTACAAGTACAATTTCCATTTGTATTAAATTTAATTTTAAGAAAAGGTACTGTAGTTGATATTGAATGGAAACCACAGATGCTACTGAATGAAGTCTTGTTACCTTACAAACCATACAAAGAGCAATCAATACAGTTGCCAATAACGTTAAATGCAATTCCAGTTTCAAGTGGTGGCAACGTCACAATCAATGGACAACAATACATTAGCGATAGGCTTGTGGAAAAAGATGGTGTTTACGGAATCGAAAGAAATGTTGTAGATGCTTTAAAGAACATATCAAATCAATCTATAGAAATTGACTTAACAAGAAATAACACAGCTAGATTCAGAATAGCTAGTACTGATATTCTAGAATCTAGTGTGTACGTTTGCATTTGTAATATTTTGCCGTATGGAGTCATTTGGAGTGAAGACAATGAAGGTATCTACGCCGATTCACAATATGTTATTTTAAGAATTAACAAAAGCACGTGTGGAGAAGATGAACAAACGGCAAAAGATTGGCTTATAAGCAATATAAATAAGTTTCATGTTTATGCATGTTTAAAAAACTCAAAATTTGAACCATTATCATCAGATGTTCAAGAAAAATTAAAAATGTTATCAACCTATTACCCAGTTACAAACATCACAGCTGGTTCAGAACAGTTAGACGGATACACAGTATTTAACTATCCTATTTCATTGGCTAACGGTTGGAATTACGTAAAACAGCAACTCAACGACAATCGTGATTATATCTATGATATGGATTTGCAATCAGCAGAAGCTTATGTAAATTCAGAGTACGCAGTAACATTAACAGAATTGGAGGTATGATATATGCTATATAGAACATTATTAAAGCTTAAAGAAAGAAAGGGTCTTACAGACGATTTAAAGAATAAGATTGATATTTTCTTCGCCACGGGCAGAATTACTGAAGAACAGTACAATGAGCTGATGGATATTAATAATGACACATCAAGTTCCTTGGAATAAAGTTATTTTGGAAGAATTCATCCGTATAGGATGTCTAAGCAAAACTGAAGAAATGATTATGCGTACAAGAGTACATGGATGGACTATCACCAAGCAATCGTATGAATTTAATATGAGCGAATCCAATATCAAGAAGATAATTGCACGCTTAAAGAAGAAATATGATAACGCAGAAAAGTACAGTGCTATATTATCGCCTAGAAAACAAAGTGAAAAAGAACTGTACATGGATGAGAACTGAGAAGCAGAAATGCTTCTCTTTTTTTTATTTATGTAGAAACTTTTATTATACTTTTTCGATACTTTTAATTATCAATTTAAAGATATTATATAGATAGAAAAAGGAGAATAGACTATGTACGGAGATTATTTTAATCCTTACAACTATCCATCTAATAATCAATGGCAAAATCCTGCTAATAGGAATAGACAAGAAATCATAAAAGTAAATGGCAAGAATGGAGCAGAAGCTTATCAGATGATGCCTAATTCACAAGCATTGTTATTAGATGAAACAGCACCTATTGTTTGGCTGGTGCAAACGGATGGTGCAGGTTATAAAACAATATCTGCATTTGATTTAACACCGCATGAAGAAATCAATACAAATTCTACTTTAAAGAATCTTGAAGAAAGATTAAAGAAAGTTGAAGAACAACTTTCTAGGAGCGAAAATAATGTCAATGAATCCAATTCTAGAACAACTCAACAGAACACAAACAACAGTTTCAAGAAATAATCCTATTGAAATGTTGAAACAATTCAATGAATTTAAAAGGAATATGCAAGGCAAGGATCCGCAAAAGATTGTGATGGATTTATTAAATAGCGGTAGAATGTCTCAACAACAATTTGAATTACTAAAGCAGCAGGCACAGCAATTACAGAATTTTTTGAAATAGGTGATAAACATTTAAAGGTGCACATTTGAATGTTTACATAGAAAAAAGAAAGGAAATAAAAATTATGACAGATTATTCATTATCTGATGTTGCATCCGTTGTTAAAGGAAACGATTATGACAACAATGGATTTGGCGGTGGTGCGTGGTGGATTATCGTTCTATTCTTATTCGCATTTATGGGAAATGGATTCTATGGTAATCGTAGCACTAATGGACAACCAGTAACTGAAGCAGGTCTGTGCAGTGCAATGAACTTCAACGACCTTCAAAATGCTGTCGGCAGATTATCCGACATGACCAAAGAGCAGACTTCAATTATTTCTAATGGAATTTGTGATTTGGGATATAAGATGCAGGGTGATATTGGAGGCTTAGGACGTGACGTAGCACTAGGACAGGCAAACATTTCACAGCAGATTTGCAAGAGCTCTGGCGATATTAAATACGATATGGCTATGGGATTTGCTTCTGTCAATAAGAATGTTGATGACAAGTTTGCACAGATGGAGAAATACCAGCGTGATCAGACAATTGCAGCTCAGGCAGCTAGAATTAATCAGCTTGAATTAGCACAGCAAATGGCTAATGTTGTACGTTATCCAACATCTTATGCTTATTCTGCTGGCCCATCACCATTCTGTGGTGGATGCTGCAATAACATTTAGTGAGTGTATTTAGTACACCTAAAACTTGAAGATGGTGTATTGCCATCTTCTTTTTAAAAAGAGAGGAAAATTTATGATAGAGACTTATTCAAATAATATTACAGTTCCTTCTAATGCATCTGTACCGTTAAATACAGTTTTCAGAAAAGGAACTACAGTCACAAAGAGTGGTGATGCATCCATTCAATTGAACAAATGTGGTATCTATGAGATTGCAGTCAGTGCTAGTGGAATTGCTGCAAGCGGTGGACTTATTACATTGCAGTTAATGGTTAATGGTGTTGCACTGCCAAATGCATTTGCTAGCTTAACTGCTGCAGATACTACTTCAACACATTCTTTAGCTTTCACTACAAAAGTTCAAGTACCTACAAGCTACAATGAGAATTGCCCATGTAGTGAATCGTTTATTGTTTCTTTGATGAATGCTGGTGTAGAAGCAACATATTCATTAGTAGATATTCTAGTAACAAAGCTGGTGTAAATATGGAACTGATAAAACAATTAGCCGAACAGATGGAAGATGAGATTTGTGATAGTAAACATTATGCAAAGTGGGCGGTAGAAGTTAAAGACAAATATCCTGAACTTGCAGAAACTTTATATACGATCTCATTACAGGAAGAAAAACATATGCAGATGTTACATGATGAAACTGAGAAAATAATCAGTGTATTAAAACAAAAAAATATTTCTATTTCATCTGATATGTTAGCTATCTATGAGTATCTACATAAGAAGCAAATAAAAGAGCGTGAGCATGCACTAAGATACCAGGAATTATATAAAAAATAGTGAAATTGGATGCCACAAGGATGCCACACAACAAAAAAACCGCTTATTTATGCGGTTTTTTTATACTAAGGGCGACTAGTGGGAAACGATTATAGGCTTTTTTTAACATTTATTACCTTCATTTTTTCGCTTATTTATGCGAAATTGCATTTTTGATTTTTATGCTTTTTTGCAAAATGGATGCCACAAGGATGCCACGGATGCTATTTTTTGCATGCATGTTTTCTATAAGAATCTTCTATAAAATCCATCATCTGATCGTCAGTATCTTTTAATAAGTGCGTGTATGTTTTTAACGTTTGATTTATATCAGAATGTCCTAGCCTTTTACTAACTGCAACAATGTTGACTCCAGCATTGATTAAAAGGGTAGCATGTGAGTGCCTTAAATCATGCAGTCTGATTTTCTTAACACCACTCTTTTTTATTCCTTCATTAAAGTAACGATCAATAGTTGTTCTGGTGAGTGGACTATCACCACCAAAAAGATAACCTTTTCTATATATTTGTTTTAGTTTCAATAATTTAGAATAGACTTCATTGTTTAAACGCACATAACGCTTATTTCCTGTTTTTGTTGATTTAATACCTGTTGATGCATCTCTTTGCGATCCATGTATATAGATTGATTTATCATCTTCTATCAGATCAGAACACTGCAAAGCTATTACTTCACCTTTTCTGGCACCAGTCCAAAAGAGAGTATTAAAGTAAATTTTGTACAGTTCATTGTCAACACCAGTAAGAAACTGATTAAACTCTTCAACCGTCCATACTTGCATTTCTGACATTTTTTCTTTTTCAGTATTTTTGAAATTTTTGAGGACAACACTAACATTAGAAATTCCATATATTTCAGATGCAAATTTAAAAACGGATCTTACATAAGAAATACATGTATTTTTTGTTTTTGTGGCATAGTCCATCTTGCCAAGACTATTTCTCCATTTAATCAATTGTTCTTTAGAAATTTTCTTAATTGGTTTCTCATAAAGATCAGAAAATCGTTTTTCAAAGTGTTCTCTGTGATGCCTTTTTGAAACTTCAGAAGATTCAATTGTTTCTTCCCACAGTTCAGACATTTCTTTAAAAGTAAGATTAGTATTAGCAGAAATAGCAGAATCATTCTTTTGCATTTTGAGTTTTGCTTCTTCTTCTACTGCTTCACGTTTTAATTTGAAACCACGTTTTTTTATGCACTTCTTTTTATTTGTTAGTGGATCTTTAGTTGTCACCTGTACAAAATAAGTTTTTCTTTTCTTATCGTAGCCAATCATGGTATAATTACCTCGCATTTATAGATTTCTTTTTTGGGCGATATCCAAGGAAGGATCAGCACTGCTCTTTTCTTTTTCCTACTTAGAGCAGTGCTTTTTCTTTTTGTAAACCCAGTAGAGAATTGATAGCATCTCTAATGTATTCAGGAGCAGTACGATAGCCTGATACTAAATCAATTTCTAATCGATCTGTTAATAATAAATTTTTATTTTCAGAATTGCCAACATTAAACAATTGACTATCATCAACCATATCAAAAAGCTGTTGAACAGAATAACCCATGTTTATTGCTATTGATTTAAATGCATCTAAACTTTGATTCTTTTTTTTACCGTTTATTATTTGAGAAATATATGTATTTGATAATCCACATTTCCTAGCAAACTCACGAGCTGATAAATTGTGCTCTTTTAAATAATCCATAATGATATCTCCTATATCCATATTGTTCCCTCCATTTTCCCATCTACTTATTTATGAAATGTGTTTTTCAACATAGTCAAATACATCAGAAATTGAAATATCAATGCAATCACAATAATCTTTCAAAGAATGTGCATACATTCTAACTTCTCCAGTTTCCCATCTGCTAACTGTCATTTTTGTTACACCCGTTTTATCTGCAATTTGTTGCAAAGAAATATTTTTTTTGGTTCTGCATTCTCTTAAATACATTCCAATTGTTTGATCAAATCTTGTATCTTCATTTCTTTTTTTACTCATTTTTTTACCTCTGAATTGATAATATTATAATATCAAAAAAAACGTAACAAGTTACAAAAAATGATTGACAGTTACGAAAAATTGAATAAAATTGTATTTGTGTAACATAACACGATACAAGAAAGGGGAATGAATGGAAGAACTTTTAAGTATTAAAGCAGTTGCTGCAATTAAGAAAATGAAAATGACAGAATTATCAGAACTGACAGAAATTCCGTATGAAAGATTAATCAATCTTAATAGTGGGCGAGGTGTAATGACTGCAAAAGAGCTTATGCTAATTTCAAAAGCAACAGGAATTAAGCCAGAAAAAATTAAATGCTAAATTTTTTTAAAAAATAAGTATCGCAACACGTTACTATTCATCTGCTGAATTCTAAGTACAATCTGGATCTATCTGTTTCTTGATTAAAGGCAAATAAAAAACCATTTGGATTATGGAGATTCTGGCAAGAATTTCTGAATGCGTAGGAACGTAACTCAAAAATATTTCACAATTTAAAAATCAGCAATGATGCCTAGCTGATTACTCACGAAAGATTGTACTTAGTATTCAGCGGATGATGGAAAAAGAAAGGAGTGAAGATGCCAAGACCTATTAAGACAAGAGAAAAGATTGCTTCTCAATTCTATCTTAATACAACAGATATCATGGTGCTGATTGGATGCAGCTGGCAAAACGCAAAACGATTATTCAACAAAGCGAGTGAAGTTGATAATGAAGAGCTGCCATTCAGAGTTGAACCTTTAAAGGTTAGAACTCAAACAGTTCTCAAATTAGCAGGAATATCTCAAAGGCAAATAGATAGGATCGTTTAAGGCACAAAAAAAGAAATCCAGTCATAGAGAATTTATGGATTTCCGGGTGAAGCCAAGACCAATTAACTTCACCCACATTGTAACAAAAATAAGGAGAAAAAACAATGCTGGAAAAAACAAGAAAAAGACATTTGAGATCGTCTCTGCAAATGTTATTGACATTCGCCATTCCAATCTGCGGATATATCGCAATTGGCACAGAAGATACATTCTTATGTGTTTCATCTGCATTCGTTATGATTTCATCTTTAATCATTATGAATAGATATGGAGATTAAACATGCCTAAGTTATCAAGAGAAACACTAGAAAAGAGATTGAAAGCTGCACTGAAAGCATTGAGCGAAGAAAGAAAAATGAATCTGAAACTTTGGAATGACTTCCATGAAGCACAAATAAGAATTCAGTACTTAGAGAATGAGAATTCTATGTTGAGATTGAAAGATGGCAGTTAACTGGAATCTGTTAAAGGAGGTAAGAAAGATGCAGAAAAATTACCATTTAGATGCCTATGCAGTTGATGCAGTAACCTGGAAGAATCATCCCACAAGATTTGAAATTACTGATGGCTGCAATGGCAAGTATAAGATTTGCACAGAACACGATGAATTATTTGTTTCTAAGCAGGACTTGATCGAAGTCCAGATCCTTATCGAACAGGCATTAGCAGACATTAAAATCAATTAGAAAGAAGTAAACATGCCAAACAGAATTATTAGAGAAAGTATTTGCAGAAGCGATTCTATTGATTCTCTATCTTGGTTTGAAGAAGTTCTGTTTTACAGATTGATTGTGAATGCAGATGATTACGGCAGATTTGATGGAAGAGAATCCATCATAAATGCCTATTGTTTTCCGCTAAAGGAATTGAGAAATAAGCAGATCGGTGATGCCCTTAACGGCTTAGCCTCTGCTGGAATGGTTTACACCTATGAGGTTGAAGCTAAACCCTTCCTTCAGATTGCGAACTGGGAGCAATACCAACAGATCCGTGCTAAAAAATCCAAATATCCTGCACCCGAAAACGATACTTGCAATCATTTGATATCAAATGATATCAAAAGTTGCCGTAATCCAATCCAATCCAATCCTAATCCGAATCCTAATCCGAATCCTAATCCGAATCCAAGTATATATCGTGCAAATGATGCACGAGAAGAGACTGAAACCTTGGATCTTGTTGAATCGTGGTTTAACTCGTTCTGGAACGTATACCCGAAAAAGGCTGACAAGAAGAAAGCAAAAGAGAAGTTTAGAAAGATTTGCAAGACGGAATCGGACTTTCAGAAAATCATGGCTGGTTTAAATCAAACAGTCATTCCGAAAGCAAAAGCAGAAGGTAATCAGTACATTCCATTGCCTACGACCTGGCTGAATGGTGAAAGGTGGAATGATGAGCCTTATAGACCGAAAACAAACAAGAATAGCGAATGGAGGTTCATGGATCTATGACAAGAGAAGATGCGAAAAAGATTCTGCAAATGTTCCAGATTAGCTATCCACACAGCTATTCAAACATGGATGCAGATGAAGCAAGACTGTTTCTGCAATTGTGGACAGATGCATTTAAGAACATACCTACAAAGGTTGTTTTTGATGCAGTGAAAAATTACATCTACAACACTGATGAGAAGTTTGCACCTAACGTAGGGAAGATCAGAACTGCAATTGTGAAGAATCTGGCACCAGACGTAGAAGAGACTGCAATTCATGCCTGGGAACAGTTTCGAAAGTTTGTTTCCAACGTGGATTCGTGGGCAACAGTTGCAGAAGAAGAACCGAAGTACAAAAAGCTTGATCCAATCACAAGACGATTGTACACACATCGAGAAGCTAGAAGTCTGGCACAGCTAGACAGGAATGTTCTGGAGTATCGAAGAAACGAATTTGTAAGGCTGTACCAGAACATTCTGTACAAAAAGAATGAAGATGCCATGAACAGAGGAGACCTTGTTACCTTAGCAGGCGGACAGGAAAGATTCGCTGCACTTGGCTATTCTACAGAAAATTTATTACAGCTAGAAGGGGGAAATACAGATGAGACATAGAGGATTTGAACTGGTAAAAGAAGAAGCAAGACAGAATCATGTGAAATGCATTCTGCTGCCAAAGAGAAGCACAAAGAACAGTGCAGGGTATGACTTCTTTCTTCCAAAGAGCGTTGCTATTCTGCCACATAGCACAACGATGCTATGGACTGATGTTAAGACATATATGCAGGAAGATGAAGTATTACAGCTGCACATCAGAAGTTCAATTGGAAAGCGAGGAATCATTCTAAGCAACTGCACAGGCATCATTGACAGTGATTATTACAGCAATCCTACCAACGATGGAAACATTGGAATCATGCTTAGAAACATGACAGATGAAGTAATCGAACTGATGGGCGGTGAGAAGATCATGCAGGGAATCTTTACGAAGTATTTAATTGCAGACAATGACAACGCAACAGAAGAACGCATCGGTGGAATCGGAAGTACAGGAAAAGGAAACTAGAATGAGCCGACAGTTAACGATTTTTGATTAGCTGTGCGACAAGTTCAGTATCACAAAGCCTATTCGTTTAATAGAATTGTTTGCCGGCTATGGATCACAAGCAATGGCACTGAAAAGAGCTGGTGCAGAGTTTGAACACTACAGAGTTGTCGAGTTTGATAAATACGCTATCAAGTCTTACAACGCTGTTCATGGTACAGACTTTCCTACAATCGACATTACAACAGTTCATGCTGCAGATTTAGGAATCGTTGATACAAGTGATTACTGCTACATGATGACATATAGCTTTCCATGTACTGACTTATCCGTAGCAGGACTTCAGAAAGGAATGAAAAAAGGAAGTGGAACACGTTCTGGACTGCTTTGGGAAGTTGAAAGACTTCTCAAAGAAATGAATGAGCTGCCGCAGATTCTATTCATGGAAAATGTAACACAGGTTCATAATCAGCAGAACATCGAAGATTTTAAATCATGGCTTAACTTTCTTGAATCGTTAGGCTATTCGAACTACTGGAAAGACTTAAATGCAAAAGACTTTGGAGTGCCACAGAACAGAGAACGCTGTTTCATGATTTCTTTACTTGGAAATTATGTTTATCACTTCCCTGAACCGATTAGGGGAAGAAGGACTAAGCTAAAAGATTTATTAGATCATAACGTTGATGAAAGATTTTATCTGAAATCAGAAAAAGCAGAAAAGCTCATCAAGCAATTGATTGTTGCAAATATTCCTTCAGAAAACGAAAACGTAGAGACAGTGCTGGCTACCAAACAAGGAACAGTATTAGAAAGACAAACGGATGTAGGTGCTACCCTCTGTTCCAAAGATTATAAAGGATTACGAAATAGAGACAATGACAATATAGTTGTTGAGAAGATTTCAATCATACAGGCAACGAAAAGTAGAGAAATGCAAAAAGATGAGTATGAATATAGAATCAGAAGATTAACACCTAAAGAATATGGCAGATTGATGGGAGTTTCTGACGAAGATTATGAAAAGATGGCATCTGTCAACAGTAATTCTCAATTGTATAAACAATTTGGAAATTCAATTGTCGTAGATGTTATGGTCGCAATCTTTGAAAAACTGAATATCGAACAGGAGAAAGAAAAAAATGATTAGTTGTGATGAAGGAAAGACAGCTGTAGTAGGAATGGGATATAAAGTGCTATCGGAATGGGCAACACTGACATATGCGATTCTCATGGAATTTAAAGAAAATAACAAAGATAAGGAATTTAAAGAACATCTTAAAGAAAAGATGCGTGATGCTCTGGAAATGAATTTCGAGACAGCATTCAAGATGTCAGATGGAGAAACATTTGAAGAAGCAAGCAGATCAATGAAAGAAGCTGTTTTAAAAGCTATGACAGAAAGATGGAAAAGCTAGAAAGCAAAGAAGAATTGAGCGAATGGTGCTTTTCAAACAATCCGAAGATTCTTTCAAAAAGCAGAAATGCCGAAGAATTGAAAGAAGAGCTGTATAGAAAAAAGGAATTCTATGAAAAGACACTAGAAGAGAAAGAAAACGAGCTGAAGCTTAAGATTCATAAGAACAGAGTCCTGTATGAAAACAAGATAAAAAAGATTCAGCAAATAATAGAAAGGCTGTAAGGACAAGGATATGAAATACAAAGAAATAGATGAGTGTGTAAAAGAATTGAATGGGATGTATGACAAGCTGCTCGATCATTATTGCGAAGATAGCAATAGAATCTGTGCAGAATGTGTTCTTGCTGATGAAGATCATGATTGCGTGCTGAACAATTTGCAGGACTTAATCAATAAATTAGAGGAGAAACAACTATGAACTACTACAAAAAAATTGCAGAGATGCTTGGTGTTGAACTCGGAGAAGAGTTTAGACTAAAAGAAAATAAAACAAAAAATATTTTAATACCTATATATAAGATAACGCAAGAAGAAGGACTTATGTATAGCGTGAACAGAAATGAATTTGATAGAAGTGTTAGTCTTATGTCAATTATTAATGGAAGCTACAGTATTGTAAAACTTCCATGGAAGCCTAAAAAAGGAGAAGCGTATTGGCACTACTCAGAAGTGTGGAGGGAAGTAATTTCTTTCGAGTGGGAAGATTGTTTATATGATTTTCTTCTTTGGAAGGCAGGAAACTGTTTTAAGACAAAAGAAGAAGGCGATGCAAAAGCCAAAGAGATTATTGAAAAACTTCGAAAGGAGTATGAAGAAGCATGAATAAAAAATATTTATTGCCATTGTTAGCACTGTTTCTGTGTGGATGCATCGGAAACAGTCAGATTATAGATACGACATACACGTATAAGAAAGCAATCGTAAAAATGCCTAACGGAGAAGCAAAAGAAGTAGAAGTACGCAGTTGGGCTGATTACGCAAACAGCGATGCAATTTCAATTACCTTGAAAAATGGAGAACACATTTACACACATCTAAACAATGTTGTACTGATTGGAGATTAGTAATAAAAAGAAAGATATGAGAGGTGAATAATGAACAATTCACATGAAGTGATGCTATTTGTACAAGGTTTATTATTAGGTGCTTGTCTGGGTGCACTTACTTTTGCATTAGTTATTGAAAACGAAAGAAGTTATACAGGTTATCAGCCAAAAGATGTAAAAGATCATGGCAATCCACCTAAAGGAACAGAGGACTGACATGAGTTAGTGGAAGAATTAAAGGAAAAAGAAAATGATTAGCAGAGCAAAACTAAGAGGAAAAAAACTAGATGAAGATTGCAAGAGCTGCTGCACATCTTCTCACGAATATGGATTAGATGATGATAGAGTTTTCTGCTATGGACTGGTTGACTGTTCAACTGATGAACTTATTGAAAAATGCAAAAACTGTAAAGCACTGCTTACAATGCAGCACCACCAGAGGAAAGAAGAGGAGAAAAATAACATGAATAATAATATAAACATGGATTTCATTGCAAAAAGAATTGTTAAAAGATATGTTGAAGAACATTTAGATAAGAGTGACAAAGAAATTGCACTTACAGATAAAGAACCATACATTGTATGGAAGTGTAAGACACTTCAAAACTGGAAGTATTTAATCAGTACAGATCTACATGATGGAATGTATTACGAAGTCACATACAACGGAGATAAGCAAGAGTGGTATCTTGACGCTTACAAAAAGTTTGAAAACAGATGTATCCCTATGAGTGAGGTTGAATAATGAAAAGTAGAACAATAGCTGCACTTTCAACATTACTCATGTTGACAGGGTGTCAAAAATCATGTGCGGTTAATTACAATCTTAGAAATGATGCAAACAATTTTAAGGTTAGAAGAAAAGTAGTAGCACTAAATACCAGAACAGATGAAACATTGTTTTCAGTTGAAGGCTATATCTCAATTGATACAGACAGTGATGGAGATTTGAATGTAATGATCAGAACAGGTGAAGATGAATACAAATTGTTTTATGCTCATCTATCTGATGATGTTACATATACATCTATTCAGCTTGAACCGAAAAAGACAAATCAATATGCATATGAAATATCTTTCTTCCCAGCTAAAGAAGCAATTATGCATGGATTGATTGATATAAATTCTACAGAGGAAAAAAGAAAATGAACGCTGAAGAAATGTTTGATGGGGAAGTAATAAGAGCTAAGTATATTGTCGAGCATTATATAGAAAGTGGAATTACAACGTGGATATATATTCCAGAAGAAAAAGAGGAGAACAAAATGAGTGAAACAAATTTAGAACACTATAAAGAAGATTTAAAAGGAATCTTACTATTCCATTTTGACAGTCCCAGAGCTGTCATTAAGTTGATTAGAGAAAAATTTGGCTGTCAAATCAAAGTTGAAAAGTATGCTACAGATGCAATCTTAGAGTGGATGGCTCAACCATACAAAGAACCTATCTTAGATGATGCTGAAAGAAAGTATCTTGCAGATGTAATTCGACCTTTTAGAAACAAAATAGATACTATTTCAAAGTTTCAAACTAGGGATGATAGTTCACAGTACATCTACATAGGAATGAAAGATAGACGTTGGAGCAATTTACCTTGTTTCCCAAAAGGCACTATGTATAAGGGCATGAAAGCTGGAAAGCATTACTCACTTAAGGAGTTAGGACTGTAAATATGTTAAACATTGAAAAATACAAAGATGAGATTATCGAAGAATATCGAAATTTACTAAAAAATTTTGATATTGATGGCAATGGCAACAGGATAAATAAAGCTATTCAGACAGTTGCATTTAAACATTGTGGAAAGGTATTACGTGGTACATCTATTACATTTAGATGGCTATTTGAAGAATACGAAGAACCTGTTCTAGATAACGTGGAAAGAAAGTATCTATCGGCAGTTATTAAGCCATTCAAGGGTGATGTGGATTATATCTGTAAGAGATTGAACTATGGTGGCTATTATATTGCAATTGTCAGCAATGGAAGTGATGTAATGAAGCTTCCATATTTCCCTAACAACAAAATGTATAAGGGTATGGAATTAGACCGCAGATATAAATTAAGGGAATTGGGATTATAGATATGTTAAACATTGAAAAATATAAAGACGATATTCTAAATGCAGCACAAGCAGACATAACTTGTTGTGTTATTGATTTGTATCATAATGGCAAATGTCCAGATAATTGCAAAGACTGCAAAAAAGCTGCTATGGAATGGCTTTTATCAGAATACAAAGAACCGATCCTAACTGATTCAGAAAGAGAGTACTTGTCGTCTGTTATCAAACCATTTAGGAAAAATGCAGATTTCGTTTGCAAAAATTCAAACATACTACGCGAATATATTTCTATTGGGCTTGATAATAATGACTACATTAGTTTGCCAACTTTTAAACCAGGGGAAATGTATAAATGTATGGAAAAAAATAAACTATATGCATTAGAGGAGTTAGGACTATGAAACCAATTATCAACCCATGGTTATTCTACATTGTAGATGTAATTGACAACTTCAAATCAGCATGTTTCATTCTTATTCTGCTTATTGTAATAGCCTTTGGAGCTATAGTACTTATAGAAATAGGCGAAGCTGCGGATGAATTAGAATTAGACGAAGTGAAAGTAATTAAAACCCTCAAGAGAATGGTTGTTGTTGTAGTATTACTGATAACTTTTAACATGTTACTTCCAAGCAAAAAGACGTGCTATCAGATGATGATTGCTTCACAAGTAACAGACAATAATATCCAGAAAGCAGAAGATGTGATTAAGGGTTCTGTTGACTATATCTTTGAAAAGATAAATGAGGGTAAGTAAATGATAGCTTGGATATTTTCAAACATTAGGTTACTGATCACTCTTCTTGTTCTGCTTGCATGTATTTGTTACATCTTTCTTTTTTATATCTTATTTCAAGAAATGATGGAATGGAAAGATAAAAATGATAGACACAAATAGATGGTATATGCTTACGGAAAATGAGCGTGATGAAGTATTTAAAATAAAATACGGATGGATGCTTGCGAACATATTGAAATATGGAAACTGTTTAATCCCACAGGCAGCAATCAACAAATCCAGTTTAAGGATGATTAAAGCTGCACTCGAGCAGGATCTTAGTGATTTAGGATTTGAAGCAACAGTCAATATAAAAAAAATTTGTGTGAAAGAGTATCACGAAACAGATTATATAGCGGAGGGAACATTCGATGATAACGTCAGAATACAAGGCAAAGCCTTTAAAGGAAAAACCACTACTGGACGAATTAGACAGTGAAACTATAATTGCATGGTTTCGCTGCAATTCCTGTATAACATGCCTGTTTAGAAAAAATGTAATTGATCAAGATGAAGAAGTGGATATTTACTGGTGCAGTAGAATGCACGAGAAAAATAGAATTTGTGAAATGTGCAATTTTCTAGGATATTCAAAAGAATAATCATGACCAGATTACAAAGATGCCCTTCCTGTGGCTGCACTGCAAGATTGTATGTAGACTTCAGTAAAAGAGTCAATTCCAGATATCCGATAGTAGTTCGCTGCAGCATGTGCGGATTGTCCACAGAACCATGCAATTCAGAGCAGAATGCTATCGATACATGGAATAGCATGTTTGAGTGCAGACACATCATAGGAAGGCAGTTAAAGCTATTCTGAAAGGGGTAATATGGCAAACTTTGGGAAAACGAAAAGCACTAAGAAAAAAGTAGTACCAAAAAAGATGCCTAAAAGATATGACAATCCAAACGACGATTATCAGCGTAAAACAGATTGGAAGCTAGGCAAACAGACAATGTGGTACATTTCAAAAGAAGATTTTGAAAAGATGCAGCGTGTACAGCTCGTTAGATGCCAGAAGGCTGTGAAAGATACAGATAACGAGTATAGACAGGATCGTAATTATTTACTTTTGATGCTGGGTGTAAACCTTGGATGCAGAACAAATACGATTCTGGAAATGACACCGAGAGATTATGCAGGTGGCAAATTTCGCATCAAAGAACACAAGACAGGCAAGGTACAGCAGTTCGATTTGAGAGACAACCTGTATAAGCTGCTTACCGACTATACTCGAAAATATAACTATACGACAGATGAATTTATCTTTCGTGCACATAGATCAAGCAGAAATAAACCACTCACAAGACAGACTGCATGGGTGTTTGTAAAAGAGCTTGCGGATGAAGTAGGTATTGAATATATGGTCGGTGCTTATTCACTGAGAAAAAGCTTTGCCAGATGGCTGTATGATGAATGCCACGATATTTACAAAGTTCAAAGAGTTTTGAATCATTCTTCTGCTGTCACAACTGCAAGATATATCTGTCTTGAAGAAGATGAAGTAATGAAGATCAGAGCTGCTATCGAGTATGGTTTCGACAGGTTTCAATAATAGTTTCTTACATAGTGCATTATGTAAGATTCCAAAAAGCAGGAAATCTATAAAAGTGGCATAAATAATAGGAATTTTAAAAGAATACAAGCCACATGGCAATTTAACATAACTTGTATTCTGCAAGATTCCGAGAAAGGAATAAAACATGGAAAAAGTTAACCATCCAGAGCATTATCAGAGCAAAAAAGGCATTGAAGTGATTGATGCAATGGATGCATTTACAGAAGGTCTTGAAGGAATCGAGGCTGTAGATACTGCACAAGTCATTAAGTATATTTGCAGATGGAAAAAGAAAAACGGTTTAGAAGATTTAAAGAAGGCTAAATGGTATCTTGACCATTTGATCAGCAAAGTTTCTGATCAAAGAATAACAGAAGCAACTTTATACGTTGACGAAATGGAATATGTAAAAGATGATAAAACAATTTTTCACTTTAAAGATATAACACCTGAAAGTGAAAAACAGAGGTCTCTATGACAGTTGAAAATGACAGATACAAGAAAAGAATTGCTGTAGGGAAACTTACAGAAGCATATGTCATCATTCCAAAAAAGATTGAGCGTATCAACGATAAGATAGACGAAATCATGAAACACTATACAAGTGTTTCTGCGGTCAGCTTTGAATCACATGTTCCTTCTGGAAAAACAAATGATGAGAAACTGGCAGAGATGGTTACAATATTGGATGAGCTGAATAAGCAACGTGAAGATTTACGTAAAAGACAAGAATTCATCTACAGGTCATTAGGCATCCTTAATCTTTCTGACAAAGAGCTACTTATTTTAGCAGTTGTATACAATACAGATTCTTATAAAGAAGCTGGAGAAAAGACTGGATATTCAAAGACTCAAATCTATAGAGTGATGGAAGAAATTTATAGAAAGGTTTCAAAATATATATGATCGTTATTTTATTGATAGCGTATCTTGCGAATTTGCTGATGGTAACAGATTTATTCTTCTGGATACCGTGGTGGTTTGTGTTTATAATTTCTGTATTAGATACAATATTTGATATCCTAGATCGAGTGCATAGACACATAAGGCATTAAAATGACAGAAGAAGAATTCATGCTGTTTGATAGAATTGAAAAAATCAAACAAATCATAAACAAATACGGAGAAGAAAATTTTTATATTTCCTTCAGTGGTGGAAAAGACAGCACTGTTCTGCATTATTTAGTAGATCTTGCGTTACCTGGTAATAAGATTCCTAGAGTTTTTATTAACACAGGCATAGAATATATATATATATATAAGTTTGTTAAAAGCTTATCTGAAACGGATGATAGATTCGTTATTCTTCCACCACAAAAATCTATTAAAAAAGTATTGGAAGAGTACGGATATCCTTTTAAAAGCAAAGAGCACAGTTTAAAAGTTGGAGCTTATCAAAAAGGCAGTAGAAGTAAATCTATCATGGAATACAAAGACGGATATAGAGGTATTGAATATTCAAAGTATCAATGCCCTAAATCATTGCAATATCAGTATGATGATTCTTTTAAACTGAAAATAAGTGATCAGTGCTGCTATAAATTGAAGAAAGAACCAATTCATAAATGCGAAAAAGAAAACAATAAAACAATCGCAATGACTGGAATGAGAAAACAAGAAGGTGGGCAACGTGAAAACATTGCTACTTGTGTTGTTACAAGAAACAGCAAAGTTGTTAAGTTTCATCCACTGCTAGTTGTAAGTGAAGGATTTGAAGATTGGTTTATTGAAAAGCAGAACATACAACTATGTGAATTGTATTATCCACCTTACAATTTCAAACGTACAGGATGCAAAGGCTGCCCATTTTCTTTGAAACTGCAAGATCAGCTCGATACTATGCAAATGTTGCTGCCAAACGAAAAAAAACAATGTGAGCTGATTTGGAAACCAGTATATGATGAATATAGAAGAATAGGTTACAGATTAAGAAAGAGCAAAGGACAACTCACTATCTTTGATATAGACAAATAAAAAAAGCACCGCATAATTGCGGTGTTTTTGTGTGGGCATACGTTGAAATATTGACCTCTTAGATTT
>ERZ1034897.161-NODE-161-length-38826-cov-26.493848_pt1 | contig 38826 bp, 38 predicted proteins | sample MGYA00520629_ERZ1034897 | MGnify/ENA primary metagenome ERZ1034897 (study PRJEB33766, sample SAMN09781789) | gut metagenome | biome: gut microbiome | host: Homo sapiens | place: Madagascar | study: EMG produced TPA metagenomics assembly of the PRJNA485056 data...
TGGACAATTATATCCGCAACGATTACGATATTCCTGATAGCATGTTGGAAACCAATATCCGCATAGACTACGACAAGATTATTCGCAAACTTATCCGTTACGACAGAGAATTCTCCCACAATTCCGGTATCATAGAAGATATGTTAGTCAAAGGGTTCGCCTTGGGAGATTTAAAGGACATTTTTCCATTTCCATCCAATTGCACTAATGACCCCGATAGTATTCTTAGTCTGCTCTTCTATTTCGGCATGATTACTATAGATGGTTCTTATCAGGGCTACAACAGATTCGTGATTTCCAACAAAGCAACACGCCAACAGATATACAAATTATTGAGAGAAGAAAATGTACAAATAGGTGAAAATCATTTTTAATTGTACCGAATTCGATACAATAAGGAAAAAAACTTAATAACAGCTTTGTGTGTTTCGCCATGGCAGAAATAAAAGACAGAATATTACCCGTAGGCATTCAATCTTTCGAAGAAATCAGAAAGAAAGGATACCTTTATGTTGACAAGACAGATATCATCTGGCAACTTGCCAACAGGGGCAGAAAATATAATTACCTGAGCCGCCCACGCCGCTTTGGTAAATCCGTTCTCGTGGATACACTCCAGGCATATTTTGAGGGAAGAAAGAAACTCTTCGAGGAACTGAAAATCATGGATTTAGAGACAGAATGGACCAAGCATCCAGTCATTCGCCTCGACATGAGCCGGGCAGGATCCTCGGCTCATGAGCTCAACGCTTATCTGAATCAAGCATTCAAGGAATATGAACAGAAATATAACATAGAGACATCCCCTGCCGACCCCTTGCCCAATCGTTTTGATGCCATCATCCAATCTGCTTATCAGCAGACCGGACAACAGGTAGTCGTTCTCGTCGAAGGATACGACTCTCCCCTTCTGAATTCCTGGAATACGCCTCATCACGAGGAATGTGTTTCCATCTATCTTAACGTATTTACCATTTTGAAGGCAGATGACGAATACGAGGAATTCGTCTTAATAACAGGTACTACCAAATTCACAAAACTATCTCTATTCTCTGGACTCAATAATCTGAGCAACATCAGTTTTGAGCCAGAGTATGCAGCCATCTGCGGAATTACAAAAGAAGAATTGCAGAATGACTTCAAGCCAGAAATAGAGAAGTTAGCAGTTTACGAAAATTGGACATTTGATGAAGCCGTAGCACAACTCCAAGCCCATTATGGCGGTTATCACTTCAGCCGCAAGAACATGGTAGATGTGTTCAATCCGTTCAGCCTCATCAAGGCTTTATCATTAACGAAGATTGACAACTACTGGGATTCATCAGAGACCGCCCCTCTCCTTCCACCCTTAGAAATAAGTTTGGAAAACAGATTGGAAGATTTAGAAAACTGCGCTCTTATGAATACCATTATTGAGACAGCTGATGTTTCAGAAGGAGGAGCAGAATTGTTTTTCTATCAGTCAGGTTATCTTACCATCAAGGGGTACTACGACAGAGTTTATCTTCTCGGTTTTCCAAACCATGAGGTACGCCAAGCGTTATACGAAATGGTATTGCCGGTCCATACCTAAAGCCATTAGTTGATTTAGGGAAAATAGTAAGAAAATCACCACGAGTTAGATGTTTTTTCAGCTGTAGAGTCGCAGATAAGAGCAATTAGCAATTGTAATATAAAATCAAACAAAAATAAAATTGCCTATGCACGGAATTCAGATTGTATAAACGAATGAAAACTATACTACAAAGAGGATATAAAATCGGAAAATCAACTTTGAATCGGCGACAAATGCCAAAATATCATTAATTTATCGCCGATTATAGAATTTCAGATTTTAAAATCGATTTTAGAACTTAACCTTTCTATAACAAGAAATTAAATAAAAACTAATTGAAAAAGACTGATTGAAGTAGTAGAATAGACTATCGTCATGTACAAAAAATAAGCAAAGAAAGGCATAAACAATTTATAGTCGTGCAGATAAAGAAGTTTTTCTTTGTGAATTAGAGAAATTAAACAATCACAATTACAGAAAAACTACTCTCAAAAAATATTTTTCCTAAGATTAGCGTTAAAGAACGTAATCTAATGCAAAGTTTTAAAAGTTTTTTGTACTTTTGCAGATTGTCTAAGGTCAGCGTGCGGATCGGATATAAAGGAAATCTATTTTCAAATACGACTACACACGGTAGATTTTATAAAATAAAAACTAGAAACATGGCAAAAGAATACAATCCCAAAAACGCCAACTCGATTCTAAAACATGGCGAGAAATTACTTGGTCATTCGCTGAGAGAGTTGCATCCTGAAGCAATTGCCCCTCACGGAAAGGGCGGTTTGGGCGAAGCCGTGGAAGAGTTTCATTATGGCTATAAACCAAACTCTGTTGCAGAACCAGACTTTAAAGAGGCTGGTTTGGAACTCAAATGTACGCCATTAAAAGAGCTTAAGAAAGATAAGAGTATGGCTGCCAAAGAGCGACTTGTACTCAATATCATTAATTATATTGAGGAAGCAAAAGAAACTTTTGAAACAAGCAGTTTTTGGAAGAAAAACAAATTACTTCTTCTGATGTTTTATCTTCATGTAGCTAATGTAAATCCCGTGGATTTGGTATTTAAATTAATTCGTAAATGGAAATTTCCCAAAGATGACCTGAAGATTATCAAAGATGATTGGAACTTTATACATTCAAAAATCCTACATGGACAAGCGCAAGAGTTATCGGAAGGCGATACATTCTATCTTGCAGCATGCATGAAAGGCAGTAAAGCAAAGGAAGATATGCGCGACCAACCCGGCACTAACGAGCGGGCACAACAAAGAGCATACTCGCTTAAAACAGGATATATGAACAAGATTATCCTTGACTCTTTTCTTGATGAGGGAATTAATCATCAATTAAATATCACTCCAAAAAGATTAGAAAAGCTTCAGAAGAAATTCGCATCGGACAAGATTGTAAAATCGCTACGCTGTTATAAGCCAAAAGAAACATTTGAGCAACTTGTCATAAGACGTGTAGAACCATTCTATGGTAAGACAGTTGAGAAAATCGGAAAAAAGCGTAAGGTAAAATTAAATGTAAAAGCCAAAGATTTAGCATATAACGTCTGCCGGGCTATATTCAATATAAAGACACGCAAAATACAAGAGTTTGAGAATGCAAACATTTCTTTGAAAACGATAGTGTTAGAAGCAAATCGTGATAAAATAATTGAGTCTATGTCGTTTCCATATATCAGATTTGTGGATATTAAAAATGAAGAATGGGAGAATTCAGAGTGGCACAAGCAACTCTCTGCCAAATTCTTATTTGTCGTATTCCGAAAATCTCCAGATAGAGATAAAAGAAAGATGAAACTCGTTAAAGTCTTCTTTTGGAATATGCCATACAACGATTTAAAAGAGACTGAGAGACTTTGGGAAGATACTAAGCAGAAAGTTTGCAATGGCGACTATGACCATTTCATAACAAGCAAAGCAAATGGAATCTGCCACGTACGCCCTCACGGAACTAAAGGTCAAACCGTGTTAACCTCACAAGGAAACAGGGTGCAGCCCAAATGTTTTTGGCTAAATAATGATTATATACTTAATATCGTATTGAACGAATTAAACTGATGGCAGTAACTGAAGATAGAAGATTTACTAAAGAACAAGTCTATACCCTACTTGAAGGAGCAAAGGGCAAGACTTTAGGTGAGGTTGATAAATCCCACCAGTTTTCTCGTACCTTAGAAAGTAAAAAGATTACAGGTATCGCTGGAGACGTAATAGAACAATCTGTTTTCGGTTACAAAAAAGACAGCAAACAGGAATGTGATATTGAGATTGATGGTGTTCTTACGGAAGTTAAGACCACCGGAGTTCGTGTACCCAAGAGAGACCTGAAGAATGTAAGCGGGAAAAAAGGAGAAGCTTATAATGTTTACCTAGGTGCAAAGGAAGGTATCAGTATTACACATGTTACCTTTGAGCCTCCGATACAGACAGACTTCAACACCTCTCATTTTTGGGAAAAATCAGAACGGCTTTTAATTATATTCTATGAATATAAATCATACGAAGTTGTGCCTGCTTCCGGCTATGCTAAGTTCCCTATTGTTGACTACTGCTACAATTCTTTCTCACAAGAAGAAAAAGACAAATTACGAAACGACTGGGAGATTGTCAGCAATCACCTGCAACAGGTTTATCATGATTATCAGGATGCAGAAAAGCGTAACGAACAACTGGTTGGTTTCACTCACCTTCTTCGTCCAAATCTCTTGCTGATAGAATTAGTACCAGGATTCAAGCGCACAGCAACAGGCTCTTACCAGAAGCCCCGATATAGATTGAAACAGACTTTTGTTGATTACATCGTACGAGGACATTTTGACAAAAGCAGAGCAAAGAACGAAATCGTATTGAAAGAATCTTTTTCAAGTTTCGCCCAGCTGGATGCTCGTTGCCATGCACTTACATTAAAGTATAAGGGCAAGACTTTACCAGAGCTAAGAGAAATGCTCGGAATAGATGCTAAGGTCAAGGATATTTCTGCTAAATGCGTTATCCGTATGTTCGGAACCGATTGCAATAGGTTAAATCAGATTTCTGACTTTAACAAAGTTGGTATCATAGCGAAGACCATCACGATTACGCCCCAAGGTGGAAGAACAGAGGATATGAAGCTCAAGCACATCGACTTTGAAGAATGGGCAGATAGAGATGCAGACTTTGAAGATTCTGATGTGTACGATTACTTCTGTGAGCACAGCTTCCTCTGCCCTATCTTCTGTGAGCATGATAGTAAAGACCCGAGCAAGACCGTTTTTGAAGGTTTTAAACGCTTTGCATTTGATGAAGAATTCATCGAGAATGAAGTTCGGCGTACCTGGGAGGATTCCAGAAATCTGATTCATAGGAATGAGTTGGAATGGGAATACGTTTATGACAAAAAGGGTAATAAACGTATGAACAATAGCGGTTCCTATATGGGAGCACCAAACTTTCCAAAGAGTTCTGAATACAAAGTGTTCTTCCGCGGAGGTGCAGATGTTTCTACAGAGAAAACAAGAACAGAATGTGTAAACGGCATTAGTATGCTACCACAATTCTTCTGGCTCAAGGGTTCATATATCGCAAATAAATTACAAGAAATTCCATACATATAAATATGTCTAAAAATACAATAAAGGTAGTAGAACTTTTCGCCGGCGTAGGCGGGTTTCGCATAGGTTTAGAAGGCGCATCGGATGCCTACCAAACTATTTGGAACAACCAATGGGAGCCATCAACCAAACATCAGGACGCTTCGCTCGTTTATAGAGCACGTTTTGGGTCCAAAGGTCATAGTAATCAAGACATCAATACTGTTCCTACGAGCGATATTCCTGATCATGATTTATTAGTTGGCGGTTTCCCTTGCCAGGATTATTCAGTAGCCTCAACGTTGAGCCGTTCAGGCGGAATTGAGGGCAAAAAAGGTGTGCTTTGGTGGCAGATTTATCGCATATTAAACGAGAAGGGAGATAACCGTCCAAGTTATATTTTCTTTGAAAATGTTGACCGTTTGCTGGGTTCTCCAGCCAAACAGCGAGGACGTGATTTTGCCATTATTCTTGCTTCACTTGCCGATTTAGGCTATACCGTAGAATGGCGAGTAATTAATGCTGCAGATTACGGAATGCCTCAGCGTCGCCGCCGCACTTATATCGTGGGTTACCGCGAGGATTCTCATGTATCTAAGCAAGTACAGGAGTTGAAAGATTGGGTGCTTTATGAAGGAGTCCTGGCAAAGGCATTTCCTTTTAAACCCAAGGAAAAGACACTTTCTGAATTTGAGATAAATGGAACCATAAAGGAAGTCTCCGACAGTTTTAATAAAGGTGAGAAAGACAGTCCGTTTGGTAATGCAGGTATCATGCGCCATCGCCAGGTATATTCCGTAGATGCAGAGGCTATTTATGAAGGACCAATCATGACACTTGGCAGCAATATAGTAGATGAAAAATTTGTACCTGAGGAGTTTTTTATTTCAGAAGAAGAACTGGCAAGATGGGAATACGAGAAAGGTGCAAAGAAAATAGAACGTACCACAAAAGAGGGTTACAAATACCTTTTCTCCGAAGGAGGAATGGCTTTCCCTGATTCGCTGGACAAGCCTTCACGCACGATTATCACGGGAGAAGGCGGTGCATCTGCATCACGCTTCAAGCATGTTATCAAGACTGCTTCTGGCCGTTATCGCCGTTTGATTCCTTTAGAATTAGAGCGTCTGAATATGTTCCCAGACAATCACACCTTACACCCCGATGTGACAGATGGTCGTAGAGCCTTTCTGATGGGTAATGCCCTGGTGTGCGGTATCGTACAGCAGATAGGAAAAAGTCTTTATCGCTTCATCTTTGAGAAAGAACCAGTTTCTTCTCATCCAATAGATACTCAACGTGATGCGCAACCCAAGCTGAATCTTGAATTGTTTTCAGAAATGGATTCTTATTTACTAAAGAACAAGCCTAAGAAGAGCTATACGCTGGATATGAACAAAAACCTGCTGGTAGGTTTTGTGAAGGAAGATAATACAGATTATTTTCTTGATGGTGGTCAGACTAAAATCTACTATACAGGTAAGACGAAGTCTTTCCCTTCTACCATTGCGCTCAATAAGCTCTATTATTTCATGCCTTATATCAAGGGTAAAGGAATAAAAGACTTGTATCTCATCCGCATTGCCCGCATAGGCAGCAAGGCTGAGATTCATCCAGAGTCAGACGACAAAGACCCACGCCTTGTGTTTGAGTTGGAATATCTAGAGAGCTTGCCAAACTACATGATGCTGAAGCCTAATATCTTCAACACCTATAGAAACACAGTTCTAGGAAGAGTGATGGGGGATTTATAAATCCATCCCCCACTCTTTCTATATCAGAGAGATTATTAAAACTCATAAATAAAACAATCAATATAAAACAAAAATAGACAATGGCTAAATTTCAAATTTACCAATTTATGTTTCGTCCTATAAACGAAAATCAGCTTGAATTACCTTTTGAAGACTTTCATGCCATAAATGTTCAAGACTCACTTAAAAGAAAACAGGATTTGTTAGGAAGTGTACTTAATGATTTTGCATACGAGCCTAAAGAACATAAAAGAAACTTTTACACCCATAACTATATATACCAATACCGCTTCTATGTTAACCAAGATAACATCTATATATTGCGCTTGGCCAATAATAAGAAAACAAAGGTTGAATCAGACTTCAACGTTGCAGAACTAGACAATCATCCTTCATGTTTAGTGATTATTGACAATCGTAAAGACAGACAGATTATTGCCATAGAATGCAATTCAGCATTCTCTAATACTGCAATGGTTGCAGACATTTTGCAATATAATTTCCGCCAAAAGTTAAGTTTTCAACGTCTCACTTTAGACATATCTGGCAAATTTCATACCTCAGAGTTTTGGCAGGTTATAAATGATAGTATGAAGTTCAAGGGTATTGAGTTTGTTGATTTTCCATTTGCTTATCCAAATCTTCCAAAGATAAGTGATTATGTGGGCGATTATTTTACGGACTTAGCTCGCCGTACCAATAGTGAACCAACCTTGCATCTTCAGGGACAAAACCATGAGAGCGTAAATATTGATTCTAAAGACATTTGGATATTGAATGCCATAAAAGCTTGTGCTGCAAGCGGAAGACCAATCGTTATCAAGCCTAAAGGAAGTAGATTGAAAAAGATTGGAGTAGAAAGTCCTGTGATTGAAGAAATTTCCGATAAGGCTATAAAGGAGTTAAGCGATAGCGATTTATTTAACTCCAAATTTGAAAAGATTGTAGAATTCCTCAACCAAATAAAACTTGTGTATGAGTAATCTGGAATCAAAAATGTTCGAAATCTTCCTCTCCGACCAGCTGTTCTGCTCGCTCTATTCCGCACTTAACTTTATGGAAGAGAAATATCAAGCTCCATCACCCATAAACATATGGATGGATTCTCTGCAAATAATGCAAGAAATAGGTAATATCAGCAGGGCTGACCTCATCATAGGCCGCATGTTTGCTGAAAAATCGCAGATTGAGGCTTTATGCGAAGAAGCCGTAGTATTCTACATGCACATGGCAGCAGGTCGAGAGGAATCACAAAAGCCTACAGCTTTAAAAGATGCGCTAGCCCGACTACTGATAGCACATGGAGAATTGTGGAAGACCTTGTACATGGAAATCAGAAAGTCAGAACAGGGTGAAGAATCAAAAGGTTACTACATTACCCCTTGTGATTACGGCAGTAAGGTAAACCAGATTGTTTCCCTCGTAAAGGAAGAACTGGATTCTATAAAAGAAAACAATCTTGACTTGGAGCAAGTTAAGAAGGTTGTAAAATCAATCGTAGATAACAGTATGGGCCTTACCAGTAGTGCTATAGAATCTATTCTTCTCCCATTAATGACAACCAACGAGGAATACAATCTTGCATTTAATGAGGATGTGAATCGCTTGAAAGAGAAACTGGAATCTAAGACCAAGACCAATTTCAATTTTGAAAAACTTAATGACATTCACGATAATGATCAAGTTCAAATAGGAAGATAAATTATGGCAGATATCAAAATGGAATTTAATGGTAATGTGAGTATTGGTAAAATGTTTGATATTCACGACAACCAGCAGGTTAAAGTTCATTATAACGGCTATTCGGAGGACAAGGAAAAACAAAGTCAATCTCAGAAAAAAATTTCAGAAGAAGAAAAGGTTACTTTAAAAACGAATCAGGAAGCATTACAAAAAGAAATCTTCCGCTTTGTGCATCCTTCACTAGAAGAAAGTGAAGAACAAATGGTGCATCGTGAGGTAGAAAGATTGGTAAAGCGTTTTGACATGAAAGAGATTTGCATACGGCTGAGTCAATTGAAAAAGGACAAGAAATTGCTCCTGCCGGAAAGCCCCCTAAAAGCATATAATGAATTGGTACGAATGGGATTACCAACGAATAAAGGAGGATTTGAATACAAAACGTTTTGTAAATATTACAATAAGGTATAGGGATTGTTTTTATAGCGACCGACACTTGATATAAAATCAAGTATCGGCCGTTTTTTTTTGCATTTATACCAAATATGCGATAACACAAAGAGAGACAATCGGAGATAACCAGAGAACTTTAGAGAAATTGAGAGAACATTAGAGATGCGACTTTCTAAAAGTATTGAATCAAGCTTTTTTCTCCCTACTTTTGCACTCGTCGAAGAAACAAGATAAAAATCCGGAATGGTTTCGGATTTCCTTGAATCATCTTCGTTTTTTTCAGAATTATGAATACAAAATTGATGCGAGTGGTGCAGCAGGGCGAAGCCTTCGCTGTGCAGAGTCAGAAGAGTGAGAATGGGCAAATCATGAAATGCAACATCGTGCTACAGGAAATGGGAGGCAAGTATGAAAACCAGTACGTAGCCACAATGCTGGGCAACCTGGCACAATGCAAGTTCTATCCCGGCGATGTGGTGGCTGTCACGATGAGATTCTCTACACGTGAATATAATGGACAGGTGTATCAGGATATTCTCTTGACAGACTTGTATAAATTTAATTGATTTTTATTTACTAACCCGAGTGGAGTGAGTGAAGAAATCTCCGGAGGTAAGTAGCGCTACGTTTCTCGCTTTCTTTGCTCTCAATTTCACTAAGGTTATGACAGAAAATATCAAAGACATCCATCTGTTGATGGACAGCAGTTCACGGTCAAATCACATCTTGTTCCCTAACACGGAATTGGGAATTGACCTCAAGTTGATGACACGCAAGCCGGGACGCTTGGCTGTCGGAGAATACTTGGACGGTACCATCACACGCGATGGCGAAGACCACTTCTCTTTCATCCAAGACGACTCCAACAAGAAGAAAGTGAAGGTGATACAGAGAAATCCGCACGTGTATGAAGGTACGTTTATCAACATCAATCGCAAACCGGACGGAACTCTCTACCCTACTTTCAACCGTCCACGATACACAAAGAAGTTTACCTTCCAGGATTTCTGCTGGGAAGCTGCCAACGAACTTCGCATGGTAGTGGGCGAAATGGCAAAGAAATAAAACGGAGTTTTGGGCTTTATAGAGAAAAGGGAACTGGGGTAAAATCTTCCAATATTCCAGTTCTTCCAATATTCCAAAAAGTGTATAAAAAGACAAATCCCCTTTCTTAAGACTTTATAACTAATTGATATATAGATAGTTATATAAGATATACAGGAAGGACGCACCCTCTAAAAATTAATTGGAAGATTTGGAATTGGAAGATTCTTGCCTATCCCCCTTTCTCTAAAAGGCTTATAATCAATAAATTATATCAAAACAGAAAAGACAAATATGAAATACGATATCACCAAAAGTGCTGCTCCCAAGATGCCAAAACTGGGAAAAGGCACAGAATGTATACAACTTTTGCTCTCGCAAGTATCAAAAGACATGCATGAACCCCTTGTACCGATACTCTTTCCTATTCTCGGAGCGCAGGTCAGCGAGACGGAATTCCAGTATCCCGACCTCAGTTGGAAGGAGTTATGCGGCATGATGGGCAATCTCGTGGCCGATTCGGGATGTAACAAAGGGCAGTTATCTAATTTAGTGGAAGCCATCTGCAGAAACTTCAGAGATCATGACGATAAGGAACTGGAGAAACTCGTGGAGTGGCAGAAGCAGATAAAATCAAAATCGGCCAACAAGGAAAAACCAGTTCGTCCTGATGTGAGTTTCTGGTTTCCACCTTGTGATGTGACCAATGCTGCTTTCATTCAGAATGCCATGGCATGCGAGAAACTTGGCGAGCGCACACAATATCTCAATATGCCCGAGGTAGAAATGGCCGACAGGATGTGTGGCGGACATAAGCAGATTTCGCAGATGCTGCGCAATATCTACGACCGCCAACGTTCTGGTGCCTTGCGAGCTACAGCCGATGGCGTAACTGGCAACCCTGTGCTCCGTACCAACATCACCATTTCTTCTACTCCTTTCGCCACACGTAAGTTCTATAAGAGCGAACTTTTCAACGGTACTTTCGGCCGAATGGTTTTCTCCTACAAGGCTCGACAGGGACGCGAGGGAAAGATTCCGAGACAGGGTAAATACGACGATACTTTCTATCAGAAGCTGGACGAGTATCTGGTGAAACTCAGCATCTGCAAGGGGCGATTTATCATCAAGCCGCTGAACAAACTGGCCGACCATCTGGCTGCTGACATGGCTTCGCTGGCCGACCTGACGGATGATGATGTGCTCTGGGACATCTCGAAGCGCTCTATCGTGTCGGCATGGAAGGCTGGTTGCCTGCTCTGGGTTTTGAACAACCAGACGTGGACGAAGTCGATGGGCGAGCTGGTGGAATGGATGGTTTATCACGATCTGTGGAGCAAGATGCAGATATTTGCTGATATGCTGAGCCAGGAAGCCGATTCTGTGAGCGAGGCGCAACGCAGAGGGCCGAAGAATCTGCTCGAGGATTTGCCTGATTCTTTCAACGAGTCACAACTGGAGGCACTCCGTCTCTCATTAGGTAAATCGAAAGAGGGCACGAAAAATCAGCTCTATAAGTGGGTGTTCCGCAAATTCATCACCTTCTCTAATCAGACGGGACTTTACTCTAAGACACAGGAATACCTGAAGGGGAATGAGAAATGACAAATGACAAATGAAATTCTGGAAAATGGAAAAATCTGAAATTGAAATGCTGCGCAACCTCCCGATAGAGGAGGTTGCCAGCCAACTGGGATTGCAAGTGGCGAGACATAAAAGCCTCTGCCCTTTTCATAGCGATCATCATGCAAGCCTGTCGTTCAATACAAGGAAGAACCTGTGCCGCTGCTTTGTCTGCATGGACGAGAGCCTCGACTCCATCGGACTGGTCATGAAATCGCTACACGTGGATTTCCCTAAGGCGTGCTTCTGGCTCGCTGAAAGGAATGGCATTCTCCTGGAGAAAGGCAGGGGAAGGAATGGCTGGCGGAGGGATTGCAGCTCATCTCCTGCTGCTTCGGCCGTATCTCCTGCTGCTTCAGCTGCACCCCACGCTTTTGATGCACCCCACGCTTTTGATGCGGCACGATATGCGAGATTCTTCGAACATCCGTGGCTGAACGAGGCTGCCTGCAGATTTCTTTTTGATGAGAGGAAGATTGACGGGAGAGTGGCGAGATGGTGCAGACTGAGTTCGTGGACCGACCGCAAGGGGGTGAACTGGCTGCAGATTCCTTACTTCGACAGGGAGGGACGATTAGTGGGGATTCAAAACCGCAATCTGGATTTTCATCGAAAATCTCGTCCCACAGATTCTATGGATTCTGAAAAGACGGGGAAAAGTTCTTGTCCCACAGATTTCACAGATGGCACAGATTCTAAGGGTTCTGAGGATGGCACAGATTCCGAGGAGGCACCACGATTCCGATTTCCCTACGGCAGCCAATGCGGAATCTACAATCTGCAGGTGCTGAATTTGCTGACACCGGGAGAAAGGCTTTTCATCACGGAGGGATGCAGCGACTGCTGGGCGATGCTTTCTGCCGGACATAAGGCTATAGCTATTCCATCAGCCACGCTTCTCAAACCTGAGGACAGGGATGTGCTCGCCTATATCAGCGAAACGTTCGGAGTGGAATGGCACATGTTTCCCGACAGGGATGCGCCGGGAGAAAGACTCTTCCTGCAACTCAAGGAGATTCTGCCCTCGCTCATCCATCACCAGTTACCCTTAGGATGCAAGGATTTCGGAGAGGCTTATCTGAAAGGATTCAATCCCGCTGAAGAAATCAATCTTTTATAAAAAAATGTCTTATAAAAATTTAGTAATATGGAAGATTTTATCATTCGTTCGTACACCAAGAAGGAACTGGCTCTGATGTATTTTCCCCAGAGCAATCCTCGTACCGCCGTCAATCACCTGATGGTTTGGATTCGCCGCTGCACCCCACTCTGGGATGAGCTCCTGCAGACGGGTTACAAAACTACCAGCAAGGAGTTTACGCCCAAGCAAGTAAGGGCCATTATCGAACAGTTGGGGGAACCGTAGAATCGCTGGGGTGACCTGAGAGGAATAGCAAAGACGAAATATCTGGAGTGTATGAAGCCTCATCATACACTCCAGATTTTTATATCAAGTTCATTCTAAAAACACCCCGTATAATGGCATGTTGGTAATATTAGCCTGCTGGCGATAAGGCAGCATGGAATAACGGATAGCAGAAATATCAGGATGCTCCATCAGATAATGATGAAGCGAGGTAGCCTTGACACTTGTACCCCCTTTTACCTCAATTGGCAATAAGACACCATCACGCTGAATCAGGAAATCCATCTCCATACGAGAGGTATCAGAACTGTAATAATAGACATGTTGCAATCCTGTTGCAAGCAACTGCTGCAAAACATACTGTTCGCTAAAAGCACCTTTATATTCCGTAAATATCGTATCTCCCAACAATACCTCCTTTGCAGGCGTATCAGCCATGGCACCCATCAACCCACAATCACACAAATAGAGTTTAAATGCCGATAAATCTTCATAGAACTTCAGAGGCAACTCTGGCTTAGAAACCTTTGTTATCTTATACACCAAACCTGCGTCCACCAGCCATTGGATGGCAAGTTCAAATTCCTTGGCTCTACCACCCTTCTTCAACACGCCATAAACAAACTTTTTATTCTCCTTCGACAACTGTCCCAGAATGGATTGCCAAACCATATCGATTCGGGGCACCTCCTGCGATGGAGCATGCTTGGAGAAATCGCTGGCATAGTTGGAAAGAATCTCATTCTGCAGGCTGCGCACCTGATTGAGCAACTTGTTTTTAACAAATGCCTTTACCACTTCAGGCATACCACCCACATAATAATATTGTCGCAGCAAGTCCTTCAGTTTTTCATGAAAGGCATTCATCAGTTCATAGTCATGACTATGCATCAGCTTCAACAGCTGCTCCTCGCCCATCGCCATGAGAAACTCCTCAAAATCCATTGGGAAGAGACGCATGGTCTGCACCTTGCCAACTGGAAACGAGATGCCTGCATGCAAAGCAACTCCCAGCAGAGAACCAGCTACTGCAATATGATATTCCGGAGCATCTTCACAGAAATATTTCAAAGCCTCTAAAGCCTGAGGGAAAGCCTGCACCTCATCCAGGAAAATAAGTGTTTTACCAGGGATAATATCTACCCCTGTCAAAGCGCTTAAACCTTGAATGATTCTGGCTACATCAAAATCACCCGAATAGATGGCCTGAAGGGTTACATTTCTATCGCAACTTACGTAAGCTAAACTTTCAAATTCACGACGACCGAATTCCTTAAGAACATAGGTCTTTCCACATTGCCTTACTCCATTAAGAATCAGAGGCTTATGATGCTCCTGACTTTTCCATTCCAGCAGCTTGTCATATATCTTTCTCTTCATATCTTTACACTTTTCGACACATAAAAATGCCAGTTCATTACACTTTTCGACACATGAAATCATGCTATCGCTACACTTTCTGACACATAAAGTTAGCGCAAAGATACACTTTTCGACACATAAAACCAAGATTCCATTGCCTTTTCCGAAATTCATTTAAGAGTTTTTAACCCTACAACACGAAAATGGTAAAATTTTGCTCTAAAAAAGCGAAAATGGTAAAATTTACACAAATTAACTCTACAAGACGAAAATGGTAAAATTTTACTCTGAAAGAGCGAAAATGGTAAAATTTACACAAATTAACTCTACAAGACGAAACTGGTAAAATTTTACTCTGAAAGAGCGAAAATGGTAAAATTTTAGGGGATTTCAGACTAAATGTTCCGCAATCGCACGGCATCGCACGGCATCGCACGACTGGGTATGAGGAATGCCGTATCTTTGCATCGTGATTCAGAAAGCGCTGAAAAATCACTTTCCTAACTGGGAAAATATTTTTCTCTAACTGGGAAGCTGAATTCAAACCAAAATTCGTCAAACCAGACTCCAAGCCCTGTTACGAGTCCTTCGAATCTCTTACCGGAAATCTTCGGAAAAGAAGAAACCCGAGAGGGAACTTTCCCGAAAAGGAGAAGCCCGAAAGGGAACTTTCCCGAAAGCGAGGAAATCTTTTTTGGAAATCCTTCTGCGAGAGACGAAGCTAAAAGGGGGCAAAATGCTTATGAGCCAAAACATGAAAGCATTCATCAGGTATCTCATCGTGGCCGTGTGCTCTGCCGTCGTCACATTCCTCTCCAGCTCGTGTACTGCGGGGCTCGTGATTGGAAAGAACCAGCGACAACATCAGGAGAACAACATCTCCACCCGGGCAGATTCTTCCCATTTCGTTCCGACCATTACCATCCGGTAAAGGCTGACAAATGAGAAATGACAAATGAGAAATGACAAATGAGAAATGAGAAACTGAAGTTTCGTATGTGGTTTAAGTACGGGCGGAAGACCCAAAAGCTCATAGCCCGGTTCTTAAAAGCTATTGCCCTTTACCTTTCCGCTATGCGCCGGTGACCGTTGGTTCAGGGCGTGTGGAGCTTACATGCGAAACTTGAGTCAATTATTTCAATCCATTCAATCCAGACTCCAAACCTCGAAACGAGTCCTTCTCCCTACCCTCTAACCCCCAAGAATCCTGATTTTCCGAGGAAACATAATGCAAGAAAAGTCTTGACAGGCGGAAAGGAAGAAAAAACAGATTTTTGGAAAAACGGGGAACCCCGGAAAGATTTCCGAAAGGGAGAAGTTTACAGGAGGTTTTATCATTATGGCTATCAATTTGAAAGCAAAGGAAACCCTCATCCAAGTGGGTGAGCAAAAGGGTAATTACCGTTACGTGCTCGGTACTGATTTGTACAGTAAACTGACTGAGAGCAAGGTGATTCAGGAGGCAGCACTCCGAAGCGGTGTGAGCCGAGGCGTGATGCAGGCTTGTTGGGATGCAGCCGGCAACGTGATCATGGCATGGGCAACTGAAGGACACTCTGTAGCCATCCCCGGTTTGGGAACCATGCGATTTGGCGTTCGTGCCAAGAGCGTAAGTAATGTGGCAGAAGTGGCAAGCAGTCTGATTACCAGCCGTCGTGTTATCTTCACTCCTAACGTGGAGATCAAGAACGAGCTCCAGCGTACCGCCATCCAGATTACCTGTTACGACCGAAACGGCAAACTGGTTAAGAAAGTGACCTCTGGCGACAAGGGCGATGTGGAAGACCCAGACAAAGAGCCTAATGGTTCTGAGGGCGAGAACAGCGGCAGTAAGCCTAATGGCGAAAACAAGGGCGACAGCGGCTCTGAAGGCGGCAACAAGGGCGATACCGGCTCTGAAGACAACGAGCTTTAGCCTTGCCCCTCATTCCGAGGGGTTCATCTAAGCAAAGTCCCCAATCCTTGACGATTCTGTCTTGGGTTGGGGACAAGTTTATAACTCGATTTCCTCCAAGTCGTCAGGCACCACAATCCTGCCCTTGAAAAACTCTAAAGTATATCCAGTTAATAAGGAAACAGCAGCGGCAGGACGAAAGTCATCACCACGCCGATGATAATCTGCAGAGGCAGACCCACCTTCACATAGTCCATAAACGAGTAGCCACCCGCCTTCATCACCAGCGCATTAGGCGGCGTGGAGAATGGAGAGGCGAAGCACATGCTGGCTCCCAAGGTGACCGCAAAGAGGAAGGAATAAGGACTCACACCCACCTGCTGGGCTGCCACCAAGGCGATAGGAGCCATCAGCACGGCCGTGGCGGTATTGCTGATAAACATCGTCATCAGAGAGGTGGTGAAATAGATGCCTGCCAAGAGAGCCGTAGGTCCCATCGCCCCTAAACTGGCCACTAATGTCTGCGAAACCAGCGCCGAGGCTCCCGTCTTCTCCAGCGCCGTGGACATCGGCATCATCGCCGCTATCAGCACGATACTCTCCCAGTTGATGGTCTTGTAAGCCGCCTCCACATTACGGAAACAGCCTGCAAAAACCGTCAGAAGTCCGGCTATGATGACCGCCGTAACCGGAGCCACAGGGATGAAATCAAACACCATCATCGCCACCATGAGCAGCATGATGGCCGCAGCCACAGGAGCCTTATAGTCGAGCAGCACCTTGTCGGCAGTCTTCTCAGGCTGGTCGAGCACCACCCAGTTGGAAGTGTCAGAAGTGAGATGAGCCAGATTGGTCCACTCGCCCTGCACCAGAAGCATATCGCCCACATGCAGTTTGGCAGCTATCAGATTATCCGTGATATATTCCTCTCCTCGCTTCACACCCAGCACGTTGATACCGAAGCGTTTACGCAGATTGGCTTCTCCGATGCGCAGGCCTGCGAAATTGGAGGTAGGCATCACGACTATCTCCGTGAGTCCGAGGTCATAGAAGTCGATTTTCACGTCCTTCATCTTTCTCAATCCATAGTCGTGGGCAAACTTTCCTATCTTCTCCTCATCGCCCAGAATATAGAGAATATCGTGTACGGAAATCGTGCTGCTGCTCTTCGCCATGTTCTGGTTGACATCCTTGACGAGTCCGAGTTTCGACTTCTTCTCGTTTCTGATTTCGATGATGCTCACCCCGTATTTCTTCTGTATGCTGAGGTCCTTGAGCGTCTTGCCCACGATGTCCATCACCCCGCCATTTTCATCTGCCGCCCCATAGCGCTTGCTGGGTACGATGTAGCGATGCAGATTGTCGAGCAGCTGGTATTCGTCCACCAGGTCGTCGAGCGATTTCGCCTTGTCCCTTTTCTTTCCGTTCTGCTTTTTGCTGAGGAAAATCTTGCTGAGGGGCATGAGCACGATGATGCCGATGGCGATGACGATGAGACCCACGGGGAAGAAGGAGAAGAAAGCGAGCGGCTGATATCCGGCTTCCGTGAGCGCCTCGTCGATGACCAGGTTGGGCGGCGTACCGATGAGGGTGAGCATTCCTCCGAGACTGCCCGCAAAGGCCAGGGGCATGAGGAAACGGCTCGACTGCATGCCCGATGCTGCCGCTAAGCTCACGATGATGGGCATCATGAGCGCCACGGTTCCGGTATTGCTCACGAAGGCTCCGATGAAGGAGGTGACGAGCATCACCAGCAGGAAGGTAATGGTTTCGTTGCCGCGCGAAAGGGCCATGAGCTTATTGCCCGTGAGCTTGGCAAGTCCCGTCTGCATGATGGCTCCACCCACCACGAAAAGGCCTATCATCATGACGACGATGGGCGACGAGAAACCTGCCAGGGCTTCTGAAGGAGTAAGAATTCCGAATACGAGTAGTGCTGCCAAGGCGGTAAGAGCTACGATGTCGGCCCTCACTCTGCCCCAAATAAACATGGCAACCGTAATGATTAAAATGCTAAGCGTTATTGTCATGCTATAAAATTTGAATTAAAATCATGTTTTCGAAACAAAATCATGTTTCGATTGCAAAGATAAGCACTTTTTTAGAAAAAACAAAGAAATTGGTAAAAAAACTTTGCTCATATCAAAGTATTATACTAACTTTGCAGACGGAAAAGAAACATTAAAACTCCAAAATGACAAAGAAAGGTAAACATACAGTATTATTTATTTGCCTCGGCAATATCTGCCGCTCCCCTGCGGGTGAAGGCATCATGAAGAGTCTCGTAGAGAAAGCGGGACTGAGCGACGAGTTTGAAATCGATTCTGCCGGTATCGGCAACTGGCACGTAGGACAATTGCCCGACAGCCGTATGAGAAAATGTGGCGCGGAGCACGGTTATGATTTCAACAGTCACGCCCGCCAGTTTAAGAAATCAGACTTCGACCGCTTCGACACCATCGTGGTGATGGACAACGACAATTACCATGCCATCACGTCCATGGCTTCCTGTCAGGCGGATAAGGACAAGGTGGTTCGCATGGCTGATTTCCTGACCCATCATCGACAATATACTACCGTTCCCGACCCATACTATGGCGACTATAGCGACTTTGAACTGGTCATCACTCTCCTGGAGGATGCCTGTCAGGGATTGCTGCAGTCTCTCACGGAATAGGTACTAAAGAGTTATAGGATTTCTCATTTTCTGTTGACCTACATCAAGCCGAAAAATGATTTGGTTGATATGAGTCAAAAAAAGTCCTCGTTTCATCATTTTGTCATGCCATTGTGACAGATTTTCAAAAAATAGGCATTACCTTTGCACTCGAAAAAGGTAAGATTGTAAAAGGATAATGTTAAACTGGAGCCTCAAATGGAGACTCCGCAAAATGAAAATGATTATGATGACAACAGTAATGATTCTCGCAGTAGTAGCAGTCATGATTGCTAAAGCTGTAAATGTAAACAACAAAATGGAAATGGGTAAGTAATTACCCGCTCCATGAGTGGTAAAAAGATTCAGGCTGAAAGAAGCCTGCAGTATTAATTAATTAAAGGATAACAAGTATGAAGACAATTTTCGAAAACATCAAGAAGGCTTTCAAAGCTTTCCTTGAGAACTACATGAACGCCATGGAAATGTATGGCGAGGCATTGAGTAAAGGTCGTGGTTGCTCTTGCGCTTAAGGGGTTTACCTCTGGTGCATCAGAACCTACGGAAAGGATGCTGCTTTAAGCAAGTATCCTGAATGAAAAGAATGCTGCTTTGGTAAGCTAACTTCAGAAATGGAGTTGCTTCTTCAAGCGGGCATTCATTTGATAAAGAAAGTAATTACGTTTGTAATATATGGAAGAAGCGTGCAAGTCTTTAAAGCTTGTACGCTTCTTTATTTTTTCTCCGCTGAGTTTTTCTTCTCGCAGATTTTTCTTCGTGAGAAGGGTTTTGTCCCACAGATTTCACAGATATACACAGATTTTCTTCATCATGATTTTTCTTCATCGGATTTCACGGATGAATCGGAAGGCATTCTTGTTTATCGGATTACTCACGGAATTTCGCGGAACTTTGGCCGCTGGCCAATGGCTCGCGCCCTATATATGCTCCTGTTGTTTTGGTCACGCAGATTTCGCAGATGACGCAGATTTTTCTTCGTGGGAGGGTTTTGTCCCACAGATTTCACAGATATTACACAGATTTTTTATGGAATCTCTGGTGAATCTCTTTGTCCAGTCTCAGGGGGTATCTGCAACGACCGTACAGGTCGCATCCGCGAAAATCCGTGAGTAATCGTCTCAGCAGTCAACCTCCGAATAAATTCCGTGAAATCCGATGAATAAAAAATCCCATGAGAAAAAATCTGCGTCATCTGCGAAATCTGCGTGACAAAAAAAACGTCCCAAGAAAAATCTGTGTAAATCTGTGAAATCTGTGGGACAAAAAACTCCGATGAAAAAATCTGTGTAAATCTGTGAAATCTGTGGGACAAAAAACTCCGATGAAAAAATCTGTGTAAATCTGTGAAATCTGTGGGACTTTTTCCAACCTCAGGGGGTATCTGCAACGACCGAACAGGTCGCATCTGCGAAAATCCGTGAGTAATCGTCTCAGCAGGAAACCTCCGAATAAATTCCGTGGCATCCGATGAAAAAAAATCCCATGAGAAAAAATCTGCGTCATCTGCGAAATCTGCGTGACAAAAAAAACGTCCCAAGAAAAATCTGTGTAAATCTGTGAAATCTGTGGGACTTTTTCCAATCTCAGGGGGTATCTGCAACGACCGGACAGGTCGCATCTGCGAAATCTGCGTGACTAAAAAAACAGATCTACACAGATGATTCTCCCCGATTTTATACTTTTTATTTGGTCATTTCATTATTTAATCATACCTTTGCAAGCAAGTATTAAGTGGTACACTTTTAAATTAGAATATAAAAGAAAATGGAGCAGCAAGATATTATCAGCAAGTTAGAAGCTAAGGGTATCAAACCTACAGCCAACCGCATCCTCGTTCTCAAGACTTTAGCGAGCGAGCAACACCCCCAGAGCCTCAGCAGTCTGGAACACAAGATGCTGACCATGGACAAATCGAGTATCTTCAGAGTGCTCACCCTCTTCCTCGAACACGACGTGGTGCACGCCTTCGAAGACGGACGAGGTATTCTCAACTACGAACTCTGCGAGGAAGAAGGAAAATGCGACCATCATGACGGTCATATCCACTTCTACTGCGAGGCTTGCCAACGCTCCTTCTGCATGGAAGACATCCACATCCCAAGCTTCGAATTACCAGCAGGATTCTATCCCCACTCCGTTTCCTTTGTCATCAAGGGAGAATGCCCGGAATGTAGAAAAAAGCACAAGTACTTGCCATAATAACGGCATTAACCTGCCTGACAACGGCACAAATGTGCCATATAATCAGCAAAAAATTGCCTTAAAATCAACAAAAGAAGCATCCTTAGCTTAACATACATTTAACTATTCATCTTTTTTAGTTGCATATTTACAACTAACTTTTTCTTACAAAGTATATAAGATTTGTAAATTTAGGGCTTTTCAAATTTAAGAGCCGTTAAAGTGTTAAATTCAAATGTTAAAACGGGATAAAAAACAAGACGGAATGATTGCTTTCTCATTTTTTGCTCCTATATTTGCAACCGGTTAGACGAAGCAACCGTTTTTCCAAGACAGTCAAATCTGCCAGGAATCAAGAAACCCCTCACAAGGAGTTCCGGGAATAAGAAAACCAAAGCAGAGGTTCAGAAACCAAGAATCCCCTCGCAAGGACTTCTGAAAAAAAACGAGGCTGCCGCAAACCAATTTAGAGTAATAAAAAAGAAAAGTAATAATTAAAAGCAATAGACATGAAAAAGGTAACAAATTACGTGATGGCTCTGTTGTGCGTAGGTTCACTCGCATTCTCAGCCGGTGCATTCATGAAAGTAAACGCAGCTCCAGCTACTACTTCAGCTCCAGCTGGTCAACCAGTAGATCTCACTTATGCAGCAGAAAAAGCTCTGCCAGCAGTAGTTCACATCAAATACGTACAGAACTCCAAGACAACAACCGTTGACGTGCAGGACGATCCATTCGGAGGATTCTTCGACCCATTCGGCTTCTTCGGAAACCCTGGCAACGGCGGCACACGCAAGCAGAGAGTGCAGACCCCTAAGAAAGAAGCTACAGGTTCGGGAGTCATCATCAGTAGCGACGGATATATCGTGACCAACAACCACGTGGTGGAAGGTGCTGACGAACTGACCGTCACACTCAACGACAACCGCGAATACTCTGCCCGCATCATCGGTACCGACAAGACTACCGACCTCGCACTCATCAAGGTGGACGGCAAGAACCTGCCTACCCTCCCTATCGCAGACAGCGACAAGGTAAGAGTCGGAGAATGGGTCATCGCAGTAGGCAACCCATTCGGTCTCAATAATACCGTGACTGCCGGTATCATCTCTGCCAAGGCACGTACACTCGGAGCCAACGGCGTAGAGAGCTTCATCCAGACCGATGCAGCCATCAACGCAGGTAACTCTGGTGGCGCACTCGTCAACACCCAGGGCGAACTCGTAGGTATCAACGCCATGCTCTACTCACAGACCGGTTCTTACGCAGGATATGGTTTCGCCATCCCTACATCCATCATGAACAAGGTGGTGGATGACATCAAGAAATATGGTAGCGTACAGCGCGTAATGCTCAACATACAGGGTTCTGACGTACTCAACTACATCAACACCCAGAAGGAGAACGGCAAGGACGTGAACCTCGGAACCAACGAGGGTGTTTACATCGCCAAGGTGGATGAAGACGGAAATGGTGCTGCTGCCGACCTGAAGGAAGGTGACGTAATCACCAAGGTGGACGGCAAGAAGGTGACCAAGATGGCTGAACTCCAGGAATTGCTCAACGGCAAGCGTCCTGGCGACAAGATGACCATCACCTATCTGCGCAACAAGAAGGCTATCACCAAGACCATCACGCTGAAGAATGCTCAGGGCACAACCTCTGTCATCAAGTCAGCCGACCTCGATGTACTGGGTGGCAACTTCCGCCAGATTACCGCTTCACAGAAGGAGCAGCTCAACATCAAGTATGGTGTAGAGGTGATGAAGGTGAACAGCGGAGCCTTGAAGGAAGCCGGAATCTCTCGCGGATTCATCATCCAGAAGATCAACGACAACAATATCACTTCTCTCGACGACCTGCAGAAAGCCGTGAAGAGCGCTTCTACCAGCAAGGACCCTGTACTCTACATCCAGGGTATGTGGCCTACAGGCAAAAAGGCTTACTTCGCAGTTCCTCTGCAGAAAGACTAAACCAGTCGCCCAGAAAGGAGAATTAGTAAACTTAAGCTCCAACAAGCATTTAGTCAGAAAAAAATTCTCCAATTAGGCGTCAGAATAAGGTTTTGAAAATATAAAAAACGACAAAATAGCAGGTATTTTTTAAAATATCTGCTATTTTTTTGCTATTTTTTTTGTCAATTCGAACAAAAAGTGTATTTTTGCAGAACTTTAAAAAATTAAGGCTACCATGAGACAACTAAAAATTTCAAAATCAATCACTAATCGTGAAAGTGCGTCACTCGACAAATATCTGCAGGAGATAGGACATGAAGAACTACTCTCGGTAGATGAAGAAGTGGAATTGGCACAGAAAATCAAGAAAGGTGATCGCCGAGCCTTAGAGAGATTAACAAGAGCAAACTTACGCTTCGTTGTCTCCGTGGCAAAGCAATATCAGAATCAGGGACTCAGCCTCCCCGACCTCATTAATGAGGGAAATGTTGGACTCATCAAAGCAGCAGAGAAATTCGATGAAACACGTGGATTCAAATTCATCTCATACGCTGTTTGGTGGATTCGCCAAAGCATTCTGCAAGCCATCGCTGAGCAGAGTAGAATCGTGCGCCTGCCACTCAATCAGGTGGGAAGCGTCAACAAGATAAACCGTGAGCTCAACAAGTTTGAGCAGGAACACGAGCGCCGTCCAAGCGTAGATGAGATTGCCGACCGCATAGACTTGCCTGAAGACAAAATCGAGGAAGCCATGAAGGTCAACAACAGACACGTGAGCATGGATGCTCCTTTCGTAGATGGAGAGGACAACAGCCTGCTGGACGTACTTGCCGACAATGATATGCCGATGGCTGACAAGGCACTCGTACAGGAATCGCTACGCAAAGAAATCGACAGAGCAATCGAACTGCTCAACGATAGAGAGCAAAAGGTGGTAAGGGCCTTCTTCGGCATCGGGTCACCTGAAATGACGCTCGAGGAAATAGGCGAAAAATACAATCTCACCCGTGAGAGAGTGCGCCAGATCAAGGAGAAAGCCATACGCAGACTCCGACACAACACGAAGAATAAACTGCTGAAGACCTATCTGGGGCAGTAGGCTATCAGAAAGATAGTCTGTAGGCTATCCAGCAAGAAGGTCAGTAGGCTATCAAATAACTTAAGAATAGAAATGAAATTATCAAAAATCGGACTCACAGCTATTGCAGCTACACTCCTCATCTCGCTTGCAGCACAGGCTAAAAACGAGATGAGAAAAGCATACGTCTTTGGATTTGCTTCTTCTTTCAACGACTCCACAGTCTATATCACAGACATTCAGGAGTTAGACTCTGTATGGTTTACCAGCAAGCATCATTTCCTGGTAAGCCGAGAGAACTACTCATACCAGTTGCGCGACTATCTGGCAAACATCGGAGAGCAGCACCGCACATGCATGGTGGAATATAATACCGACCCGAAGAAACTGGAGAAAGCGTGGAACAAGCTCTACTCACGCTATGCGCACAACCAGAAGAAGAAAAACAACCAGAAGCAGAAGAGCGAACTGCCTCCTTTCCAGATCAAGAAACTGACCAGGGAGCAGTTCCAGTTCCAGTCTGTAGCTCCTATGGATGAAGCTATAGAAATAGAGGAACCTGTAAAGAAAGTGAAGGCTAAGAAAGCCCTGAAAAAGCAACGCAAGAACAAATGATAGAATCACATGATTTTAATATCGCAGAGTTGAACGTGAGAATCTGTTTTGCAGAGTCTCCATTCAACAGCATGCGACTCCTGACCTCATTCGAACCCTTCAGAGTCAACACTTTGGAGGGTCATCTTTTTTTTAGCCTGCTTGTAGATGATTCCCTCAAACCCTACCCCAAGGATAAGCGCAAGAGAATCAGGGCTTTCGACACGGGAAACGGAGATACCATCGTGGATAGACTCGACAACGGAGGCTACCAGTATATCATCAAGGACATCAACGGGGCCAGCTGCTGCCTGCTGCAAACCAACAAGGACTTCAGCGACTGCCGATGCGCCCTGAACGGCAACTACAACATGCGTTGCTTCGGACTGAACAACGCCCTGATGCTCATCTTCGCCTTTGCCGGCAGCAGACTGCAGACTCTCCTCATCCACGCATCTCTGGTAAGACAGAACGGATACGGATACGCATTCATCGCCAAAAGCGGAACCGGAAAGAGTACACAGGTAAGCATGTGGCTGAGATATCTGAAGGGATGCGACCTCATGAACGACGACAATCCTATCATAAGATTCATCGACGGAGAGCCTTACATCTACGGCAGTCCGTGGAGCGGCAAAACCCCTTGCTATCGCAACGTGAAAGCCAAGTTGGGAGCCATCACACGCATCGACCGCGACAGTTCCAACTGGGTGGAGCGCCTTTCGCCTATCGAAGCCTTCGCCTCTCTCCTTCCCTCCTGTTCGAGCATGAAATGGGATCAGGATATTTTCAACGACATCTGCAATACGATTACCCGACTGGTGGAGACCTCCAACATCTACACTCTCCATTGCCTGCCCAACCGGGAGGCTGCCGAAGTTTGTAATCAGGCGATTGCCATCAAAGAAGGTGAAGGAAAATCCGCGTGACAAAAAAATAATAAAAAAACGATGCAAGATAATCATTCCATAAAGACTGTAGAAATACAGTTTGCCAACGCCCAACTACTCCCAGAAATCGTAAAACTGCTGGAAGAAGGTCATACCGTAACCCTGCTGCTGCGCGGTTACTCCATGCGCCCGTTCCTGGAAGACAATAGAGACAAGGCCTTGCTAACCAAGGCTAAAGACATCAAAGTGGGCGATGCAGTACTGGCAGAAATCAGCTACAGACATTACGTGCTTCATCGCATCATCAAGATTCAGGACCAGGAAGTAATACTGCGAGGAGATGGAAACTTAGGCATAGAAAAATGCAGAATAAAAGACGTGAAAGCATCCGTGATTGGATTTTACCGCAAGGGCAGAAAGAAGCTGGACAGAACAGACAGCAAAAAGTGGAAAATTTATTCGGCTCTCTGGATGCACCTCTTCCCTATCCGCAGATATCTTCTTGCCGCTTACAGAAGAATCTGGATTCCGATTCTCGGACCGATGTAGGATATAGAGAATACGAGGAATATAGAGAATAGGGAGAATATGAGATATATGCAGAATCTATTATAGAATATGAGATACATATAGAAATATGTGGATACGCAGAATATGTTAGAATAAAAAGCGGGGTTATCTTCAGTTTCCAAAAGATAATCCCGCTTTTTTATTATTTATAATTCTAAGCCTTTATGCTTCAAAACTTGAACTTCTATCAAAGCAGAAGCGCCTGATTTATAATCCAAAACTAAACCGAAGCACAAACGCTTGATTTATGCTTCAATAATTCCAGCCTGCAACCATAATTCGGTAAGAGCCTTCACGTCTTTCAACGCCGTAGCCTCATCCACCTCATACTCCTGAGTCAGCAGATCAACCAAGTCTTCATGAGTAAACTCCTTGCCCTGGATATTCTGCCATAAATAAGCAGAACTCTCATTCATACTAATGATATTGCTGAAATCAATATTCTCCTCTCCCTCTGCCACGATGATATTCTCACCACAAACCACACGGAGATTGAAACCTGGTTTTGCTTTCATCTTTCCTTATTTTTTTTATTCTTATTCTTTTATATTCTATTCTTCCCTCGAAAGGAACCAATTTCCAACCGAAGATTTCCCCCTCGAAAGGAACCTATTTCCAACCGAAGAATTTCCCCCTCGAAAGGAACCAATTTTTTTCCGAAGAATTTCCCCCGGAGAAACCGATTTTCCCGAGGGAAATTTCCTTTTTATTTCATGTGACTCTTAAACCAATCTGCAATCTGTCTCAACAGATGATTGCGCGTATTGCCACCATAAATACCATGGTTTCTGTTAGTATAAAACAGCTCCTTGAAATCCTTGTCTGCCTGAACCAGCGCCTCTGAATATTCGAAGGTATTCTGAGGATGCACATTATCATCAGCCACACCATGGCAAATCAGCAGGGCACCATGCAAGCGGTCTGCACGCTCGATAGGATTCACCTTGTAACCATCCTCATTCTCCTGAGGAGTACGCATATAGCGCTCGGTATAAACCGTATCATAGAAACGGTAGCAGGTAGGAGGTGCCACAGCCACACCAGCCTTGAACACAGGACGGCCTTCGCTCATACTCATCAACGTATTGAAACCACCATAACTCCAGCCCCAGATGCCGATATTATCCTTATCAACATATGGCAGACTACTCATGTAGAGAGCCGTCTCCACCTGGTCCTTAGACTCCAGATCGCCCAGTCTGAGATAAGTAGATTTCTCAAATTCTGCACCACGGCCACCCGTTCCGCGACCATCTACACAAACCACGATGAAACCCTCCTGAGCCAGATAATAGTCGAAAGCACCACCCTGGCCCATACTGCCCGTATTCCAGGCATTCAGAACCTGCTGGTTGCCCGGACCGGAATACTGGAACAGGATGACAGGATACTTCTTGTTGGCATCAAAGTCAACAGGCTTCACCATCCAACCGTCGAGTTTCACACCCTCAGAAGTAGTAAACGAGAATGTCTCACGCTTGCCCCAGTTGTATTTCTGAGTCTTCTCCAAAAGTTCCTTGTTGTCCTCCAGCATCTTGATAACCTTACCCTTGTTGCTGCGCACGGTAAACACCTGTGGATGGCTGTAAGAGCTCCAGGTATTGACGAAATATCTGAAATCGCCTGAGAAATTGGCAGCATTAGAACCCTCCGCATCTGTGAGTCGCTCCACCTTACCATTCTTGTGAGCCACATATACCTGTCGGTCGTGCGGATTGATCATCGCAGCCTGGAAGTACACGTCCCCGGCCTTCTCGTCCATTCCGTAAATCTCGGTCACATCATAATTTCCCTTCTCTACCTGGCGAATCAGCTTGCCGTTCATATCGTAGAGATAAAGATGCATATAGCCGTCGCGGTCGCTTGGCATGAGGATATATTTCTTGCCCACGATGCTGTTCTCCATCACCTCCTCTTTCACAAACTTAGGCACGCTCTCCTTGATGAGCATCTTGCTGGCACCCGTGAAAGGATTGACCGAATAGAGTCGCATATCGTCCTGATGGCGGTTCATCGTATAGACAATCAGACTGTTACGGTCTGGCGAAGTTTTGATGCGAGGATAATAACCGTCTGCATCTACCGGAACATCAAGGCGGATGGTCTTGCCAGCCTTCAGATCATAACTCCAGAGACTCACCTTGGAATTATCCTGACCCGCCTTCGGATACTTGTAGGAATACTCGCCCGGATAATCGTGGAACTCAGGATGTGCTGGCTTGGCTCCCTCGAAAAGCTGGAGAGAGTAAGTCTTCACATGCGACTCATCGAAGCGGATCCAGCCGATGGAAGTACCGTCAGCATTCCATGCAAACGCCCTATTGAAAGCAAATTCCTCCTCGTAAACCCAGTCAGGAATTCCGTTGATGATTTCATTAAACTTGCCATCGGAAGTAATCTGCGTTTCCTTTTCGCCATCAAAGACAAAGAGATTATTATCCTTTACGAAAGCGATGTGCTTGGAATCAGGCGACCATGTAGCCACCTGCTGGTTTTCGCCTTCAGAAAGTTTGCGGAGCTTCTTGCTGGCGATATTGTAGATGAAATACTCGGCCTTGAAAGATCTGCGGTACACAGCCTTGCTCTTGGTGATTATCAGGAGTTGCTTGCCGTCAGGGCTCATCACATATCCATCAATAGACTCGAAAGGAGCCTGAGCCTCATGAATATCAAAGAGGACAGCCACCTGCTTGCCCGACTTGAAGGAATAGCTGACAATCTGCTTGCCGTCATTACTGATAGAAGCATACAAATCAGTACCTTCGATAGGATTGATTCCCGTCACATAACTGGCAGAGAATTCACCCGAAGTAATGCTCTTCAGATCCAGTTTCTCTGCAGCTTCCATTGCCGTCACCATCATGATAGTTGCAATAAAAATAGAAAATTTCTTCATAGTTTTCTTTATATAAAAAGCTTCAATATTATCTGTTTATTTTTCCTGTTTGAAATCTGCCACCCTTTTTCTTTAGCAGACTTCTCCTTTGTCATTTCTAATTTCTCCCTTCTCATTTGTCATTTCTAATTTCTCATTTGTCATTTCTCATTTAAAACAAATGAAGGACGAATTCATCCCCTATACATCAAGGATAAATTCATCCCAACTCAGAATGTTCCTGCTAATCTTTGTGCAAAGCCTTGATAGCAGAATAGTCTTCATCTTCCAATAATTGCTTGACCGTAATTCTCGGATTTCGCTTCACGAAATCGTTGATAGTCTTTACATATCGGGTATTGAAGACTTCCCTGTTCATCGCTCTATTGACCGTCCACATGATTTTTCCCATGTGCAGGTCGCGGTCCAACTGCTGTCTGTTGTCAAAATCATCCATCGGATAGATACTCAGCAGATAAAAGGTCAGACAGTCTGGCACGATGTAATTTCGGGTCATGGTGCTACGCTGCTGGGCATTATAATATTTCTTGTAGAGCGGATATTTAGACCCCATGTACTTATCGAGTGAAATGCCGACCGAAGACTCGCCTATCACGATACTCTGGTCCAAAGCTCCTATCTGCGCATAGAAAACAGGCTGCTTGATTTCCGGCAGCCAATCCTGCAATCGACCAAACGATTTCTTCAAGTCCTTATTGATATCGTCCATATTGGCATATTCAGCCTCTGCATCTGCTATGAGAGCCTGGAGCGTAGAGTCCTGGAAGAACATCAGGAAGCGATTGCTGATGTTGGCATCGGTAATCGTACCCAGCTGGAGCATTTTCTCTATCAGAGTACGGGTTTCAATAGGATAATCGGTATTCATCTGCTGCAGGGCAGAAAAATCTCCGGTAGTAAGATAGCGGCTTTCCAAACGATCATAACGCTGTACGCAAAGAGGTTCAGCAACAAACTCCTCATTCGGCTTGAATTTAAATTCACAAGCCGAAGAAAGCAAGACAAGTGCCGCAATTATGATAATATGATATAAATTCTTCACGTAATTATAATTTTGTATTAATACGAGTGCAAAAATACTAAAAAATATTTTAAATTCCAAGTTTTTAAGCTAAAAAAGCACAAATTATGTGCAAAAAAGATGAATTTGTTCTATAAATATTCACATTTGCAGAGATTTGAGCAACAAAATGAGAAAGACGGGAGAAATGACAAATGAGAAAGGGAGAAGAGAGATGGGAGAAGAGAGATGGGAAAAAGAAAAGACTTCCCGCCTGGAATGACCATAGCGGGAAGCCTCTCTCCTATTGTTGCTAAAATACTTTGACCAGTAATGGCTGAGTCTGAAGTTTCTTCCATTCCGCCAACCACTTATACCACTCCTTTTCTCCGGAAAAGCCATAGGTTTCATTGGCGCTCGTATAAGCCAATTTGTAGGTCAGCTTCTTTCCTACAGGGCGCACCAGCATCGTATATACATCCTTGTTGGCCTCCTCCTGGCTTACGAAATGAGATTGAGGCACATAAATACCTAAGCCAACTGTCTCCAACTTATGTTTGCCATCATCCTTGCCCGTAGGCCAGTCGCTACCATAACAGCCTCTCAATCCCTTGCCGTCAGACATTTCTGTAGAACCCTTCACGTTGATAAGTCCTGTAGAGAACACGTAATCATCCGCATTCTTATTGAAGAATACTTCCACATCAAAATCCCTATGCCCCGCATAAATCGTATAGCGGATGGTGGCATTTACTGGCTTTAATCCTGGAGCCGGAACCCAACCGTTGTCCACCACTTCTACCACGGCACGCAAAGGACCTTCGGAAATAACACGCTGCTCCTGATATTTCACATCTGTAAGCAACAGGGATTTCGTGCCGTCCCAACCGCGCAGGGCACCCAAACCATAGGTATTGCCTACCCACAGACAGTCGTCGCCGGAACCTGCTGCCAACTGTTCTTCGGAAGGATAAAACTGAGTATCCTCTACCACCAGTCCCTTATTGATTTTACCATAAAGGTCGATGGTCTGCCGATTGTCGAAATAAACACGCATCGCCACGAGGTCGCTCTCGAAACAGACGCCATGAGAATGCACAAAATGATAGACATCCTTGGTCTTCTTGTCGAAGGCAATACTGCGCAAGTAAATATCCTGCTTGTTCTTGGCCAACTTCTTGTTCTTGCTTGGCACAACCAGTTCTGCAAATGTACGGGCTGGATAGGCAGGCTGCTCACCCTCGGAGAACAACTGAATCTGATAAGTCTTCGATTCCCTCTTGCCAAGATCGGCCAGAAAACAAAGTTCATCATTCACGCAGTCACGATTCAGATCATCCAACTGGGATGGAATTTCCTTGCCATCTACCGTAACGACGGCCTTGGAAACCTCGCCATACTTGCTCAAATCCAAGACAACCGGTTCGTCGTTTCTCTCTACTTTGGAAGGATTAGTCACCTGCACCTTCACCATCGTTTGCGCTTCCATTCCTAATGCCAGGAAGAAAGCAAAAAATGATAAATAAATACGTCTCATTTTATAGTCAGTTTCTAAGTTATTTCTATTTTTTTAAGCCTACTCGTTTTCAAAGGAAGCCATCTGGCTTTTATTGAAAGCTTCCATCAGATTTCATACGAGAAGGATTATCACGCTTCATTCAAAAAGAATCATCACGCTTCATTCAAGAAGAATCATTAGACTTCATTCAAGTCGTTTTCAAATCCTTGAAATTCTTCACTCCCTTGGCGTAATATTGCCACAATATGGAAGTCTGGAAAATCTGCGGAATCTCCTCCTCCACTCTTTGTGCCTGAATACGCTTTCTCTCCTCATCAAAAGAGGAACGCCATTCCTTGAATGCCTTGCGAGCTTTGAACACAGCCTTGAAATCACCCCAATTCCGCTGAAGCAGCAACATCTCAAAGGCAGCCAGATAATCGAGGAACCATCTCACTCTCATCACATGCGATAACTCCTTGTCCGACAGATTCTTATAAAGCATCGTTAGATTATTTCTGAAATTCAGGAAAGTCTTCATCGGATTGCTCTTAGGCAAAGTTCCTCCACCCACATGATATACTTCACTCTCAGGGATGCAATAGATTTTCCGCCCCATCAGGCGCAAACGCCAGCAAAGGTCTATCTCCTCATTATGAGCGAAAAAGCGGCCGTCAAGTCCACCAGCTTTCCAATAATCCGCAGAACGGATCATCATGCACGCCCCCGTAGCCCACAATATCTCCTGCTGGTAATCATACTGGCCATTATCACGTTCTACCGTACCGAAAATCCTGCCACGACAGAACGGATAACCATATTTATCCAGAAAACCTCCACAGGCGCCGGCATACTCAAAATTATCCTTGTCATATTCTGCCAACAATTTCGGCTGACAGGCTGCCACCTGAGGATGGGAATCCATAAACTCTATAAGCGGAGTAAGCCAATGATGACTCACCTCTACATCACTATTCAAAAGCACATAATAGTCGGCCTCTATCTGGCGTAACGCCCGATTATACCCTTCGGCAAAACCAAAATTCTGCTCCAGTACGATAGTCTTAACCTGAGGAAATTGAGTTTCCAGAAGGTGCATGGAACCATCTGACGAACTGTTGTCCGCCACCCAGATTTCAGCATCCTGTCGGGAATACTCTATCACATTCGGAAGAAACTTGGCCAGCATCTTCTGACCATTCCAATTTAGTATTACAATTGCTACTTTTGCCATCTTGTATTGCTACTTTTGCATATTGACTGCAAAAATACAAAGAATAATTCAATTATGCCCCGATTTGAGGCATAATTAAGAATTTATAATGATAAAAAAATGCTTTAACGGCTCTTAAGCCTATTGTTCAGCAAATTAGTAAACTCATAATTCTTCAATCCCCATTTCGGAGCCACGAGCAATTCCTTAGGCGATTGACTTACAAACCTTTCGAGCACCAGATCCGGGCGCAGCAAACGAATAAACCTGACGATGACGTCAATATACTCCTCTACCGAATAGACATGAAAAGGATGTTCAGCATATTCCTGCGCCAAACGGGTTCCCTTGATAATCTGCATCTGATGAATCTTCAGAATATCAAGAGGAAGCGAAGAAATGATAGGAGCCTGACGGAGACTCTCCTCCGCATCTTCTCCTGGCAGCCCGATGATAATATGACCGCCAGTCAGGATGCCGCGAGCATGCGTACGCTCTACCGCATCACGGCTGCAGGCAAAATCATGTCCGCGATTGATGCGACGCAAAGTATCATCATTCGCACTTTCTATTCCATACTCCACCAATAAGAACGTGCGCTTGTTGAGTTTCTCCAGATAATCCAGCAATTCATCGCTCATACAGTCCGGGCGAGTACCAATCACGATGCCCACCACATCTTCCACACGAAGGGCTTCCTCATACATCTCCCGGAGCTGTTCTACCTTAGCATAAGTATTGGTATAAGCCTGGAAATAAGCAAGATACTTCATGTCCGGATACTTACGGGAAAAGAATGCCTTTCCCTCTTCCAACTGTTCGGAGATAGACTTCTTGCGGTCGCAATAGCTGGGATTGAACGTGCGGTTGTCACAATAAGTACAGCCGCCGCTGGAAATTTTCCCATCCCGGTTGGGACAGGAAAATCCTGCATCTATAGAAATCTTCTGAACCCGGAAATCAGGAAACTGTTTCCGGATCCAAGTACCAAAATCATTATAATACATCATAATACATCACCATAAAATAAACACATCACCCGAACCTTACGAGACTTTATTCGAACGATATGATTCGAGCGATATCATCATCACAACGCTTAGAGCAGTTCTGCCTTCAAAGCCGTTTTGTCGTGATTGAAATCGCCCAGGCGAACACGGAGCAACTGATTGTCATATTCTTCCTTGGCAAGCGCAGGAGAAAGTTCTACTCTCACATAGTTCTTGGTAAAACCATGCATGGCCTTGCCGCGAGGCGCCTTCTCAAACAGAACCTCAGCTTCCGTTCCAATATACTGGGCATAAAACTCTTGCGTTTTCTGGTCGCTCAACTCCAGGAGTCGCTTGGAGCGCAACTTCTTCTCCTTGTCACTCACCACATAAGGAATCTTAAGCGCAGCCGTACCCGGGCGTTCAGAATAAGGGAAAACATGAAGTTGGGTAACAGGCAAGGACTTCAGAAACTCATAACATTCCTCAAAGCACTCAGGCGTTTCACCACGACAGCCTACCATCACGTCAACTCCGATGAAAGCATCCGGCATCTTCTCCTTGATCAGTTGAACCTTATGAGCAAACAGAGCCTTATCATAACGACGATGCATCAACTTGAGCACCTCGTCGCTACCGCTTTGCAGAGGTATGTGGAAATGAGGCATGAAAGCCCGGCTCTGGGCACAATATTCTATGAGATCATCATCACAGAGGTCTGGCTCCAGACTGGAAATTCTATATCGCTTGATGCCCTCTACTCCGTCAAGAGCCTTCACCAGATCCAAAAAGCGCTCATGAGTTGTCTGACCGAAATCTCCGATATTCACGCCAGTAATAACGATTTCCTTACCTCCCTCACGGGCTGCCTGCTCAGACTGTGCTACAAGAGAGGCAATACTTGGATTGCGGGAATTGCCACGGGCAAAAGGTATTGTACAATAGGTACAATAATAATTGCAACCATCCTGTACCTTCAGGAAATAACGGGTGCGGTTGCCACGGGAACAAGACGGCTGGAAAGTCTTGATTTCCTTGGTCTTCACACTATGATGCAGATGAAGCGCTTCTGAATACTTCTGCGCCCAAGCATCACTCAGATATTGTATCAGATGAGCTTTCTCATTGGCACCAAGCACCAGGTCAACACCCTCTATCTTGCTCACATTCTCTGATTCCAACTGAGCATAGCAACCAGTAACAATCACAAAGGCTCCAGGATTCTGGCGTACCATACGATGAATGGCCTGACGACATTTGTGATCAGCCACTTCTGTTACAGAACATGTATTTATCAAACAAATATCTGCTTGTTCACCCTTTTGAGCTGTAACAACCCCCATGTCTTCCAGCATCTTTCCGAAAGTGGAAGTTTCTGAGAAATTGAGTTTACAACCCAGAGTATAATAAGCAGCTTTCTTGCCTTGAAAGGCACTTGTATCTATCATAATTATCCTATTTACATTATTAAATTTCAATCGGCCAAAACCGAAAAGGTTCTCCTTTCTGCGTTCAAGAGAAAGCCCCTAAATCTTCAGTTTCAGGAGAAAGGAAGACAAATCTTGATTTTCAAGAAAAAAGTCCCCATCCCTCCAGCATCAGGAGAAAGGAACACAAATCTTGTTTTTTAGCCTTCTGAGCAAAAGCTCGGCAAAGATAAACAATTATTCTGAAATTAGCAAATTACCAAGGCGCTTTTCTAATATAGGCAGTATGAAAAAACTGATTCTATAAAGCATCGGGACTGAAAGAATCAAACCAATCAGACAACCAGACAGGAAAAGCACCAGAGCCTATAAAACAAAAAAAGCCGCCAGACCGAAGTCCAGCGGTTGTTTCTCTCATTTTTCGTTCGTAAAGTAATCCTAGATTACTTAGCAGAATCAGCAGCAGCTGTATCAGCAGCAGCTGTATCAGCAGCAGCTGTATCAACCATTGCAGTATCAGAATCAGCAGAAGCTGTGTTCTGAGCTGTTTTGTTACCACAAGATGCGAAAGAGATAGCTGCGATAGCTACGAACATTAAAACTAATTTCTTCATTTTCTTTGCTTTTTAAATCTGTAAAACAATCATTCGTTTATTAAAACGATGCAAAGGTAAGTATTTTTTCGATAGGTTGTTCTTTTTTTTAGGACTTTTTTTGGGGTACTTTTGTAACATTTTTACAAGTGTCTAATAATCAGACACTTACAAACTGCTAACAAAAGTTAAAGTTTTTACCGTGCGCGAAGACAGCCGAAAATTAACACTTTTACGTGTTTTTTACTATCAAAGCCATCTACTCCAAAACTATCCTTTTTCGAGACTTCCAATCCCCTTTTTCTCATCTCAAACTCCGTTTTTTCATCTCTACCCCCAGTTTTTCTCATCTCAAAGCTCAGTTTTTCTCATCATAATCATCATTTTTCTCCTTTCTCATTCCTCATTTCACATTCTTCATTTCTCATTTCTAATTTGTCATTTCTCATTTTATCGTCTTTCTCATTTCTAATTTCTAATTTCTCTTACCACAACCGTTTTAAACCAGTCTTTAAGAACGCCTGCATATTGGTCTTGGGAATCAGAAAGTAGAATCACCACCTGATCACCATTCTTTAACTTCGGTCCCAGGCACATTCCTTCATAATTTGCAAACGAGCGGTCAAAAACCGACAAACCGGTCTTCCATTCTAAAAGCAATTGCTTATTAATATAAGGTGTAGCTTCGCAGAAAGGTTGCTCAATAGAATACGGATTCTCCTGCAACGGATTAATCAAATACAACTTGCACTTACAAAATGCTCCCAATTTCATCTTTGGAATAAAAGCTTCACGCTCCAAGACCAACAACTGACCATCCGGCAAGACACACAATTCGCTAACACCCATCACATACGTTTCAGCCTTCTTGTTCGTAGTAGGCTTATCCATCCGGTAGGCATAAGCTTCCATAAAGTGTTTCCCCCCAACATTTACAGAATCTGAATCATCACTATTCTGCCTCAGAACACCTATCCCCTCCAGATGTTGAGCATCTATTCCCTTCAGATCTCCAATATCAATCCTCATCAGGCGTAGTTTATTTGCGCCTCCATTCTGTGGCGTTGCAGGTTCCCCATCCTTCCGGAGCGTACTTTCAGGAATCGTCCAAAGGTAATGACGGACAGAATCGAAAGCCAAAGATTCAAACGCATAGTTAGGAGCAAATGCAGTAGATGGGCATTCTATCTTTCTGAGTCGGGAATTCCATTCCGCATTCCGGGGTGAAGGATTGATAAAAAACTCCCTGATACTGAAAAATCCCTCACTTGCCACCATCAGGGTAGAATCGGAAACCTTTGCAATCGCCTCATGATCAAAGCCCATATCCGTGCCTATCCAAGATTTCCCATCATAGCGGCTTCCATCCACCATCACATCATATCCCAGATTCTCCACATGCCGAAGTTCTCCCGTAAGTTCATCCACCTGGATGCGAAACTTGAAGAACAAGACACTATCAGACTTATCGCTTACCACCGCATAAACATCATCATGCAAATGAGTAATACCACTATAGTTTCCTGCTGGTACGAAACGGGGAAAGGATTTCTGAGGAAACTCTCGAACGACTGTCCATTGACCTTCCTCAACATCACCCCGCACCACCTGTAAAGTATCAGACCAAAGCACCTGATACCCGAAACACAAGAAACAAGTTAGCAAAATATTCCGAAGCATAGTTTACAAAGCTGCATAAGTAAGAACAAACTCCATCGTCAACTCAAAGTCCACATTTACCGATTTATGCGACTTCAGGTTTTCCACTTCGCAATTCCAATCCATCATAGGGTCGAACGGTTTCAGCCGCATCTCTCCATATTGCAAATTCTCTGCCGAAAACAGTTTATAGACAGTTTCTTTAGCGCACCAATGAACCAGCAAAGCATCCAGACCTTCAGCCTTTTCATCCCTTCTCAAAAACTTGGAAACAATACGCTCCACCCTATCATTATAATATTCTATATCCACAGCTACAGAACGGCTTTTAGAAATAATGACGGAAGCAAAGCCCCGGGTATGAGAAATACTGATATTAAACTTGTTGAGCAAAGGTTTGCCGCACTCATCATGTGTGATTTCTCCGATTTTACCTATCTGCTCCTCAGAATATCCAGCTATCAGAAGCATCTCTCTGAGTAAAGCTCTGACTGCAAGAAACTCCAACTTTCGCCCTTCACTTTTATAGAGTTCCAAATCTTTAATATAAACTTTCATCCAAGGATAGCTCTCCAGAAAGTCGCTTACAGACTCTCCGATTTGCCACAATCCCAAATGTACTCCAGGATAAACTTCTCTTACGTTTATTAATGCCATAACCAATTGATTTTATAGGGGACAAAATTACGAAAAAAAATCGAGAAAAACAAAAGAGAGTCAAGATTATAGCAATCTCGACCCTCTTTCTTATTATAATCAATCTTAAAAAGCCTCAACAAATTATTTACCGGGAAGAACCACCACTTTGATCCTACTGATACGGCGTTCCTCAACCCCCAAAACCTCAAAAGAATAATTCTTATATTCGATTTTCTCATGGATGCTTGGAAAATCACCCTTGATTTCAAGCAGCAATCCGGCCAAAGTATCGGCATCGCCTTCCACTTCCTCAAATTCCTCATCATCAACATTCAGAATCTTGCAGAAATCAGTCAGCAAAGTCTTACCCTCAAAAATAAATGTATTATAATTCAACTTGGAGTAGAACTTTTCCTCCTCATCATACTCATCATTAATTTCGCCTACGATTTCCTCCAGAATATCCTCAAGAGTTACGATGCCGCTTGTGCCGCCAAATTCATCTACCACGATGGCGATATGTACCTTATTCTCCTGAAATTCTCTCAGCAAATCATCAATCTTCTTGGTTTCCGGTACAAAATAAGGCGGACGAATCAGGCTCTGCCATCTGAAAGAGGCCGGTTTTCCTAAATGAGGAAGCAAATCCTTGATAT